>Ga0209403_10000387_pt1 | contig 67237 bp, 58 predicted proteins | sample ArcticOcean_MG_C_8_FD_187440 | JGI IMG/M metagenome (GOLD analysis project Ga0209403, IMG submission 187440) | Marine microbial communities from western Arctic Ocean - ArcticOcean_MG_CB11_86 (SPAdes) (version 2) | ecosystem: Environmental > Aquatic > Marine > Oceanic | place: Arctic Ocean... | reverse complement strand
AGCGTCCTTTTTTGCAGGCTTCTTAGCGGCCTTTTTTGCAGGCTTCTTAGCGGCCTTTTTTGCAGGCTTCTTAGCGGCCTTTTTTGCAGGCTTCTTAGCGGCCTTTTTTGCAACCTTCTTGACTACCTTTTTTGCAGCCTTTTTTGCAACCTTCTTGGCAGGCTTCTTAGCGGCCTTCTTCGCTGGCTTCTTGGCGGCTCTCTTTGCCATCGCATTCACCTCCTTCTCTGAGGATCGAGGGAGCTTCTATCCCGCGAACGCTCGGTGTAATTCCTGTTATTTTCTTCTCTTCTAATCCTGAATATAAGACCGTTCAATCGAAAGAATCAAGCCCTATCTTCATTTTTACAGGAATTACGTAAGTGCATGTCGCCAATCAAACAGCTCTAACAGAACTGCTTTTGAAGTTCAAAGGGAAGGTCCAAAACAAAAAATGGCAGAAGCCTGTCTGCTTCTGCCATTTCAGATGGAGGCTAAACGTCCCTCGCTTATTCCAGCCTGTAGTTCGGGGCTTCCTTGGTTATTGAGATATCGTGGGCGTGACTTTCTCTCACACCCGCGGAAGTTATTTTTACAAACTTTCCATTGAGTCGTAACTCTTCAATATTCCGGGTACCGCAGTATCCCATTCCTGCTCGCAGTCCACCAACCATTTGGTAAATGAATCCTGAAATGGAACCTTTATACGGGACCTGTCCTTCGATCCCTTCAGGGACGAGTTTGTCTGACTCGACATCTCCCTGGAAATACCGATCCTTACTGCCACGTTGCATCGCGCCCAGAGAACCCATGCCACGATACACCTTGAACGTTCTGCCCTGATAAATAACCGTCTCGCCGGGACTCTCATCCGTCCCTGCAAACAGGTACCCGATCATCACTGAGTTCGCACCGGCTGCAATCGCCTTTGCAATATCTCCGGACTGCGTAACGCCGCCGTCTGCAATCACCGGGATTCCGGCCGCCTGGGCAACCTCCACACAATCCATGATCGCTGTTATCTGGGGTATGCCAACACCAGCTATAACGCGGGTTGTACAAATCGCGGAAGGACCCATCCCTACCTTGATGGCATCCGCTCCTGCGGAAATCAGATCCTTGGCTGCTTCTCCCGTAGCAATATTCCCAGCAACAACTTCCGTGTCTGGAAAATCACGCTTGACCCTTTCCACAGCCTCCAGAACGCCTCTGGAGTGTCCGTGCGCAGTGTCTACCACCACTACGTCTACATCTCTTTCCACAAGGGCCAGAATCCGGTCCTCCGAATCACCACCCACACCAACTGCCGCCCCAACACGCAGCCGCCCCATATCGTCTTTACAGGCGTTCGGATATTGTGTCCGCTTCTCGATATCTTTTACTGTGATCAGACCCTTCAATCTGCCTTCATTATCGACTACAGGAAGTTTCTCTATTCTGTGTTCCTGGAGTATTACCTGGGCCTCCTCCAGTGAAGTGCCGAGTGTGGCTGTCACCAGACCTTTGTGTGTCATCACATCGGCTACTTTTCTACCTACGTTCTTTTCAAACCGCAGATCCCGGTTCGTCAGAATTCCAACGAGCTTGTTGCCCTTATCTACAATAGGCACACCCGAGATCCTGTATTTGGACATCAGATCCAGAGCCTCGTGGATCAAATCTTCCGGCGAGAGTGTCACCGGGTCTACGATCATCCCGCTCTCCGAGCGTTTCACTTTTTCTACTTCCTCGGCCTGCTCCTCAATGGAAAGATTCTTGTGAATGATCCCAATCCCACCCTCCTGGGCCATAGCCACAGCCAGCCTTGCCTCTGTAACGGTGTCCATTGCAGCACTGACCAAAGGAATATTCAGCTTGATCCTGTTGGTTAGCCGAGTACCCAGATCGACCTCCTTGGGCAATACTTCAGACTTTCCAGGAACCAGCAGGATGTCTGCGTAGGTCAATCCCTCTTTAATGATCTTGTCTGTGGACTTGTCCATATGGCCTCCCTCCGGATGAGGATCCGTAGTCAATATGAGTTGTTATAGTTCATTCAAAAGTTGAACAGATATGCCAGGGGTCTTAAATCGGATACAAAAAATCCCCCTGATTGGCGGATCAAGGGGTTAGTTTTAGACCGCACCTGGTCTCAACGGGGCCCGGTGGCGGTAATTCCAGCCCCCGACTTGAGAGGCGAAATCACAAGTAGTATGCTTCGTGACCATCCTTGCCCTCAGGCGGGTATTTTAACCTTGGCATATCGAGATTAGAATTCAAAAATTTACAGAAATCCTTGTGTAGTGTCAATGTCTTTTTAAACGTAAGACAGAACTCAAGCCGTGCGCCTTTCTCCTCGAAAATCCATACAAGTCTTTGATATACAGGTTCTTCTGCGCAGAATCCTGTTGACGCCATCGGCGCACCGGCTTATAATCACCTGGAAGACTTGCCAATCTTGAACAGTAGGAGAAAGAGGTGGAAATGGACATACAAGTCATACCCAGGGTCCTGTTTGTCATCCTAGTGATCCTGCCGATCTTGCTGGCCTGGCTGAAGGGCGACCAGATCCTGGACCGGATCGCCGCCAGGCAGAAGGCGAGTCTGCGGAACAGGAGGAAGAGGACAACCAGGGCATTGCCTCTGCGGAAGGACACTGTTCGATCCATTCTGGACGCGGAAGAAAAGTGCGACGAGATAGACAATCGAATCGCACATAAACTTGGCTGTTACCAGGATCTTTACACCCAGACCCGGGATAGTGAAGCCACATCGTTGCCCATGCTTGCCGACACGGAAAATCTGCTCCTCTCACGTGAATCGCATTTCAATTCCTATCTGGATATCGCCTGGCTGCAGAGTGAAACCATTGAAATTCTCTCAGAGGAAGTCGCCCTTTTAAGAGAATTCGTGCAGTTGGGTCCTCACCAACGACGCCCCTCGTCGCCTGAACCAGCCGCCAACCAGCTGATCCAAAATCTCGAGTCCGCCATCAGAAAGAGAGCAGACGTGGATCGAAAGCTGGGTGAGATCGGGAAGGGCAATTCCTCTAAGGATACCAGCCCCGGATTTGACGCAACTGTCGGCTGAACGATTCTCGAAATAAAAACTATAAATAATTGTATAATAACATTTTAACAGCACTTATGCTTGAACCTCTGTGGAACCTTTAGCTAGGTCTACCCGTTAAAAAGCATCCCTTTTAGAGCCCTTGATTTTACCTTGACATCCTATTTTCTATTCATTAGATTGGGTTTTTGCACCCTCCAGGAAGTTCCTATCTTCAGTGTTTCTGAAGGCTTAATCCAATACCTTTGAGCAAAAGCGCCAATTGATGCCCGGGTTCTCCTGCCGGGTACCTGACAAGGAGTGACACGCAATGAAATTCAAATCTGGTATGCTGATCGTTGCCTTGATCTTCGGATCGATTGTAGGCAGCGTGATGTCGGCAGATGCGAGAAGAAAGAAGAAACAGGAAAAGCTCCAGCCGGCCCCGGTCGATTCGCTTCGGCAGTCAAAGAAGCATCTTTCATTTGGATATCGATATCTCAAGAACAAGCAATACCAGGATGCAGAAACCCAGTTGACCAGATCGTGGGAATTCAATTCTGCAAGCCCCAAGGCCGCTTACTATCTGGGACGACTATATAATGAAACAGAAAAGGTCGAAGAAGCCATCCAATGGTTCACAACGGCAATCGAATTGAGCCCGGATGGTAAAAACGCCAAGAATGCCCTATTCTTTCTTGGTCAGTTGTATGTGCTTCAGGAAAACAGACCCGAGGCCATCCGCGTATACGAGAAACTGCTGAAAATTGCCCAGACACCCGAACAGGAAATTCAGTATCTACACCACATCGTAACACTGTATGTTGAAGAGGAGGAATACGAGACCGCATTGGAACACGCTCGCCGTTGGGGTGAGTTGATGCCAGACGATCCTGACGTGCAGGACACGATCGGCAAACTGGCCCTCCACACGGGTGAAGATGACGAGGCCCTTGCCCAGATGGAAAAGGTCCTTGAAATGAATCCGGAGGACCACGCCACGCTGCAGACGCTGGCCCAGATGTACACTGCGAAAGGAATGACGGACAAGGCCTTCAACGCTTACAACAAGCTGTACAAAAGCGAGCCTGACAACTTTTTTTATCTGGATAAGCTGCTCACACTCGGCAAAACACTTGGGAAATCCAACAATGCACAGAACGTAGTCCTGAGAAAAATGCTGAAGCTCCAACCGAATAATCTGAGTGTAATTGAAAAGTTGATCGATGCAACCGGTTCCATCGGACTGGTCAATCAGGGTCTGCGTCTGGATCCCGGAAGTGGTAAGTTCAACTATATGAAAGGCCAGCACTTCTTCGACAAGTGGAAGAACTCTTCAGCGAAGAAGGACTCTGTTTCTGCACTCAAATGGTACAAGAAGGCACAAAAAGACCCACAATGGAGTGGGAATGCCAAACGAATGATTGATGAACTCGATCCACCGATCACCGAGGAGGAAAAAATTCGGCAGAAGTTCTTCAACAAATCCAAAAAGAAAGAGAAGGAGGTGGATATCAAGGGTAAAAAGTAATGGAATCTGGATACTATTCTTTTATATTGTGTGTCAATTGTTAATACGCACCGCAACACGTCATTCTCGTCTTATTCGAGAATCCATATTTAGGGACGGTTACGTTTCTAAACTCTTTCCAACCGGCGATGGTGAGTGGTCCTCATAGAGGGTAAATTATGAGACCAGCCACTGACGATCCAAAGTATCTGGGGGGATGAAGCATGGTTGAGCTTTTTATTGCTGGCGGGAATTTCATGTGGCCGTTGTTACTCATGCTGCTGTTTGGTCTTGCTGTGAGTTTTGAGCGTCTTTGGTCACTGAGCAAATCTTCGATAAATACCAGAGAGTTTTTTGCAGAAGTCCAGGAAGCTCTCAAGCAGCGTGGTCCAGAGGGGGTTGCTGAAGTTTGTGCGAACCATCGCGGTCCTGTTGCTTCAGTTATTCACGCGGGCCTTCTCCGTTTGGACCGTGGGATCGATCACGTAGAAAAAGCGATCGAGGAGTCAGGGGCCATCGAAATGGCCTTTCTGGAAAAGGGAATGGTTTGGCTGTCCACAGTTGCCAACATTGCGCCTCTCCTCGGATTCCTCGGAACAGTAAGTGGTATGATCGGCGCCTTCGACGCCATCGCTCAGGCTGGAGATGTGGAACCCAGTATTGTTGCATCCGGTATCTCCGAGGCCCTGATTACCACGGCGGCAGGTCTCATAATCGCCATTCCGATCCAGGCTTTCCACAACTTCTTCGTCTCCAAAATCGACAAGATCATTATCGACATGCAGGAAAGCTCCACACAGTTCGTCGATGAGCTGATCCGGGCCGGCTACGACAAACCCGAAGGAGCATAAGTCATGGCCAAGAAGGCAGGGGTGCAGCGAAGGAACAAGTCGAATCCCGAGATTCCGACCTCTTCAATGGCGGACATCGCCTTCCTCCTGATCGTGTTTTTCCTTGTTACGACTACCATGAACCAGGACAAGGGCATAGGGATGCAGCTCCCGCCAGCCGGGGAGAATAAGAAGATCCAGAAAAAGAATATCTGCAATATCTGGGTCAACTCGGTGGGCGGTATTTTGATCAACATGGAGCAGGAGGTTCCTCTGGGCGGACTCAGAGCGGAAATGGAACGCCGTCTCAGCGAAAACGATAAACTCATCGTTTCTCTGAAGGCAGACGAAGAGACCTCCTACGACACTTTCATTAATGTGCTGGATGAAGTTAAACTTTCGGGTGCACAGCGTATCTCACTTGCTTCACCGGAAAAGTAGGCTGATTCACCCGAATCAGGAGAATCGTCCATGCCAGATTTTGCAAAAAAGTCAGGAGTGCAGAGTTCGATCCCAACGGGCTCGATGGCCGATATTGCATTCCTGCTACTCATCTTTTTTATGGTAACAACGGTCTTTGTCAGATACCGGATTCCCGGGATCGTCTTACCGAGAGCCGAAAAGGTCGAAGAAATCAAGATGCGCAGACATATTAATTATGTCTGGGTGTCTGCAGACCGAAAGGTTTTCATCAACGACAAGCTTGCTCCAATGGGTGCTGTCGCGGCCACATTCTATGAATTCAGACTGGCCAACCCGCGGCTCATTGTATCGTTGAAATGCGATGTCAGGGCTCCCTACGGGATCGTTTCGAGGGTTTTAGAAGAACTGAGAAAGGCCGATGCCCTCAGGGTCAATTTCGCAACAGACAAAGAGAGGTGATGAACCAATGGCCTACTACATTCGCGGCAAGGATGTAATCCGGACCAAGAATCCGGAACACGATCTGAAACAGAGCTACCAGAAAGTGTTCTGGACCAGTACTGGTATATCCTTCTTTCTGCATGTGTTTATGGCGGTTCTCTTTCCTACCTTCCAGATCCAGGCCGGTGCAGGGAAGAAAGATCAGATCATCATCCAGATGGAAGATATCCCGGAAACAAGACAGATTCAGCGCCCCCCTCCGCCACCAAGGCCTGCGGTGCCCATCGAGACCGAGAGTGACGAGGTTCCGGATGATGTCACGATCGAAACAACCGATCTCGACTTCGACCAGGCGCATGTCGATTTGCCGCCGCCCCCCCCGCCAGGTGCAACGGATGCTCCGGAAGAGGAGGAGATCCTGGAGTTCTGGAAGGTGGAAGATAAGCCTATCCTCAAAAAGAATGTGAAGCCAAAGTATCCTGAGATAGCAAGGAAGGCGGGCCTCGAAGGTAAGGTATTCGTCAAATTCATGGTGGGCCGTAACGGACGCGTCCAGCAGGTACAGGTGCTTCGAGGTCAGGAAATCTTCCGGCAGGCGGCCGTTGATGCAGTGATGCAGTTCATTTTTTCACCTGCAATGCAGAATGACAAACCTGTGAACGTTTGGATGACACAGGCGATCACCTTCAGGTTGCACAAATGAAACAGTAGTGCTCAGATCCATCCAGCAGCAGTCTAAAAAGAAGGCCATCGCATTTCCTGCCGGGAATTGCGATGGCCTTTGCCAAATCCCCTGTCAAGGCTCTGGTTCAAAGCGCTTGACAGGGTCGGTCAAATTGGCAATATTATTGATTCACTGTTAGGTTTATCCGAATATCTAACATATTAACGAGGGTTTACTTCATGTCACTACGTGTTCTAACCGCCATAATTTTGTCCCTTCTTTTTTCCGTTCCACCGGCCTGGACACAGGTCAGCCCGGAGTCCGCGGAGAAATACAATGCGGGTCAGGACATGTTCAAGAAGCGCCGCTATCAGGATGCCCTGGGCGCATTTGAAGAGGCCGTTAAACTGGACGCGAAGAACGCCCAGGCCTACCGTGGCATGGCCAAAACGTATCAGAAGCTGAGAAACTATCCCGCCGCGGTCGAGTCGTTCCAGAAAGCCGTAAAAGTAAAACCAGACTATCTAGAGGCCCTCTATGAGTTGGGTGAGTTGCAGATCACGGTCTTGAAAGAGTATGAAAATGCTCAGTCGAGCTTCCAAAGCATTTTGGAAGTGGACCCCAACTTTCAGGAAGGGAAGGTCAAGGACCTGTTGAAGGCAGCTTATGTCAGGCAGGGCAGTTCTTACCACAGACAGAAGAATTACAAGAAAGCGGCATCACAGTATGAAAATGCAACACAGCTCGACCCAACAGATGCTTCAGTGTTCTACAATCTGGGTCTTGCACACCGTTCCGCCCGGAATTACACCCTGGCGCGTGACGCTTTTGCTACAGCTGTAGATCTGGATCCCAAATACGCCAAGGGACATCGAGCTCTGGGGGACCTTTACAGGATCACCAAGAAGAACAGTAACGCGATCAGAAGCTATCAGAAAGCGATCGACAGTGATCCTGCCTGCAAAGACAAACGCAACATCTATTCATATATCAGTCTTGCAAAGGTCTACACCTCTACCAAGCAGGCGGACAAGGCGGTGGTCACGCTCAACAAAGCCGTTACGGTATCCCCGAAAAACTACAAAGCCAAAGTATACATCGCCCTTGGCTTCGCGCACGCACAGAGAAAACATTTCAAAAGTGCTGTAAGCGCCTACACACAGGCACTCAAATTCGATGGCCGAAACGCCGAGGCGCAATATCGCCTGGCATCGGCGCAATTCGAATTGAAGAACTACCAGAATGCACTCAACGCGGCTCGCAAAGCCACCGGTTCCTCGAAATTTCGGGTTCCCGCTCACGTGATCATGGGTGATGTCTACGATGCCTGGCGGCCGGATGGATGGAAAGAGAAGGCGATTGCGAACTATAAAAAGGGCCTTGGCGATCGAAGGAACAAGAAGTACTGCGAGGACAAGATCGAAAGAATAAAGAATCCCATGGGTGAAGAAGTAGGAGGGGAATAGCAGCCAGATATAATCCCGAATATCGGGGCGATGACGGGAGGGGGCTCTTAGAGCCCCCTTTCCATTTGCTCGGGCGGCTATAACCCGCTTAACCCATATAGGTTATAGGAATTGCCTCCAAGATAACATTAAAGCGGCACCATTTTTCGTCGATATAAATAGAGCTTCCATAAAGAACATATTAATAGTGTACTTAGGTCTCTCAGCGTCGTCCGTTCCCCGAGAACATCATGGACAGGCGTGTTCACCTATGTGGCGAAAGAGAGTCTGAGAAGTCCATTCTGAGGAACTCATAATGCCAGACGAAAGAGAAGCACCTACTCCCCCTGAGGATCAGGAACGCGAAGCGTCTCTGGACCAAGAAACTCTCGACGCGCTGGTAGGCGATTCTGAACCCGAAGGCGACGACACCGAGGATCTCGAATCTCTGTTGTCCGATCTGGACGATGTGGATGAACCCGATCAAGCAGTTGAGGAAGATGCCTCGGATGCAAACGATATGGACGATATGGAGGCGCTTCTGGATCAAATGGAGACCGGCAGCGAAGCCGAAGCAGCTGCTGAAGTGGTAGACGAAGATGCACCTTCAGACGCCGAGCGGGACGAGATGAACGACCTGCTTTATCAGGCTACTTTGGCTGATGTTAAACAGGCCGAAGGTGAGGTGGATGAAACTGAAGATACTGCCGCTGCAGAGGACGCGCCCGAGGACGACCTGGAATCGCTTCTCTCAGATCTCGACGAACCGGATGAGGACTCGCTGGAGTCGCTCCTGGATGACGACGAAGATGCATCCGAAAACTCAGATGATCTTGATTCGCTTCTCGACGATCTCGATGACCCCGAGTCCGACGCAGACGAAATGAGTCTGGACCTGGAGGAAGATGGCGATGACGACCTTGACTCCCTCTTCGACGATCTGGACTCGGACGACGAGGACACGTCAGAGGAAGATATCGATTCGCTGGACGATGATTTCGATGACGAAGATCTGGGAGACCTGTTTGAGGAGAATCTGAATGTAGGCGTAGAAGAGGATGTCGCACACATCCTCGCCACAGGGTCTCCAGCTCCCGCCAGTTCAAGCGATGAGTCCCTTGTAGACGAAGACATTCTGGACGATTTCAAATCTGTTCAGGAAAGCCTTATATCGGGCGGAGGTGAAGCTGGAATCATAACCGCAACCGTCCTGATTCTGGATGACGACGAAGACAACCGTTCGCTTTTCAAGGATGCGCTGGACGTTTCACACGAAACCTACAACTATATAGAAGTCGAGTCGAATGAGGAAGCGCTAGAAGCGCTTTCCTCGCAGGAAGCCAATCTAATTCTGATGAATCTGGACGGCGAAGTGGGTGAAGCGGAGCCGTTTCTCGAGCAGATTGCCTCAGATCCGAACCTTCCTGCCATCCCTGTTGTGGTCAACAGTACAGACAACGATCTGATCGAGACCGCGTTAAGAGCCGGTGCTACAGACTATTTCTCACGCCCCCTTGAGGTAATGGATGTAGAATATCAGGTACCCAGAAAGATCTTGAACCTCATCAAACTCCAGAGGGCCGAGCAGCAGCTCGCTGGAACGGGAGCAGGGCTCGCATCCGGAGCAGATGACCTGGATGATCTCGATATCGACGACGATATGGAGGATTACGACGACCTGATGCTCGACGATGGACGCAAAGATAATGATTTCGACAGACTGCTCGCCGAAGATGATGACGATGCACTTCTGCCTGAAGACCTGATCGCCGGCGTATCTTCGCGCGGTGGGGGTACTGCAACCGCCACACGCAGGAAAGAGAAGAAACGTCTCATACCTGTTACCGATCAGAGACGAATGATCAGGGAAAGAGAACGGAAGTCCTCCACTTCACGCGACCGGACCAGCAAGCTGCCCGTTATTCTTGGAATGGCCCTTCTGGTTATCGTTTCTGCAGGTCTGTCTGCGGTTGCAGTAAACTACGTAATGAATCAGAAACAACAGGAAGTCGCAGCCACTGTAATGACTCCGGCGGCACCACCAAGACCAGCCCCCGTACTTCAGCAGCCAACGGTGGCACAAAAAGACTTCGAAATGGCGAAGCAGCGAGCCGAACGACCCAATACATTTCAGAAATAGGCGGATGCAGCAAAGATCAGAATCAGACAGACCGTTCAGGAACTGGAAAGCACAGGCGGGGCGTGGTGGTCACCCTGGCGAATCATGCGAAACTCAGGTACATCGCTCGACAGGCTGGTTAACCGAAGACAGGTATCGGATATTGTGGAGGCCTTCGGGGTCACCAGCGCCGTTGTCAGCCAGGGGCTTAGAAACACCGCTACGCTGGACTATCTCGCGGGTGTCGGCTTTGACATGCGCGGCAAATCTGCAAATGAACTCAATGCGAGGGAAACATTCGAATTGCTTTCGGCCCGTCAGATCAAGGGCACAGACCAGATCGTAGATATTCTCTCTTCGCTGCAGGACAAACTTGCAAAGGACAGAGCGAAACAGGCACGTCGAAGAGCAAGGCAGAAAAAGGCCAGCGAAACAGCCACCATCGAACGCAAATATGAAATGCCCTTACAGTGGACCCACAAAACGACCGATACCATTCGGAACCCGGTACTCGAGAAACGATCGGCATCGGAAACTGAATTACATCGGATGACGGAGCATCTTGACCACTGGCCAGTTACCTGATCACCGGGGGTCTGGTATATGCCCCTGCCGCTGATTGGAATTGCATGCGGGTTCCGCCATACCACACCCGCTCCTTATGACCGTGACTCTACACTTGAGCACGGTGTTCGGGAGCAGTATGTGGATGCCGTCGTACGTGCAGGAGGTGCACCGGTTCTTCTGCCCGCTGTTGTGCAGGAGGGCACCCTGGACCGCATCGAGTCTGCAATCGACGGCCTCCTCCTCCCGGGTGGAGATGACATCGCACCGCATCACTACGGACAGGAACCGCATCCAGCGCTCGATGACATCTCCCCTGAATGCGACGACTCACAACTATATCTCACCCGTCTTATCCTTTCTCGGAAACGACCCAAACCTGTACTTGCCGTTTGCCGGGGCGCCCAGCTCTTGAATGTAGCTGCAGGTGGGACACTCCTCCAGGACATCCCTTCACAGATCGAAAACCCGCTCCAGCACAGACAGGTATCCAACACCAGTCTCGCATCACACACCATTCATATTCGGCAGGATACGCTTCTTCACGCCCTCTTCGCCACAAGTGAAATCCGTACGAATTCCTATCACCACCAGGCCATCGACCGGATTGCAGATGGATTTGTAGTATCCGCAGAAACATCCGATGGTGTGATTGAAGGCATTGAAAGACCCGACGCGCCATTTGTCATCGGTCTGCAATGTCATCCCGAAGCGCTTAGCGGGCTAAACCCTACATACCAAGAACTCTTCCGCCGATTCGTGAATACTGCCGCCACTCCGGGATCCTGATTCGACCTGCCAATCAATGAAAAAAGAACCACTTCTATTCGCCATTTCCTTTACGATCGATGCAGCATTCGGTATCGTGGGCATCGCCATCCCGCTGCTTGCCGTCTATATGGGTGCATCCTACGATGATCTGGGCCTGATCGGAGCAGTCAGTTTCCTGGTCTACTCTGTCGGGTCCATCCTCGCCGGCCGTTTGTCTGAAAACTGCGGGTATCGAAACACCATGATTGCCGCCTCGGCACTGGCGGTTCCACTGCTTCTCGTTTTCCCGTTTGTATCAACAGTTTTTCAGATCATCCTCCTGTCCGGTGTCATTCGAATCTCCCTGGCGGGACTTTGGCCTCCCATACAGGCATGGCTGGGGAATGGCAAAGAAGGGTTCGAACTGTCACAGACTTTGGGCAGGTATAATGTCTGCTGGTCCATGGGTATTCTTGTGGGCCCTCTCGCCGGAGGGGCGCTCTACGGAATTGGGAACAGAATTCCCTTCATCATCGCAGCCATACTGATGGGTTCCATCTGCCTTGCCATGCTGTTGTTCAGGACGCCTGGCGAGAACCGGAAGGCCTCCTCTCCGGAGAATCCTCCGCATCAATCCCAGGCACGTCGATTCCTGCCCATCGCATTAACAGCCAATTTTGCGGGCTTCTTCAGCGCCGGCGCCGTACGTGCACTCTTCCCCAAACTCATCAGTGACCTCGGCATCTCCACGGATATCCTCGGGATTTTGCTCTCCCTGATAGGTTTAGCACAGGTGATCGTATTTCTCGCAGTGTCCAAAAACAATCGATGGGAATTCAGATTTTTTCCCCTTGCCGCTGTCCAGGTTTTGGCTGCCTGCGGCCTTCTCCTGCTTGTGATGACCGACTCTACGTTTGCTTTTGCCTGCGCCATGCTTCTGCTTGGGACATCCCTTGGCGCTACCTTCACAGCCAGTATTTTTTACAGCCTGCTCAGTGGCGGCGGTGGTCGCAGGACTGGAATTCACGAGTCCATCGTTGGCAGCGGCTATTTCCTTGGACCGCTTGTTGGTGGGATCGCAGCCCAGCATCTTGGGTCTCGAGCTCCTTATCTGCTTTCTGCCGTAGTCATGCTCATCGTCGTTTTGTTCCAGGCCTGGCTGCATCACGGGATCACCAGGTCTGACCTCGCCTGCCAACCCGGGGACTGAAGCTGTGTCCACAGAATCCATTACCTTTTTGCTTGCGATACTAGGGTATGCAGGTCTTGCAGCAATTGCCATATTTGCAGCTTCTTCGAAATACTGGAAATCTGCAAATGTAGCTGTCATCGTCCCTATTGTATTTCATGTGTATCTGGTCTGGGCGTATCGTTACCAGTGGCGAATTTCCGAGGCAACGAGAAATGGACCGCTAGGATTCATAGTCTTTCACGCAGCGCTCATGATAATTATCGCCACGCCCTTCCTGTCCGTAAGGAGGGCATTGGGCCTGCTCATCATTTCGTTTCTGACTGTTTCCGTTGGAGCCTTTGGTGCGGTCTTCCGTTACCCTGTTGTTGAAATCTACAGAATACCCGTCATCACCCTGGCAATTTGCTCCACCGCCTACATTGGATACAAGCTTCTGAGAGACCGAAAGGATCGACAATGCCCTTCGTGAGGAACGGGGCATTCGGACAGTCTTTGCGCCCCTTTACCACTTGACAAACCGAGGCACTTCTCTCATTTTGCTCAGACAGTAAAACGCTCGAATACTCCAAAAAAATCGATTTGAAATTCCAAAAGGAGCTCGAACAAATGGCTGATCGCGTCATCGTCTACGTCGGCACATACACACAAAAAGAAGCGCACGTCGAGGGCAAGAGCCAGGGCATTCACATCTACAACCTGGACCTGGCATCAGGCGCTCTGGAGCCCATGTCCGTAACCAGTGGAATCGTCAATCCGACCTTCCTGGACATAGACAACGAACAGAAATATCTGTACTCGGTCAGTGAAGTCGTCGAAACGGACGGGACACCCGCTGGAGCAATCACTGCATTCCGCATCGACGCAGAAACTGGAGATCTCACCAGCCTCAATCACCAGTCATCCGGGGGACCGGGTCCGTGTCACCTGAGCGTGGATGCCACAGGAAAATATGTTCTGGTAGCGAACTACTCAGGAGGAAGTGTTGCGATTCTTCCCGTGAATGCGGATGGAAGTCTGGACAAGGCTTCGGGTTTCATACAGCACGAAGGGTCCAGCGTTCATCCAGGAAGGCAAACAGCGCCTCACGCACACTCTATCACCCTGGATCCCAGCAACAGATATGCCTTCTCCGCTGACCTGGGACTGGATGAGGTGCTGATCTACGAAATCGATTTCAAAAACGGAAAGCTGATCCCCAACACGCCACCCCATGGCCCAACCGCACCAGGAGCGGGCCCAAGGCATTTCGCGTTCCACCCCAACAGGAAATTCGGATACGTGATCAATGAACTGGACAACACGGTCACCATATTCTCGTATGACGAGGCCAGGGGATCTCTTGAGACGATCGGGGCTGTGTCCACACTTCCCGAAGACTTCGATGGCACCAGTTACTGCGCCGATATCCACTTTCTCTCCTCAGGTAAATTCCTGTATGGAACCAATCGAGGTCACGACAGTATGGTCATTTTCGAAGTGGACCCCGACACCGGCATGCTCACCACAGTAGGATATGAATCGACACAGGGTGAATTTCCCCGGAACTTTGCCATAGATCCTACGGAAACATATCTCCTTGCCGCCAACCAGAACACGGACAATATCGTCTCTTACCGCATCGACCAGGAATCCGGGAAACTCACACCAACCGGGCACATCACTGAAGTACCCACACCCGTGTGTATCAAAATGACACGCAGCTGATGCCCTCATCAATCGCGATGGTCGGACACGAGAGTGAATCACGATGCGGTCCCGGAATCGGTTGACTACGAGGCAATGATCACGCTCAATCAGATCCAGAACGCCATTTCTGACCACAATCCCCTCATTGTGGATGCAGATGTGCCCTTGAAACGGGCTTCCGTCGCACTGATTTTGAATCAGTCTCCGACCGGCCTCAAGGCCCTGTTCGTCGTCAGAGCGCGGAAGGAAGAGGACCCGTGGTCAGGCCACATCGCCTTCCCTGGTGGGCACGTTGAAGCGGATGACGAGAGCCATAGGCAGACAGCGGAAAGAGAGACCCGGGAAGAAACACACCTGGATCTCTCCGGAGCTGCATATCTGGGCCAGTTGGATGACGTCACCGGAACAACATTGAAAATCGTAGTGTCCGGATTCGTTTTCCACATCGACCAGATCCCTGAACTCCGGCTCAACTACGAACTGCGTGAATCCTACTGGATTACCATCGAAACACTATTGGACCGGAATCGTCATCACCTTCACCATTATCAATTCCAGGGAAAAGACAACTTCTGGCCGGCCATCGACATTCTGGGCCCGGACAAGCCGGCACTCTGGGGCCTCACCTACCGTCTGGTTGGCCAACTCCTGAATCTGACCGGGCACGAACTCCCTGGGCTCGACTGAAACCCCACCTGACCTGAGCGGGCATTGCTTTGAGCGAAGAACTTCATCACCTGTCGGCCACCGAATTACTCGCCCTCTATCGTAGCCGCAAGCTCTCTCCTGTGGAGGTCACGAAAGCCGCCCTGGAGAGAATCGATGAGCTGAATCCAGACCTGAACGCGTTTGTCACCATCACGCCAGATCTCGCGAGAAAGCAGGCACACGAAGCCGAGAAGGCATACGCTCCAGCCTCCACAGATCCCGCGTCTCCTCTTGCAGGCGTACCGGGTTCGCTCAAGGATCTCACACCTACACGGGGCATTCTTACCGCAAAAGGCTCCCTCCTCCACAAGGACTGGATACCTGACTATAACGCCCCGATCGTGGATCGGCTGTTCGACTCGGGCATGGTCATGCTTGGAAAGACCAATACGCCCGAGCTGGGATGGAAGGGCGACTCCGACAACAAAGTATTCGGACCTACGCACAATCCCTGGCAGTATGGAAAGACGGCAGGAGGGTCCAGTGGCGGCGCGGCTGCGGCGGTGGCGTCGGGAATGGGACCCATCTCACAGGGGACGGACGGCGCAGGTTCAATCCGCATCCCTGCCGCATTCTGTGGGGCCTATGGCATCAAACCTTCCTGGGGTCTTGTTCCGCAATATCCTGCCAGTGCGGTAGAACTGCTCTCACATGTAGGCCCCATAACAAGAACGGTCCGTGACGCCGCATTGATGCTCACCGTTATGGCCGGCGCCCATCCGCTGGACCGCATCTCTTTGCCGATAGAGAAAGACTACCTCAAAGAAATGGAAGGATCGATTGAGGGATTGCGAATCGCCTGGTCACCCGACCTGGGATACGCAGAGGTCGAACCTGAAGTGGCACATCTGACATCCCTCGCCGCCAGGCGTTTTTCGGATATGGGATGTCATGTAGAAGAGAAACATCCCCCATTGTCAGACCCGTGGGAAATCCTCGACACCATTTGGGCATCCGCGTTTGCAGGCGTATTCCTGGACAACTTCGACGAGGTGCACAATGACCTGTATCCCGGCCTGCTTGCAGTTGTTGAAAAAGGGAGGCAGTTCACAGCCGCGCAGCTGTCTCGCGCCAATGCTATGCGTAACGACTACTACCATGGTTGGCGAATCTTCATGGAAGACTTCGACCTTGTGCTCACACCTACACTCCCCGTACCGGCATTCCGTGCAGGCAATGACCATCCGGGCAGGATCAACGACCGGGACACCACCTATTTGAACTGGACATCTTTTACTTATCCCTTCAACATCACCGGCCAGCCGGCGGCAACGGTGCCCTGCGGCTTTACGCAAGCCGGACTCCCGGTGGGCCTGCAGATTGTCGGAAAGTGGCGGGACGATGTCTCTGTCCTCCGGGCCTCTGCGGCATTCGAAGATACAGCACCCTGGAGAGACGCCCGTCCACCAGCACCTCACTGAGTCGACATCCAGAATACGCCTCAAAATGACCGAACCTGTTGCACGATTTATCGGCGAACCTATTGAAGTGGAATTCGATCAGCCTCCTGAGCTTGAAAAGAAGCCCGGCTGCCCAGACAGATTCGTTTGGCAAGATATGACTTACACAGTAACAGAAATGCTCAGTGAGTGGCACGACTACGGCAGGCGGGGCCGGATGTCGAAGAATATGAGACCGGCGCATGCAGCGGCATTGGAGCTGCAACCGCTCGCCTGCTTTCGCAAGAGGGCGCCATGGTGTCCGTCACGGGAATCCCAGACGGTCCTGTCGAAGAAACGGCGGTAGAGATCGTGTCATCCGGCGGATCTGCAATTGCAATTCCCACTGATGTCTCCCGACCGGAGGCCATCGACGCTGCCGTTCGGAAGACCGTTCGGGAGTGGGGTCGCCTGGACATCCTGATCCCGAACGCGGGCATTCAGCTTCACAACGAAGACCTGAACTTGCATCAACTCGAAGAAACGGTTTGGGACCGGACGCACGACGTGAACTACAAGGGCGTCTATCTCACCACCAAATATGGTCTCGCACAATTCATGGCGCAGGGCGAAGGTGGGGTTATCGTTATTGTTGCTTCGATAACTGGTCTCAACGGATCATCGCGGAATCCATCCTATATGTCAGGGAAGCATGGACTGATCGGACTCACCCGTTTCATCGGCGTGCAGTACGCAAAACACAATATTCGATGCAACAGTGTCTGCCCCGGAGCGCTTGAGCGAACACCAGACTTTGAAGTCCATCCGGATCCTCAGGGACGAAAGAGCAAACTGGAAAACGCCATCCCCCTGGGTCGGCTTGGAACCCCCGAAGACATCGCCCCAACCATCGCTTTCCTTGCCTCGCCTGATGCCGCCTATATCACCGGTGCAAATTTCGTAGTCGATGGTGGCCTTACTGTCACCTGACCCAGATCGGAAGCCTCACATGAAAGCACCCACCACCTGCCCGTCGGTGATCGAGGCCATCGGCCAAACGCCTCTGGTTGAGCTCAGCAGATTCTCCGCCGGAGCGAATGGCACCATCCTTGCAAAACTGGAGTATCTTAATCCGGGATTTTCCAAAAAAGACAGAATCGCCAAACAGATCATCCAGGACGCCGAAGAAAGTGGCGACCTCAAACCCGGGCAGACCGTTGTGGAACTCACCAGTGGAAACACCGGAACCGGTCTGGCAATTGTGTGCGGAGTGAAGGGGTATCCCTTCGTAGCCGTCATGTCCAGGGGCAACTCTGCAGAACGTGCAAGAATGATGAATGCACTGGGCGCGGAAGTCGTCCTGATAGACCAGTTGCCTGGATCTATTCCCGGACAGGTATCCGGTGGCGACCTGGACCAGGTTGAGCAAAAGACTCAGGAAATCGTACTGGAAAGAAATGCCTTTCGTGCGGATCAGTTTACTCTGGAAGGCAATTTTCGTGCGCACTACCTCCACACCGGCCCGGAAATTCTTTCGCAGGCCAACAAGAAGATAGATGCCTACTGCGACTTCGTAGGTTCAGGCGGAACTTTCGCCGGGTGTACGGCTGCGTTCAAGCAAGCCGATTCCACCATCACCTGCTATGTGGTGGAACCCCGAGGAGCCCCTGTGCTTGCGGGCCAGCAGGCGGTCAGCCCGAATCACAGGATTCAGGGCGGCGGCTATTCCCGAAGAGAGCTCCCGTTGTTGTCACGTGGGAACATCGATGGATGCCTTCAGGTTTCTGATAACGATTGTATCGAAGCCGCCAGAAAGCTCGCCGAAACCGAAGGGATTTTTGCGGGATTCTCATCCGGGGCGAACCTCGCAGCCGCTATGCAGCTTCTCGAGAATGAACAGATCCGAACCGTCGCCACCATTATAAACGATTCCGGGCTCAAATATCTGAGCACAGACCTCTGGTCTTGACCTGAATCTTGCTATGAAACCTGAAAAAGAATAAGTTATGACCCTGTCGAATGTCCCGGTCTGGTTCTATAGCCCGAAGGTCTTATGGAACCACGGTCATTAACTTGACGGGGCACGTCCTCGAGGCACTCTTCATGAGAGGGTCGCGAATACCGTAACACTTCGAAAAGCGAGTCATCAGCAGCATGGCCACTACGGAAAACAGTTCTGAAACCGATCATTCAGACAGGGGAAGCCTGTTCCTTGTTGTCGGGCCCAGCGGGGTCGGTAAGAACACCATGATTCGCAGAGCCATCGAGCAGGATTCTCGAATGCGCTACATCCCTTCTCTCTGTACTCGGGAAATGCGTGTATCGGAGAGTCAGGGCAAGCCCTATTGTTTCATCACCAAAGATGAGTTCCTTTCCCAGATCGAAGAAAACAAGCTCCTCGAATGGGAGGAGGTCAACGGGTTTTACTACGGAAGCTCTATCCACGACATAGAAGCTTGCCTCTCGGAAGGACTGGACGCCATCACCGACATGGATGTCTTTGGCGCACATAATCTCCTGCTGAAGCTTCCAGTTGAGGTCTGCACGGTATTTGTCATGGTATCCTCCCAAGAACAGCTCAAGAGGATCACCAGTCGAAACGTCGAAGGCCAGGAAAGTCTTCGCAGGAGACTAGAACGAACCGGCATCGAAACAGATCTCTCAGTTCTCTTTGATTACCTCGTTTACAATGACCAGCTGGAAGATTCGGTAGACCAGGTTCTGTCTATCATAAAGGCACACCGTACCAAACGAGGGCTCATCGAGTTTGCGGAGGAGAGGGGCAGCCTGTATGAGCAAAGGGTCCTGGATTTCAGTGCCGTTTGCAAAGGCGATAATTCGCAGGATCCCCCGTTCGAACTACCCAGAACTGCGGTCGGTGATTTTGAGAGCCTGAATCATGCCTTTGCCAGGCTCATTCGAATGATCAGTTACAAATCCGATCTCGACCTCTCGCCAAAGGATTTCGTGATTGTGTCTCAGAAGGAACGTCGGCCCTCCAACCATGACCATCAATCCTACACCCAGTCGGTGTCAAAAGTAACCGTAGAGACCGCTCGAGTGGAATCCTACCTCAGACTCAAGGAGGCTGTAAGGCTTTACAAGTAAGCCTCAGCATTCCTACTCTTACATCTCCCATAGCCTCGTCGTCCCAAAAAACTCACGTTGCGGCCCTTCCGATCATGAAGTATTGTTATTGAACCAGCATCATATCTCTGTTGTCGGGAGGGGCAATGGAACGCGAAACGGGCTCACCCGACAAGGGTGAGTCTTTTTTCTTTGGACCATTTTACATCCGGACTGCCTTCACCAATTTTCGACTGACAAAGGAATTCCGAACATGGAATCAGCACCACTGGAGCCCCTGCAAAAAGCTGCGTCCGAACTGCTGCTCGCTTGGTCCCGGTGTGCGGCGCCCCACTATGGACCAACCGGCAGCATGGATTTGGATCTGCAGGATTTTCCTGATGCGGAAGGGCCCTCCTACTACAATCAGTTCGCTCACTATGCGTATTTGTTGCTTTCGGAAGGAGTAGTGCCTGGAGCCACCGATGAAGAGCGGAGCCGGTTCCGGGAGATCGCCCTGGGAAACATTCGATATATCTTGAGCATCACCGATTCGGAATTTCATACACCACACTATTCGCGTGGAATGGACTGGGGTCGCCACATCGGCGAATGGCTGAATTACTTCCTGCTGCGGTCCTTACAGCTGATGGAATCTTTCGGGATTGCCGACAATGAGCTTCGCCACAAAGTATCGAATTCCGTTCGCGGTGCGGTGGAACAGATTGCACAACGTTTCCAAACCCGTTTTCATGACTCAACGGTTCGTTTCCCCGGCAACCACGCTACCTGGCATGGACTCTTGATATTTGAGGCCGGAAAGTATTTCGAGCAGAAGAAATGGGTGGATTTTTCCAAATACTTCTTCGAGACTTATATCGTTCCCACCCAACGGCCAGATGGTGTCTGGCCCGAGGGTGACGGGATTGTGGTGAACTACTCTATGGTAACTGCCCAGGCGGTCTCGCTCTATGCGGAAAGCTCTTCTTCGAACGAAGCGCTTGAGAGCATGGGGCGAGCATTGGGGTTCTTCAACTTCTTCAGTTTTCCCGACGGCTCGAGCAGTGTGGTCTGTGATTGTCGTATGCGGTACCACGCGAGGCCGATGGTATTCCTACCACCTGGCTTTTTGAGGTGTGAATCAGGAAGGAGACTGTGCCTGGAACGCATACGGGGGTACATCAGAAGCCTTGGTGAGGAAGAAATATCCGACAATGGTGCACAGGGCCTGGCATTCTATGCCGCATCTGCTCATGCAATAATTGATTGGGATCAACCTGTGGATGCTTTGACCGAGTTACCACCGGACAATGTTACCGCAGGACGGATTGCCCAAGGGGGTTGGACGGGTTTCTCAAGCTGGCAATTGACCGCGGAGCAGTCAAGCCGATTCATTCTGGACACGCAGAACTTTATCGAGCTCTGGCATCAGGACAGTGGATATCTGATGGGTGCCGGAAACAGCAAGTACATGCCGCGATTTTCGACCATCCGACGCACCGACAAAGGGCGCAACTATATTCCCGACCTCGCAGAATGCATCAAGCGAACAGAGAAGGAGGTCGTGACCGTTTACAGTTTCGATCGGGACCGAATCCAGGTATCCCTAGCCCTCGTGGAGGACACCTGCCAGATAGAATTCGCTGTTTTGGAAAGGACCTCGGTAGCCGTCTATGAGGCCGGTCTGATGCTCCCGTTCAAGCCTGGCGAAAGGGTTGATCTCGATGATGTGTCGACGGTAGTCGGACCCTTCAAAATGATCCATCACGTCTTCGGGAAGAACGGATTTTCGTGGCGCAATCGCACGTTCTACGTTCCGGAAAGTGGCGTCCTGGACTATCCCCTGGTTCCGCACAATCCTTACACACAACACGGCCTGCCCTCCGAAGACGCCTACATCGCTCGATTGAGTTTTATTGTCACCGAAGCTGGCCAAAAGGTGACCATCACCTGAAGAAATTGTTGTTGGAGGCATCTAATTCAACAAAATACGAATCGTCATTTTAAACTTGTACGTGAGGATTCATCACATGAACCAGGAGAGTGAATCAGATCAATCTGGCCACTTCCTTGAGTTGAAACTGTGGCCGGGCTCAGTGCCCGGAGATTCCGGGATTGAAGGTCAGGAGAAGTCGTATCTCCACACGACCCGCTTTGAGCATGTCGGTAAAACCAGACTCGTAACCAATGTTACTCGGCCGACGATCAAAGTCTGTCTCCCACCGCCAGAGAACAACACCGGCACTGCCATGGTGATCTGCCCTGGCGGAGGATACTATAACCTTTACTGGGATCTCGAGGGTGAGGAAGTAGCTGCCTGGCTGAACAGTCAGGGAATGGCGGGAATTATTCTCAAATACAGGGTCCCTCGAAGAGCCGGAGAACACAAGAAAGCGCCCTCACCCGGACCACAGCTGGATGCCCAGCGTGCGGTAAGCATGGTTCGAAGACATGCCGTGGAGTGGCGGATCGATCCGAACCGCATCGGCATTGTGGGTTTCTCGGCCGGCGGACACCTCGCACTGGCCACCGCCACGAACTTCGGCGAACGTCTCTACACCCAGATTGACGATATCGACACCGTAAGCTGCCGCCCCGACTTCGCGATCCCATGCTATTCGGGATACCTCAAGAGAACAGATCGAGATGAGATATCGGAAGGAATGCACATTCCACCGGCCACTCCGCCCGTCTTCCTCACCCACGCCAGCGATGATTCGGAATCCGAAGTCGCCCACACAGTAATCATGTATCTCGCCCTTCAACGGGCAGGCATCCTTGCTGAAATGCACATCTTCGCCTCCGGAGAACATGACTACGGTGTCCGGCAGAACGACAATCTGCCATCGAGTTGGCCGGATCTGTGCCTTAAATGGCTGCGCAGCATAAATCTGCTCCCTGGGAAGTGAACAGACCAACAGAGGAATCGAAATGTCTCGCAGACCACTTGAGAGGCCTGGATAAGCAGAACAAGGCGAGAGCGTAATATGCTTTGCTGTCTCCAAACTTAACACCAACAGGGAAGGGATCGAAATGTCTGATACGACAACGGACCCGAAGGATTGGTCAGACTGGGAAAAGTACAGGGATCAGGTGATCCATCCAGCTGGTACCATCAAAGCCGCCGATGTTGAGAGAGCTGCTGAAAACATCCGCCGGCACGACTGGGCCAGGGGATACCTGGATCGCCTTCGAGAATCCGCTGATGCGATTCTCACGCAGACGTCTGCCGCTCAAATCGAAAACCTGATCGAGCCCACCACGCCGGGGGGCATGGGACCATGTCCCGCGTGTCGCGCAAAAGGACTTCCCTGGCATCCCAATGGGCAGTGGGAGTGGTCACCCTCCGATCCCGACAGACTCACGTGCAGTGTTTGCGAAACGCTATTCCCAGATCCGGAACATCCGGAAGAAATTGCCATCGAATGCCTCTGGGGAAAGGGTCAGACCTTTACCTTCGTCGGCGGAGAAACATTCAAGTGCTTTTCCTACCTGCAAGCCCGGCCGAGCATATCGGGGATCACCAGAGCACGGAAAGTCGGCCACGCAACCGAGCAGTTGCGGAGTCTCGCGATCGCCTATGCCCTCACAAAGGAACCCGCCTATGCTCGAGCGGCGAAGGACATATTGCTTCGCTTCGCAGAGGTATTTCCGGAATATCTCGTACGGGCCGGCTATGGATATGGCGAATACGCGGGAATGGATCCGCACATCGCCGCCGAACACATCCTGGATCTACCCGAAGACGAGCTGGTCTACCCGCCGAACAAACCTGATCGCAAAATATTCACCGGATACTGGTCCGCAAGCAGAATCGGGTCATCGGGCATGGACGGTGGATGGGTTGTTAGAGTCTCGGACGCCTACAGCCTTACCTGCACAGCAGTGGAAAATGGCACACCTGTCTACACGAAGGAAGAACGTCTAAAGATCGAGCGTGATCTGCTGCTGGAGGGAACCTACCTGGCCGCCTGCGATACTCTCATCAACAACAAGTCGGTCGGCAATCGTGCTGGGGCTGCCGTTGCAGGAATGTGTGTGGGGCATCCTGGCCTGGTTCACTTTGGCCTGGACGGATTCCAGAAAACGGTGAATGAATGGTTTCTCCCGGATGGGGGTACTTCGGAATCACCCGCCTATGCGATGATGACCATGAGCGGCATCCGCCCCTTCGCCCTGGCATTTCGTGGGTACTCAGACCCATCAAACTATGATGGACCGGTACGACTGGACGACTTCAACGCCTGTCGCGATACCCTCTATGGAGATTGCTGGCAGGCCCTGGTTTGGACGCTCCAGGGAAATCTCCACTTTGCACCTTCTGCGGACTCCTACGCTTCGAGCACCATCTCGGTGGATTTCGCAGATCTGCTCGCCCTCGCCTACCCTACCGACGCACATATTGCGCTTCTCAAAGAGCTCGTATCCAGAGATCAAACCAAACATCAAAGCGCCAGTGCCGTGTTCTATCGCAGCGCCGATGTGGAAGAACAACAGCCGTCCCCGATCGAACTACCAGATATGTTATTTCCGTATCTGTCGCAGGGCTATCTCAGAACCGGTGAACACGGAATGGACAGCGTTGTCTCACTGAACGCGGCCGACCACGGTGGACATCATCACCTTGACGGGCTGAATCTCTACTACTGGAAGGACGGGCATGAACTCCTCACTGACCTGGGCTATCTTTGGGACCACCAGGACAAATACCAGACCTATCGAACCTGGGCACACAACCTCGTCATGATCGATGGAAAGGATCAGATCGCCCGCGGACGTCTTGGCGAGTTCCACCTCTATTCTGTCACACCCACCGTAAAGGTCATGGAAGCCTCATCGGATGGATATGGACATGACGCGCTGTATCGACGAACCGTCGTCCAAATTGATCACGGTACTTCCGGATCTTATCTCGTGGACATATTCCGTGCGTCCAGGGGACAGACTACGGATTATATCTTCCACGGTCCTCATTCGAACTGCCAGCCCCGTGGACTGGAACTGGGCTTCACTGAAGACTGGCGTTCAGACGACGGAGAGCATCCTTTGCTTACTGAAGTACAGCAGGGACATGGTCAGAAGCCGTGGAGCATCGCATGGACGTTTGAGGACGGTTACACATTCGAGGCATTCGCTCCGTGCAGCTCAGAGGAATCGGTCTTTATCGGAAAGGGTTGGGGCCAGCGTGACCACCGGAACACGGATGTGGGCGCGACCGTACCCTACATTGTTCGTCGCGTGGAAGGAGGTGCAGGACAAGGGGCGTTCGCTGCGGCTTACGAAGGCAGCTATGCGGGCAAATCACTGGTAAAAGGAATTGAAATGCTTCCCCTTCCCGAAGATGCTCCGGATGACGCGGTCGCGATCGCCATCGAAACAGAAACGGGCGTGGATATTGTCATCAGCATGCTGAGCCCTGCGCCGATTACTGTGACCACGCCCATGGGAGACATATCCACAGACGTTCGACTCGCTACGGTGCTGACAAACGGCGGCACCCCGTCATCCGCCTGTCTTGTCGCTGGCACCACCCTGTCAGGCGAGGGACTCGCGTTCACCTCGATAGATGCGGTACTCAGTGGAGAAATCCTCTCAAACAAGTCTGAGAATGGAAATTCCTGGTTCGATATCGACCTGGATGGCTCAGAAGCGCAGGCATACAGGGGACAGACCCTATTCTCTCTCGACGGGAACACGCGGCACGGTTATCTTATCCGGGAAGTAGAGCCAAGCAATTCCGGTACACGCATTTACACCAAGTGTGACAATCAGGGGTTTGAGGCGCGAGCTGCTCAGCGATGGGAACTGCCCACGACGATACACCAGAAAGTGAACTAGCTAGCCGCTTGCTCTTTCATTCCACAACGGAAACAACGAGAGCTTAGTGAATTCCGGAACGGTTTTCTGCTGCCACATCTTCATCGTGAGCCATCCGTATTGTTGCTCGAAAATAACCAAACGCTAATAATACAAGATGAACTTGAAGGACCAAGCCGTTAGATCCTGGTCGCGAAAGAACTGATCGTCACTTTCGTCGAGCTCGAGTATAGGTTGACCATCCAGAATCAGGGCCTGACCCTCAAGCTCATCTCTAATTTTCTCGTGGAGAGACCTGTTAAACACTCGTTCCAATGTTACACCCATTGCGAATCTGTTGTGTATCTCTAATCCGTAGCCTATGCCGCCTTCGATGCGTTCATTGAACGAATTCTTTGAATTTGCGAGAGTGGATAGATTCACGTTGAGTATGAAGGTCGATCTTGAGCGAAAGAAGTGGCCAAAATTGGTGCTCCCATCATTCTCCAGATTTCGACCCGGCGTGATTCCTAGAACCGCAGAAATTAACCAAGAAGATTTGTCTCTCGTCCTATCAATCTGAAGGGTCCGATTTCCCAGGCTATCCTGATATACACCTGACAGGAACGGGTCTATGAAATCTACCTTTTCTTCTGGTTTCAACCTTAGAATTCTGGGACCCATACTCACACCAAATCGAAAGATAGATTTTTCTCCACCAAGTTCGTTCCGAAGTGCATCTACTCTGCTTTGTTCTTCTTCAATCCGTTGTGTTAACTGATCTAGTTGTCCCGCTGCATTCCTGACTTCATTCTGCAGATCTGTCGCTTCATCTACCGTTGCCTCATCCAGCTCCCTGCCTTCTATTCTGCGTTCCTCTGGACCTCCCTCACCTTCAGGCCGCTCTTCTTCAATTTGAGGTTGCGCATCTATCGTGGCACAAGCCAGAATCAAGAAAGTGAGTCCGATTGCGATATGCGACATGGCCAAACCGATTTTCTGCATTCTATACTCCTTCGAATAGGTTTTGACATCGACAACCCTCTTTCGGCCAGTTAGAGTTATGATGCATTACGCTACTTTGCAATATGTAACCAATCCTGACAGATGTCAACGCTAAAAAGGGAACCGGCCTCTAAAAAGGAGAACCAGGTGACGAATCTATAGAGCCCACCACCAAAGCTGCCTGTATCCCTATCGGAATCGTCTTGAAGGGATTGGCGAAGTTTTTAGAGCACCGTATTTATCGGCGTGGAGGGTCTTGTTTATGATTCTGGGGTTCAATGCTGCCAACAAGTACTAGAAGGGAAAACTGGAGGGCGAGGAGGAGCGGAAACCAGGTAATCTGTCCTGACGTAGCTTAATCGTGGGGGTCTACATATATATTCAACGGCGAATCGCGTGATGCGTTCTTGGACTATCGCCGGTTCTCGATACAATCCTGCGCCCACGCGCAGAATCACTCGAACAATCGGGAGTGATCGGTGTCAGCGAGAGTTTCCTACCAGGTTTTGAGTTTTGATACTTCCGAATCTCAAGTATGCGCTCATAAGTGCGAGTTCATTCCTAATAGGTGTATCCGCCTGGATATTGTGGGAAACGCAGCATATATACCCACTTCCTGAATTGAAGACATCTGTGAGGGCCTTCAGGGGGCAGGCCCTCTTCGCGCTCGACGGGAAGACACGGCACGGTTATCTTATTCGGGAGGTAGAGCCAATCGGATCTGGAATCCATATGAACACGAAGTGTGACAATAAGGGGTTCGAGGCACGTGCTGCCCAGCGTTGGAGTTACCTGTCACAGTGAATTCGTAAGAGCCGGATTGACCTTGTCTTGCCAACCGATGGCATGAATCTCCGGAGTCTGGCTCTTCGTCCGAAACAAATTTCAGCGGAGAGGCATCGTGATGACAGATGAAAACAAGAAATTGCCGAAAAAAACAGCATTCATCCCAATTGGCATCGTGTTCATAGTCCTGGGAATCACCCAGAATGTCGGATTAATCGCTGCCGGCGTCTTGTTCATGATCGCAGGCTTCAATGCCATCAACAAACACAAGAAGGAATTAATGGAAGGCGAAGAAGGTCCGCAGACTGACACTCCGGAATAAAGCTGTACGACAATAGCTTACCTGGATGGCAGGTGCCACGTGTGATTGTGGTAATCTGGATGATGATCTCGACTCCCCTGTGTCAATGACTCGCGCTGGACGCTCGGGCAATTCGCCTCTCCAATGACGTGTCGACTGCCCCGCCTGCTCTATCAAACATGACTGCTCCTTAAGGGATTCTTTCTAGAAAACGCCAGAACTCCAGTACTCTTTTTAACCGGAACCCAGGAGCAGTAGGGCGTCCCAACCTCACCAGCGCTTCCGAAATCGCACAACCGGACCGTCTTCCCACCTGCCGCTTTGAACTCCAGCAAGACAATCGGAGGCAACCATCCTGTCCATTCGACAGACTTTGGTTTCGCATCTGCATCGATCTTCGGAATATTCAGCATACAGTTCACTGGATCCCATTTCTCCAGATCGCGAGTCTGCTGTCCCTTATTCGCATTTTCCAGATTGTATCTGTGGTCATACGTCAGGAGGATCGGACCGCGATATATGGAAGTTCGTCCCTTGCACTCCCGCTCCCCTTGCCAGAGGTGAAGCGACATATCCAGCGCCAGATGGATCCTGTCCCCTGACTTCCACTTCCGGTCAATCACCAGATACCTTCCCGCCTTTACGCCTCTGATCACCTCATTATTCAGCTTCACCCTGGTCTTCTTTGACCAGTACGGGATTCTGAGCTTCAATGGGAATCTGCTGGCCCTGTCTGGCTTCACCTGAATCGAAATTCCACCTTCAACGGGATACAAAGTCTCCTGCTTGAATTCCACCGAAATGCCTGGTTTCAATTTCGCGGACATCACCGATTGACCGTAGTAGTTCAGAACCAGTCCGTCACCATCTTTCATCAGACCCCAGTCACTCAACATCCCGAATCCCCGACTTGCATTCACACTGCAGCAGTTCAGTTCAGGACTGCCCTCGCGGGCCTGCCAATTGTGGTCGGTTGTGAAACACCTTCTCACACCATTCATGGGTGTATCGTAGGTGGTCCATCTCCCGGTTGAGGAATGGATACCGGGAACGGAATTCATCGTCGAAAGCTCCAGTTCGTCGGCCACAATGGATGACCCCGTGAGCTTGAGCATCTCCACACTCATAGCCATCCACGCGATCGTACAGCAGGTCTCGATCGGCGCCAGGTGATACGGATTTCCCGTCGCCTTTTCGCCCGACGAGAATCCACCATTGTTATGGCGATCGAATTCCAGAATACTCCACCAGATCTGTTCGAAGGCCGCTCGAAACTTGTCCTCCCCAGTAATCCAGAACAGCTCTACCAATGACATGATCGGATGCAGACTCTCCCATCGCGGTTTCGGTGTCTGATAGAATTCTCGCCCCTGCAACGCCTGCTCCAGATAGTCGCCCGCCAGGGGTTCTCCCTTGGACTGTGCGCCAAACTCATCCACGATCTGTAGCGCAAACTCAAGGTATCGATTCTCCCTGGTCTTTCGATATAGCATGCAGAATGTATGGACCGGCGCAAGATTCATCTCCGTAGACCCGGTATCCACCAGCCTGATCTTCTTTTTCCCACCATACTTCTTGCAGAACAGATCCGCGATTCCTGCTGCGCAAGCCAGGGCCTCTTTATCTCGAGTCTCTTCGTGCCAGAGCATCAGACCGAGCATCACGTGGTAGTGACCCCAGGTGTCCCAGGTCAGCCTGCCTTGCCAGCAGTTTGGGGCATCATTCGTCAGTTTGTATTTGCGAGGCCAGGGTCCGAGATATCCGTCCTCGTCTTGCAGCGCGATCAATTGACACACAAACTCCTTCAGCCATTTCCTCAGTTTGGGATCTCTGTTGATTCTGAGAACCTGCACGGCGCCAGTCAGATACTTTCCCGCAAACTCGCCCGCCCATGGAACCATATCTCGCAATGGAGACGCATCCCGATCACGGAACATCTCGAGCATCCCCGGGTTTGCCTTTGGCGCAACCAAAAGCCATTGTTCGGTGATCCCATAGAGATAGTCTCCGAAGAAGCCACCGATCTCGAACTTTGTCTTCGGGATTCGTATGAATGTGGATTGCTTCATGATACAGTCCTTTCCCTACAACCTTGAGATTGCAGCCATCGCCCTTACGCTATTGGTCTTCATCCTGTGGAATTCGACGGGTAAGTATCAGCAGCACGATTCCGAAAACAAACACGAAAGGCCCTTCCCAAACCTTCCAGTAAAATGGCAGACCCTCCACCCAATCCACGAATGCAAGCATCAAACCAAAGGCTGAAATTGCAAGCCCCAAATACTCGAGCACATTTCTGCACCGCCGCACATCCAGTGAAAGCACGATTAGCAATCCACCCAGAAGTGCGTAAAAGGCAGAAGTCGAGCGGGCGAGGTATCCGACAATCGGTTCACTCGGAAGTTCACCCAGGTCCAGCATCTGATGAATGCTATTCATCCAGGCGTATGGAACGAAAACAAAAATTATTGCAGTCAACGATATTGCACCCATGCTTCTCAGAATGAAAATCAATAGACGTCCCGTATTCCGAGCCGAGTCTTCCTGTGGCATACTCACGGCCTCCCTCATACAAATCGAAAACTGTGTTCACCCCAGATCATCTAAATGAAACCCGCTTCCCGCCTGCCCGCTCCAACCAGACCTTCTGCTGACCTCTATAATCCCCTGCCAAACAGTCACTTGTCTCGATCTGACACAATCTGGCACACCCTTTGCAATCTTCTCCGGTCGAAGTTAGTCAACTCATTGCACTTTCGCCACTGAATCTACTCGCCAATTCCAGTTCACGGAAATCCTGATACTCCCGAGGGTCTGACACATGATGTCTCGCGTGCTCAGCTGTGCAACCCTTGGGATCGACGCCTACATCGTACACATCGAAACCGATCTGGACCGTTCACTTCCCGCGTTTTCAGTCGTCGGTCTCCCCGATAACGCGGTCAAAGAGAGCAGGGATCGGGTCACAGCCGCTATCCGTAATACGGGGCGCACCTTTCCGAATCGACGGGTCACCGTCAACATGGCTCCTGCGGACATCCGCAAAGAGGGATCCGGATTCGATCTGCCAATTGCGATCGGAATCCTGGCGGCAGCCGGGGATATCTCGCCAGGCACCCTCTCAACTTATGCCATACTCGGTGAACTCTCACTCGATGGAGAGGTGCGTCCCGTGCGGGGTGTGCTGCCAATGGCCGTGGAAGCACGACACGCAGGCCTCAAAGGCATCATACTCCCGGAGGGCAACGCGACTGAGGCCGCAATCGCAGGCGGCCTCCAGGTCTACGGTGTCAGAAATCTCCTCCAGGCGCTGGAGTTCCTGGAAGGATATCGCGACATCGCACCCGCTCAAGTCGACGTCGACCAGGTCTTTCGTCAATCGCAAGACTACCAGCTCGACTTCCGAGACGTGCGCGGACAGGCACACGCAAAGCGTGCCCTAGAGGTCGCGGCAAGTGGAGGTCATAACATCATCCTCATAGGACCACCGGGATCTGGCAAGACGATGCTCACCCGGCGAATCCCAACCATACTCCCCGACCTCACCCTGGATGAATCGCTGGAAGCCACCAAAATCCATTCCGTTTCCGGACTCCTTCCGACAAATACTGCGCTTGTAGCGGTCCGCCCATTTCGTTCACCCCATCACACCATTTCGGATGCGGGACTCATCGGAGGCGGTCCCTATCCACGCCCGGGAGAGGTCTCTCTCGCCCACCACGGCGTCCTCTTCCTCGACGAACTCCCGGAATTCAAGAAAAATGTCCTCGAGGTACTGCGCCAGCCAATCGAAGATGGCTTTGTCACGATCGCCCGTGCAGCGACCTCCCTCACCTATCCCGCCCAGTTCATGCTCGCCTGTGCGCTCAACCCGTGTCCCTGCGGCTACTTCGGAGATCCAAAGAACGAATGCACCTGCTCGCCACCCCTCATCCAGCGCTACATGACCCCGCATCTCCGGTCCTCTGCTGGATCGCATCGACATTCACATCGAAGTCCCCTCCGTTGAATACGCAGAACTCTCAAGTGAACCCACAGGTGAAAATTCCGAAACCATCCGTACCCGCGTCAACAACGCGCGGCAGCTTCAACTCCACCGGTTCAGAGAAAAGAAACACCTCTTCTGCAATGCACACATGGGGTCACGTGAAATTCGTGACTACTGTCGGATCGACGGCAAGGGCGAGGAACTGCTCAAAATGGCGATCACCAAACTCGGACTCTCGGCACGCGCCTATGACCGAATCCTGAAAGTGAGCAGAACCATCGCCGACCTGGAGGAGGAAGGGGATATCAAGGCGCAGCACGTGGGGGAGGCGATTCAGTATCGGAGTTTGGATAGGAACTTATGGTTATGAAAATAATGTCCGAAGTCCGGGGTCCGGAGTCCGGAGAGAGGCCAAATGGCTGGCGCTAAGCGATTTGAGGAACTCCTTTGTTGGAGGGAGTCGCGAGAATTTACCCGGGAGATATACCTTGTTACCAGGTCAGGCCGCTTCTGTCAAGATTTTGCAATGCAAGATCAAATCAGAAGGGCTGCCGTCTCTACTATGTCGAATATCGCTGAGGGATTTGGGCGGAAAGGAGACAAAGACTTTCTCAGATTCCTCAATTACGCGAAAGGCTCCCTGGATGAAGTACGTTCCGTGCTATACGTTGCGGTCGATGCAGATTTTATTCCATCGGATAGATTTTCAAAACTATACCAGCAGTCAGAAACGGTTTCTTCGCTTTTGGCCGGTTTGATCAGATATCTAAGGAGGAGAGAGTGCTGACACCGATTAAGCAACAAGATGATATAGCCACACCTATGAAGAACCCGGAAACAGCACTTAGGGAAGTTTTTGGATTTGAGGGATTTCGGGATCGACAGTGCGAGATAATTGACCGGATTATCGATGGTGACGATGCGTTTGTGGTGATGCCTACTGGCGGTGGGAAATCGCTCTGTTATCAGATTCCATCGCTTGTTCGGGAGGGGATTGGTATTGTGATCTCTCCGCTGATTTCGTTGATGGACGACCAGGTGCATCACTTGCAGAAGCTCGGCATTCGAGCATCCGCTTTGCACTCGGGACAGGATAGGGAAGTCCAGAGGGTGGTCAGGCGCGATATGGAGGCGGGCGTTCTGGATTTGCTCTACGTGTCACCTGAGAGGTTGGGTACGCAATCGTTTCGGGATGCTCTGGAGAAAATCGAGATCGCTCTATTTGCCGTGGATGAAGCGCACTGCATAACCCAGTGGGGGCATGATTTCAGGCCGGAATATCTGAGAATTACAGAGCTCAGGAAGAAATTCGCTCAGGTGCCTTGTGTTGCGGTGACCGCCACAGCCGACGCACCGACACGTCAGGAGATCCTTGAAAGACTCCTCTTCAGGAATGAAGATCTGTTCGTCAGCGGCTTCGATCGTCCAAATATCAAATACACCGTGGTGCCGAAGAAGAACTGGAAAATGCAGTTGCTTCAATTCCTTAAGGAAGAACATCCCTCCGACTGTGGAATCGTGTATTGCCTGTCTCGGAAACGGGTGGAGAAAGTCGCAACGTGGCTCACTGACCAGGGCTTCGTAGCAATCCCCTACCACGCCGGCTTGAACTCGTCTTTGAGAGAAGCGAATCAGAATCGATTTCTGAACGAGGAAGGATTAATCGTGGTGGCCACCATCGCGTTTGGATTGGGAATCGACAAAGCCAATGTGCGATTTGTTGCACATCTCGATCTGCCCAGGAGTGTTGAAGCCTACTACCAGGAAACCGGGAGAGCCGGTCGGGATGGGCTCCCGGCTGACGCCTGGATGGCCTACGGTCTCAGCGACGTGGTGAACCTCGAGCGGATAATCAAGAAATCGGAGGGAGATGATAGTCACGTCCGACGGGAAAGACACAGACTGACTGCTATGGTCAAATACTGTGAGACGCCTCGCTGTCGTCGCCGAATGATCCTCAACCACTTCGGACAGGAATCACCCAACGGATGTCCCAATTGCGACAACTGCCTGGACCCGGTCGAAATGTGGAAGGGAACCGCTGCAGCTCAATTGGCGATATCCTGCGTCCAGAGGACCGGTCAGCGATTCGGCGCGGGCCATATCATAGACGTCTTGCTTGGACGAAAATCCAAGAAGGTACTCCGGTTTCAACACGAAACGACCAGTGTATTCGGCTCTGGTGTCGATATCCGTTCAGACGGGTGGCACAGCATCCTGCGTCAGCTCGTTGCGCAAGACGTGATCAAAGTGGATACGGAAGCTTACGGCGCGCTCAAGCTCGGCAAGTCCGTCAGTGAAATCCTGCGTGGCGATAGGGAAATTATGCTCAAGAAGGAACCTGCTCGGAGAAGGGCAATACATAATCCCAGTTCCCGAGATCGAATGCTCGCACCAGGCGAGCAGAAACTGTTCGAAGCGCTCAGAAGCACCCGTCTCGATTTGGCCAGGAAACAGGGCATCCCTGCATACAGGATCTTTCACGACTCCACACTGATCGACATGTCAAGGAAACGGCCAACAGACCTGGAAGCGCTGGGAAAAATCTCAGGTGTTGGAAAAGTCAAGAAAGAGCGATACGGTGATCCCTTTCTGAAGCGCATTCGTGCTCACGCATTATAGAATTGTTGAAACCTGAGCTAGAATCACGTTTCTCGGAGGGGATAATTTAGACTGTGTAAATGATCATCGTGTCGAGTCCTTGGCCCTTCCTCGTGGCCATGGTTCACATTCGTTTCTGCCACTTGAGGACGTATGGCCACCTTCACCTCCAGCACCGGTTGCTCCTTTCTTGACCTTCCTGCCGCTTGCCCGCTCCATACGGTTGCCATCCAACAACGAGTTAGCTGTAATTCCCATCCAAAAAAGGATTCTTGCTAATTAACGAATGCATTATTATATTACATATATGAATATGAAAGCAGAGAAATCGAGACAGATTGGGCTACGTCTAAGGGCTGCTCGGGAGAAGGCCCATCTTACCCAGCAAGACCTCGCCCAGAAGCTCGGCCTGGAGCACCGCCAAACACTTGGTAATATTGAATCCGGCGCACGTCGATTAACAGCAGAGGAACTGCTAAAAGCGATTGATGTTCTGGGCGTGAACCTCGATTACTTTACGGACTCCTTCCGCCTTGCCGGAGAAGGTGAGTTCTCCTTCAGGGCAGAGCCGAATATATCTCGAGAGACTTTGACTGAATTTGAGGAGACGGCCGGATGCTGGATCGCCACGTACCGTGAACTCGGGAAGCGTGAAGGGCAGGAGCCACGTTGGTTGGCGCCAACCCTTCCTCTGAACCGTCAGGCCAGCTATGAGGACGCCCAGGCTGCTGCCGAATGTATAGGGCAGATGTGGGATTTAGGCGAAAGACCGGCGGAATCCCTTCGCACTCGAATTGAGGAGCAGTTGTGTGCTCTCATTTTGAATGTAGATACTCCTCAAGGGATTTCTGGTGCAGCTCTCAACCTACCCCGGTTGAACACGATTTTCATTAACAGGCGTGAGCCAGAAGGCCGTCGCAACTATGACATTGCGCACGAGCTATTTCACCTCCTGACCTGGCACACTATGCCTCCTGAGAGAGTTGAGGCCGTTGAGGATCAAGCCAATGGGAGAGGAAATAGAGTCGAACAACTGGCCAACAATTTCGCATCTGCGCTGTTGATGCCAGCGAGGCACGTGATTAGCCTCTGGGAAGCACGCGATCCGCTGATTGACCTGCACGATTGGATGAAAACCGTGGCTGCCGATCTCAGTGTTTCGGGTATGGCACTCAAGTGGCGCCTCCATAACCTCAACCTCCTGTCACGGACTCAGATGGGAGAGATTGATGACCAGCGACTCGCACAAAGCCGAGACCTGGAAAGCTCTACAGTTCTCCTGTTCAGCCATCAATTCGTTACACGTATTGCCACAGCCCTCGACCAGGGCAATCTCTCGGTGAGGAGAGCAGCATCGCTCCTTGAGCTCTCTATCTCGGAACTGGCATTGCTGATCCAGGGATATGGCCTTGAGCCTTCGTTTGACGCCTGAAGGAGTGAAATGGCTTGCCCAAGCCCGTGGTTCTTGTGGACACGATGATCGTGATCGAAGCCGTTCGAACACAAAGCTGGAACGCTATTTCCGGACAGCGTTCCGTTGTGACAGCTGAGGAATGCCGGGCAGAATTGTCGAGCGGAGATCCGGGCATTAGAGGATACATTCTCGTGACTACAGGACAAATAGGCCGAGCAGCTGTCGAGCCAGTCTCCGCCGAACTCGCTGCGAGATTCCGATTGGAATACCCAGGCTCTGATTCGCTGGACCCTGGTGAGCGCGATTTACTGGCACTCGCGTTGGAGCGACGTGACGGCTTTGAGTTATGTTGTGCTGACAAGGCAGGGATGAGAGTGGCTCACGAAATGGGATTGCTGGACAAGATCATATCCCTGGAGGAATTGGCTGATTCTGTTGATTATTCACCCATCACTGATCATAATTATCCCCGAGACTTTTCTCAATCGTAAGCAATCCAACGACAATGGGCAGGCAGGATTTTGCCCGTATAGATATGGAGATGATTGATGGCGAATACGATCGAACATCCCGACATCGACTTTATGAATGTCGATGAAACCGATTTCAGCACGTTCAGTCTGGGTCAAAAGATTCGGCACCTCGAGGTAGAGGGATTCGTTGTCCTCCCCAACGTACTCAGCCAGGATCAAATGGACCGGATCCATGAGGAAATGGCTGACGCTGAGATGATGGTCAAAGATTACAGCGATGCTCAGACTTACTGCCTGGAGCCCCAGTGGATGAGTCGCGCAATCCTCGAACTGATCGCCAACCCTCCCGTTACCGACTTCCTGAAAGTCTTGATGGGAGCCGACGTTGTGTTCACCCGGGGCCTGTTCTCCCGGACTCTGGCCGGATCGCCGCCCATCTCTCTCCACACGGACGGACAGCCCTTCGGCTCATCCATCTTCGGATTTGAAGGCAGTTCACCGCGCCTGCTCCGCGTTCTTTACTACCTCGATGATTTGACTCCGGAAAGAGCACCATTCCGTCTCATCCCCAGGTCTCATCTTTCGTACCACGCTGAAGGCAATCCCTACATCCGATATGAATCCCACCCCGGCGAGATCACGCTCTGCCCAAAGGCCGGCACCGCAGTCATCATCCCCATCAACCTGTTCCACGGCACCCACTCCAACAAAGCGGATACTCAGCGAACACTTGTCCAGTTGGGCTATCGCCCGGCCTGGGCCGGACCCATTCAGCCAATGGACGAGTGGGACCCTGAACTCGTCGCAAACGCCCCGGTGTCCGCGAAGCCGTATCTACAAAGCCCCAACACAACAGGTTTGGCCTGGGATCAGGCGCACAAACCGAAAAACATGGAAAAGGATGCGAAGGCGATCGATCCGCGGAGGTGGGAATAGGCGTCCACTGCGGGCACCAAGTGGAAAGGCACGGAGTCGGTCTCCAGAATCAAGACCAGGTCATCTTATAGGGGAGAAGAAAAATGATCAAAGGTGTGCATACCATGTTCTACACATCGGAAGCGGAGGAGCTGCGGGCATTCCTCAGGGATAAACTGGATTTCCCCTACACAGATGTGGGAGACGGATGGCTGATTTTTGACATGCCCGAGGCGGACATGGGGTGTCATCCCGCAGACGAGACCGGCCAGCAGGGCGCCACATCCGGCACACACGCGATTTCTTTCTACTGCGATGACATCGAGCAAACTGTGAATGAATTGAAGGGGAAAGGCGTGGAATTCGTAGGTGAGATTCACGACCAGGGGTTCGGCCTTGTGACCTACTTCAAGATGCCGGGAGACGTGACCGTTCAGCTTTACCAGCCATATTATTCGAAGGGGAGATGATCAAGAGGCTTGCTTCAAACATAAGGGTAATGCCGCGCCCCCGGAGACACTGGCGAATGAGGAGTTGAGCGCAAAACACCCGGATTTTGACCCATAGGTTCAGCAGATATCTGAAAATAGCGGTGAACGTTCCTGGAATGATCCCGACTCAGTCTCACGTACAGGCAATCAATCCGCCTGATCCAGGCACTCCTCACCTCTGATATTGATATAGAATATGCGTCTGTATCTCTTGACCTTTGCGCGTTTTTTCTTGAATTGTCCTGCCTCTGCGAACCGATATTGTATTACAACTTCGCCTTCTTCATTGATATAGCCATACCTTCCGCGACGCTTAACCGCAGCAAGCCCTTCCGAGAACTTCCCGGCCTTTTCCCATTGAGGAGCGATCACAAAGTGCCCCTGGGAGCCGCTCTGGACATATCCCCATTTCGAGGCGCGTTTACCTGAAATCTGACGAACCTCACCTACCGCCGAAATCTGTTTGGTCGGAACCAGCCTTCTGCGTTTCCGTGAAGAATCGCCAGCCTTGGGCTTCTTCCGTTCCTGGACTTTCCTCTTTTTCTTCGAATATCGCTTTTTATCCTGGATCACCAACTCAGATTCCGCTCTGACCCCAAGAGGCTTTTCCTTCCTCTGGATCCCAACCTCACTGTCTACTCCAGCCTCGATCAACTTTCTTCGCCATTTTTCAACAAAGTGCTTGTAGTAAATCGTCTGTGCCTTGTTGAGACACTTTACCGCTTTTTCAAGGTCTTTTACCGACCCTTCGATCTCCCATCTCTTGGCCTGGATGATCTGTTTCAGCTGCTCGATTCTCTCGTGGACCGCAGGATACTTGGAGCTAACCGAATCGGCCTGTTTCAACAGCTTTTCGGCTTCCTTGATCCTCTCTTTAGAATTCATTGCTGCCTGTACCCTCTTCTGTTCAGGATGCGATCCTGACCTGACGCTTGCCTTCAGAAATTGGACAACCGTCCAAGTCTGTCTGGAAATGTACCTTAAGTCTACACCCGCGTCTTAGCATCATGGAAAAGCCTTGCTTATCTTCGGGGGCGAACCATAAATTTGGAATGGATCCTGTGGCGATTACCTCTCCCCAACTCATGAAAAATATGAGAGACCACCGGGAGGGTCAACTCCAATTTCTCGGTTTACACTCCAACCCAGCACAAATCAGACCAGATAGGGATCGATGTCTCTAACAGATGAGCAACTCATCGCATACCACACCAACGGCTTCGTCCTCATCCCGGATGTATTTCCGGTTAGCGAACTGGACGAAATGAACATCGAGCTTGACCGGGTCGTCTCGGAAAACCTGGAAAAAGGCAACCCGGTCAACGCGCCTTCATCCGGTTGGCTGCTTCAACTGGGATTGCTATCGGAAAAGACGGCTGCCTTCTGCGAAGACAGCCGCATACTCAACCTGGTCGAAGACATCGTAAAACCCGGAATCGCGATTTACTCTGCCAAACTCGTATCCAAAGAGCCTTTTGAGTCTTCTATTTGCCACTGGCACCAGGACAACGCCTATTACGACAAGACCTGTCCGAGCGACACCCGGATGTCCGTTTGGATTCCACTCGAAGAAAGCACCCGGGAGCAAGGCTGTCTCCAGGTGATCCCCGGAAGTCACAAGGGAGGACTCCAGTCGTTCAGTCACAAGGAGGGAGGCACCTGCAATCTCAGCGTCGACACGGAAATCGCCCTGGCCGATCGGGTATATCTTCCTGCCAAAGCAGGTGATATGGTCCTTTTCAGTGCACTCCTTCAGCACGCATCAGATGGCAATCGAACGGACAAGCGTCGCAGAGCCTTCATCATCTCCTACCAGGAAGCCACAGTAGGACTAGGCAACGGAGAACAGTATAAAGTCCTCCGCCAGGCCTGAATCTCATCACCATCGGGAGAAAACGAAAATGGAACCCTTTGCAATCTCCGGAATCAGTTTCATGCCTGAAATGTGGAAGGAGAAAGCCAATCTCAAGACCTTGTTGGGCCACATCGATGAAGCCGCCGAACAGGGCGCTCAGGTCATTGCTTCCTGCGAAGGTGTCCTCGACGGATACATCACCAAAGAACTGCCCAAACACAGAATTCAGCCTGGCAGTGAAGGCACCAGCGGCTACAAGCAGCGTCTCGAAAAATTCCGGAAGCGGCACGGGCAGTCGCCCTGGGCGGCGCGAGCGTCCTCATCATCAACTCATATGGAATGTGGGGGGAGGGCGCGAACGAACGCTTCATTCGCCAGCGAGCATACGAAAACGGTGTCTATCTGCTTTTCTGCCATCCCAACGAAACCGTCCTCTGCTCTCCCGAGGGCAGAATCATCGCATCGACTTGCGGTTGGGAAAACGTCATCGTCAGGACAATCGACCCGGGCGCGACTGTCAGCAAAGGACTGTTTGGAAGCCGCGAGATGGCGCAGACCTACGGCATACTCGGTGACCCCTCGGCCTACACACAGGTGAAGAAAAAAAGGAGAGGCAGGTAAATGGCCACCGATGAACTCACCTTCCAACAGAAGGCACTCACGCAACAAGGGTTTGACTACTCCCCCAAGGAACTTCGCAGCCTCGAATGGGGCCTGCGCTTCACGCCCTTACTCTGTATGGCAATCGCCATTTATGGACTCTATACCAGAGAGCCGAACATCCACTGCGGTTTGGCAGCGTTGGGCATCCTGCCCTTCTGGTTCCCTTCCGGGCACCCGTTGGATCTCCTGTACAACCATCTCATCCGTCCGATATTCAGCGCCGTCAAGCTGCCTCCCATTGCCCAGGCGAATCGCCTGCGTAATGGGAGGATCTATGAACCTGTTCATCGGTCTCGCATTCGCTTTCCAGAACCCCTTTGTCGCGTATGTCCTTGGCGGAACGCTCGCCACACTCCAGATCACCGTTATCACCACGCACTACTGTGTCGGCTCATTGCTCTATGAACTCGCCTTGAAGCTGCTCGGCAGAGCCGAAAAGCTGGTGCCGATCGACCAGGCCCGGGAGATGGTCAATTCCGGTGCCCACCTCGTCGATGTGCGCGAGCCGGACGAATTCGCCAGCGGTCATCTGGATGGTGCCGTGAACATCCCCGTAGATCAGGTCGCCCAGCACCTCGAGAAATTCAGAGCGCAGCCTTCGATCCTGTATTGTCGGAGCGGAATGAGATGCCAGAATGCCATACAGATTCTCAGGCGTCTGGGAATCGAAAATGCCCACAACCTTGGACCCATGTCCCGATGGTAACTGACAGAGCCTCGCGATCGAACAAGGAGTGAAGATGAAAGCCGGATTTTCAAGAGTAACTATGAACCCTCCGCCAGGAACAAGAATGATGGGATTCGGCGCCAGAGACCGTGGACCAGGCAGCGAATCCATTCGCGATGACATCTACGTCCGCGCCCTCTACCTCGACCACGGTGAAGACCAGGCTGTTATCCTCAGCTTCGACATGTGCTTCATTGGCCGCGAAGACGCCGACCGATACAAGGGCGTCATCGGCCGTCTCCTGGACCTGACTCCTCGCCAAATCCTGCTGAACTCCTCCCACAGCCACGTGGGCCCTGCCTCGGGCTATTGGGCCTACGGTGACTACTTGCCGCCGGATCAGCTCTACCTCCGCGATCTCGAGGGGATGATCGTCACGGCCGTCACCAGCGCCCGCGACAATGCTCAGGACGTAACCCTCTGGGCGAGCTCCGGCACATCAACCATCCCGATGAACCGTCGCCGAATGATGGACAACGGCAAGATCGAAAATCGCCCCAACCCGGACGGCATCGTCTGCGACACACTCCCGGTCTGCCTCCTCAAGAACCAGGCTGGCGATCCCGTTGCCTGTGTATTCTCTATATCTGCTCACCCATCGATCGTGGGCGGAACGGCCATTTCCGCAGAGTACCCCGGTGTCGCCACAAACAAGGTGGATGCTCATCTGGGAAGCGCGTGCAGTATGTTTCTGCAGGGGTGCGGTGGAGACGCGAAAACCAGACCTGCGGGCGAAGGGCAGGACGCCTGGATCAGCAACGATTGGGACATATTAGAAAAAGTCGGAGGCATCCTCGGCCAGGAGGTCATCGACATCGTCAACAACGGTCTCACCGAACATCGACCTGCGCTGGCAACCGCACTTGCCGAAACCCAATGGCCGCTCCTCGAGCCCATCAGTCGTGAAGAATTCGCAAAAAAGGCCGAAGAAGGACTCATCCCCGGTACACCACCTTCAGAACAGGGCATCTACGATCTTTGGGCGGAGAGACAGGTGGAACTCATCGATCGCGGACAGAAACTGCGCTCATCGGCTTCCATCCTCATCCAGGGCATTAAACTCGGGGAAGAACTCCGGATGATCGCCATCGAAGGCGAGCCCGTGGCCGAACACGGTTTGAACATCCTCGACTTCTATGACAAGGGCGTCACCTTCCCGATCGGGTATGCAAATGGCGAATCGATGTATCTGCCCGTCACCCGACAGCTCCCTGAAGGCGGGTATGAGGTCGAGGCGTATGGCGAGTACGGGTATCCCGCACGACTCGCACCGGGAATGGAAGACATTGTGCAGAAGACTATGGAAAGATTCAGTGAAGTCGGCGTAGACTAGGAAAAAGGGAAGGTAAAATGAGCGATCCCTTGAACGACTGCATTTTCTGCCGTGTGGCTTCAGGTGATGCCGAATCCTGGAAGGTTTACGAAACGGATCGCGCGTATGCCTTCCTGGACATCCATCCGGTCAGTGAGTATCACACGCTTGTAATTCCAAAGCGTCATTACGTCAACATTTTCGATGTCCCAATTGACGAACTGCAGCACCTGATGGCCGTGCTAAAGCACGTCGTGGACCTTTACCAGAGCCGGACTGGGCTGGAGAATGTGCAAATTGTGAACAGTTCCGGTACTGAAGCACAACAGGACGTGTTTCACCTCCACTTCCACATCGTACCCAGGCGCAAGGACGACGGCCAGGATTTTATATGGACAACGCATCTGGAAATGCGAGACCGGTTTGATGAAATGCTTGCCGTGTTGAAATAGCAAGCCCGTGACTTTGAGATTAAAAACGAACCATAGACTGAAATACCAGCCGAACAGAGGAGACCAGGATGGCAACCGTCACTCCAGCACCTGAATCAGAACTACAGGCCAACGGCGTCTTGAGTGCAGACCGAATCTCGGAGATGCGAGCCAGCTTCGAGTCGGAATCTGTGAATCGGATCGTTCAGAACGCCGTCTGCAAGAATCAAGTCGACACCATCGCCTTGAACAGAAGTATTGTCACCTCTGTTGATCACAGCTTCAGTCACCTCCTGGACGACTGGAAAGTCACCAATCAGAAAAGCAGCGGGCGTTGCTGGATGTTCGCCGGATTGAATCTGCTGCGTATAGGTGCGATGAAAAAGATGAATCTGAAGGCCTTCGAATTCAGCCAGAACTATACCTTCTTCTGGGACAAGCTGGAGCGAGCGAACTATTTCCTGGAGCGAACCCTGGACACCTCGGATCGCGATGTCGACGATCGGCACGTGGCTCAGTTGCTGTCGCGCCCTCTCGACGACGGCGGACAGTGGAATATGTTTGTCAACCTGATCAAGAAGCACGGTCTGGTCCCTCAATCCGCGATGCCGGAAACCGACAGTTCGTCTAATTCCGGCCGAATGAACGCCAACCTTCTGCACAAACTGAGAGAAGGCGCCAAAGACCTTCGCAATCTAGCTGCCGGCGGAAGTAGTCAGGACGAACTGCAGGAAACCAAACAGGACATCCTCGACGCCATTTACCGGATGCTTGCCATCCACCTGGGGACGCCACCCGACAAGTTCGACTGGCAGTGGCAGGACTCGGACAAGGAGTTCCACCGTGACGGCGAGATGACACCGCAGGAATTCGCTCAGAAATACATCACGGTCGATCTGGATGACTATGTCTGCCTTGTGCACGACCCTCGCCCAACCAGCCCGCTCGACCGTACGTTCACCGTCGAATACCTCGGCAACGTCGAAAGTGGGGACATCGTCAAGTACCTCAACATTGACATCGACCTGATGAAACAGATTACGATGCACACCCTTCAGAACGGCGAACCTGTCTGGATGGGTTGTGACGTAGGCAAAATGATGCAGCGCGACCTGGGCCTGTGGGACGCCCACCTTTTCGACCTAGAGGGTGTTTACAGCACGGGCTTCGAGCTGGACAAATCAGAACGGCTCCAGTACCGCCAGACACAGATGACACATGCGATGCTCTTCACAGGTGTGGACGTCATACAGGAACACGACGAGGACACCCCAAGGCGCTGGCGTGTCGAAAACAGCTGGGGTGACGCGAATGGGGAAAAGGGCTACTACTTGATGAACGACAACTGGTTCGATCAGTATATGTTTGAAATCGCTGCAAAGAAGGCGTATCTCCCAATCGAACTTCAGGAAGCTCTCGACCTCGAACCCATTGTCCTCCCACCCTGGGACCCGATGGGAGCGCTCGCCAGGTAAAGGATTCAGAAAATGACCAAACCCTATGTCTTTATCGGTTTCGACACAGAGGACCCGATCAATCCCGAAGCTGACGACGTCTTGCTCAGACTCGCTCAGACGTACAGCAAAGCGGGGATTCCAGCCTGCTTCTTTATGGTTGGCGAAAAGGCCCGCCTACTCAGATCCAGAGGACGCAAGGATGTCCTCTCCGCCCTGAGAGATCATGAAATCGAATACCACGGGAATTACTGGTTCGAATACCCCGAGCCTGCCCTGGTCTATGGAAATCGTGATCCCTGGGACCAGGCGGTGCAGAAAGGCCGAGCGATCGAAACTCCAGGGCTGCAGGACGTTGCGGAAATCACGGGTCAATTCCCGGTCGCCACGTGCCAGCACCAGAACAACCACAGCCCGGCGACCACCCACGCAATGCAGCAGTCCGGTGTAAAGGTCTGGAACGGTGGACTCGGAGCGAAACTCGACGGAATCGGTTGGGTGATGAACCTGTTCACTGTCGGCCGACACTCACGCACCGTATCCAGCCAGGGCAGTTGGGGCAGCTTCCAGTTCGATCCCGATCAGCCGAACCGCCGCCCACCCAAAATGGATCCCAAAGCAGAACTCGCAAACTTCCAGCAGCGCTTCGACGCACAGCTCGAAACGGGCACCACACACATCAATATTCTCGGTCACCCAACCTGCTGGGCAATGGCCGAATGGTGGGGTTGGTACGACTGGTCAGCCGCCTTCCGCCACGCGAGCCTCGACGGAGCGCCCGGTCCCTATCCGCAGGGCCGTCAATGGGATCGCGGTGTCACGCGCACCAGGGCGGACATCGACGCGCATTTCGAGTGGACGGCCGCGGCGGCCAGGTGGCTCGCCCGGCGCAAAGACATCAACGTCACCACATTCGCCGATGCCCTGGCCGAACACGCCGATCCCCCGGGCGCATGGCTCACCGACAGCCAGATCCGCTCTGTGGCCAGACAGATCCTGAAACGCCTCGATCACACACGCGTGGGCAAAACGACGCTGTCTGCAGCAGACGCGCTATACGTTCTCGCACAGCACGTCCGCTTTATGCTCGCCGAACACCGCCGTCCGGAACACACACAGATCAGGCGAACCATTGGCCCCGTCGAGGAAGTCTACACACCGTCTAAAGAAATCAGATTCAAACGCCAAAACCTGCTGGTCGCCTCGCGACACCTTGTCGAATATGCAAATGCCAGCGGACGACTCCCCCACACCCTTCGATTACACGGTATCGACTGCGGTCCCGGCGAACTCCTCGTCGCCCTTGCCCAAATGGTCGCTGCGGAAAAACTCCCGGACTTCGTCACCGTCCAGCCTACTGTGGGCGTTCCCTTATGCGTATCGATGGATTGTTTCTCCAAAGCAACCGCTGGATCGAGTCACGCAACACCCGGATACACACCGACGCAGATTCATCTCCAGGGACGTCTTCAGTCCTGGAGTTATCGACCCGCGGTCAAAAAATAGCAAAACGCGCGTGTTCCCGGCTGAGCGTCAGGACTGTCCGGTCCTTCTTCTATGTTCTTCGAGACTCGAACCCTGAGCCGTTACCCGAATGGCCTAAAGCCTTCCCGCAAAAACGGAAGTATATAAATTCAGTTTACTCACCTCGATCGAGGAGTGACCGATGCCTGACGAAACACCCGTAGAAATCGAATCACGGGTCGATGGAAAGCCACACGCGGGAAAAGTACTCGCCGTCATCGGTCCCCACTCGGACGACTTCTCAATCTTCTCCGCCGGTGCGATCGCCAAGCTCATATCCGAAGGCTACACAGGCTACTTCATTCGGGTCACCAACGACGAAATGGACTCCTACGACCTCACCACAGGCGAAACCGTCCTCGCCAACGAAAGCGACACACAGGACGTCGCTGATGTGCTTGGCATCAAACAAGTCTACGATCTGAACTATCGGAATCACTACCTCGATGAGGTGCCGCCCACGGAAATTCGAAACCGCCTCATCTTCCTCCTACGCCTGCTCAAGGTGGACACCGTACTGGGATTCGACCCGTGGGGTCACTACGAAGAAAATCCGGATCACTACGTGGCCGCCCAGGCCACTGAGGCAGCCTGCTGGATGTCCGGGGGTCGCCTCGACCTGCCCGAACATTTCGAAGCCGGTCTGAAGCCTCACGGCGTCACCGAAAAATACTACTGGGCGCGGGGTCCACAGCTCGTGAACCGGGTCGTGGACATCTCCCACGTCATCGAACAAAAAATGGAATCCATTCGCGCAAACAAGACTCAGATTCGAAATATGGCCCTGGGTCTTCGCGACAGACTGGCTGCAAAGAAACTCACGCTCCCCTGGCTCAGCGAAGGTGACGACACCATCATCAAAGAATACGTAGACCTGGTCTTCCGGGCGGCGGATCGCCACACCGGTCAGCAGCACGGACTGGAATATGCAGAGGCCTTCCACTACATCGGTCCTGGCGGTCACTCATCCAAATTTACGGCAAGCCATATGGAAGACTATCTCCGCAAGCACGCGATTCCCCTTGAATGAGGGCCCGAATGTCGATGCTCGATGCCGGCTCCGCCTCAGGCCGCTTTATCGCAAGATGCAATACCAGCCCTCGGAACTATCTCCCTCCAGAAAACCATAGAGCAATGTCACAGACCATTCGCGAATTCCTAAGCGCCTGAGTCTCGCTTGACATATTTGCCTACCTGAACGACCTTTTCCCTTCCGATCGGAAATTACTTGATCGAACTCCGAAGGAGGCACAGCGTGTATGTCTTTGTAAGCTGGATTCCGAGGCCACTTCGAGAATCACCAGGTTCCATCCAGAGGGCGACGACGCCCCTCACTTGCACGGAAAATGCTGCTCGAAAACTTCGCCGATATCGTGAAGGATTTCTGGTCCTCGCGATCCTGACCTGCACGGACGCCAATGATCGACTTCATCCTGAACACGCGCTATAGCGATCTCTCCGGGGGGGTCCACGACCACCTGGACAAGGCGCTTCTCGACAATATCGTCGCGATGATCGCCGGATCGACCACGCCGACAGTACGCATCATCAAAGCGTTCGCGGAACGCACGTTCTCCGGACGGGACGCCACTGTCGTTGGAACGGGAAATCGCCTGAACGCACCCGGTGCTGCGCTTGTCAACGCGTGCTCGGCAAACGCCCTGGACATAGACGACGGGTTCCGTCCCTCGAAAGGTCACCCTGGCGCAACCGTCATCCCAGCAGCGCTCGCCCAGGCCGAAGCCCTCGATGCCCCCGGCGATCGCTTCCTCTCCGCGGTCGTAGTCGGGTACGAAATCGCAATGCGTGCGAGTGTCGCCTGGCACACCCACGTGCACCGTGGGCCGAGCTACCACGGATCTGGCTCCTGGGGAAGTCTTGGAGCGGCCGCTGCCTGCGCCCACCTGATGGAACTGAGTCCCGAGCAAACAGAAATGGCCCTGGGGATCGCCGAATACCACGCCCCCATCGCACCAATAATGACCTGCGTGGAACACCCGGCAATGGTCAAGGACGGCATTCAATGGGGCGCGCTCGTGGGTATCACGGCCGCACACCTTGCAGCAGAAGGATTCACCGGAATACCCGGCATTCTCGCACAAGCTGATCAGTCTGAAAGGATGTCCACTCTGGGCAAAGAGTGGTGGATAGGCCGACTTTACTATAAATTTTATCCGTGCTGTCGTTGGGCCCAACCTCCGATCGCTGGTGTTCTTAAACTTCGAGCGGAACACGGCCTGGACGCCGCACAAATCGATTCCGTCGAAATCAATACATTCGACGCGGCGACACATCTCACGACACGAAGACCGTCGAACACCGAGGAAGCGCAATACAGCCTCCCCTACCCTGTCGCGTGTGCACTTGTTCGCGGCAAGGTCGGCATCCAAGAAATCACCCAACTGGATGATCCTGAAATACTCGCCCTCTCAGACCGAATCAGAATGTCTGTCGATCAGGAATTGGAAAGCCGCTTCCCCACCGAGGCGCTCGCAAGGGTCACCATCCGAACCACCGACGATCGGAAACTCGCAATCGGCCCGGTAGCAGCGCCAGGGGACACAAAAGTCACCTTTGGAGACCTCCTGGAGAAATCATCCACATTGCTCGGGTCGGAAAAGGCCGGCGAATTAGCTGATCTTATTCGCAATTGCCCACAAAGCACCACGCTCAACCAGATCGCAAAAAGCCTCAACGCCTGACCTCGATATCCTCGAATTTTTCGCTGAAAGATCTGAATATCGATCACACTCAACCAACGTGCTTGCGGTCCATTTTCCATCGTCACCTTTGCTTTACACGATCCATCGTCGCCTCTGCTTCTACGGTCCATCGTCGCCTTTTCTTTTAGGGCCCCAACCTATGAAAATCGCAATCCTCCTCTCGGGTGGTGTCGACAGTTCCGTCGCTCTGCGTCTGCTGCAGGAGGAGGGCCACGACCTCACCGCATTCTACCTCAAAATTTGGCTCGAGGACGAACTGGCCTTCCTCGGTGACTGCCCCTGGGAAGAGGATTTGAAATACGCGCGTGCAGTCTGCGACGATGCCAATGTCCCGCTCGAAATCGTCCCACTCCAGGCGGAATACCTCGAGTCGGTAGTCGGTCACGCCCTGGAGGAATTGAAGGCTGGCCACACCCCGAGTCCGGACATCCTCTGCAACAGACGAATCAAATTTGGAGAATTCGGCAACAAAATCGACTCGGCCTTCGAGCAAATCGCCTCCGGACACTACGCCAGGATCGAGGAGAGTGATAGCACGGCATATCTCAAACGATCACCTGACCCCATCAAGGACCAGACCTATTTCCTGAGCGGAATGACACAGGAGCAACTGAAGCGAGCCCGTTTCCCTCTCGGCCCCTACACGAAAGATCGAGTCAGGGATCTCGCGCAGAAATACGAATTGCCGAATAAGGATCGGAAGGACAGCCAGGGGATCTGTTTTCTGGGAAAAATCAGCTACCCGGACTTCGTCAGAGTGCATCTGGGTGAAAAGGAAGGAAACATCGTCGAACTGGAATCAGATGAAATACTCGGGCAGCACCGGGGGTTCTGGTTCTACACCATCGGCCAGAGAGGGGGTCTGAGGCTTGCCGCAGGACCCTGGTACGTTGTCAAAAAGGACACCGCATCCAACACCATCTACGTCTCACACAAAACACATCTGGAAGAACGCGCCCGTGATCGATTCGTGGTTTCGGAACCAAACTGGATATCGGAACCACCAAACGCAGCAGAATTGCAAGTCAAACTGCGACACGGTCCACAACTCACGCCCTGCAGAATCAAGAACCTTTCTGATGGAAAGTTGGCTGTGAAAATATCCACGGCCGACTCTGGGATTGCCACAGGGCAAACGGCCGTTTTTTACGATCGCGAAATCTGTCTGGGTGGCGGAGTCATCATCGAGTAGTCTCGTGAGGATAACCGCAGGATAACTTCCAACCGTTGAGAACGGGGTGGCTAAATGGAAAAGCTCAATACTTCCTGGGGCAAAATGGCCTACACCGATACGGGCGGCACCGGTGTTCCGCTTGTTTTCCTCCACGGCACAGGCTGTGACGATGTGGACTGGGCGGAAACCATAGCTCACCTGCCTCCAGGTCTGCACATCGTGACCCTCGAATTCCGTGGACACGGCCAGACCGATGTCCCCGCGAAGCCTTTCACGCTCCAGGACCTTGTTTCCGACCTCCTGCAGTTGGCTGATCACATCAACGCAGAGAATATGCTGGTTGTCGGTCACAGTCTCGGAGGAATGGTCGCACTCGAAGCCGCGAGTCAATCCTCCCGAATCGTCGGTCTCGTCCTCCTTGAGGGATGGACCAGCCTGTCTGCCGCCAGGGGCTTCGAGGAAGGCAGAATTTATGGGGAGCTATCTCCGAAACGTATTGAATCGATACTGACCAAATCGCAATTAACACGAGACCGTTTTGATGCGGAAATCTGGACTGCATTCTGGGAAACGGTCTCGGCCTTTGACAGCTACGAATACCTGAAACAGGCCTCTATATCAATTGTTGAAGTCTATGGTGAAATGGGTCGCGACGAGAATACAGAACGAGAACTTAGAATCCCAGCCAATCCTGTGATCGAAACGATCTGGATCCCAAACGCAGGACATTATCTCCCGCACGAAAGACCACGAGAGGTCGCCGCTGCTTGTGTCCGTGGCGTCGAACGGATAAACGACATCCCCTGACGAACCCTCACCTGCCCAGCCGGATCGATCTGCCGAATTCCGAAATACCAGACGCGTTCGCCCTTTTTGCCCACTGCTTCACTTGCTCCAAGAACCTGAAAGCAGTTGCGAACATCAGTCGCTCACTCACCGATGCCGGAATCGGTGTCCTCCGATTCGACTTCACGGGTCTTGGTGAAAGCGAAGGGGACTTTGCAGACACCAATTTCTCCTCGAATGTCAGTGACCGGGTAGATGCCGCGTCTTATCTAGAATCCAAACACGATGCTCCCTCGATCCTTGTCGGACATTCACTCGGAGGTGCGGCTGTAATCCAGGCGGCCAATGCAATACCCTCTGCCCTTGCCGTCGCCACCATCGGCGCACCTTCGGAACCCTCGCACGTCACAAATCTCCTTTCCGACAAGCGAGAAGTTATCGAAACCGAAGGCGTCGCAAGGGTCGTTCTCGGCGGCCGACCATTTCACATTAAAAAGCAGTTCCTCGATGACCTCGCAGAAACGGAAATGCAAGAATCGATCCTGAAATTGAAGCGCGCACTGATCATCTTTCATTCCCCGATAGACAACACGGTCGGGATCGATAACGCCTCCCAGATCTACCTGGCGGCGCGACACCCCAAGAGCTTCGTCTCGCTCGATCAGGCGGATCACCTGTTGAGCGATGAAAGGGATTCCCGCTACGTGGGTTCGGTGATCGCCGCCTGGGCAAAACGATATATCGAAAAGGGTGCGCCTCCGGAGGAGCCTCGCGAATCACCAGCCGACTGGGTGGAAGTCCGAATGGGCAGGGATCATTTCCGTACGGATATCACGGCCAATCGCCACCATCTCGTCGCAGATGAACCCACCGAAGTCGGTGGATCCGACCTGGGCCCGTCACCTTACGATTACCTGCTTACATCTCTGGGATCCTGCACGTCGATCACCTTGAGAATGTACGCCGACAGGAAGAAGTGGCCGCTCGAAGGGATCACCGTTCGCCTCAAACACGACAAGATCCACGCTACGGATTGCGAAGCGTGCGAGACTGAATCGGGCAAGGTTGATCAGATCGAACGCGAAATCACCCTGGAAGGTGATCTAAACAAGGAGCAGCGGGGACGGCTCCTGGAGATCGCTGACAAGTGTCCGGTACACCGAACCCTCCACTCGGAGATCGAGGTCAAAACGCGATTGGTTGGGTGAGACCAGTGTCACGTCCCGGCTCCGCCTGTCCTCCTGAGCGCAGCGGAGGATCTCCAAGCCCTGGGTGCTCACAAGACTGTGAGACCTTTGGCTCACTTGGCACTCGCCGAGAATGACACCTTTGGCGCTGGTGATGAGGCCTCAGGACATACCACTGACAATGAGGAACCGGACCAGCACGACGCCTGTACAGAAAAACGATCCCAAATGGCCATCGAAAACGACAAATCCGCAGACTACTGGATCGACAAACTCGACCTGAAGTCGCACCCCGAGGGCGGCTACTATCGCGAAGTCTACCGATCCCCCGGGACCATCCCCTCCCTGGCTCTCCCCGATCGCTTCGCCGGTCGCCGTGTCTTCTCAACCTCGATCTTTTTCCTCCTGAGAGATGACCAATTCTCAGCGTTCCACCGGATCAAGTCGGACGAGATCTGGCATTTCTACGCGCTTGTGGGTGGAACGGTCGCCCCCGGGTTCGATTTCGTGGACTTCGAAATGGCAGACCGATCTGACCTCCTTGAATCCTATCCTCAACACGCTCAACTTATTACTTCGCTCACCTGCTGATTCTTGCGGAAATCCTGCTCTCGGAGTCAACACTCAGGTTATCTTCCTCCCTAATTCAACGAACTGCTTGACGACCCGCTTTTCGAACTATAGTATCTGTGTCTCGACACTTTTCGAGGTCTATCCAGCCCTGAACCAAAGGAATCATATGTCCAGGACCATTGGCCGCGCCCTGACCCTTGGCGTCTACCTCGTTTCGCTAACGCTCACCGTGTTCTTGTTTCCCGATCGCGCCCAGGGAGAAACGCCGGCGCACGAACATACTCACGAGCTGCCCAATGCCGCGTACGGAACCGCAGCTCACGACCCTGCCCCATCGCAAGTACCAGATCGAATCATTCTCACCTGGAAAACGGATCCGGCCACCTCACAGGCCGTTACCTGGCGCACGGACACCACCGTCGAGGAGCCCACTGTCGAAATCGCGCCAGCCGAGGCCTCGCCCCGATTCAATATCGAACTCCAGAAAGTGGCCGCGCAGACCGAGCGCGTGACCACCGAGAGCGGTCACGCGCTTTATCACTCCGCGAACCTCACAGGACTCACTCCGAACACGATCTATGCTTACCGTGTGGGTAGCGGAGAAATCTGGAGCGAATGGTTTCACTTCCGAACCGCAACGTCCGGTCCGTCCCCGTTCTCATTCGTCTACTTCGGTGACGCTCAGAACAATCTCCTTTCCCTGTGGTCGCGCGTCATCCGCCAGGCCTATTCCGACGCGCCCAAGGCCAGCTTTATGCTTCACGCTGGGGATCTGATCAATCAGGCGGAGCGAGACGTGGAGTGGGGCGAATGGTTTGACGCGGGGGACTGGATTCACGCAATGGTTCCTTCCGTCCCCTCCCCTGGAAATCACGAATACGGCGAAAACGCAGAGGGGAAGCGTGCACTCTCACGCTTGTGGCGACCCCACTTCACGTTACCCGAAAACGGACTCCCGGGTCTTGAAGAATCTGTCTACTATCTGGATTACCAGGGTGCCAGAATCATATCCCTCAATTCGATGGAGCGAACCAAAGATCAGATCGACTGGCTGGAGAACGTCCTGAAGGACAACCCAAATCGGTGGACCTTCGTCACATTCCACTACCCGATCTTTTCTACAAAGGAAGGCAGAGACAACAAGACGCTTCGCGACAGCTGGAAACCGCTCTTTGACAAATACAGTGTCGACCTTGTCCTCACGGGCCACGACCACACCTACGGCCGAGGCCAGAATCTGCCGAAGGGTGCCGGTAAGAAAGTTGGTGGAACGGTCTACGTCGTCTCCGTCAGTGGTCCCAAAATGTACAAACTCGATCCCACACCCTGGTGGAGCCGAGCAGCAGAAAACACACAACTGTTCCAGATCATCTCCGTCAGCGGAAACACGCTTCAGTATAAGGCCCTCACCGCAACGGGAGACCTCTACGACGCCTTTGATCTGGTCAAATCGGCGGACGGCACAAATCAGATGATTGAAAAAGCGCCCTCTACACCAGAGAGGCGGCATATAAATACGATTGGCGCCAAAGAATAGCCGAAAAAGCCCTATAAAATGGGGCTTTTTATTTTTGACCAATTTTCCCTGCCCTGGGAAAATTGGTCATTTAGTTAAATTGGCGATGAAAATCTGCACCCATTTACGCATTTTTTGGAGATACAAACTCCAAATTGAGTCCGGAAATGGATACAAACGGCATCTCCTGCCTCCCCGTGAAAAATATTCGTCAAAAATCATCTGCGGTGACCATTTCCGCGATAATTCTTGATTTCTATACCAATCTACCAGGCCCAATAGCCCAGGGCGAACGCCCTGCCTTTGGGAAGGGAGCGGGGCTCTGTCCAATCAGGGTGTGTGCGGATGTGCTCTGTGCCCTCTGTGATCCAGCCTAAAAGCCCTCCCGGGGCACCAGTGGAAGGCCTCTGTGCCTTCTCTCTGGGCTGGAGTGCGGAGTTCGCTCTATGCCCTCTGCCTGCCCACAGTAGCTGCGGAGCAGCGTAGGCAGGTGATCCCGCATTTGGCTCCCTGGAACATTTCCACGTAGATACCCGTCTAACCACCACTCGCGATTGTATGTTTTCCTGAATTTCGGTTGTTGCATTACCTATATTTCCTTGTTCGCCTCCCTGTCTATCCGAGAAAACGCAATGAAACTCTCCGAACAAGCCATAAACAAACCGATCACCACGATCATGATCACCCTGAGCGTATTGGTTCTGGGTGCTATCTCGGTCACCCGCCTCCCACTCGCCTGGGCGCCGGACCTCACCTGGCCGTCAATGATCATCTACGTCCAGTATCCCTCCTCTTCTCCTGAAGAAATCGAAAGGCAGATCACCCAGCCACTTGAAGAAGTAATGGGCACACTTGCCCACGTGAAGGCCCTCAGCTCACAATCCTCTGGAAACCGATGCCGGCTCAGACTCCAGTTCGCCTACGATACGGATATGGACCTGATGGCGGTCCATATCCGTGACCGCCTCGACCAGGTCAGGGAATTCATGCCTGACGATGTGGAGCGAATCGAGATTCGGCGCTGGAACACGGAAGACTGGCCCGTTTTGACCTATACAATGAGCTGGAAGGGTGAAGACCCGATGGAACTCAATCAGGTCTACAAACACACCATTCAACCTCGACTTCAGCGAGTCCCCGGTGTCGGCAATGTAGATACCCACGGATTGGAGGAAAAGGTCCTCCTTGTGGAAGCGGACCAGAATCTCCTGAACGCCCACAACGTGGACATCCGTTCGCTGAACTGGGCGATTCGCTCGAACAACGTGAACGTCTCAGCCGGTCACGTTAACGACTCGAACAAACGTCTCTCCGTTCGTTCTGTTGGTGAATTCAACGATGTTAATGAAATCCGGAATCTCCCGATCAGCTCTGGATTCGTCCTTGGCGATGTAGCCGATGTAACATATGACTACCCCGACGAGGACTCCTTCCAGCATCTCGATGGTCAAACCGCGGTCAACCTGAATATCCGCAAAGCCTCCACGGCCAATATGGTAGCCACCGCAGACCTCATCAAAGCGGAAATGGAAGCCATTCTCGATGATGTCGGACGAGATAAACTCGTTGTAAAGACCATCCGGGATCGCTCGAAAGACGTCGTCACAGGAATCTCTACACTGGTCCAGTCAGCAGCGATCGGTGGGGCACTCGCCATTCTCGTCATCTTCATCTTTCTGCGCAATTTTCGCAGCACGCTGATCATCGGCTCGGCCATTCCGGTTTCGGTCCTGACCGTGTTTGTCATGATGTATATCCTGCGCGAGGTCTTCGGTTCTTCAATTACCCTCAACCTCGTCTCGATGATGGGCCTGATGGTCGCGATAGGAATGCTCGTGGATCCCGCGGTCGTTTGCCTCGAAAACATCTACAGAAAGCGCTTCGACGAGGGAATGAGTGCGATCGATGCCGCCAGGGAGGGGAGCCGCGAAGTTGGAATGCCGGTACTCACCGCGGCGCTCACCACTGTGTGCGTGTTCATACCCATCATATTTGTAACCGACTCGGGCTATGCGCTCTGGATGAAGGACTTCGCCGTCACGGTCTGTATCTCGGTCATCGCTTCGCTCTGCGTTGCACTCACACTTGTGCCTCTCGCTGTCTCCCGAGCGTTCCAGCCTGGTGCGTCCGGGCTGGACTTATGGTTGAAGGTCGGTCTATCCGGTATACTACTGGCGTCCGTCACCTACCTGGTTTACCAGGCGGGACTAGAGGGCACAGCAAAGTGGGCTTCTGAATCCGCCAACTGGTTCGTGGATGGATTTGACAAGATACCGATCAGCGCACTGGTCATCCTGGGCGTGATCATACTCGGTACGCTGGCACTTTATCTCCGCTTCAGAAAAGTCGGTATCAAACCCCTCTACGCCGGACTGATCAACGCTACCCTGCGCTACCGATGGTCAACGGTTGCAGTAGCCTGTATGGTCTTGAGCGGTGGATATTATCTTTACACTCAGGTCGGGAAACAGCCCTTTCGTTGGCAACCCGCACGCCAGGTGGCCTTCAACATTGAGGTGCCGAGGTCATACGACCTTGAAGATGCCGTGGACCTGTATACCCAAGTCGAACGGGTGTTGATCGCAAAAAAGCGCGAGCTCTGCATCGATGCGATTTCAACGCAGTACAGCACAACCGGTTCGAAGAGAATCGTACTCTACCTCGTCCCGGCGGAAGAGGGCGAGCTCAGTGTTGACCAGGTAAAGAAAAAGGTCAAGGCCCTCCTGCCGAATGACATACCGGGTGTTCGTTTCAAGTCCGGAAGATCCTGGGGAAGCACCACAACCGGGGTGAGTGTGGAGTTGAAAGGACGCAATCCAAACGTCATGGCCATTCTTTCCGAAGACGTAAAAATGCGAATGGTCGGCATCGAAGGCGTTCACGAAGTCGAAACGAGTCTGGAAAGCGGCCTGGAAGAAATTCAGGTCACGGTCAATCGTCAGCGTGCGCAGCGATATGGCCTCTCGCCGAGGCAGATCGCCACTACTATTTCTACAGCTCTGGGCTCCCGGGGAAATTCCAAATTCAAAACGGATGATGGCGAGATCGATATTCAACTGCGGCTCAAGGAAGAGGATCGGGCCACGCTGGAACAGCTCAAGAATACGGTCTTTGAAAGCGATGGGGGTGGCCTGGTATCCTTCGCTTCACTCGCGGATTTCAGAATCAAAAAAGGACCTCGTGCCATTGAGCGTGAAGACCGGATGACAACCGTGAAGATATTCGCCAACACGGAACGGACCTCCATTTTTTCCGTCGGCACTGAAATGCGAAAGAGAATGGTAGACCAGCCCCTGCCCTCCGGTTACTCGTGGCAAATGGACCGAAGTTTCAGGCGAATGGCCCAGGAACAGAAAGACGACGACTTCACAATGGTGTTCGCTGCAATCCTCATTTATATGATTATGGCCGCCTTGTTCGAGTCCTATATTCACCCGTTCACCATAATGTTCTCCATCACCTTCGCCTTCACCGGTGTCGCCATCGGTCTCTACACCTTCAACGTCAACCTGGACAACAACACCTCCTACGGACTCCTGATCCTCTTTGGCATAGTCGTCAACAACGGTATAGTGCTCGTCGATCACATCAATCGATATCGCCAACAGGGATTTAACCGCCGCGAAGCCATCGTCCGCGGAGGGCAGGATCGCCTCCGACCCATTCTGATGACCGCGATTACAACCGTACTGGGCCTCACACCGCTCGTCGTACCAATGATCTACGGAACCGCCGAGGGCACCGCCCGCCTCTGGGGACCGATGGGACTCGTAGTCATCTCCGGTCTGATGGCCTCGACCATCCTCACCCTCATCCTCTTGCCTACCGTCTACTCCCTGATGGATGACCTCGGTCAATACGTCAAGCGCCTCTCAGCCTCTGTCCAAACTTCCTAGCACCTTCTGCATCCTCTCAGATAGCTATACTCCAAGGGAACACCTTACCGATAGCGAGGAACCATCTCGCACTGTGCGGGGTTCCAATCTCGCCTGACTTTTCGGTTCTCAATCCTTCGCCGGCCGGTAGAACTCTTTGGAGCGCCTCGGCAATTCGCACAGTGCCAGCCGTCTGGTGCTTGAGGACCGCCTTTTCTTTTCCCCTCTTTTCTTTTGGCGATCAAAAGAAAGGGGGGTCCCCGAAGGGAGTAAGGCCAAATAGCCTAGAGTTCTACCTTTTCCGGTCGGCACTTCGCCTTCCCTTCATTTCAGATCTCCCGCTGAGAACCCCTCAAAACCGAACTGGCAAATACCCAACTGATGCGGTATCGTAATTGTATATCCCGCTGTGCTAGGTCACCAATGATTCGATCCTCCCTTTGGCGTGATTGACCTTCCCTGGCCGTTTGGAGCCGCTCCGCAATGCCAATCCCACAAAACTACGAGACCACGGTTTACGCGGGTGTCCTCGGAAAGATCATCGGTGTCTACCTTGGCCGACCCTTCGAAGGCTGGTCCCATCGCCGAATCCTCGAAGAACTCGGCGAAGTCGATTACTATGTTAACGACAGGCTGAAACGACCACTCATTGTCGCGGATGACGACATATCAGGGACCTTCACCTTCATACGTGCCCTCGAAGACCACGGCATCTCCCGCGAAATCACCGCCGAGCAAATTGGTCAAACCTGGCTGAATTACCTTATCGAAGAACGCACCATCCTCTGGTGGGGAGGTATGGGCACCTCCACGGAACACACCGCATACCTTCGCCTGAAACACGGCACCCCCGCCCCGGAATCCGGATCGATCTCCACGAACTCTAAAGTCGTCGCTGAACAAATCGGGTCCCAAATCTTCATTGACGGGTGGGCGATGATCTGCCCCGGAGAACCGGAGCTCGCAGCAGACCTGGCAAGCAAAGCCGCGAGTGTTTCACACGATGGCGAAGCGATTTATGGCGCCCAGGCCCTTGCGGCAATGGAATCCGCAGCCTTTTTCGAAAAAAATATCCCGACACTCCTCGATATCGCGGTCAGACAGATCCCATCAGATTCCACCATCGCCAAACTTATTGGGGATGTGAGAGATTGGTACGGCCAGGACGGCGATTGGAAGGAGACATTTCACCGGATAGAAGCAAAATACGGTTATGACAAATACAGTGGCGGGTGTCATATGGTTCCGAATCACGCGGTTATCATCCTCGCCTTGCTTTACGGAGAAGGCGATTTCCAGAGATCATTGAGGATCGCCAACACGGCCGGCTGGGATACCGACTGCAACTCAGGAAATGTGGGCTGTCTCCTCGGCATCTTGAATGGACTCGAGGGAATCGACTCTGGACCCGACTGGCGGGGTCCCGTGGCCGACCGCATCTACAAAATCTCCGCCGACGGTGGCAACGCCGTAACCGACGCCGTTCGCGAAACCTACCGCATCTGCCGCCTGGGACGATCGCTCCTGGGGGAAGCGCAGTTGCCCGCACCAAAGGGGGGTGCGCGCTTCAGCTTCTCCCTTCCTGGTTCTCTCCAGGGGTTCGCGCCTCACCCGGACTGTACGGACACGGTCACGCGGTTTAATACCGGGCGGGCGCTGGAAATCCACCTTTCAGGAGTAACTCCCGGTGAACCTGCACACATCCGAACCCCCGTTCACGCTTCGCCCGACGAAATGAACACGCCCGGATACCGAATGGTGATGTCGCCCACGCTGTATCCCGGGCAAACAGTATCTGCTCAGGTCCACCTCAACGCGAAGTCCGAGGGCTCTGTCCAGATCGCTCTGGCAATTGAAACTTTCCCGAAAGTCAGCGGCGCCTCATCACCTCTGCATCAGAGTGAATTCGCCGAACTGGACCTTGGCCAGAGCCACTGCCTCACGTGGCGAGTGCCGGACACGAACGGTCTTCCAATCACCTCTATCGGTTTCATCTGTTCGGCTGAGCAACCCACTTCACGAACAATCAAAGTCGACGCCCTGGATTGGTCGGGGGTTCCCTCCTGCGCATTCACGGGCCTGGGCTGGACGGATGGAATCGACCGGGTGAAAAACCCTGAAAGCCATCGATTCGAACTCATTCACGACGAGGGCCGGGGTATCTACATCACAGGTGCGCAGGACTGGACTGACTACCGATTTTCCGCCAAAGTCGCACCCCATATGGCCAGCGAATCCGGCATTGCCCTCCGAGTTCGCGGAATGAAGCGCTTTTATGCGCTCCTGTTGTGCTCAGACCAGACGCTGCGCCTTCTGAAAGCCTACGACCAGGACGAAATTCTTGCCCAAAGCACCTTCGCCTGGGAACCTGACAGGGAATACGAACTATCTCTAACCGCCAAAGGAGACAACCTGCTCGCCGGAATTGATGGGAATACAGTCTTCGAGGTCGCAGATCCGGATCTACCCGCGGGAGCCATCGCACTCGCAACCAGCGAGGGTCGCACCGCCTTCAGCAACGTCACCATCGAACCCATCTAGTTAGCCTCAATCACCACGACCCATCCACCGGTTTGCTCCCCCTTCCCTCGTAGGGAAAGGGGCCGGGGGGTTAGGTCATCTTCGAAAGGAAAAACGATCAACTTCCGCCACGAAGTAATCGACGCCGATCCCCCGGGTGAACACATCGACATTACCCTCATAGCCGACGTAGATGGCGATGGTCGTCAGGACATCATCATTGGCGGTAAACAGGGCGACGCCAACCTGTGGTGGTACAAGAATCCCGGTTGGGAGCGCCACATAATGGCCGTCTCGCCAAATCTTGAAGCTGGCGGCGTTGTCCTGGACATCAACGGAAACGGACGTCCCGACGTCGTCGTCGGAATGCAAATCCACGGCAACGAACTCTACTGGTTTGAGAATCCGCCTGATCCTACCCAAACCTGGCCACGTCACGTGATCGAGGACAGATTCGACAAGTATCACGACCAGACAATTGGTGACATCGATGGAGATGGAAAACCCGAGCTCTTGATCGCTTCCCAACAAAGCGGGATTGTCGCTTACTACGATATCCCGGAAGACCCGACAATTGCCCCCTGGCCGCGCGATTGTTGCCACATCCTTGCCGACGACATGCCAGGAATCGAAGGCCTTGTCATAGTCGACCTGGATGGCGACGGCCAAAACGAAATCCTTGCCGGTCCAAACATCTTCCGGTCCACCGGGAACGGACACTGGAGTCGATCATCCTTCGCCACGGACTTCGTAATGACTCGTGTCGCCGTGGCAGACCTTGACAGGGACGGCGAATTGGAAATCGTCCTGAGTGAAGGGGGAAGTCATCCCGGTCGCCTGGCCGTCTGCAAGGCGCCAAATTGGGAACCGAAAGTCTTGATCGATGACCTCTTCCATCCTCACAGCCTCGAGATCGCCGACTTCAATGGTAACGGCACACCGGACATATTTGTCGGAGAAATGGGCTTGGGAAAGAACCCGAATCCAAGAATGTTCATTCTGGCGAACCGAGGGGACGGCGAATTCGAAACGGTTGTGATACAGGAAGGAATACCCATCCACGAGGGTAAGGTCGGTGACCTCACAGGCAACGGCCGTCCCGACATCATCGGAAAACCGTATCACCCTGAACGTCACATAGACGCCTGGTTCAACGAATCGGAAACCGGATCATCCTTAACTCCCGAGAACCGTATATGACAACTGCAGACGAGACCGCAACAGGTCCCCTTGAGGTGTGCAAAGAAAACCCGAGGTATTTTGCGAGGCCGGATGGCAAACCGTTCTACTTGACAGGATCTCACACCTGGGCTGCGCTCCACGACAGATTGATGGAAGAAACCCCAATCTTCGATTACACTGCCTGGCTCGACTTTATGGAGCGGCACAACCACAATTTCCTTCGCCTCTGGGCCTGGGAGCACGCAACGTGGATGCAGTTCACAAGAAGGAGAGTGACTTACGGCCCGAACCGATACAAGCGCACGGGTCCGGGTGAAGCCCTCGACGGCGGCCCAAAGTTCGACCTGGAACAATTCAACGAAGACTTCTTCGACCGCCTGAGGTCCCGAGTCATTGCAGCTGGAAAACGCGGAATATATGTCGGCGTAATGCTGTTCCAGGGGTTCAGTCTTGACAAGCGTGGAAAGAAGGACGATGGAGAAAATGCCTACAACGGTCATCCGATGCACGCAGCAAACAACATTAACGGAATCGATGGAGATCCTTACGGAAACGGAACGGGACACCAGGTACATACCCTCGAGGTGCCCGACATCACGGCCTTGCAAGAGGACTTCGTGCGGAAGACGATCGACGCTCTGAACGATCAAGATCATGTCTTGTGGGAGATCTCTAACGAAAGCCACGCTGAATCCGTGGAATGGCACTACCACCTGATTGATCTGATCCACGACTACGAGAGCACAAAGCCGAAACAGCATCCGGTCGGAATGACGGGTGCACCGATTCGGAACGCCCCATTGTTTGAAAGTCGGGCAGACTGGATCTCACCCGTCGGCAGGGAGTATAGGAGCGATCCCCCTGTGGCCGATGGGAGCAAGGTGATCATTTTCGACACCGACCACGCCGGCCACGCGGACCCCAACCCGAAGTGTCCGTGGCGCTGTTTCACGAGGGGTTTGAACTTCATCGCAATGGACAATTACATGTGACGCGCGGTGGGGTTCACCCTCCGCACCGGACCCGGAATGGGACGCCATCCGTCGGCAAATGGGATACACACTGAAGTTTGCAGAGCGATTGGATCTCACAAAGACGGTCCCCAGGGGTGATCTTGCCTCTACCGGATTCTGCCTGGCCGATTCTGACAGCCAATATCTGGTGTACTTGCCCGATGGCGGCACGGTTGTGGTGGACCTGAGCGACACCACTCGGACCCTTTCGGTTGAGTGGTTTGATCCTGAAACTGGAACGAGTACGAATAGCGCGTCTATTGAGGGTGGCACAAATCATGAATTTAACGCTCCTTTCAATATTGATGCCGTCCTGTTCCTTGCAGCAAACTAAATCCACAGTGCAACTCCCGTGAGAATGCAGGAATTCAGGAATGAGATCCACGACAATGGCTTTCACAAGCACCGAGGAATCATGCCCTTTTAGAGGTTTCGACTATGGCACACAAGACTGACTAGGACCCCCACAGACAGTCTCAGAGTGTGAAGCTCTGGTATGATGGGGAAATCAAACAGGCCGATGAGGCAACCATCCCTGTATCCTGGATCGGCCCCCGAATGTCTACTGCCGTCTTCGACGGAATTCGGGCATACAGGAATGGGGGCAATGGCCAGTCTGTTCATGGCTCGTAACGGCAAGCTGGTCACTTCTCCGGTCACTGCAGACATCCTGGAGAGCATCACCAGAGACACCGTGATCGAGCTCTGCAGAGATCAGCTCCATCTCACCGTGGAGCAGCGGGAAATCGACCGTACGGAACTCTACTTCGCCGATGAAATATGGTTATGTGGCACGGGCTCGGAGATCATTCCTGTCGTGTCCGTCGACGGCTATCCGGTCGGATTAGGGTCTATCGGACCCATTACGCGTGATTTGTTGACGCTGTACGAAGAGGTCGTCCGTGGGAACGACAACCGGTATGAGGAGTGGCTAACGGCGGTGTGACGGGCGTCGCATTGGATAATGTCTCGATCTTCAGAGGAGAACAAATGATGAATTCGCGTGGGCAGATACCGGACTGGATTACATATCCTGGGGAACAGTGGAAAACCATATCGGTTTCAGAGGCAGGTTTCAACTCGGAAAAATTCGACTCAGTCATTGAAAGCACCAGTGCAAAAGGTGCGACCTTCGCGGGTGAAATCCACAACGACAACGAGTGGGGCGCTGTCCTCACGCGAGGGGGATACCTCGTTCACGCCTGGGGAGATCCCACCTACAGATTCCAGACGGCCTCGGTCGGAAAGGCGTTCACGCGAGCGGTTATTGGCCTTGCCGTAAAGGAAGGCCTGATCTCACCTGACGACCTTGTCAGCAAAACCTGGACTGGCGAAGGCCAGCTTTCGCACCCGCATAAGCTCCTGGACCAGGGTCACCACAAAACCCTCACCTGGCGACATCTCATAGGACCTCGTGACGCCGGTTATCATTCCGGCGGGTTCTCGGTAACGAACGGATTCTTCTGGCGCCAGGGATCGTACGCGCAAGGGATTCAAATCCCGGAGTGGTCTGCATTTACAGGCGACCCATTCTGCGACAACTACTCCCACGCTCCCCCCGGCACCGTGGAATGCTACAGCAGCGGGGGCATCTGGCGGCTCTCTCAGGCGCTGACCGTACTTTGGGATCAGGACATCAAAGAGGTTCTGGACGACAGACTGTTCAGCAAGATCGGAATCCAGGCTCGAAATTGGGACTGGATCGCCGGCAGGACGATCTTCGAGAACAAAACATTCTATCCCTCTATGCCCGGATACGGCGATTTTGTCGATCCCCCGTATGAATGCAACGGACACAAAGTCAGAGGTGGTGGAGGCTGGGCGATCATGAATGCGCTCGACCTTGCCAGATTCGGACTGCTGGTCGCTACCGGCGGGGTCTGGAATGGCGAACAGCTGATAGATTCCGAGTGGCTGCGCAGCCACGGAGGTGGCAATGGCAGCTTCGTATATGCAAGCCCCGAAACCTGTATCTCGATTGCAGTGGTAACCACGAAGGGCCTGCCCCCGCTCGATTCATTCAACGAACTTGTCGACGGCCCTGTATGTCAGTAATCGTATCTGCCGAAGACACTCCCCCCTCACCTACCACTGTCTTACTCCCCCTTCCCTCGTAGGGAAGCCTGTGCTGAGCGAAGTCGAAGTAGGGGCCGGGGGGCTAGGTCAGCGGTGATGGGTGGTGACCAAAACTTCGAACTGCCCCTACAAATACCATTGGAAGAGCAATATTTTATCATATCCGAATTCCATCTACTTCTCACTCTAGTCCAGTTCCCTCTTTTCACAACCCTGATCCAAGGTCTCCACAATGCAAACGAACATCTCAGACCGATACCCCGACTGGCAGCGCTTCCGTAAGAGCGTCACGCACCCAGCCACCATCTACAAACAGGATGATTTCGCCCGTGCTCGAATCAATATGGAACGACACGACTGGGCGAACACGGTTTTCGCGAAAAAGAAGCAAGAGGTCCAATTTATCCTTCGCCAGGGACCTGCGTTCCTGGAAAAAATGATCCCTTCGACCACCCCAACCTGTACACTGGGCTTCACGAACTGTCCGGTCTGTGAGGGCAACACCATCCACGGACAGTACAACTGGAAACCGGAAGATCCGGAGTTCCTCACCTGCACAACCTGTGCAACAGTGTATCCCAACGAGAAATTTCCGGAAGACATCGAATTTCGCGCAGACCGCCATGGAGGCGGTCAGGTCATCACCTACCACGGCGGATATACGTTCGATTTCCATGGATTCCACCTCAGGTCAAGTTGGTCTGGCCAAATTCGAGCGCGGAAAGTGGAACATATGGCGAAGCGGGCACAGACCCTTGCAACTCTGTATGCATTGACCGGAGATTTGATCTGCGGACACTGGGCGAGGGATATTCTGCTCAGGTTTGCCCACGTATATCCCAACTATCTGGTTCATTCGAGTTATGGAGACTGGATCGATCTGCCGCCCCACGTAGTGGCAGAAAACATGAACGATCTACCGGAAGACGAATGGACGATCCCACCAAACAAGCCGGACCGTACGCTTCATACGGGCTACTGGAGTGCGGGTCGCGCAATGGGGGTTGGTCTGGAAGGACATTTCGTTCGAAATGTGACGGTGGCTTATGACTTCATTCACGATCTGCTAACTGAAGACGAACGCCTGAAGATCGAGACGGACCTGTTGCTCGAAAGCACGGTCCTCCTGCTTGCCGACCCGGATCTGAACAACAAGAGTGTGGCAAATTTGTCTGCCGCGGGTTTGGTGGGAATGGCCGTGGGCGCTCCCTCTCTGGTAGATGCAGGCTCCAAAGGATTCTGGCATTTCGTGAGGAATTGGTATCTGCCGGATGGAACCACTTCGGAATCCCCGGCGTACGGATTTATGACCCTTGGTGGTCTGCTGGATTTCGGTGAAGCCCTGCACGGATACACCGCGCCTGCCGCCTACAGGGAATCAGAATCGCAACAATTGGATATCTATTCAGATCGCGATTATCGGTCCATCTATCGGGCATTGTATGACACACTGCTTCCGAATTTGAAATACCCTGCGTCAGCCGATTCCTATGTCCTCACTGAAATGAGTGCGCAATACGCGGAACTGATGGTTGCGCGATACAACTTGCCAGAGTACCGGGCGCTCCTGAAGAAAACGTTGGGCGGTCCGTTGGAGGATACCGGGGACGAATATGCGCTCTTTCATCGCCATCCTGACCTGGCGTTCAAGCCTGAGGATCGCATCTCTTTCAACGATCTGTTCTTTCCTGCGCTTCGGACCGGATATCTCAGGTCAGGTGATGACGGAATGAATGGCACTGTCATACTAGACGCATCCCACTGGGGTGTTCACCACCACAGGGATAGTCTCAATCTGACAATGTTTCAGGAGGGTCACGAAGTGCTGACGGATCTGGGTTATCTTTGGGATCGCCCGGACAAAGAACTGACCGTTCGAACGCCGGCACACAATCTGGTTGTCGTGGACGAATCGGAGCAGCTAACGAAAGACCGCCTGGGGAGTCTTCACCTTTTTGATGTCACTCCGAATGTCAAGGTGATCGAGTGCTCCTCCCGGGCATACGCCCAGACCGACCTGTATCGGCGAACCTGTATACTCATCGACCACGGAGAACACGGCTCATACCTTGTCGATATCTTCCGGGTATCGGGTGGTACGCGCCACGACTACGTCTTCCACGGTCCTGTCCCTCACTTCCAGCTCGATGGTATAGCGCTTCAGTCTTCGGGAGAGGACGGGCCCTACAATATTCGGAATATTCAGCGAGGATCATCTACAGATCCCTGGGCGCTAAGGTGGCAGATGGATCCGGAAGTTACCTTTTCCGCCTGGGCGTTAGCTGGAGATGGCGAGGAAATCATCATCGGAGAAGGCTGGGGCGAACGAGGCTGGGATGGTCGAGCCAACCCACCCGAGAAATGCGTGGATATACCTTATGTGATCAGACGTCGCTCGGGAACAGAGTTAGCATCAACCTTTGTGAGCATATTCGAGGTGACCCGTGATCGCCAATTGGTGATGGGCCTCAACCAGCTCAACGCCCCTGAAGGCGTAACCGCACTTGAGGTGGAAACCACGACTGGAACGGACGTCATTCTTGCTTCTCTCACCGCAGGGCAACGAAACGTCTTGTCCTCGAGAGGTCCTCTCGACTCGGACGGCAGGATTACTGTGGTAACCGACCAGTCTCTATATTTGGTCGAGGGTCAGAGTGCACGGATCGGTGAACATCAGATCAAGCTGGATCAAGGTCAACGGTCCGGCAGCATCCTGGAAATCGTTAAGGACAACGACAACTCGTATTTCTTGGTCGACAATATTCCCGCGCAGATCTTATCCGACTGCACCGGCAGATTTGTGCTGGTGGACGATGGGCTGTCGACCACAGGATACCAGATCAAGGCCGTCGAAACGTTGGGCACCGAAGTAAGGGTCTACACCAAACATCAAGGCGAAGGTTACGACATCGTAGCTGGCAAGACCTGGTCTCTCCCACTCTCTGCCCATCTTTCATGGTGAGGATTCTGACCTGCAATTCAGCCTTCAGCACATCCCCCCTCCCCTACCACCGTCTTCCTCCCCCTTCCCTTGCAGGGAAGCCTGTGCTGAGCGAAGTCGAAGTAGGGGCCGGGGGGTTAGGTCAGCGGTGA
>Ga0209403_10000386_pt1 | contig 67239 bp, 59 predicted proteins | sample ArcticOcean_MG_C_8_FD_187440 | JGI IMG/M metagenome (GOLD analysis project Ga0209403, IMG submission 187440) | Marine microbial communities from western Arctic Ocean - ArcticOcean_MG_CB11_86 (SPAdes) (version 2) | ecosystem: Environmental > Aquatic > Marine > Oceanic | place: Arctic Ocean... | reverse complement strand
ACCGCGACGCTGGCGCCCTCTTCGGCAAAACATAACGCGACGCCCCGGCCCATGCCGCTCGCGCCGCCGGTGACGATTGCGATCCTGCCTGATAGTTTAGCCATGCTCGTTCCTCTTGAATGGTGGTTCGGTGAAATTTCCGGCGCCATCGTACTTGTCTCCAGCGTCCGGCGAAACTCCTCTCTGCCGGTTTCCGGTTGAGGCGGGATGGTGCGGACGCTAATCTCGCCACACCAGGACGATCGAGTAAAAAGAGAGCGGGGAGAGATGCTTCTAACGCCGACGGAAACCGAACGGCTGCTCATTTTCAGCGCCGCCGAATTGGCCCGCAAGCGCCGTGCGCGGGGCCTGAAGCTCAATCATCCGGAGGCCATCGCACTGATCTGTGATGAAATTCTGGAAGGCGCCAGGGATGGCCGCTCAGTCGCGGATCTCATCGGCTTCGGTGCAACCATCCTCAACAGTGATGACGTGATGCCAGGCGTCGGCGATATGATGCCGATGATCCAGGTCGAAGGCATGTTTCCCGACGGCACCAAGCTGGTGACGGTGCACGATCCGATCCGCCCCGGCAAGGAACAGCTCGCGGAAGCGGATCAAGTACGGCCCGGCGAGATTATTCCCGCCGAGGGCGAAATCGAATTGAATGCCGGCCGGAGCAAGGCCAGCGTGCGCGTCACCAACACCGGTGACCGCCCGGTCCAGATCGGCAGTCACTACCATTTCTTCGAGGTCAACAAGGCGCTCGACTTCGACCGCGACGCCTCCTTCGGCATGCATCTCGATGTGCCAGCGGGCACGGCCGTACGCTTCGAGCCGGGCGAGGCCAAGGAAGTCGCTTTGGTGGCGTTCGGCGGCACGGGCGAGATCTTCGGCCTCAACAGCCTGACAGATGGTTCACACCGCTCAGACGCCGATAAACAGGCGGCGCTCACCCGCGCCCGCGAACGCGGCTTTAAGGGGGCCTAATCCATGGTCAAGATCACACGCGAACATTATGCCGCTCTCTATGGGCCGACCACGGGCGATGCTGTGCGCCTTGGCGATACCGCGCTGCTGGCTGAAATCGAGCATGACTACGCGGTTCCCGGCGATGAATGCCTGCATGGCGGCGGCAAGACATTGCGCGACGGCATCGGCCTTGTCGCGGGCCTCAATAGCGCCGACGGCGCGCTCGATATGCTGGTGTCGAACGCCATCGTGATCGACCCTGTGCTCGGGGTCGTGAAAGGCGACATCGGCATCAAAGAAGGGCGCATCGCCGGCATCGGCAAGGCCGGCAACCCGGAGATTATGGACGGCGTCGACAAGAATTTGCTGTGTGGCGCATCGACCACCGTGCGTGACGCGGAGGGCTTGATCGCCACGCCGGGCGGCATCGATGTGCATGTGCATTTCGATAGCGCCCAACTCTGCGAGCATGCCATTTCGAGCGGCATTACCACCATGATCGGCGGCTCGCTCGGGCCGATTACCGTCGGCATCGATTGTGGCGGCGCCTGGAATGTCGGCAAAATGTTGCAATCGGCGGAACATTGGCCGATCAATTTCGGCTTCTTGGGGCGCGGCAACTCGTCCAAGTCTAATTCATTGCCCGATCAGCTCGCTGGTGGCGCCATGGGTCTGAAAATCCATGAGGATTGGGGCGCCATGCCGGCGGCTATCGATACCTGCCTCTCGGTCGCTGATGAAATGGATTTCCAGGTCCAACTGCATACCGACACGCTGAACGAAAGCGGCTTTCTCGAAGACACACTCGCCGCGATCAAGGGCCGCACCATCCATATGTATCACGCCGAGGGCGCCGGCGGCGGCCATGCGCCGGATATCATCCGCATCACCGGCGAGCATAACTGCCTGCCGTCCTCGACCAACCCGACCAATCCCTATACCCGCAACACATTCGACGAACATCTCGACATGATCATGGTGTGCCACCATTTAAACCCGGCAGTGCCCGAGGATGTCGCCTTCGCCGAAAGCCGGGTGCGCGCCGAGACCATCGCGGCGGAAGATGTGCTGCATGATATCGGCGCCATCTCGATGCTCGGCTCTGACAGCCAGGGCATGGGGCGGATCGCCGAGGTCATCTGCCGCACCTGGCAGCTTGCCAGCAAGATGCGCGAACAGCGCGGGCGCCTGGCGGAGGAGGGCACCACGCGCGGCGATAATGAACGTATCAAGCGCTATATCGCCAAATACACCATTAATGCCGCGCGCACTTTCGGTATCGACCAGCATATAGGCTCATTGGAAGACGGCAAGTTGGCCGATGTCGTGCTGTGGCGCCCGGCGTTTTTCGGCATCAAGCCCGAACTGATCATCAAGGGTGGCTTCATCGTATGGTCAGCGATGGGCGATTCTGCCGCCTCGCTGATGACCTGCGAGCCGCTGATGATGCGCCCGCAATGGGGCGCCTTCGGCCGCGCCAAGGAGGCTCTCAGCATGAGCTTCGTCAGCCAAGCGGCGATGGACGTCGACATCAAGGGCAAGCTCGGCCTGAGCAAAACCGTGGCGCCGGTCAAAGGCACGCGCGCGCTCAACAAGGGCCATATGCTGCACAATGATGCCTGCCCCGAGATCACCGTAAATCCGGAGAATTTCGAGGTCTTCGTCGATGGCGTCTTGGCAACCTGCGAGCCCGCCGAAACCTTGCCGCTGACCCAACGCTACATGCTGCGCTGATGGACCTCATCTTAAGAAACGCGGTTTTGGCCGGAGGCGATGGCAGCACCTTAGATATAGGCATTGAAGACGGGCGCATCAAAGCCATCGAGGCGGGCCTCGCGGCGGAAGGCGAGACCCTCGATCTCGGCGGAAGGCTGCTCTCGCCCGGCTTTATCGAGACCCATATCCATCTCGACAAGGCCTGCATCATGGATCGCTGCCGCTCCGAAAAGGGCGATCTCGCCGAGGCCATCGATGAAGTCACGAAATCCAAGAAGGAGTTTTCTGAGGAAGATGTTGCCGCCCGCGCGTCGCGGGTGTTGGAAAAATGCGTCAGCCACGGCACCACCCATATGCGCACCCATCTGGAGGTCGATCCCGGCATCGGCATGCGCGGCTTCGACGGTGTGTTCCCGCTCATCGAACAATGGCGCTGGGCCATTGACGTAGAGATCTGCGTCTTCCCGCAAGAAGGGCTCCTCAACAATCCCGGCACCGACGAACTGATGGTCGAGGCGCTTCAGCGCGGCGCAACTGTGATCGGTGCCGCGCCCTATACGGATTCCGACCCACACGGCCAGATCGATCGCGTCTTTGAGCTCGCACGTGAATTCGACGTCGATATAGACATGCATCTCGATTTCGGTGAGGACGCCGAACAGCTCGATGTCGAGTATGTCTGCGATCTGACCGAGGCCTTCAATTATGGCGGGCGGGTGACGGTCGGCCATGTCACCAAGCTCTCGACCGCCACGCCGGCGCATTTCAAAGCTACCGCCAAACGCATGGCCGATTCCGGCGTCGCCGTGACAGTGCTGCCCTCGACCGATCTGTTCCTGATGGGCCGGGTCGATGAAAAGAGCGTCAAACGCGGCGTGACCGCGGCACACAAGCTCCTCAAAGACGGCGTCAATTGTTCGCTCTCAACCAACAATGTGCTGAACCCCTTCACCCCCTTCGGTGATTGCTCGCTCCTCCGCATGGCCAATCTCTACGCCAATATCTGCCAGGTCGGCGCGCGCGCCGAAATACGCGATTGCTTCGACATGATCACCAGCCGGTCGGCAGGAATCCTGGGTTTGGCGGAATACGGAATTAAAATAGGCGCCCCAGCCGACCTCGTGGTCATCGACACGGACGCGCCAGAGACCGCCGTCGCCGAACTCGCGCTCCCGCTCTACGGCTTCAAACGCGGCCGCATGACCTTCAAACGCGCCCCGGTAGAGCTGTTGAAGCCGTAGGCGAAGATCTAACATTCCAGCAAATGGGGAACCAACATGGCGTTACAGCAGGATATCAGTCCGGTTAACAGCGAACTGGCGGACACGCTGACACGGTCGTCGGAAATGGACTGGATCGAAACGACGCCCGGCATGGCCTATATCAAGATTCTCTGGTTTAGCCCGGATACCGGGCGCTGGTCGGCACTGTTACGGTGACGCAAGGGCCATGTCGCGCGCTCGCACAAACATTTGTCGGCGGCGCACGCCTTCATGCTTTCGGGCAAGATTCAGGTGCGCGACACTGTCTATGAGGCGGGCGATTATGTGCATGAGCCGAACGGCATGTTACATGGCGCCACCACCGCTCTGGAAGACACCGAGTATTTGTTCATGTGCGACGGGCCGGTTCTATATTTCGACGAGGACGGCTTTACTGGCTATCTCGGCTGGGAACAGCTCCAACGTATGCAAGAGGCTGCGGACAACGCCAATGCTGCTGCAGAGTAAGCCCGCCTACCCGCGATAAGCGGCAACGGTTTCGATGAAGTTTGCGATCATCGGCGAGGGATTGTCGGCGCGCCACACGGCCGTTGTGGCGACACTGGCGTCGAGGCTTTGGAAAGGGCGGATGACGCCAGCCGCGCAGGGCGAAATTGCGCGCGCCTTCGACATAGATCGAGACGCCCATGCCCGCCGCGACAAGGCCGAAGATGCCGTCGGAATTATGCGCTTCCTGAACGACAATGGGCGTGAAGCCGGCGGCGAGGCAAAGCTCGTCCACCATGCGCCGATAAGGGCCCCAAAAGGCGCTGGCGCCGAGGATGAAGGGCTCGGCGCGCAGATCGGCGAGCCGAATTCGGCGGTTTTCGGCGAGCGGGTGGGATTCCGGCAGAACCGCGACGAAACGCTCGTCGAGCACCGTCATGCTTTCGATGCCGGGCGCGGCGAACGGGCCAATCAGGAATCCGATATCTATATCGCCGGCGGTGATGGCCTCGCGCTGGCGTTCGGTCCACATATGGGCCAGATCGATGGTCACGCCGGGATGCGCGATGCGGAAGGTGTGCGGAAGGTGTTGAGAATGGCGGGCAGGGGGCCGTTGATGGCGAAATCCATATAGGCCACGGAGAGCCGGCCGGTTTCTCCCGCCGCCGCGCTCTGGGCGAGGCGTTGCGCGCGCTCAATCTGAGCTAGGGCAGGGCGTATCTCATCGAGAAATATTTGCCCTGCATCGGTCGAGGCGACGTTTCGCGTGGTGCGCCGGAGCAGGGTCGCACCAAGCTCGCCTTCGAGCCATTTGATTGACCGGCTCAAGGCTGGCTGGGCGATACGCAGGCGCTCGGCGGCGCGGCGAAAGTGCAGATCCTCGGCGACCGCCACGAAATAGCGCAGATGATGCAATTCAATATTCATATTGATGCCGTATGAGCATCAAACCATAGCAAATTGATATTGGACGGGCAATGAAAGCCACGCTAGCTTGGCGCCAATTGTAGCGGCACAGCAAAAATTGGAGACGGCAATGGCGGCGACCAGCCCAGAAGTAAAAAAGGCCCTCGAAGTAATCTTCGCGGCCGATTCGGATATCTATCAAGAGCGCGGATTTCAGCGCCGCATCGGTTATGGCGAGCGTCCGGCGCTGGTGATCATCGATCTGGCCAATGCCTGGACGCGGCCCGGCTACGCCTTCACCTGCGACGATATGGATGTCATCATTCCGACCAATCAGGCGCTCCTCAAGGCGGCGCGGGCCAAGCGCATTCCCATCGTTTACACCACCACCGCCTATCAGGACCCCAAGGGCCCGCATTCCGATACCGGCCTCTGGCATCGCAAGATTCCGGTGGAAACCCTGTTGGAAGGCAGTGAAGAGGCGGCGATCGACGAGCGTATCGCGCCCGAAGATGGCGAAATGGTGATCGTCAAGAAACGCGCCAGCGCCTTCCACGGCACCTATCTGGCCGGCTATTTGCGCGCCCAGCGCGTCGATACCGTGATCCTCACGGGGGTGACCATGGCCGGCTGCGTGCGCCATTCCACTGAAGACGCCATCGCCGAGGGCTTTCGCCCGATCGTGGTGCGCGAAGGGGTGGGCGACCGGGTGCCCGGTGTTGTCGAGTGGAACCTGTTCGATATCGACGCCAAGTTCGGCGATGTCGAGCCGGTCGACAACGTACTCAACTATCTCGACGGCATTGAGCCCTTTGCCAATCGCTAAGCATTTTCGCGTGCGCCCGGGCTAGGCGCGAGCGGTGATTTGGTTATGATGACCACGCTCGGGCGATTCTGCCGAGCTCGCGCGATTACCATGGCGAGGCGATGAAAAACAATAAGCGCTATTCGATATTCAGCTTGGCGCGTAATGCGCGCAAGTATCATGAGAATTGGGCCGAGGCATGGCGCAGCCCCGAGCCCAAGCCGTCTTATGACGCCATCATCGTCGGCGGCGGCGGCCATGGCCTTGCCACCGCCTATTACCTCGCCAAGGAACATGGCCTCACCAATGTGGCGGTGGTCGAGAAAGGCCCCATCGGCCTCGGCAATACCGGGCGTAACACCACCGTCATCCGCTCGAATTATTTGTGGGACGAAAGTGCGGCGATCTATGAATTGTCGCTGAAGCTCTACGAGGGCCTCAGCCAGGACCTCAATTTCAATATCATGTTGAGCCAGCGCGGGCTGATCAGCCTCGCGCATAATCAGCACGACATGCGCGAGATCCAGCGCCGCGTTAACGCCATCCACCTGAACGGTATCGATTCCGAAATGCTGTCGCTGGCCGAAGTTCGCGAGTTGGTCCCGATCCTCAATATGTCGCCCAATTCACGCTATCCCGTCGTCGGCGCTTCGATTCAACGGCGCGCCGGGATTGCCCGCCATGATGCGGTGACCTGGGGCTATGCGCGTGGTGCCGACGCCCGCGGCGTCGACATTCTGCAGCACACCGAAGTAACCGGCTTCCGCATTCAATCCGGGCGCGTTGAGGGGGTTGAGACCAGCCGGGGATTCATCGCCGCGCCAAAAGTGGCGGTCGCCGTCGCCGGTCATTCAAGCGTGCTGGCCGAGATGGCGGGTTTCCGCATGCCGATCCAAAGCCACCCGCTTCAGGCTCTGGTGTCGGAACCGCTCAAGCCGATTTTCAACACTGTCCTCATGTCATCCACCGTCCACGTCTATCTCAGCCAATCTGACCGCGGCGAACTGGTGATGGGCGCCGGCATTGATGGCTATAATTCTTATGCGCAACGCGGCAGCCCAATGATTCTTGAAGACATGCTGGCCGCCGCAGTCGAACTCTTGCCCGTGTTCAGCCGTGTCAAGATGATGCGCCAATGGGGCGGCATCGTTGATGTCTGCCCGGACGCCAGCCCGATTATCGGCAAGACGCCAGTGTCGGGGCTCTATTTCAATTGCGGCTGGGGCACCGGCGGATTCAAGGCGATCCCCGGCTCGGGCTTTGTCTTCGCCCACACCATCGCAAAAGGCGAGCCACATGAAATCGCCGCGCCGTTCTCGCTCGACCGCTTTACCACCGGCGCGCTGATCGACGAGCACGGCGCCGCCGGCGTGGCGCATTAAGTTATGTTGCAAATCGCCTGTCCCCATTGCGGCCCGCGCGACGAGAATGAATTCTCCTGCGGCGGCGAAGCGCATATCGCACGGCCCACACAGCCCGATACGATCTCCGACGCCGAATGGGCCGATTACCTGTTCATGCGCACGAACCCCAAGGGCGTGTTGGCTGAGCGCTGGTGCCACATCGTCGGTTGCCGGCGCTGGTTCAATGTTGAGCGTGACACCGTGACCCACGCGATTCTTCGGGTCTACGCCATGGGCGAGCCGCGTGGCGACGGCAGCGCATGAAACGCCAGCGTCAGCGCCTTGATGTCGGCGCCCGGATCGACCGCAGCCAGCGCTTGGCGTTCCGCTTCAACGGCAAATCATATGAAGGTTTTGCTGGCGATACCTTGGCTTCGGCCCTGCTCGCCAATGGCGTCCGTCTGGTCGGGCGGAGTTTCAAATTTCACCGCCCGCGCGGGATTTATTCTGCTGGCATGGAAGAGCCCAACGCCTTGGTCCAATTGGGCACGGGCGCAGCGAGCGAGCCCAATTTGCGCGCCACGCAAGTGGAGCTGTTCGACGGCCTCGAGGCAGCAAGCGTCAATTGCTGGCCGAGCGTCAATTTCGATATCTGGTCGCTCAATGACCGCATCTCCGGCATGTTACCGGCCGGTTTCTACTACAAGACTTTCATGTGGCCGAAGAGCTTTTGGCATCGTTACGAAAAAGTGATCCGCAAGGGGGCTGGCCTTGGCACCACGCCCGAACAGCCCGATCACAATATTTACGACAAGCGCCACCAGCATTGCGATGTCCTCGTGGTCGGCGGCGGACCGGCTGGCATTTCTGCGGCGCTGGCCGCCGGACGCGCCGGTGCACGCGTCATCTTGGTCGATGAACAGGCCGAGTTGGGCGGCGCGCTCCTCGGCAATGGCGAGCGTATCGAATCACGTTCTGGCGTCGATTGGGTGCTAGGCGCGCGCGCTGAACTGGACGCAATGGCGGATGTGCAAGTGCTCACCCGCACCACGGCGTTCGGTTATTACGATCATAATTATTTGCTGATGGTTGAGCGGGTGAACGACCATCTGGGCGCGCCCGCCGGATCGATCCGCCAACGTTTGTGGAAAATTCGCGCCCGCCAGGTGGTGTTGGCCAGCGGTTCCATCGAGCGGCAAATGGTCTTCGCCAATAACGACCGGCCGGGAATCATGCTCGCCGGCGCGGCACAAACCTATGTAAATCGTTATGGCGCCAAACCGGGCAACCGCGCGGTAGTGTTCGTCAACAATGAGGGCGCCTATCGAGCCGCCCTCGATTTGGCCGAGGCGGGAATTCGTATAGAGGCAGTGGTCGACATGCGCGCCAATCCCGCCGGCGATGCGGTCGCGGCGGTGCGCGAGCGCGGCATTGAAATATTGGCGGGTCATGCCGTCGGCGGCGCCCTCGGCGGCAAGCGTTTACGCGGTGTCGAAGTGCTCGCACTCAATAAAAAAGGCGATGGGTTCGCCGGCGATATCCGCCGCATGCGCTGCGATCTTCTCTGCCTCTCCGGCGGCTGGAGCCCCACCGTGCACCTGTTCTCTCAAGCCGGCGGCAAGCTCGATTTCGACGAAAACCAGGCCTGTTTTGTGCCCGGTGAAGCGCGTCAGGCGGTTTCATCCGCGGGCGCGGCGAATGGCGTCTTTGCTCTTCAGGGCTGCCTCGCCGGTGGCGCCGAGGCAGGCCGTGAAGCTGCGCGGAATGTTGGTTTCGAAGACCCCGGCGCGCCGGCGGCGTTGCCTGTCAGCCCGCCCGAAGCCAAGCCGCTGAACCCGGTGTGGCGTCTGCCGCCGGTATCCAAAGGCGAGATGCGCTTTGTCGATCTTCACAACGATGTCACGGTGTCCGACATCGAGCTGGCGGCGCGTGAGGGCTACCGCGCGATCGAACATTTAAAACGCTACACCACCGCCGGCATGGGTCCTGATCAGGGGCGGACCGGCAACATGCACGCCCTTGCCATCCTGGCGGATATTGAGGGCGCGACGATCCCGGAGGTCGGTACCACCACGTTTCGCCCGCCTTACACGCCGGTACCCTATGGTGTCATGGCCGGGCGTGATGTCGGCGTGCTGGCCGACCCGGTGCGCATGACCGCGATTCATGGTTGGCATGAACGCTCGGGTGCTGTGTTCGACGATGTCGGCCAGTGGAAACGGCCTTGGTATTATCCGCGCGCCGGCGAGGATATGGCGGCGGCGGTGCGGCGCGAATGCGTCGTGGCACGGAACGGCGTGGCGCTCTTGGATGCCTCCACCCTCGGCAAGATCGACATCCACGGCCCGGATGCCGCTGAATTTCTCAACCGCATCTACACCAATGCATGGAGCAAGCTCGCGGTCGGGCGCTGTCGCTATGGCTTGATGCTGGGCGAGGACGGCATGGTTCTGGACGATGGCGTGACCACTCGGTTGGGTGAGGCGCATTATTTTATGACCACCACCACCGGCGGCGCCGCGCGGGTGATGGCGTGGATGGAGGATTGGCTGCAATGCGAGTGGCCCGACCTGAAGGTCTATCTGACCTCGGTGACCGAGCAATGGGCGACGCTGTCGATTTCCGGGCCGCACGCCCGCCGCCTGCTGAGCGAGCTCGCTGAGGGCGTCGACCTGTCACCCGAGTCTTTTCCCCATATGGCGGTGCGCGCAGGCCGGGTCGCCGGCATCGATGCGCGCATTTTCCGCGTCAGTTTCACCGGCGAGCTCGGCTATGAGGTCAGCGTTGCCAACGGCTACGGTATGGTGCTGTGGCAGGCTTTTTTGCGCGTCGGTGAAAACTATGACCTCACTCCCATCGGCACCGAGGCACTGCACGTCCTACGCGCCGAAAAGGGCTATATCGCGGTCGGTCACGACACCGATGGAACGACCACGCCGGGTGATCTCGGTATGGATTGGATCGTCAGCTCAAAGAAAGATTTCATCGGCCGCCGTTCGCTTGTGCGCACCGATTCCGTCCGCCCAGACCGCAAACATTTGGTTGGTCTTTTGCTCGAGGCGCGCGTGCCGGAAGGGGCACAGATTGTCGCTGAACACCGCCGCCGGCCGCCGATGAAGATGATCGGCCATGTGTCTTCATGTTATGACAGCGCCGCGCTTGGCGGACCCATCGCCCTGGCCTTGATTGTCGGCGGACGTGAGCGCATGGGGGAGACGGTTACGATCCCTCTAACCATGGAGGGTCGCGTGGTGAAAGCGGAGATCGTCAGCCCGGTATTTTACGATCCTGCAGGAGAGCGGTTGAATGTCTGATCCCTCGCTCCGCCAAAGCCCCTTGGCGACGCTTCATCTCGGCAGCCGATCGGCGCAACCCGCGCCCGCCGCCGAACTGCGTTTGGTGGAGAAACGCGCCATCGGTAAAATCAATTTACGCGCCGACCCGGCCAACGCCGAGCTGATGCAGGCGCTGGCAAGCACGCTTGGCTACGAATTGCCGCGTGAGCCCAACCGGACGAATGGTGAAGGCGACCGTGGCGCGCTGTGGTTGGGCCCCGACGAATGGCTGGTGACGGCTCCGGCGGGGCAGGAAAAGGCGCTCTTGGAAGCGCTGTCCCAGGCGACGGCGGGCCATCATGCGGCGCTCAGCGACGTCAGCGATGCCCGCATCGTGTTGACCCTGTCCGGCCCGCGCGCCCGTGAGGTGCTGGAGAAAGGCTGTAGCCTCGACCTCCACCCGCGCGCTTTCCAAACCGGCCATTGTGCTCAAACTCGCCTCGCCCGCGCGGCGATCTTATTGCATCAAACCAATGATGCGCCGTCCTATGATGTTCATGTTGCTTGGAGTTTCGCCGCCTATCTCTGGGTATGGCTTGAAGATGCGGCGGCGGAATTCGGTTTGGCGGTCGGCGGCGATATCTGAGTAGGCAACGCCCTACTCGTCCATCTGCGGTCCGCTGGCGTTGAGATTGCGCATATCGGTCTTGATGTGGAGCAACGACGGCCGGCTCTTTTCGTCTAGCGCCGCCTCCAGCGCATCGGGAAAATCCTCCGTTCGTTCGACGCACCAGGCGGCAGCGCCATAGGCCGTGGCCAGGGCGGCGAAATCCGGACTATTCATCACCGTGCCGTACATCGCCTCGCGCCCGCCCCGGCGGTACTGATGGGTGGCGATCGAGCCATACATGCCATTGTCGAACAGCAGCACCGTAAAGGGCAGGTTTTGCTGAACGCCGGTGACGATTTCCTGTCCCGTCATGAGAAAGCCGCCATCACCGACCAACGCGACGACCTGTGAATCAGGGCGCGCCAGCTGCGTGCCGATGGCGCCAGGAACCCCATATCCCATGGCGCCGAGGCAGGCGGCGAATTGACTGCGCGGTGCACGAAATTCGAAATAGCGGTGCAGCCAGCCTGCAAAGGCGCCGGAATCATTCACCAAACAGGCATCGTCTGGCAGTTGACGGCGCAAATGCGCGACGATCTCCACCATGTCGACGGCGCCCAAGCATTGCGCCGTTGCGTCGAGGCCCGGCGTGGCGTGGGCGATATGTTCCCGGTGGCGTGCTTCGCGCCATGCCAGGCGGCTGTTTGACGGCGCGCGTTGCAGGCGTTCGGTGAGCGCCGCCAAACTGGGCGCCAAGTCGGCCTCAAGTGCCACACGCGGCGAGGTCTGCGTGAAAACCGCGCCTTCGGGATAGATGTGGACCACCTGCTGGTCGGCGCGGAGCAGGGAAAATCCTTGCAAGGTCGCGCCGTCGGGTCGCGCGCCAGCAATCACAACGAGATCGACGTCGGCCCAGAATTTCTCCTGATAAGGCGCGAGGTGGAGGCCGAAATTGCCGAGGTTGGCGGCATGTTCATGCGCCAGGATATCCTGCCGACGAAACGCGCTGACCACACCGGCGCCTGCCGCCTCGGCAAAGCGAGCCAAGGCATCATGCGCGCCTTCAAAGTTGATCTGTTCGCCACCAATAATGACGGGATGCTGAGCTGCGTCGATCATGCGCGCTGCCGCGTCGAGCGCTTGCGGCTTGGGCGCGAGGGCCGCGCGCGGTTTGACGGCGGGAATTTGCACCCCGTTCGCCTCGCCTTCCGTGACGTCCTCGGGCAGCACCACAGCGACCGGCCCCGGCCGCCCGGCGACCGCAAGGCGGAGCGCTTCCGCCGTGGCTGCCGCGACATCGTCCGGCCGCATGACTTCGATAACGCCTTTGGTCATCGGACCGAACGCGGTCGGATAGTCGATTTCCTGAAACGCCTCGCGCCCCATCTCATGCGTCGGTACATGGCCGATGAAGAGCACCAGCGGTGTCGAATCCTGCTTAGCGGTATGCAGGCCAATCGAGGCATTGGTGGCGCCGGGGCCGCGCGTGACGAAGGCGATGCCCGGCGTCGCGGTCGCCTTGGCATACGCCTCGGCGGCGAACGTGGCGCCCGATTCATGGCGATTGAGCACCAAACGGATGCGGTCGCGGGCCTGGCGCAAGGCTTCCAGCACGGTAAGATAGCTCTCACCCGGAACGCAAAATCCAGTATCGACGCCATGTTCCAAAAGCGTCGCGACCAGCGCCTCGCCGCCGTTCATCGCTGCGAATTCTCAGCCGGCGAAGCGCGGCTCGGGCAGGCCGGTGGCGCCGGTCCCGGTGATCGCGAAAACGCCGCCCGCTTGCGGCTGCTTGGCCAATTCATCATCGCTTAAAAAGATGCTGGCGCAGGTGAGATAGATGATGTCCAGATCGTCGCCACCGAACATCGGGCAGGTCGGGCGCTGCACCGGAAGCTCAATGGTGCGGTCCAGCGTGCCGTCGGGCGCCCAGCGCGCCAGGCACCAGCCGTCCCACATGGCGTTCCACAGATAGCCCTCTGAATCGACGGCGGAGCCGTCCGGTTTGCCTTGCATATCCTTGGTTGAAGCGAAGATGCGACGGTTGGTGATCTCGCCGTTCGCGGTGTCGAGGTCATAGGCCCAGATGGTGTCGATGCCGAGATCGGCATAATAGAGCGTGGCCCCGTCTGGGCTGAAAGCGAGGGAATTGGAGCAGATGATGTTGCTCTCCGCCTTATGCACACTGAGGTCGGCGTCCAGCCGATAAAGGCCGCCGATCGGCTCTACCATGAGATCGTCCATTGTGCCGGCCCAAAAGCGGCCTTGGCGGTCGCAGCGACCGTCATTCAGGCGGCTTTGCGGCGTATCGGCCTCAATTTCATGAATGGTCTCGCTGGTACCGCGGTCCAGGTCGTAGGTCCGAAAGCCGCCGTAAAACGCCACCATCAGCCCGCCGTTCCGGCGCAATGCCAACGACCCCGGTTCCTCATCAACCGGCCAGGTTTCGACGCCGTCCGAAGCCGGAGTATAGCGGTTGATCGATTTGCCTTTAATGTCGACCCAATAGAGCACTTTCTCATCGGGGCACCAGACCGGGCCCTCGCCAAGTACATTCTTACAGTCCACAATGCATTCGATCTCGACCATTGTTGTCCCTCGGACTAGTGTTTCTGCCGCTATGTAACGGGGCGAGATAATCGGGGCAAACACAGGCCGCGTCAACGCGCGCGGCTGTCCCAGACGGGGGATTCATGAAAAAGAAATCTGAGGGCCTGCGCGGCTCGTTGACCAGCTATGGCGATGCTGGCTTTTCCTATTTTTTACGTAAATCCTTCGCCAAATCCTTGGGCTATAGCGACGACGAATTGGAACGCCCGGTGGTCGGCATCGCCAACACCGCGAGCGGTATGGTCAGTTGCCACGGCACCGTACCTCAACTTGTCGAGGCCGTGAAGCGCGGCGTCACTGCCGCCGGCGGCCTGCCGCTCGAATTTCCCACCATTTCACTGGGCGAGCCGTTCCTCAACCCGACCAGCATGCTGTTCCGCAATCTGATGGCGATCGACACCGAGGAGATGATCCGCGCCCATCCGGTCGATGCTGTGGTCCTGATCGGTGGCTGCGACAAGACAGTCCCAGCGCAACTGATGGCGGCGGCCAGTGCCGATGTGCCGACGATTCTGCTCGTGACCGGGCCGATGATAACAGGCAGTCACCGCGGCGAACGGCTCGGCGCCTGTACTGATTGCCGGCGTCTCTGGGGTGAACATCGCGGCGGGAGAGTCGACGCGGCGGAGATCGAAGAAATCTCTGGCCGGCTGATGCCGACGTCGGGCACTTGCATGGTGATGGGCACGGCCAGCACCATGGCCTGTGTCACCGAGGCGCTCGGCATGATGCTGCCGGGTGGCGCAGCCATTCCGGCTGTCCATTCCGATCGTTTGCGCAATGCCAGCGAGAGCGGCGCGGCGGCAGTTCGCATGATCGAAAGCGGTGGCCCGCGGCCAAGCGAGATCATCACGCCCGCCTCGCTCAGTAACGCCTTCCGGGTCCTTCTGGCGATCGGCGGCTCGACCAACGGCGTCATCCATCTCGCCGCGCTCGCCGGCCGCCTTGGTATTGAAATCGACTATGCCGCGCTCGATCGTATTGGCCGCGAGACACCGGTTCTGGTCGATCTCAAACCCTCCGGCGCGCATTACATGGAAGATTTGCAGAAAGCCGGCGGCCTTGCGCCGCTGTTGCGCGAATTGGCACCGCTTCTCGATCTCGACTGCCTGACCGTAACCGGCCGCACTTTGGGCGAAGAGTTGGATGCCGCCGCGCCAGCCTGGCCACAGGAGGTTGTGCGTCCGCGCGATAAGCCGCTTTATGCGGAAGGCGGCATCGCCGTCCTTGGCGGCAATCTCGCGCCAGGGGGCGCGATCATCAAACACTCTGCGGCGACGCCGGCGCTCCTCAGCCATGAAGGCCGCGCAGTGGTATTCGATTCGCTCGACGATATGGCCGCGCGTATCGACGATCCAGCGCTCGACGTGACAGCAGAGGATGTGCTGGTGCTGCGCAATGCCGGGCCAATCGGCGCCCCTGGCATGCCTGAAGCCGGATACATCCCGATCCCGAAAAAACTCGCCCAGGCCGGGGTCAAGGACATGCTGCGCATTTCCGACGCCCGCATGAGCGGCACCGCGTTCGGCGCCATCGTCCTTCATCTTTGTCCCGAAGCGGCGATCGGCGGCCCGTTGGCGCTGGTGCAAAACGGTGACCGCATCCGCTTGGATGTCGCCGCCCGCAGTTTGGATGTATTGATATCCGATGAAGTATTGGCAACACGTCGTGCTGCCTGGACGCCGCCCGCGCCTCACCCCGGCGCCGAGCGCGGCTGGCTCGCCTTGCATCTCGCCCATGTTCAGCAGGCCGACAAGGGTTGCGATATGGATATTTTGGCCGGCAAACCCAGCGGTGCACGGACGCCGCTGTAGCCGGTTAACCGTTGCTGCGGAGAACCCGGAGGGCAGCGCAGGCGGCGCCGTAACCGTTGTCTATATTGACCACCACCACACCGGGAGCGCAGCTCACCAGGGAGGCGAACAGGGCGGTCTCGCCGCCGCGCGCCGCGCCGTAGCCGGTCGAAGTCGGCACCGCGATCACCAAGCCCGGCACCAGCCCGCCGATGACGCTCGGCAGTGCCGCATCGAGTCCGGCGACTGCAATAACAATGCGATGGCGTTTGATTTCCTCGATGCGCTCCATCAACCGCCACAATCCGGCGACGCCGACATCGCTGATTTCGAGACAGGGCGTCCCGTAATAGGCAAGGGTGCGCGCCGCCTCGCGGCTCACCCGCACATCCGATGTGCCGGCGGTAACAATGGCGGTCTCCACGGTGCCAGCGGGCTCCGCGACGCTACCGAAAAAACCCGTGCGCGACAGCGGCTCATAATCGATTTGCTTGCCCAGCGCTGGCGGCAGAGCCTTCAAGGCCGCCGCATCAAGACGTGTTAGCAACAGGCTGTCATTGCCGGCCTGCTCGAGAATGGCGGTTAAATGTTCAGTCGATTTGCCGGCACAAAGGATCGCTTCGTCGAATCCGAGCCGTTCGCGGCGTTCAATATCCAGTTTGATATCGCGCTCAGTCATTCGCTGTCGGCCGGAGAAAGGCTGAGCCCATGCGGTAGGCCTGGAAGTCGAGCGGCTTGTCGATTCCCTCCGCCTCAAGCATCGCAGTGATGACGGTGCGGAGATCGCCCGCCCCGGTTTCGCTGAGGATCGCGAGGCCGGGCTCATCCAGCTCGATCACCACTTCCTTTTTCCGGATGCGGCACCGCACCGTATGCGCACCGACGCGGCGCGAGACGAATTTTTCGACCGCATCGATCAACGCTAATAAATCGCCCTCGATGCGCAAGCCCGTCTCGATCCGGCTGGAGAGACACGGCGCTGCAGGCAGTTCAGAGAGATCGTCCAACTCCAAATGACGCGCGATGGCCCGCACCGTGGCTTTGTCGATGCCCGCTTCGACGAAGGGGTGACGCACACCGCGGCGGAGCGCGGCTTCCAGCCCGGGGCGATAATCGCCGAGATCGTCAAGATTGGTGCCCGAAAGCACGTTGTGTTCGGTCACGGTGGCGATGCCGTCATAGAGATTGGTTTTGCAATAAAAGCAGCGGTTCACCGGATTGGCGCGGTAGTTCGGGTCGTCGAATTCCCCGGCGTTGAATTCGCGTAAGCGCCACCCTTCCGTTGCGGCATAGCGCCGGACACGCGCCGTAGCGTCGCCCGGTACGGCCGGCGAGAGGGCATGAAACATCTCAAAACTCTGGCCCTCAAGGCGTCCTGCAATGGTCGCCAGCGTCATGCTGTCCACGCCGCCGCTGACGGCAATAGCCGCGCGAGTGAACTCGCTCAGCACCTCGCGCAGGGTCGCTAATTCGGGCAACAGGGGCTCAGTCATCTCGTGCTTTCCCATCAAGCGCGGCATCTTCGGCAGCACGCCGCCGCGCCATGCGCCCGGCATGTCCGCCATCGCCCGCCGTCAGTTGATCGATCTCCGCTTTTGCGGTTGTCACCCCGGCAGGGCGCGTCACCAGCTTCACGCCGTGCACAAGTTCGCGCGCCAACACGGCGCGCCGGCTGACTTCCCAGCGCAGGCCGAGCGTCGTGGTCTCGCTGAAACAGGCGGCGGTCACAGCCTCACGCGCATCGGGGCGGGCGAGCAGTTGGACCTGCGCCGCGATCCTGCCCTTTTTGCCGAACACCGGCATCTGCACGATATCAAGAACGCCATCGAGGGCGCGTAAATTATCCAGCCCGGCGGCCAGGTCTTCCGGGCTTTGATCGTCGATCTCAAAGCGCAGTACCACCACCTGATCCTCGGCGATCGATCCGCCGGTGCTGTCGAATTCCAGAACGCGCAAGACATTGCTGATGCCGGGAAAAACTTTGGTGCCAAAGCCGATGCCGCTTTTGGCCAGGCGCTCAGGCGGGTGTACACCGTCCTGCTCCGGTCCGAGATGGGCGAGAATAGCGGCGCCGGTCGGCGTGATGCGCTCACCTTTGCGGCCATCGTCATGCAGAGCGAAGCCCTTCAGAAGCTCGGCCACCGCAGGTGCCGGCAGCGGCAATTCGCCATGCGCGCTGTTCACCCGGCCCGCACCCATCGGGAGAGAGGAAACCGACCACCGTGCGTCGCCGCGTTGGTCGATCAAGTGTGCGGCGCCAACGATATCGGCAATCGAATCCCAGGCGCCGACCTCGTGAAACGCCACGTCTTCGGGGTCGACGCCATGCACTGCGCCCTCGGCCACCGCAAGGCGGGCGAAAATATCCTGCGCCCGATCGCGCGTGCCGTCTGGCAATTTGGCTTCGTGGAGGCGAGTGCGGAGCTCGCGGAAATGCGTATGTTCCTCACTGCCATTTTCCGTCGGCAGCGCGACGTCGAAGCGCGTTCCGGTAAGCGTGTGATCATGGTGCGCTATGACCTGGAGATCGACCGATTGCGGCAGGCCGGTGGCACGGATAGCCGCCAGCGCGCCGTCCGCTTCGTCGGGATGGGCGTCGAGCAGAGCGGCGACGAACATATCGCCGGCGACGCCACCGACGGCGTCAAGATGAATGCGCCGGGACATGGCGGATTCCGTCAATAATTTCGATCATGTAAGAATCGCTGAAAATAAGGCGCTTGGAAAGTGCGCACAACTCCGCATGCGCTAATCGGGCGCCGGGCGCATATCTCCGAAATGCCGCGTCAGACCCATCAATTGGCGGTCGCGCCATTGCTGACGGGCCGGCACCTCGGCCACCGCCGTGGTGCCCTCCATCTCGGCGGCCAAGCGGGTGATCAACTCCGGGTTCAACGGGTGAGGTTCGCGGTGTAGGTCGGCGATGATGCCGCCAATGGCGCCTTGGAATTTCTCGTAATATTCCGCAATACCACCGGTCGCATTGAGATGATTGGTCTCGAACGGTCCCATAAACGCCCAGCGCCGTCCGAGACCGTATTTGACGATGCTGTCGACGTCTTCCGCAGAGACATAGCCGCCATCTACCAGATGCAGCGCCTCATTGATGAGCGCGAATTGCAGGCGGTTCGGCACATAGCCGAAGATTTCCTTATTCAGCCGCACCGGCACTTGGCCAATACCGCGGAGGAGCGCGCAGCAGGCGTTGAACGTTGCCTCGCTGGTCGCCGGCCCGAGCATTACTTCCACCACGGGAATGAGATGCGGTGGGTTGACCGGATGGGCGACGCCTGCTGCGCGCGCCGCCGCTGAGATTGGCCATGAATTCGGATGGCGGGATCGACGACACCGAGCTGGCAATGATTGCGCCGGACGGCGCTGCGCGGTCGAGTTCGCGAAACACCGCCCGCTTGGCCTCGGCATCCTCAATCACGCTCTCCTGGACATAGTCGACGCCTTGAAGCGCATCAGCGAGCGAATCGCATATCCGAATGCGCCGCATGGCGTCTTCCTTTGCCGCGACAAGACCTTCGCTCGCTAAAGATTCGAGCGTGTCCTCAATCGCCGGCAGCGCCGCATCGAGAGCGCCCGGCTGACTGTCATAGAGCGCCACCTCATGCCCGGCACGAGCAAAGATCGCCGCCCAAGCGCGGCCAAGATTGCCGACTCCGATGCAGGCTATTTTCTGTGCCATCTCAGGTATCCGCCTTGGGCGCGCTTTCCGCCCAGCGCGCCATCAAGGTGTTTGAGGGCAAAGACTTGTCCTTGACCTTATTTGCCGTTTCCACGCCGGCGATCGGCAGGCCGGCGGGGTCGAGTTTGCCGATCTGCACTAACACCGAGGCTTGATCCCAATAAATATGCTCGTGATAGAGCTTGCCGCCGCGGAAGTTCACCACCGCGATCAGTGGGATCTCGACCGTTTTGCCGGTCGGTGAGATGCCCGGCAGCATCCAGTCGATTTCCTCGTCATGAGTGAAGCAGAAGACCATCTCGTCGACCACGCGGTCAGCGCCGATAGTGCGCGAAATCGGCACAAGACTCGTATCCTTTGGCATTTGCGGGATGAAATGATTGGCGTAAAAGCGCTCCAATTCCGCGACCCCAGTGCCGCCGGTCATGACCGGCACGTGATTGACGTAGGGTTCGCCGACCATGGTCGCCAAAGTGTCTTGGGTGTCACGCGTCGCGAATTCATATTTGAGATGTTCGTCCCATAGCGTCTCCAAATTGAAATGCGGGCCCATCACCTTATGCAGCGCCGCAATGGTGCGTGAATGGGCCATCATCGAGGCGGGGCGGTTATAAGCTGACGGGCGGCCATGGTTGTAGAAGGCATGATCGACATTGGGGTAGATGTAGATTTCGACATTGTCGTAGCCGTCGAATTGGCCGCTGATTTCCGCCACCGCCGCTTCCGGCACATGCTGGTCGAGTGCGGCAAAATGCATTTGCAGCGGGCAGGAAATATTTCCGGCCTCAGCCAAAAAGCCTTCGATGCCGACGCCATAGAAAGACACCGCCACATCAACATCCTGGCGTGCAGCGGTGAGATAGGCGAGTTTGCCGCCGAGGCAAAACCCGACACAGCCGGCCTTGCCCGTGCATTCTTCTCTCGCGCGTAACGCCTTGAGTGTTGCGCCGATATCTTCGATTCCCTGGTCGAGATCGAACTTGGCCATCAAGTCGATGGCCTTGCCAAATTCAGCTTCGCTATAGCCTAGATCGGTGCCTGGTTCGATGCGCCAGAACAGGTCGGGCACGATGGTGACATAGCCTTCCTCGGCGAACAGATCGGCGGTCTTGCGCAAGGATTGATTGATGCCAAAAATCTCCTGCAGCAACACCAGCCCGGCGCCGCTGCCGGATTCAGGCAGCGCCAGATAAGCGCCCATCGACGCGCCGTCGCCGGTTGGGATTTCGATCATCGTTCCGTTCATTTTCTTGTCTCCGTGATGCGCTGGAAATTCGGTTATAGCTCGGTGCGTAAATCCCACAGCTCGGGGAAGAAACGCGTTTCGAGAGCACGGCGCAGATAGGGCACGCCGCTGGTGCCGCCGGTGCCGCGTTTGTGGCCAATGATGCGCTCTACCGTGCTCACATGGTGAAAGCGCCATTGCTGGAAATGGTCCTCGAGATCGACCAGTTTTTCGGCCAGGTCGTAGAGATCCCAATGGGATTCAGTGTCGCGGTAAACGGCAAGCCAAGCAGAACGCACCGATTCGTCGGGCTCATGCACGTCGCGCCAATTTTCCTTCATTTGGCCGGCATCAATGCCGAGGCCGCGCCGCGCCAACAACAGTATCGCCTCTTCATAAAGGCTCGGTGCGTCCATCGCGGCGCTGAGAAGGCCGTGCACATCCGCGTCATGGCGATGCGGCATCAACATCACCGGGTTCTTGTTGCCGAGTGTAAATTCGATCAGGCGATATTGGTGTGATTGAAACCCCGAAGCCTTGCCGAGCACATTGCGGAAAGTCATGTAATCGGCCGGGGTTAGGGTGGAGAGCACGTCCCAGGACTGTATCAGCTGCGCCTGAATGCGTGACACCCGGGCCAGCATCTTGAAGGCCGGCGGCAAATCGTCGGTGCGAATATGCGCTATAGCGGCGGTCAACTCATGCAGCACCAATTTTATCCACAGCTCCGTTGCCTGGTGGATGACGATGAACAGCATTTCGTCGTGGCGTTCCGAACGTGAGTCTTGGCAGGCCAACAATCTTTCCAGGCCGAGATAATCGCCATAGCTCATCGCGTCGCCGAATTCTGTTGCCGCGCCGTCGGGCAAACCGCCTGTTTTGTCGTTTGTGGCCATGCGTACCTCCGGCGTCGATTGTGATCGCTCTATGCCGCCGCCGCAATCCGTGCATTCGAAGGCAGCAACAGGCAATATCGCGCGATGACGATGAGAGAAGACTGCATTGCCTTGGACGCGGGCGATCCCTTGGCGCCGTTCCGTGCCCATTTCGCGCTGCCTGAAGGGGTAATCTATCTGGACGGCAATTCGCTCGGCGCGCTGCCCAAGGCTGCAGTCGAACGGGCGACCCGGGTCATTGGCGAGGAATGGGGCAGCGGCCTCATTCGCAGTTGGAACGATGCCGATTGGATGGAGTTGCCGTTCAAAGCGGGAAACAAGATCGCGCAGCTCGTCGGCGCCAAGGCGGGCGAAGTGGTGGCCTGCGATTCCACTTCCGTTAATCTGTTCAAATTGCTGGCGGCGGCCTTCGCGCTCCGTCCCGACAGACGCGCTTTGCTGACCGATAGCGATAATTTTCCAACCGATAATTACGTCGCCGAAGGCGTCGGCGAATTCCTCGGCGACAGGGTCGAGCGCCGCCTGGTGCCGGCGGATGAAATTATCGACGCTATCGACGGCGATACGGCGGTGGTGTCGCTTACCCATGTCAATTACCGGACCGGGCGCATCCATGATATGGCGGCTATTAACGCCGCGGCGGCGGCACATGGCGCGCTCACGTTGTGGGATTTGAGCCATAGCGCCGGCGCCGTGCCGCTTGATCTGAACGGCGCCGGTACCGACCTTGCCGTCGGCTGCGGCTATAAATATCTCAATGGCGGGCCCGGCGCGCCGGCTTACATCTTTGTCGCCGAGCGCCATCAGGCGGCCATCCGCCAGCCGCTCAGCGGCTGGATGGGCCATGCCGCGCCGTTCGAATTTGCTAATCAATTTCGCCCGGCGCCGGGCATCGCGCGCATGTTGTCGGGCACACCGCCGGTTATAGCGCTGGCCATATTAGACAGCAGCTTGGATATTCTTGCCGAGGCCGGCATGGCGGCACTACGCGCAAAATCCATCGCGCTTGGCGAGCTTTTTTTAGCGCGCATCGAGGCAACCTGCGCCGGCCACGACCTGAAACTGCTGTCGCCACGAGATTCCGCCGAGCGCGGCAGCCAGATTTCCTTTGCCTATGCCAATGGCTTTGGCGCGGTCCAGGCCCTGATCGCGCGCAGTGTCATCGGCGATTTCCGCCAATCAGACGTCATGCGCTTCGGCTTCGCACCGCTATATCTGCGCTATGTCGACATGTGGGACGCCGCCGAGGCGCTCAGCGCGGTACTTGGCGGCAAAGAATGGCAAACCCACAAGATTGGCGACAAGGGCGAAGTAACTTAGGCGCTCACGTCGTGTGTGGCACGACAGCCGTCGTTTCGATCTCCACTTTGGCGCGGTCGTCCATCAGAGCGGATACCGCGACCATCGCCATGGCGGGGTAATGCTGCCCCATGATCTCGCGGTAGACATCTCCCATTTCGCGTTGGCGTGTCACATATTCCTGCTTGTCGATGATGTACCAGGTCATGCGCGTCACATGCTCAGGGCCGGCACCGGCCTCGGCCAGCACGGCGACGGTATTGCGCAGCGTCTGTGCTGTCTGCTCAATGAAATCGTCGCTCTGGAATTCGCTGTTCTCGTTCCAACCAACAAGGCCGGCGACGAACACCAGCCGGCCTTCGCTGGCGACGCCGTTGGAATAGCCGCCGGGACGGCGCCAGCCGGGGGGCTGCAAAATTTGCATGGAGGGATCCTTTCCGGGCGAAATATTTAGTCCGTCAATTCGGGTGTCAGGAAGCGCGCCATCTGCGTCCGCAATTCCGTGGGCAGTGGCGTTGATTTCAGCTCTTCGCCAAGCGCGGCATAGACCATCACCTGGCGCATTTTGAAGCGCGGCTCGTCGCCGCAGGCCGCGCTGATGTCGAGGGTGAACGAAGTTTTGCCCAGGCGCGCGACGCCAAGCGTCATGCGCAACACATCGGCGATGCGGCTGGCGGCGGAGAACGAAATATCCAGGCTGAGTGTCGGCACGCCATATGCGGTGCCCTGATGCAGCGTGTTGAAGGGATGATCCAGTTCCTCGGCAAACCAATCCTCGATAAGCGCACTGGTCATCTCGAAATAGCGCGGATAGAACAGGATTCCAGCCGGGTCGGTATCGCTGAAATGCACCGCATTATCGCGCGAAAACACCGCCATCAGCCTTGCTCCGCCTTTTTGCTCTCGATCTCGCGCAGGCGGAAACGCTGCATCTTACCGGTGCTTGTTTTGGGCAGCGCTTCGACAAATTCAATGGCGCGCGGATATTTGTAGGGCGCGATCCGGCTTTTGACAAAATTTTGCAGTGTTTTGATGAGCGCGTTATCGCCCGCAAAGCCGCCGCGCAGCACCACGAACGCCTTAACAATATTGCCGCGCGCGTCATCGGGCGAGGCCACGCAGGCGCATTCCATCACCGCCTCATGCTCGAGCAAGGCGGCTTCGACTTCCGGGCCGGAGATGTTGTAGCCGGCCGAGATGATAATGTCGTCGTTGCGCGCTTCGAACCAAAAATAGCCATCGGCATCCATGCGGTAGGCGTCGCCGGTCAAGTTCCAGCCGTTCTCGATGTACTGGGTCTGCCGTTCGCCTTTCAAATAGCGGCAGCCGGTCGGCCCGCGCACGGCGAGGCGGCCGATTTCACCGGGCGGCAGCTCGTTGCCATCGTCGCCAATAACCCGCGCTTCATATCCCGGCACGACTTTGCCGGTGGCGCCGGGGCGAATGTCTTCGTCGGCTGAAGAAATAAAAATATGAAGCATTTCTGTTGAGCCAATGCCGTCGATGATCGCCAATCCGGTGGCGGCGTGCCACGCATCGAACGTCGCCTTGGGCAGCGTTTCGCCGGCCGAGACGCAGCGCCGAAGACTGGATACGTCATAGCCGCCGAGTTTTTCTTGCATGGCGCGGAAGCCGGTCGGCGCCGTGAAAAGGATGCTCGCCTTGTGCTCTTCGATTGCCGCGAGGAGACCATCTGGATTGGCCTGCTCAACCAGCAGCGTTGCCGCGCGGGCGCGCAGCGGAAATAGCAACAATCCGCCGAGTCCATAGGTAAAGGCGAGCGGTGGGCTGCCGCAAAAAATATCTTTCTTCGTCGCCTTCAGGCAGGCCGGCGGGAAGCAATCGCACGCCGCCAGGACGTCGCGGTGGCTATGCATGACGCCCTTGGGCCCACCGGTGGTCCCGGACGTAAAAGCGAAGAAACAGATGTCCTCGGCAGCGCTATCGACGGCCTCAAATCGGCCGGATTTCAGCGCCATTCTCTCCTGCAACCCACCGCCGCCGCCAAAGTGGATGATGTCGGTCAGGCGGCGCGAAAGCACTTGTGCCGCGGCCAATTCTTCGCCCAGTTTTTCATCACACAGCGCCAGCCCGACCTCGGCTTTCTCGATGATCACCGAAAGTTCGCGCGCGCGCAGGAGCGGCATGGTGCCGACGGCAATGGCGCCGGCCTTGACCACGCCGAGCCAGCAAGCGGCGAGCATCGGTGTGTTGGCGGCGCGCAATAGCACCCGGTTGCCCGCCACCACGCCCAAATCTTCGGTGAGCAGCTGGGCCACGCAATTGGCTTTGTGCTGTAGCTCGGCGTAGGTCCATTTTAGGTCGGGCGCGAGGATTGCGGTGCGCCCACCATCGCCTTCGGCCACTGCGCGATCGAGTAGCTCCGCGACGCAATTGAGGCGGGCGGGATAGTGCAATTCAGGCCGGGTGAAGATCAGCGTCGGCAAGTGCTCGGGCGGCGGCAAATTTTCTGCCGCGAAACGATCAATATGCGCGCTCTTCTCCGCCATAATTACGCGCTTTCCCGCGCCGCGAGCGCGGCCTTGGCGATCACCACTTTCTGCACTTCGGACGCGCCTTCATATATCCGGAGCGCCCTTATTTTACGGTAGAGCTTTTCCACCGCCGCGCCGGACACAACTCCCTGCCCGCCGAATATCTGGACCGCCTCGTCGATCACCATTTGTGCCGATTCCGTGGCATACAGTTTGGCCATTGAGGCTTCGCGCGTGATGCGCTCGGCGATCGTGTCTTTGGTCCAGGCGGCGCGGTAGACCAGCAGCGCACTGGCGTCCACGGCCAGCGCCATATCGGCGAGCTTGGCCTGGATGATTTGCAAATCGGCCATCGGGCCGCCGAAGAGTTGGCGCGTCGCGGCGCGTTCCAACGCCAAGTCCAGTGCATGGCGGGCAAAGCCGAGCGCCGCCGCGCCGACGGTCGAGCGGAAGATATCAAGCGTTGCCATGGCCACCTTGAAGCCCTCGCCCGGCGCCCCCAATATGTGGTCCGCTGGCACCCGGCAATTGTTGAAGGTGAGGCGCGCCAGCGGATGCGGCGCGATCACATCAATCCGCTCGGCAATCTCCAGGCCCGGCGTATCGGCGTCGACGACAAAAGCGCTGAGGCCGCGCGCCCCCGGCGCTTCACCCGTGCGGGCAAAGACGGTGTAATAGTCGGCGATTCCGCCGTTCGATATCCAGGTCTTTTTACCATCAATACGCCAGCCATTACCGTCTCGCGTTGCGGTGGTGGCCAGCGCCGCGACATCAGAACCGGCGACGGGTTCAGAGAGAGCGAAGGCAGCGATTTTTTGTCCTGTTCGCACCATCGGCAGATAGGCGGCGCGGAGGTCGTCACTGCCATAGAGCGAGATGGCGCCGCTGCCGAGCTCCTGCATGGCGAAGGCGAAATCGGCGAGGCCCAAATGGCGCGCCAGGGTCTCGCGAATGAGACAGAGCGCCCGCACATCGAGCTTTTCTGATGCGCCGCCATAGGCCGCCGGCACGCAATGATCGAGCCAACCGTCCGTCGCCAACCGGCGCACCAATTCGCGGCACGCGGCATCGACATTGGTCTCATCGATGTCGCCGAGATTCTCTCCTGCCCAGGCGTCGAGGGCGAGCGCCAGGTCGCGGTGAACGGACGCGAAAAACGGCCACTCTAGAAAGCTTCTGTCAGTCATTTGGGGTCGGCCATCAATTGCCCTCGAAGACGGGTTTCTGCTTGGCGGCGAAGGCTTCGAAGGCGCGCTGAAAATCCCGCGTTTGCATACAGATTGCCTGAGCTTCTGCCTCGGCGTCGATAGCGGCGTCGAGGCCCATGTCCCATTCCCGATTGAGCATGGTCTTGGTCATGCCGTGAGCGAAATTGGGACCGTCGGCGAGACGTTGCGCCAGTTTTGTCGCTTCGGCTTGCAACTCATTCGGCGCGCATAGACGATTAATGAATCCCCAGCGCTCGCCCTCATCGCCCGACATGGTGCGGCCGGTGAACAACAGGTCTGCGGCCCGGCCCTGGCCGATGAGACGCGGCAGGATGGCGCAGGCGCCCATGTCGCAGCCGGCAAGGCCGACACGGACGAAGAGAAACGCCGTCTTGCTCGCTTCCGTGCCGAGGCGCATATCGGCCGCCATGGCGATCGCAGCACCCGCGCCGGCGCAGATGCCGTCGATCGCAGCGATCACCGGCTGGCGGCAGGCGCGTATGGCCTTCACCAGGTCGCCGGTCATACGGGTGAATTTGAGCAGATCGCCGATGTTCATTTTGGTCAGCGGGCCGATGATCTCATGCATATCACCGCCCGAGCAGAAATTACCGCCGGCGCCGGTGATGATCACCGCATCGATATCTTCGGCATCGTCGAGGCGGCGGAACAGGTCGCGCAGCTCGGCGTATGAATCGAAGGTAAGCGGATTTTTGCGCTCTGGCCGGTTTAGGGTAATGGTCGCCACGCTGCCCTCCGCCGACCATAGGAAATGCGCCGCTTCATACGCTGCCATTTTCATGCCGCGTCTCTCCCTTCGTCTTCCGAGCCGATCGAATGTTTAACACTGGCGAGCAGCGCCATCAGCGCATCGCGCTCTGTGGCATTGAGCCCAGCCATCATCTCTTCGATCCAGCCTTGATGTGCTGTCGCCATGCCCGAAAACTCCTTGCGCCCACGCGCGGTCAGCGCGAGCCGTGAGGAGCGTCGGTCGGCCGGCGGCGACCAGCGCTTGACCAGGCCCTCGCGCGCCAGGCGGTCAGCGACGCCGGTGACATTGCCGTTGGAGACCATCAGGTGGCGCGACAGTTCGCCCATGCTGAGGCCCTCGGGCGCGCGGTCGAGCGCCGCCATCATGTCGAAGCGCGGCAACGTGGCGTCGAAGTCGCGCCTGAGGCGTGCGCGTACCTCACGTTCGATCATGGTCGAACAGGTCAACAGCCTCAGCCACAAGCGAAGCGAGTCTTTACCCTCCGCCGTTTTTCCCTCGCTGCGCGATCCGGTATTTCTCGCTGCGCGCGCCATTACATCCACGCTCCCCCTGCCATGGCGATGGATTGTCCGGTGATCGATTCTGAGCCCGGCAGGCATAGCCAGCCCACCGTGGCGCCAACTTCACCGGCCTCGATGATGCGCGCCTGCGGGCTTTTCTTGGCCAACTCGCCGCGTGCGTCGTCTTCGCTCATACCGGTGAGTTTTTGGATGTTCTCGACGCCTTTCTCGACCATGCCGGTCTCGACATAGGCCGGGCAGACGGCGTTGACGGTAATGCCTTTCTTTGCGACTTCGAGCGCCAAGGTCCGGGTCAGGCCGACCATGGCGTGCTTCGAGGCGCAATAGGCAGAGATATAGGGCTGGCCGGTAAGCCCGGCGAGGCTAGAGATATTGACGATGCGACCCCATCCGGCTTCGATCATCGCCGGCAGCACCTGCTGGGTGCAGACATGTGCGCCGATCAGATTCACTTCCATGATCCGGCGCATCATGTCGGCCGACGTGCGCATGAATGGCGCGGTCTCGGCGATGCCGGAATTGTTGATCAGGATATCGACGGCGCCGAGCGAGCTGGCGGCTTCGGCGAACACCCGCTTGATCGCATCTTCATCGGTGATGTCGAGCTGGCGTGCCTCCGCGCCGGGCAACTTCGCTGCCATCGCCTCGAGTTTCTCCATATTGCGGCCAGTGAGCGTTAATTTTGCGCCGTTCGCTGCCAACACTTCGGCGCTCGCGCCGCCGATGCCGTGACCGCCGCCGGTGATGAACGCGTGCTTGCCGTTGAGTGCCGTGCCGTTGCTCATATCATTTGCGCCATCTGTTGTGCCCGTTCGGTTAAGCGTTCCAATTGTTCCTTGCCGGTCAAATAGGGGTTTGGCCAGGCCATGCCGTCATAGCGCAGTTCAGCCGCCGCATGCAGCGTCCAATTCGGATTGGCGAGATGCGGCCGCGCCAGGGCGCAAAGATCGGCGCGCCCGGCCGCAAGGATGCTGTTGACGTGATCGGCCTCGAAAATATTACCGACCGCGATGGTTGGAATGCCGGTTTCCATCCGGATGCGCTCGGCAAACGGCGTCTGAAACATGCGGCCATAGATCGGCTGCGCTTCGATACTGGTCTGTCCCGCTGAGACATTGACGATATCGACGCCAGCCTTCTTCAACACTCGGGCAATGACGACAGCGTCCGCCACGTCGATGCCGCTCTTAACCCAGTCGGTGGCGGAAATACGCACCGAGAGTGGCTTGTCCCAGCGTTCGCGCACCTCTGCCAGAATTTCCAATGGATAGCGCATGCGGTTTTCCAACGATCCGCCATAAGCGTCTTCGCGTTGGTTGCTGAGCGGCGTGATGAAAGCGGAGAGCAGATATCCATGGGCGAAATGCAGCTCCACCATATCGAAGCCGGCTTGCTCGCCTAGCTCTAGCGCGTGCAGGAACTGCGACTTCACAAATTCCATATCGTCGCGCGTCATTTCGCGCGGGACCGCGTTGGCCGGCGACCAGGCGATGGGCGAGGGGGCGATCAGCTCCCAGCCGCCTTCTTCCAGCGGCTCATCCATGCCTTCCCAGCCGATCTTGGTCGACCCCTTGGCGCCCGAATGGCCGAGCTGCAGGCAAATCTTGGCGGCGCCCGCTGCATGGGTGAAATCGACGATGCGCTTCCACGCGGTTGCGTGGCCATGGTTATAGATGCCGGTGCAGCCCGGCGTGATGCGCCCTTCGGGGCTGACACAGGTCATTTCGGTAAAGATCAGGCCGGCACCGCCTTGGGCGCGCGCACCCAAATGTACCAGGTGAAAATCATTGGGCTCGCCGTCGCTCGCGCTATAGGTCGCCATCGGCGAGACGGCGATGCGGTTGGCCAATTCCATGCCGCGCAAATGATAGGGCGTGAACATTGGCGGCACCGCCGCTTGCCCCTTTTCTCCGGTGGCGCGCTCGGCGAACCAGGACTCCACGCCTTCAAGCCAGTCTTTGTCGCGGAGCCGCAGATTCTCATGGCTCACCCGCTGGCTCCGGGTCAGCAGGGAATAGGCGAACTGAATCGGCTCCAACGCGGTATAACGCGGCAAGTCCTCGAACCATTCGGTCGAGTTGCGTGCCGCACTTTGAAGTTTGATCACTTCCAGCCGGCGCTCATCCTCGTAAACTTCGAACGCCGCCTGAAGCTCGCCTTTTTCGGTGATCAGATCGGCCAGGCTAATGGCGTCCTCGAACGCCAGCTTGGTGCCCGAGCCAATCGAAAAATGCGCCGTGTGCGCGGCATCGCCCATCAGCACGACATTGTCGAACGACCAATGGGCGCAGGAGATGGCGGGAAATTTACGCCACGCTTCGTCGCTCGGATGCGGCGCATCGTTTAGTAGTTTGTCACCCTCGAGCTGTTCGGCGAACAGATTTTCACACCATTCGATGCCCTGGCTAAGCGGCATATTGCCAAGCCCTAACGCCTGCCAGGTCTCCTCGGACATTTCGACGATAAACGTGCAGGTGTCGCTATCGAAACGATAAGCATGCGCCCACACCCAACCATGTTCGGTCTCGACGAAGATGAAGGTGAAAGCGTTGAACTTGTGCTTGGTGCCAAGCCAGATGAAACGGTTCTTGCGCACATCTATGCTCGGCTGAAATTTTTCGGCGTAAGTCTCCCGCACCCGGCTGTTTAAGCCGTCTGCGGCGACCACAAGGTCATACCCGAGATAGGGCTCCAGGCTTTCGACCTCGGTTTCGAAAATAACCTCGATGCCGAGCGCGGCGGCGCGCCGCTGTAATATGTTCAACAACCGGCTGCGCGCGATGCCACAAAATCCGTGCCCGCCCGAGGTAATCGTCGTGCCTTTGAAATGCACATCGATATCGTCCCAATGGGCAAAGCTGGCAAGAATCTCCCCAGCCGTTTCGGGATCGTTATCGCGCAAATTTTGAATGGTCGCGTCGGAAAATACCACGCCCCAACCGAAGGTATTGCCCGGTGGATTGCGCTCGATCACCTGGATCTCGTGGCCGGGATCGCGCAACTTCATCGAGATGGCAAAATAAAGCCCAGCGGCGCCGCCGCCGATACAGGCAATCTTCATGGCCTCAGCCTTTCCCGAAAAACCCCTGCTCGGATATTTTTATTTTAGGCTTAAAATATCTTGCGGGCAAGCGCTAGCCGTCGGGAACCGAATTATGCGGCGAAGCTACTCCGCCGCGGCGGCGTCTTCGGGCGCGTATTTGGCGATCCAGATTTCCTTGAAGCCGTAATCCTCGGTGGCTTTTTGGCGGCTGATATAGCCTTCCAGCACGTCTTCGACGATGGCCGCGCGGTCGCGCTTGGCCGGGTCGCCGAAGCCGCCGCCGCCCGGCGCTTTGACCGAGATGCGTTCGTCCGGGCTGATCGGCACGTTGGAATATTTGCTCGACGAGACCTTGCCGAACGCTTGCTTGATGGTCTGCCAATCATTTGCGCCCTTGGCTTGGTAGAGCGTCGCGCCGGGGACGGAATGTTTACCCTTCTTGAGGCCCCAGGAAGTGCGAATATGCTTGTTGGTCATCTGGCTGATCATCACATCGCCCGTGCACAGCATGGTTTTGGAAATGCTGAGGCCGCCGCGATGCTCGCCGGCGCCGCCTGAATCGGGGCGCAGCGCATATTCCTCGACGATCCACGGATAGCGCGTTTCAAAAACTTCCGTCGGTGTGTTGGCGCAATTGCCGTTGATGGAATCGGTGGCGTCATTGCCGTCGGCGAATTGCCGCCCGCCATAGCCAACATAAGTAAAATCGAAGGCGCCGAACGGCTCGTCATTCTCTTCGTCAAAGCCGCCGAACACGAAGCAGCCATGGGTGGTGCCTTCCGAGGCCATCACCCGGTGCGGCGCGCATTCTGACATCGCGCCGAAAATGCAGGCGACGATCAGTGGATGGGTTTCGGTATTGCCGCCCACTTCGGAGCCGGGATAATTGACGTTCATCACCGTGCCGGCCGGCGAAATCACACGGATCGGGCGGAAGCAGCCGGAATTTTTCGGGATGGTTTGGTCGGTCAAATGCAGCATGGCGTTGTAGGAAGCCGACCAGGCAACGCCGAGTGTGGCGTTGATCGGCCCTTTCGCCTGCGGCGACGAGCCGGTGTAGTCGATCACCACTTCATCGCCCTGCACGTTCACGGCGACGCGGATCCAATATTCCTTGGCCTCGATGCCGTCGTCTTCCAGGCAGTCTTCGAAGGTGTAGCGGCCATCGGCGAACGCGGCGATTTCAGCGCGCATGCGCGATTCGGAATAATCCATCAAATCGCTAACCGTTTGGCGGAACGTCTCCTTGCCATATTTTTCGATCAGTTCGACCAGGCGTTTCTCGCCCATATCGACGGCGCTGATCAGGGCGCGGAGATCGCCGTAATTGCCGCGCGGCGTGCGCACGTTGGCGAGCATCAGTTTCCAAACCTCGGGCACGTCCTTGCCGCGCTTCACCAGCTTCACCGGCGGCACGCGCAGACCTTCATGGAAAATCTCCGTCGCCTCGCCGGGGAAGCCGCCCGGCACCATGCCGCCGACTTCGACGAAATGGCCGATGGAGACAGCAAAGCCCATCAATTCATCACCGACGAAGATCGGTTTGAACATGGTGTGTTCGGGTGTATGCAGGCCGCCCCGATACGGGTCGTTATGGACGATCACGTCGCCCGGTTCGATATTGGTTATTTCTTTCACCATCGAGCGCACCAGCAGCGGCACCCCGCCGATCTGCGCCGGGCAGAATTCAGCCACTGAGATCATATCGCCTTCGGGGCTGGCCAGCGCGCAAGTGAAATCCTCGGCTTCGCTGAAGATCGTGGAATAGGCTGTTTTCTGGACGTTCACGCCCATCTCGCGGCATATGGCGACCATCGCGGAATCAACAATGTTCATCGTGACCATATCCATGATGCGGCTCTCCTCTGTGTTACGAAGCTTTGGGTTTCGATTCTGTGGCGTTGGCGATCTCGCCGAGCAGCAGATTGCCGTATGTATCGACGCGGACATCTTGCCCAGGCCGGATGACGGTGATCGAAGCCGGCTCTTCGATGAGGGCCGGGCCTTGCAACTTGTGGCCGCCCAACAGCGCGGCGCGGTCATAAACCTTGGCGTCATGGGCGCCGTCATCGAAGATCACCGAGCGTGTGTCGATCGGCTCAGGCGGCGACGTCGCCGCCGACAATTTCGGCAGCTCCAGGCGCTCGGTGACGGAAATGGCCGTCACTTTGATGCTGATCAGCTCGATGGTTTCGCCCGGGATATCGAAATTGTAGCGCGCCTTATGAGCGGCGTGAAAACTCTTCCAGATCGAGGCGACGCTGGCATCGTCGAAGCGCTCGAAATCAATTGGCACTTCGAGCTCGTGATTTTGGCCGAAGTAGCGCATTTCCAGCGAGCGGTAAATTTCGACGGTGGCGCTATAGCCTTGGTCGCCGAGTGCCGCGGTGGATTCGCGCACCAGATCGTCAATCACCGTATTGGCGTGATCGCGCCGGAACGCCTTCGAAGTCATCGGCGTGGTGCGTTCCACATCGATGCGGGCATCGGTCATGGTGAAGCCGAAGGCGGAAAATTGGCCGGGATAATTCGGCACGATGCCGGACAGAATATTGGCGAGCGGCATCAGATCGGAGATATGCACCGGCCCAGCGCCGCCAAAAGCTAACAACGTGAAATCGCGCGGATCGAGGCCGCGTTCGGTCAACACCGAGCGCAGCGCGCCGATCATATTGTTGTTGGCTATCTGCACGATACCGAGCGCGGTCTCTTGAGGTGATTTATCGATTTCGGCAGCCACTGTGGCAATCGCGTTCTCCGCCGCCGTCACATCGAGCGCCATTTGGCCGCCGAGAAAATTTTCCGGATTGATGCGCCCGAGCACCAGATTGGCGTCGGTGACGGTCGCTTGCGTTCCACCTTGGCCGTAGCATGCCGGGCCGGGCGCCGCGCCGGCGCTCTCAGGGCCAACCCGCAGCATGCCACCTTTATCGATCCAGGCCAGCGATCCGCCGCCCGCACCCATGGTTCGGATGTCGATCATCGGAATCTGAATCGGCACGCCGAATTCGATCTCGAAACTGGTGGTGAAGCTCTCGCGGCCATCGACCACGGTGGAGACATCGGTCGAGGTGCCGCCCATATCGAGGGTGACAAGGTGATCCACGCCAGCCAGGCGAGCGATTTTCTTGGCCCCGACCACACCGCCCGTCGGGCCGGAGAGAGTCAGTTGGATCGGCGCCTGGGCCGCGGCTTCGAGCGTCATCTCGCCGCCGTTCGATTTGATCACGGCGATGCGTTTGTTGACGCCCTGGTCGGCAAAACGTGAACTCAGGCTGGCCAGATGGCCGCTGACCAGCGGCTTGATATAGGCATCCGCCAAGGTCGTGGAGGAGCGCTCATGCTCTTTCCATTTAGGCAGCACGTCATAAGAAATAGAAACCGGAATGTCGGGGCAAATTTCAGTGAATATTTCCTTCACTCGGCGCTCATGCACCGGTGTGACATAGGAGAACAACAAGCAGACGGCGACCGCCTGGATGCGCCCATCCCTGACAATCTTCCGCGCCACGTCACGCACGCCGGCTTCGTCGAGCGGTATATATTCCTCGCCGCGCGAGGTGATGCGCCCGGCCACTTCGTAGGCATGGCGGCGCTTCATCAACGGCTTGGATTTGATCCAGGTGATGTCGTAATGGCTCTGCCGCTTGCCGCGTTGGATAAACGGCACGTCGCGGAAGCCCTGTGTGGCGACATAAGCGACGGTCGCGCCTTTGCGCTCAAGCACCGCATTGGTCGCGATGGTGGTGCCGAAGCGGAGATGCTCGATATCGCCGGCCGGCCCAGCCTGCTCAAGCCCGCCGACGATGCCCTCGCCGGGATCGTTAGGCGTCGACAGCGTCTTCCAAACAGTGAGGTTACGTGTGTCCCGGTCGTAGGCGACAAAATCCGTAAAAGTGCCGCCGACGTCTATGCTTACATCCTTGCCCATGCGATTTATCTGGCGTCAGTTCTAAAGGATACCCTCGCGCGGCAACGGAATGCGCGGCTCGTCCACCCCGGCGGCACGCGCCGAGGCCCATTGCTGACACCAGTCAGAGCAAAACAGCTTGGCTTCACCCGCAACTTCGCCTTTGAGCCCGTCCTCATAGAGAAGAACGCCGCAATTGTCGCACTTGATGTATTTCTCGATGTAGTAGCCATTGTCTGAAAAACGCATATTTTTCCTCACTTCACTTGCATTTGATGCGTAGCCGCAATTGGCGCCGATATTGTCCAAGCTGGCCCGCCATTACAATTGCCTAATTGGATCGATTTAGGATTTTTACTCAATTTCTGACGGTTGATCGGGCGATGTGCGCGGCGGGCGCAAATCCGGCCTGGTCAGCGCCCGCGACGAAAGCGGACATTGTTCAAACTCGAGCCGCATATTATTGCAATAATTGAAACAATAAATTGAAAACTGTGCGTATTCATTATTTTAATTGAAACAATATATTCGTTGTAGTGGTGCAAAGGAGGCGGACACATTCCGTGCCGCCGGCGAGTGCCACATCGAGGAGAAGAACAATGCAAAACACCTCTTTGACCCAAGGCGCGCATCACATCGGACTGACAGTGCCGAATGTATCTGAAACTCAGTCCTTTTTTGTCGACTCGCTAGGCTTTGCCCAAGTCGGCGAGGTGGCAGATTATCCGGCCGTATTCCTCAGCGACGGAAATACGATGATCACACTGTGGCAGGCTGAAAATCCCGATACCGCGGTTCCGTTCGATCGAAAAAACGGGATCGGGCTTCACCATTTCACATTGAAGGTCGAGAACGGCGTGGTGCTTGATGATCTTTATCGGCGCCTCAATGAAACCGACGGCGTCGAGATTGAATTCGCCCCCGAATCAATCGGCGGCAGCCCGACCAAGCATATGATGCTCGCCATACCCGGCGGCATTCGTATGGAGCTCATAGCACCTGCATCTTAAGATTGCCGCACGGCGCAGCAGCCAGCACGCTGATTGGAGGTAGACCATGTTAGACGATTGGACGGAGAGCGGCTCGCCTTTCCATCCTGGCGAACAGGAAGTTCAGGAACGGATGGGTGTCCGGGATATCGAGGATTGGGCGCGCAAAGTCGTGCGCCCCGCGATGCCGAAGGGCCACCGCGAGTTTCACACAGCCCTGCCGTTCCTGGTCGCCGCGGCACGCGATGGCCGGGGACGCCCGCGGGTAACTTTGCTAACCGGGCCGGAGGGTTTCATCACGTCGCCCGATGCCAAATCTTTGGCCATCGGCGCGGCGCCCGTCGCGGGCGATGCCTGGCCGGCGCGTTATCGTCCGGGGCTCATCTCGGACTGCTCGGCATTGAGCTCGCTAGCCGCCGGCGCAACCGCGTCAATGGCCGTGTCCAATCCGCCGACAGCGGCAAATTGGTATTTTCTGTCGACCAAGCGTTCGGAAACTGCCCACAATATATTCGCGAGCGGGAATGGTGGCGCGTGGGCGATAATACGCCCGGCATTCCCGTTCGTGGTGACCGTCTCACGCCATCACAGAGCGCTTGGATCTCGTCGGCCGACACGTTCTTTATCGCCAGCGGTCACCCGGGCAAGGGCGAAAGCCCGACATTCGGCATGGATGCGTCGCATCGCGGCGGCGAACCCGGCTTCGTCGAGATTGTGAACGAAACGCAAATACGGTTTCCGGATTTCGCCGGAAATAACCATTTCAACACCATCGGCAATCTCGTGCTGGACCCGAGCGCGGGATTTCTGTTTGTCGATTTCACCACCGGCAGCCTGTTGCAATTGACCGGGCGAGTGAAGATCGATTGGGATTCGGATGCGGTCTTGGCCATCCCCGGCGCCCGGCGCCTGGTCTCCCTCGACATTGAGGAGATCATCGAGTTGCCATCGGCCGTAGCTTTGCGATGGGATGCATCCGCCGATTCGGTTCGCACCCTCCGGCTCATCGAGAAAACGAAAGAGAGCGCCGACATTACCTCGTTCGTCTTCGAAGCGCGCGACGGCGGACTTTTGCCGCTTTACGAGGCGGGCCAGTATTTGCCGATCGAACTCGAGGCACCGGGAATCGTTGGCACGGTCAGCCGGACCTATTCGCTTTCCGGCCCGCCCAGCAGCGAACGCTACCGCATTTCCGTCAAGCGTGAACCCAAGGGCACGGCTTTACGCCATTTGCATGACAACATCGAGGTCGGCGCTTTCGTTGACGCGCGCAAACCGGCGGGCGAACTCATTCTGCCGTGCGACAAGTGCCCCGTCGTGCAAGTCAGTGCGGGCGTGGGCATCACGCCGATGGCGGCGATTCTTCATTCCCTCGCCGACGAAGGCGGCGAGCGTCCGGTATGATTCATTCACGGCGCCCGCGACGGCGCCCACCATGCCCTGGCGGGCGAGATGCGCAACCTTGCCGCCAGCCGCCCAGGGATCAATCTGTACATCGCCTACAGTAAACCGCGCGCCGAGGACAGGCTCGGCAGCGACTACGATAGCGAGGGGCGGGTCGACGGTGATTTGATTGCGTCTTTCCTGGCGCTACCCGAGGCACATTATCTGCTGTGCGGTCCGACGGCATTCATGGCCGGCATTCAGAATGCCCTGGAGACGCATGGCATTCCCACCAAACAAATTCATACGGAGTCGTTCGGACCGGCAACGTAATCCCGGTGCGGCCGCTGGCAAGTATCTATTGCCGGCCGCCAAACCTGACAATTTATAGGAGCCTGCCATGTCGCGACCGCCCTTGCCCCCCTTCACCGAAGAGACCGCAACACAAAAGGTGAGAATGGCGGAAGACGGCTGGAACAGCCGAGACCCGGCCAAAGTGGCGCGCGCCTACACGCCGCAAAGCCAATGGCGCAACCGCGTTGAATTCATCAACGGGCGCGGGGAGATCGAAGCCTTCTTAACGCGCAAATGGGAAACAGAGCTCGATTATCGGCTGATCAAAGAATTGTGGACTTTTGGCGGCAATCGTATCGCCGTCCGTTTCGCCTATGAGTATCATGACGACAACGGCACTTGGTTTCGCGCTTATGGGAACGAGAACTGGGAATTCGGCGACGACGGCCTTATGCGCCGCCGCATCGCCAGCATCAACGACCATCCCATTGCCGCTGGTGAGCGCAAGTTCGCTTGGCCTTTGGGCCGCCGCCCGGATGCCCACCCCGGATTGTCGGAACTGGGTCTTTAACCGGCGGCGCTTCGCGTTTCACAGTCGTTGGCGCCGGACGGGGTAGGAACAATTAGGGCTTTTCCCCTTTAAACGGCGACAGGCCGGCCGGGGCGAAGCTGGCGAGGTAGCGGGTGAGGTGCCCAGGGCGGCGCCCGGCGTCGGCTGCGGCATCCGTTCGCGCGACGGCGCGGCGCACCAATTGGCCACCGAAATATCGGATCGGTTCTGGTGGGAAGTCGCGCCCGAGCGGGCGCACCAGGCCGCACTCCGACCATTCATCCTTCTTTTCCAGCACCAGCGAGGCGAGGATCTTGCCGCCGAGATGAGACGGGCCGACGCCATTGCCGGAATAACCAACCGCATAGAAGACATTGGGTCGGCCTTCGAGCGCGCCGAAATAGGGCAGGCCGGATTTAGAACGGTCGATCGGCCCCATCCACGTGCCGGCAATGCGCACCGCGCCGAGCTCGGGATAGGTCCACGAGAGCCATTTGCCTATGTCCTCGCCGAGCGGCGATGGGCCGTCCAATTTGGTGCCGACCTTTCCGCCGTAAGGTAGGCTGCCATTCATGCCGCCCTTGCCGAAGACGATGCGGCCGTCACGCGTGGTGCGGTAGTAATGCACCAGCATGCGGCCGTCGGAAATCGTCATGCCGTCGCGCCAGCCGATTTCGTTCAGGCGCTCGGGCATTGGCTCGGTGACCGCGATATCGCTCGAAACCACAACGATGGCGCGCCGGATGGGCTGAAACCGGATGCCCCAGGCATTGAGCGCCAACACAACTTTGTCGGCTTTGACGCGGCCTTTGGGCGTGGTGATTTCTGGTTTTGCACCGTCGCCGAGGCGCGTGAGCGGTGTGTTTTCGAATATCCGCACACCCTTGGCCAACGCCACCTGTCGGAGGCCGCGCGCCAGAGCAGCAGGCTGCACGCTGGCCGTACCCGGCTCGAATATCCCCGCCAAATGTTGCTTGGAGCCCGAGCGCGCCGCGACCTCACCCGGCTGCCAGCGCTCGAACGGATATTGCTGGTACTGCGCCGCGGCTTCCAGCGTACCTTCCCAGCCGTCGATCTGCTCTTTGTTGGTTGCGCTCCACAGCCAGCCGTCAGGGCGGTAATGGGCGTCAATGCCCTCGGCGGCGCAAAATTCACCGATGCCGGTTACCGCATCAGCGGAAGCCTTGGCGAGGCGCACTGCCTCCTCGCCGCCGCAAATTTTCTCTAGCGAGAGAAATTTGGCCCACCAGCTCAGCACGAAGCCGCCATTGCGCCCGCTGGCGCCGGCGCCGCACACGTCTTTCTCGATCACGACAACATCGAGGGCCGGGTCTTGTTGTTTGAGATTGAGCGCCGTCCACAACCCGGTGAAGCCACCGCCGACGATACAAACATCGGCGCTTATATCACCAATAAGTGACGGACAGTCGTCCTCGCCTTGGGCGATCGCCTCGCCGAGCCAGTGGCTGTTTTGCCGCGCCGCCATAATCGGCTCAGAGCGCGTCGGCGATGGTCTTGCCGAGCTGTTGCGTCGTCGCCGTGCCGCCCAAATCGCGCGTCAAATTAGCGCCTTCGGCGAGGACGGCTTCGATGGCGCCGGTAATCGCTTTGCCGGCATCTTCATGGCCGAGATGATCCAGCATCATCGCGCCGGTCCAGATTTGCGCGATGGGGTTGGCGATATTCTGCCCGGCGATATCCGGCGCGGAGCCGTGTACCGGCTCAAACATCGACGGATATTCCTTTTCCGGATTGATATTGGCGGCCGGCGCGAGGCCCATGCCGCCGACCACCGCCGCGCCCAGGTCGGAGAGAATATCGCCGAACAAATTGCTGCCGACGACGACATCGAACCAATCGGGGTGCTGAACGAAATGCGCCGACAGGATATCGATATGAAATTGATCGGTCTCCACCGCGGGATAGGCCGTTTTCATCGCTGCAAAGCGTTCGTCCCAATAGGGCATGGTGTGAATGATGCCGTTGGATTTGGTCGCTGACGTGACGTGCCCCCGGCGTTTTTCGGCCTGCTCGAAGGCAAAACGCATCACCTTGTCGACACCCACACGGGTGAATACGCTTTCCTGGATCACCATTTCGCGCTCGGTGCCCGCATAGATGCGCCCGCCCATTTCGGAATATTCACCTTCATTATTTTCGCGCACGATCGTGAAATCGATATCCCCAGGCCCGCGGCCCGCCAGCGGCGAAGCAACACCCTTCATCAGCTTGATCGGGCGCAAATTGACATATTGCCGGAAGGCGCGCCGGATCGGTATCAACAGGCCCCATAAGGAGACATGATCGGCGACGCCGGGATAGCCCACCGCGCCGAGGAACAGCGCGTCGTATGGGGTGAGCTGTTCGATGCCGTCCTCCGGCATCATGCGGTCGGTCTTGGCGTAGGTCTCGCACGACCAATCGAATTCCTGCCACTCGAAGGAAATACCGAACTTGCCGCCGACTTTTTCCAATACGGTCACAGCTTCGGGCAACACTTCCTTGCCGATGCCATCTCCTGGAATGAGCGCGATTTTGTAGCTAGCCATGGTGGCCTCCTTTGCTGAGCGGCCCGGATTATGCCCGCTTCATCCACTGATACAAGATATTCACGATTTCCGCCTCCCCTGGAGGATGATAAACAGTAGGGCATGACTGCCGACAAGGCCGCAGATCAAGCGCAAATCGCCTACCGTCTAGAAGACCAGGTCGGGCATTTGTTGCGCCGCGCCCATCAGCGCGCCACGGCGATTTTTCTCGTGCGTCTCCAGGATGCGCAGATCACGCCGACGCAATTTGCCGCCCTGGCCAAATTGGCCGATGCGGGCGAGCTGAGTCAAAACCATCTTGGGCGTCTGACCGCGATGGACCCGGCAACAATCCAAGGCGTCACCCGTCGCCTCAAGGCTCGCGGTATGGTCACCAGGCGCGCCGACCCGGAGGATGGCCGACGCACGCTACTGCGATTGAGCAGCAAGGGTGCGCGTCTGGCAATAAACGTGATTCCACAAGGTCTTGACGTCAGCGGGGACATTTTGAAGCCTTTGTCTAACTCCGAGCAGACACAGTTCCTGCGCCTTCTGAAGCGCTTGACTTGAGGACCGTCACTTGACGCATTTCATATGTGTACATATGATTTTTACTACTTTTGCCGGGAGGGCAGATGGCTGAATATCTACGCCCCGCGACGCTGAGTTCGGCGTTAGAAGCGCTGAACGGCACGCCGTGGAGCGTGCTCGCGGGCGGCACAGATTTTTACCCCGCACGGGTTGATCGCGCGCTCGACGAAGACGTGCTCGATATCAGCGCTGTGCATGAATTGCGCTTCATCGAGGCGCTTGCCGATCACTGGCGCCTCGGCGCGCTTTCAACCTGGAGCGATATCATCCGTGCCGATCTGCCGCCGATGTTCGATGGCTTGAAACTGGCGGCGCGCGAGGTCGGCGGCGTGCAAATACAGAATATGGGCACGCTTGGTGGCAATCTATGCAATGCCTCTCCGGCAGCCGACGGTGTGCCGCCGCTCCTCAGCCTCGGCGCTGCCGTCGAATTGTCATCGGCAAAGGGCGTGCAAACGATGGCGCTCGAAAAATTCATTCGGGGCTCGCGCAAGACAGCGCTTGGCCCCCGCCAACTCTTGACCGCGCTAATCGTGCCAAAACCGCGCCAAACCCGCGCCGCCGGGCATTTCCTCAAGCTCGGCGCACGCAAATATATGGTGATTTCTATTGTCATGGTGGCAGTGAACTTGGAAATCGATGACGACGGCAAGGTCAGCGCTGCTCGTGTCGCCGCCGGCGCTTGCTCAGAAGTCGCCTGCCGTTTGCCGGCTTTGGAAGAGGCGCTGGCGGGAAGGGTTTGCAGTGCTGAACTTGGCGAACAGGTTGCCGCGGGGCATCTCGCGCCGATTGCGCCGCTCGATGATCTGCGCGGCTCGGCCGAGTATCGCAGAGATGCGGCGTTGACCCTGGTGCGTCGGACCTTAAGCGAATTGGGCGCGCGCGCATGAGTGGCTCTGTACACTTCTCCGTTAACGGACGCGACGTCAGTGTGGCTGCATCCGGCGTCAAGCGCCTCGCCGATGTGCTCCGCGACGATCTCGGCTTGAAAGGCACGAAAATCGGCTGCAACGCTGGCGATTGCGGCGCTTGCACTGTGCTCATTGACGGCGAGCAGGTCTGCGCCTGCATGGTATCGCTGGCCCAGGCCGAAGGGCGCGCAGTGGCGACGATCGAAGGCCTCGCCAACGGCGCGGCGCTGCATAAATTACAAGCGGCATTTCACCGCCATGGCGCTGCGCAGTGCGGTATCTGCACTCCCGGCATGCTGATGGCGGCCAGTGATTTGCTGGCCCGTGTGCCTGAGCCGAGTGAAAGCCAGGTAAAGGATGCGCTTGGCGGCGTGCTCTGTCGTTGTACTGGCTATCTCAAAATTATCGAAGCGGTGCTCGACGTATCAGGCGAAGGTTTCGGGGTCGTGCCGCGGGCTGGGGCGGCGGTTGGCGCCCGCCTCGCCAAGGTCGACGGCTTGGATAAGCTGAACGGCGCTGAATCTTATGGCGCCGACGCGATCCCCGAGGATGCCCTGTGGCTCCGCGTGGTGCGCTCGCCGCATGCCTTCGCGCGCTTCAGTCTGGGCGATATGGACGCCTTCGTTGCCGCCTATCCCGGCCTTGCCCGCGTGCTGACGGCGGCGGATTCGCCGGAAAACCGGTACGCCATCATGCCCGGCCGCAAGGATCAGCCGGTTCTGGCCGAGGGCTTGGTGCGTCTTCGCGGCGAAGGCGTGGTCGCCCTAGTCGGCGAGCGCGCAACCGTCGAAGCCATCCGCGATGCCGAGGTGCCGATCATTTATGAGCCGCTTAAGGCCATGCTCGATATCACTTCGGCGACGACGCCGGGCGCCTTTCAACTGCATGACGACCGGCCCGGCAATATTCTCGCCGAGGGCCGGGTAAAAAAAGGCGATGTCGGCCCTGCGTTTAAGGAATGCGCGGCCATCGCTGAAGGCGAATTTGAAACCGCCTATGTCGAGCACGCCTATATAGAGCCCGAAGCAGGCTGGGCGCGCCGCATCGGCGACCGCATGGAAATCCATGTCTCCACCCAAACGCCGATGATGGACCGCGACGAGGTCGCCGGCGTCCTCAAGCTCGCTAAGGAAGATGTCCGCATCAGGCCGACCGCTTGCGGCGGCGGCTTTGGCGGCAAGCTCGATCTTTCGGTACAGCCTTTGGTCGCGGTTGCTGCGTGGCTGACGAAACGCCCGGTCGCCGCCGTCTACAGCCGCCCTGAGAGCATGATGAGCACGACCAAGCGCCACCCGGCTTTCATGACGGCGCGCTTTGGCGCGGACGCCGAGGGCCGCTTGCAGGCGGTCAAATTTCATGCCGACGTGAACACCGGCGGCTACGCCTCTTGGGGGCCGACGGTCGCCGGGCGCGTCCCGGTGCATGCCATGGGCCCCTATTATGTGCCGCATGTGGAAACCAGCGGCCGCGCGGTGTTGACCAACGGCCCCTCCTGCGGCGCCTTCCGCGGTTTCGGTGTGCCGCAGGCGGCCATCGCCCATGAAACCATGCTCGACGATCTCGCCGAAAAACTCGGCCTCGGCCGTCTGCAAATTCGCCTCCTCAATGCGCTTCGCACCGGACAGGCCACCGGCACCGGGCAGGTGCTGGAAGCCAGCGCCGGCCTTGCACCTTGCCTCGAATTGCTCGCGCCGCATTGGCGCGCCGCCCTGCAAGAAGTGGCCGCGTTCAACGCCAACTCCGCCCAGCTCCGTCGCGGCGTCGGCATCGGCTGCATGTGGTACGGCATCGGCAATACGGGGCTCAGCAACCCTTCCAGCATGCGCGTCACACTCGACGGCACTGGCGAATTGATGCTCTACAACGGCGCCGTTGATATCGGCCAGGGCTCGACAACCATCATTGCGCAAATCTGTGCCGATGGGCTCGGCCTGCCTGTGGCGCAGATGCAGCAAGTTGTCGGCGATACCGACCTGACAGCGGATGCTGGCAAGACTTCTGCGTCGCGCCAGACCTTTGTGTCGGGCAAAGCGGCGCAATTGGCCGGCGAGGATCTGCGCCAGAATATTTTGCGCCACGCCAATGCCGGCCTCGAGTCCGAGATCGAGCTCACCGGTCCTATCGTCACCGTCCGCGACGGCGCCGAACGTCATCAAATAGACCTTTCCACCCTTGACTCTGGCAGTGACGGTGCCGTCCTCGAAGGGAATGGCACGTTCGACCCACCTACGGTTCCGCTGGACGAGAACGGCCAGGGCTCGCCCTACGCTACGTATGGCTTCGCCGCGCAGGTCGCCACGGTTGAGGTGGATATGGAATTGGGCACCACCAAGGTGCTGAAGATCACAGCCGCACATGATGTCGGGCGCGCCATCAATCCCATTCAAGTGGAAGGCCAGGTGCAGGGCGGCATCGCCCAGGGTCTCGGTTTCGCGCTGATGGAAGAATATGTGCCGGGGCGGAGCGACAATCTGCACGATTATCTGATTCCGACAATCGGCGATATGCCCGAAATCGAGGTGCTGGTGGTTGAGGAGGAAGAACCGCTCGGGCCCTACGGCGCCAAAGGTGTCGGCGAGCCGGGATTAATCCCGACCGCGCCAGCGATCTTCGGCGCCATCCGCCATGCCGCCGGCATCCGTCTCACCCGCGCACCGGCCCTGCCGCACCGCGTGCGCGCGGCGATTCTAGCCAAAGGGAATAACAAGGCGCAAAACGGTGGCTGAGACCGGCGACGTCATCCGCTGCGACGCCTGCCCGGTGCTGTGCCGCATCCGCGAAGGCAAGGCCGGCGCTTGCGACCGCTATGCCAATATCGACGGCAAGCTCGCGCGCCTAGACCCGCTTTTGGTCGCCAGCCGCTCGGACAAGTTGGTGCCGTTCATGGAGGGCAGCCAGGCCTGGTCGGGCGAGATGCTGAAGCCGAGTGAGAGTTTCGTCACCGGGCTCGGCTCCGGCACCACCTATCCGGATTATAAACCGGCGCCCTTTATCATTTCCGCTGAAATCGACGGCGTCGACATGATCACCGTCGTCTCGGAGGGCATTTTCAGTTATTGCGGCGTCAAGGTGAAAGTCGATACCGACCGTTATCTCGGCCCAGAGCAAGCCATGGTGCGCTGCCAGGGTGAGCCGATCGGCCATGTCACAACAGCGGAATATGGCTCGCAGATGCTCTCGCTCGGCGGCGTGCGCCACTTCACCGGCGGCTCCAAGCGAGAGGGCACGGTTACCTGTGAAGCGCTCCTCGCCATGTGCAATAGCGAGGCGGTGGAACTTAGCGTCGATGACGGCTCCTCTGTCGTGGTACAGGCGGGCGCCGCACCGATCGTCGACGGCGTGCAGGAACAGCGCATGCGGGTGGGCTGCGGCTCGGCTGCGATGGGCATGTTCGCCCAACAATGGTTTGGTCATGCCGATGAGGTGATCGTGGTGGACGATCATATTACCGGCGTGATGAGCGAACATATGGCCGGGCAATTTCTCGATGTGCCGCCGGCCGGCATCCGCGTGCGCGGGCGGCGTTCCACACCGGGACGCTATTTCCAGGTTGCTGGGCACGGCTCCGGCTGGGGCGGCACCGATGTCGACGACCCATTGGAAATTATCGAGCGCATCGACCCCAATAAAGCCTGGCCGGGCCTGCGTCTGCATATGGTTTCCACCACCGGCGAAGATGCCGCCTGGTACGTGCTCGACGATGATCTCAATCCGGTGCCCGGAGATATGCCGGAGGCCATCGAAACCGTGGTCGCACGCATCGCCGAGAACTGCGAACCGGCGCTCTCGACAGTGCTGTTCATGGCCGGCGCCGGCGGCAGTCTCCGCGCCGGGGTGACCGAAAATCCGGTGCGCCTCACTAAATCGGTAAAAGCGGCGTTGACGCGCGTCACCTGCGGCGGCGCGCCGGTTTATATCTGGCCCGGTGGGGGCATTACCCTGATGGTCGATGTCTCGCGCATGCCGCAAAAGTCCTTCGGCTATGTGCCCACACCGGCGCTGGTGGCGCCCATCGAGTTTACCCTGACCCGCGAAGATTACGCCGCGCTCGGTGGCCATGTCGGCGCCATTGTCGGGCTCGACCAAGTGCCGGGGCAGGGCGGCAACATGCGCGTCGACGCTTGGAACGACGCCAACCCCTGGCCGGTAAGCGGGGGCGCGTGACCGGCGCGGCACAAACCGCGCTGTTGGCCGATGGCCGACGGTTGCATCTCAATCACGGCCCCATCGATATCGTCGCGCTGGCGGAGGGCAACGAAGCGGAAGTTATGGCGGCCTACAGCCAAGCCAGCATGCGCTTCGTTGCGATCCTCGATGAACTTGTTGCCGAATTGCCGCGCCTGCGCACGCCCATCGGCGCGGCGCGGCCGCTCCTCAACGGCACCGTCGCCCGGCGCATGGTGGCCGCGGTATGGCCGCACCGGGATGCCTTCGTGACGCCGATGGCAGCGGTGGCGGGCGCTGTCGCCGATGACCTGCTTGCCGCACTGGTTGCGGGGCGCGATCTCAGCCGGGTCTATATCAACAATGGCGGGGATATCGCCTTTCATCTCGCCGCCGGCCAATCTTTCGATGCCGGCATCGTCGATGATGCCGACGCGCCTGCCAAGGATGCGCAGGTGCGGCTCGCGCACTATATGCCGGTGCGCGGTCTCGCAACCTCGGGCTGGCGTGGGCGTTCGCACTCGCTCGGCATCGCCGATGCCGTCACCGTGCTGGCACGCTCCGCCGCCGAGGCCGATGTCGCCGCCACACTGATTGCCAACAGGGTCGATATTGATCATCCGGATATCACACGTGCGCCGGCAAATTCGCTCTCCGACGACTGCGACCTTGGCGACCTTCCGGTGACCGTCGCGGTCGGCGAACTTCCGGATGAGGCGGTCGAACAGGCGCTTGCCGCCGGCCTCGCTCACGCCGGCGTGATGCAGGCCAAGGGGCCCATTTACAGCGCCTATCTCTCGCTTCAGGGTCGAGCGAAAACGGCTTCTGTGATGACGCATCTATCGGCGGCGGGAGGTGTCACGTGAGCGGCGCGATTGTCGGCGTCGATGTCGGTGGCACATTCACCGACCTCATCTATATGGAGCCGGGCAGTGGCGATGTGCGCATCGCCAAGGTGCCGACCACGCCCGACAATCAGGCGGAAGGCTTCATGGCGGCGCTGGCGGAGGCCGCAGTCGAGTTGGCCACGGTCGCCAATATCAGCCACGGCACCACGACCACCACCAATGCTCTGTTGGAACGCAAGCTCAGCACATGCGGGTTGATCACCACCAAGGGCTTCCGCGACGTGCTTGAACTCGGCCGTCGCACCCGCCCCCAGCCTTACGGCCTGATCGGTCAGTTCGTCCCCCTGGTGCCACGCGAATTGCGACTTGAAGTGGCCGAGCGCATGGATGCCGATGGGAATATTCTGACTCCCTTGGACGAGGAATCGCTGCGCATAGCTGTGCGCGAGCTGATCGCGGCGGGCTGCGAATCACTGGTCGTGCATTTTCTCCACAGCTACCGCAACCCGGCGCATGAGCGCCGCGCGGTGGAAATCGCGCAAGAGCTGTGGCCCAACGAATACATCACGGCGGGCCATGCCATTCTGTCCGAATACCGCGAATATGAGCGTGGCGTGACCGCCACCGTGAACGCTTGCGTGCAACCGGTATTGCAACGCTATCTTGTGAATCTGCGGCGCCAACTGGCCGATGGCGGCTTTCGCCACGACCTTCTGGTCATGCAAGGCAATGGCGGCAGCGTCTCTTCCGGCATCGCCGCCGAAGCGGCGGTCAAGACGGTGATGTCTGGCCCGGCCTCAGGCGTCATGGCAGCAGCAGCGACAGCGCGCGCCACCGGCATCGATAATCTCATCACCTTCGATACCGGCGGCACCAGTTGCGATGTCGGTTTGGTACAGGGCGGCGTGCCCGACGTGACTTCCGAGATGGAGCTTGAATACGCTATGCCGATCCACGTGCCGATGGTGGATGTGCATACCATCGGCGCTGGCGGCGGCTCGATCGCCTTCGTCAATGAGGCCGGCATGCTGCAGGTCGGGCCAAAGAGCGCCGGCGCCCAGCCGGGGCCAATCTGTTACGGCCGCGGCGGCACGCGCCCGACCATTACCGATGCCAACCTGTTGCTCGGGCGTCTCGATCCGGCCGGCCTTCTCGGTGTCGCCGGCGACGCACCGCTCGATGCCGTGCAGCACGCAGTTCGACAAGAGATTTGCCAACCGCTCGGCCTTGGGCTCGAACAGGCGGCGGCGGCGATCATCGACATCGGCAACGACCGCATGGCCGGCGCCATCCGCATGGTGACTCTGGCGCGCGGCCATGATCCGCGCGATTTTACTCTGTTCGCGTTCGGCGGCGCCGGGCCGATGCACGCCGCCGCCCTGGCGCGCGAATTGAGCATCCCGCGCGTGCTGATACCGGCGCGCCCCGGCATCACCAACGCCATCGGTTGCATCACCGCCGATTTGCGCCATGACTATGTGAATACCCTGAACGCGCCGCTTTCGGTTCTTGATGTCGCCGAGGTGCACGCCATTCTCGAGGCGCAAATCGAGGAAGGTCGGGCCACCATCGAACGCGAGGGCGTCGCCGTGACCACCATCGACTGCCTCCATTTCGCCGATATGCAGTTCGAGGGCCAGACCCATCTGCTCACCGTTCCGCTGAACGGAACAATGGTGCAGGTGGCGGAGCTCCAGGCCGCCTTCGAGGCCGTCTATTTCGATCGTTTTCATGTCGAGCTGGAAGAAATCCGCGCCGTTCTGGTTAGCCTCCATACCGCCGTGATCGGGCGCCGACCGGGCGCTCCGCTGCAAGCCCTGGCGACGGCCGGCGGCAATAACTCTCTGGCCGATGCGCGGCGCGGCCAACGTGCCGTCTGGTTTGCCGGCGAGGTGCACGAGACGCCGATTTACCAGCGCCATCTGCTGCCCGCCGACATGGCGCTTGATGGTCCCACCATCATCGAACAGATGGATTGCACCATAGTCGTCGAGCCGGGCAACCGCGTTACGCTGGATGGTCTCGGAAATTTGGTCATCGAGGTGGCGCCATGAGCGCGATCGACCCGGTCACCCTTACGGTAGTGCAAAGCGGCCTGCAACAGGTTTGCAACGAGATGGATTTGGCGTTCGTGCGCTCGGCTTTCAGTCCAGTGATATCGGAGGCGCTCGATCGCTCCGACGGCATCTATTCCAAGGAGGACGGCTCGCTCATCGCCCAGGGCGAGCTCGGGCTGCCGGTGTTTGTCGGCACCATGCAATTTTCGACCCGCACCGTCATCGAACGCGCGCCCGAAATCTCGCCCGGCGATATTTTCGCCGTCAATGATCCCTATCTTGGCGGCACCCATCTGATGGATGTGCGCTTCCACATGCCGTTTTATTACCAGGGTGAGCTGTTTGCCTGGCTCTCCAACACCGGCCATTGGCCGGACATCGGCGGCATGGTGCCGGGCGGATTTTCCGCCCATGCCACCGAGGTCGAGCAGGAAGGCCTGCGTTTTCCGCCAGTGAAACTCTATAAAAAAGGCGTTCTCGACCAGGAAATTCTCTCGATCTTCCTCTCCAACATGCGCATCGCCGACCAGCGCATCGGCGATATTAAGGCGCAATCGGCGGCGCTTTTCGTCGGCGAGCGGCGCCTCACAGCACTGCTCGATAAATACGGCGTAGATCTGGTGAATGCGGTGATCAAAGAGATGCGCAGCCGCGCCGCGCGGCAAATGCGCGCCCGCATCGCGACCATCCCGGATGGGATCTATCAGGGCCTCTCCTATATCGATTCTGATGGTGTGGTGAACGAGCCGCTCAAGATCGACCTGAAAATAACCAAGCAAGATGGCGATCTTTACTTCGATCTTTCGGGTTCGAGCCCGCCTTGTCAGGGGCCGATGAACAGCGTGCTCGCCACCACCAAATCCTCCATTTACCTGGCCATGAAGCACATCTTTTCTGAAGTGCCGATCAATGCCGGCACGTTTGAGCCGCTCCATATTACCGATCCCGAGGGCACCTTCCTTTATGCGAAGTATCCCCGCCCGGTCTCCGGTTGCGCGGCGGAAGTAAGCCAGCGTATCGCCGAGGCGGTGTTTGATGCGCTGGCCAAGGCGATCCCCGAGCGCCTGTTCGCTGCGCCCGCCGGCACGTCGGGAAACTTCGCCCTCGGCGGTTACGATCCTGAGCGCGAACGCGCCTATGTGCTCTATTTTTTCTCGGGCGGCGGCTATGGCGGCTCGCCGCAAGGCGATGGCCTCACCAATGGCTGCTCGACCATCGGCATTTCGAAATCGCAGCCGGTTGAAGTGCTGGAACAACGCTATCCGGTGTTGTTCGACGAATATTCCCTACATGAAGGCTCGGGCGGTGCCGGCGAATATCGCGGCGGTTTCGGCATTAATTACACCGTGCGCCTGCGGCGTGGCACGGCACGCGCCTCGATGGTGATGGATCATGGCCGCGTCGGGCCGAACGGCATGGCCGGCGGTGCGCCCGGTGGCGTTAACCGGGTCAGCGTCGAACGCGGGGAGGGCGTCTACCACCCGCCGCATCTTTCCAAGGATCAGGACATCACGCTCGCCGCCGGCGAATGCGTCCATATTTCGACGCCGGGCGGCGGCGGTTACGGCGACGCGCATGCACGCGATCCAGCGCGAGTCCTAGAGGACGTGCGGCGCGGCTATTATTCGCCCGAGCAAGCCAAGAGCCTGTTCGCCGTGGTGCTGACGGCTGACCCGCTCGAAATCAACGCCGACGCAACGGCTATTCTGCGCAGCGGCAAGGCCGCCGAATAAAAACGAATAATCCAGAATGCTTCTCGCATTCTGGCAAGCGCGACTGCGCGCCCGAGCCAATGCGAGGTAGCCCCCAGGGCGTCATGTGGCGCGGATGCGCCCGCCCGGCGTCTGAGGGACCAAACCAACTAAGGCATCGCCGTCATGCCGCCATCCACAGTCAATTCTGTGCCGGTGACGAAGGCGGCTGCGTTCGACAGCAGAAACAGGCAGGCATTGGCCATATCTTGCGGCGTGCCGAGACGTTTCAGCGGCACATAATCCGCGATCATCTCGCCCTTGGCCGGATCATCGCGCCAGCGCTGCTGCATCGGCGTCAGGGTCGGGCCGGGAAAGATTACGTTGGAGCGGATGTTGTCGGCGGCAAATTGGATGGCGACCGATTTCGATAGCGCCACCATGCCGGCCTTGGAAGCTTGATAGGCGTCCTGCGGCTGAGTGTCACCGCGCAGGCATTGGATGGTGGAAATATGCACCATCGCACCGCCGCCCGATTGTTTCATCAGCGGCACCGCGTGGCGCACCGTATGCACGACCGATTTGAGATTGATGGCGAACACCCGGTCCCACACATCCAGATCCATATCGACCGCTGATCTATCGTTCTCGAACCACAGCACACCGGCGGCATTGATGAGATAATCGAGCCGCCCTGCGGCCTCGGCCTGGGCGCCGATGGCGGCGGCTACCGCAGCATTGTCGCTGACGTCGCCCTGGACGTAGCGCGCCCCTTTTGGCAACTCATCCGGAGCTTCCTTAAGATCAAACAGCGTGACGTCCGCGCCCGCTTGCAGCAGGTTGGTTGCTGCAGCTAAGCCCATGCCCCCGCCGGCGCCGGTAACAAAAGCGCTCTTGCCAGAAAAATCCGTGCTCCAATCCATAGTGTTTTGCTCTCCCCTATTTTCGGGTTTCGGCGGTTAGACTGTAGCACCTGTTTGCGGCACTTGCGGGTCGTAAGCGAGATTGGGCGCGAGCCAGCGTTCGGCCTCCTGCGGTGTGATGCGTTTGCGCCGGGCATAATCTTCGATCTGGTCGCGCTCGATCTTGCCGAGCCCGAAATAGCTCGATTCCGGGTGGCTGAAATAGAACCCGCTGACCGAGGCGGCCGGACGCATAGCGAAGCTTTCAGTTAGTTCGATGCCGGCGCGATCCGTCGCCTCCAGTAACGTAAACAACGTGCCTTTTTCGGTATGGTCTGGGCAGGCCGGATAGCCTGGCGCCGGGCGGATGCCACTATAGGCCTCAGCGATCAAGCCTTCACTGTCGAGCGCCTCGCCCTTGGCATAGCCCCAATGTTCGGTGCGCACGAGTTGATGCAGGCGCTCGGCAAACGCTTCGGCCAGACGGTCAGCCAGCGCCTTGACCATGATCGCATTGTAATCGTCGTTTGCCTGTTCGTAGCGCTTGGCGATGGCGTCGACCTCAGCGCCGACGGAGACGGCGAAGGCGCCGATATAGTCGGTGACGCCGCTATCTTGCGGCGCGATGAAATCGGCCAGGGACATATTGGCCCGGCCTTTGTCGCGCGGCATTTGCTGGCGCAGGAAATGGAGCATCTCGATGGGTTCGTCGCGCGCCTCATCGCCGTAGATCGCGACATCGTCATCACGCACGCAGTTGGCCGGCCAAAAGCCAATGACCCCACGCGCGCTCAGCCATTTTTCCGCGATGATGCGTTTCAACATGGCGCGCGCATCACCGAACACTTCGCGCGCCGCCTCGCCGATGTGTTCATCCTCTAGAATACGCGGATATTTGCCGACCAGATCCCAAGTCCGGAAAAACGGCGTCCAATCGATCAGCGGTTCAAGTCTGGCCAAAGAAAAATTATCAATGGCTTTGACGCCGAGCAAGGCGGGGCGTGTTGCCTTATAGCCCTGCCAGTCGATCGCCAGGCGATTGCGGCGCGCTGTCGCATAGGGCACACGGTCGCCCCGTTTTTGGCCGCGTTGATAGCCGTCGCGGATGCGCTGGTAACTGTCGCGCACCGTCGCTTCATATTCGTGCCGGCGGTTGGCGGATAGAAGATTGCCGACCACGCCGACCGCCTTAGAGGCGTCGGGCACATGGATAGTGGCGCCGTGATAGCGCGGCGCCACTTTGACCGCCGTATGCAGGCGGCTGGTCGTGGCGCCGCCGATGAGGAGCGGCAAATCCAGCCCTTCACGCTCCATTTCCTCTGCCACGGTGCACATTTCATCAAGGCTCGGTGTGATCAAGCCGGAGAGACCGATAATGTCGACCTTCTCGCGCCGTGCCGTATCGATGATCTTTGTGACCGGCGTCATCACGCCGAGGTCGATCACTTCGTAATTGTTACATTGCAGCACCACGCCGACGATGTTCTTGCCGATGTCGTGGACATCGCCCTTGACCGTCGCCATCAGGATTTTCCCAGCCTTGGTCTGCACCCCGCCGTGATCCTCGGCTTCCATATAAGGAATGAGGATGGCGACTGCTTTCTTCATCACGCGCGCGCTCTTGACCACCTGCGGCAGGAACATCTTGCCGGCGCCGAACAGATCGCCGACGATGTTCATGCCGTTCATTAATGGCCCTTCGATGACATGGAGGGCGCGCTCTGCCTGTTGCCGCGCTTCTTCCACATCTTCGTCGACATAATCGCCGATGCCGCTGACCAGCGCATGGCTAAGCCGCGCATTCACATCTTGCTCGCGCCAGGTGAGGTCGGCGGCCTCTTTCTTGCCACCGGCACCACCGCGATGGGTGTTGGCGGCTTCCAATAAGCGCTCGGTGGCATCCGGGCGGCGGTTGAGCAGTACGTCTTCGACCCGTTCGAGCAAATCCTTCGGAATATCTTCATAAACCGCCAACTGGCCGGCATTGACGATGCCCATATCCATGCCGGCGCGGATGGCGTGATAGAGGAACGCCGAATGCATCGCTTCGCGCACCCGATCATTGCCACGGAACGAGAATGACACATTGGAAAGGCCGCCCGAGATATGCACACCGGGCAGGTTTTCACGAATGCGTCGGGTTGCGGCGATGAAGGCGCGACCGTAATCGTTATGTTCCTCGATACCCGTGGCGACGGCGAAAATATTAGGATCGAAAATGATATCCTCAGGCGCGATCCCAGCCTTCTCGGTCAACAGTGCATAGGCGCGGGCGCAGATCTCAAACTTGCGCTCCTCAGTATCGGCCTGGCCTTTCTCGTCAAATGCCATGACCACCATCGCGGCGCCGTAGCGCCGCACCAGTTCGGCCTGCTCTAAGAAACTCTCTTCGCCTTCCTTTAGGCTGATCGAATTAACGATGGGCTTGCCCTGTACGCATTTGAGACCGGCTTCAATCACCGACCATTTGGATGAATCGATCATCACCGGCACCCGGCTGATGTCCGGCTCGGCGGCGATCAAATTGAGAAAACGCACCATCGCCGCTTCCGAATCCAATAGCCCCTCATCCATATTGATGTCGATGATCTGAGCGCCGTTTTCGACCTGCTGTCGAGCGACTTCGAGGGCGGCGTCGAAATCGCCTGCGACGATCAGCTTGCGGAATTTAGCCGAGCCGGCGACGTTGGTGCGCTCGCCGATATTAACGAACAGACCGTTCACGTCCTGATCTCCAGCGGCTCGAGGCCGGACAGACGGAGATGTTGCGGCATTACCGGAATCTCACGCGGCGCACTGCCAGCCACCGCCTCGGCGATGGCGCGGATATGTTCGGGCGTGGTGCCGCAACAGCCACCGAGCAGATTGACCAGGCCCGTCTCGGCCCATTCGCCTAGAAACGCCGCGGTTTGCTCGGGCGTTTCGTCATATTCGCCAAATTCGTTGGGCAGACCGGCATTGGGATAGGCCGAGACCCGCGTGTCGGCAACGCGCGATAGCTCGGCCACATACGGGCGCATATTCTCCGCCCCGAGCGAACAATTAAGTCCGATCGCGAATGGTCGCGCATGGCGCACCGAGTTCCAAAATGCTTCCGTGGTCTGCCCGGTGAGGGTGCGCCCCGAAAGATCGGTAATGGTGCCTGAGAGAATGAGCGGCAGGCGAAATCCCAGCTCGGCGAACAACTCTTCGAGGGCGAAGATGGCGGCCTTGGCGTTCAGCGTGTCGAACACCGTTTCCAGTACCAGAAGATCGACGCCACCTTCGATCAGACCCCCGGCTGCCTGCAAATAGCCCTCGCGCAAATCATCGAAAGTGACGGCGCGATATCCCGGATCGCCGACATCAGGCGAAATCGAGGCGGTTTTGCTGGTCGGGCCGAGCGCGCCAGCCGCGAAACGTGGACGGTCCGGCGTTGCGGCTGCCTGCGCCGCCGCGACGGCCAGGCGCGCCGCCGCAATATTTATGTCGCGCACCAGAGTCTCGGTGCCGTAATCGGATTGCGACAATGCGGTCGCGTTGAAAGTATTGGTGGTTACGATATCGGCGCCGGCTTCGAGAAAGGCGTCGTGAATGCTGCGAATGGCGTCGGGCCGGGTGAGCGAGAGTAAGTCGTTGTTGCCCTTGAGGTCGCGATTATGCTCAGCCAGCAAGTCGCCGCGAAAATCCTCTTCCGTCAAGCCGAGCTGTTGGATCATCGTGCCCATGGCACCATCGAGAATGACGATGCGCCGTTGGGCGATTTTCTCCAGCATTTGGGCACGTGCCTGGCGGTCGCTCATGCGACCACTCCTACTGATGGCGGTGCCGCGCGAATGCCGAGCGCGTGGCAGATCGCCCGCGTCAGTTCAGCCCGGTTGAGCGTGTAATAATGAAAATTCTGCACGCCTTGAGCGATCAGCCGGCGGCACTGCTCGATGGCAATCCAGCCCGAGATCAGGCGGCGGGTGTCGGGATCGTCGTCGAGCCCGTCGAACAGGCGCGCTAGCCAGTCCGGCAGCGAGGCGCCGCAGCGCGCACTGAAATCGATCAGACGCCCATAGTTGGTCACCGGCAAGATGCCGGGCACGATCGGTACCTCGATGCCGGCGGCAGCGGCGCGGTCGCGAAAGCGCAGGAACAGATCGACATCGAAAAAGAACTGCGTCATGGCGCGGCTGGCTCCGGCGTCGATCTTTCGCTTGAGATTGTCGAGATCTGTCTCGGCGCTTGCCGCCTCGGGATGCCCTTCCGGATAGGCGGCGACGCTGATCTCAAAATTAGCGACGCGCTGCAGTCCGGCAACGAGATCTGAAGCATGCGCATAGCCGTCTTTAGTCGCCTCGAATTTCGCTGCACCTTCGGGTGGGTCTCCGCGCAGCGCCACCACATGACGCACGCCCGCGTCCCAATAGCGCCGGGCGGCGTCGTCCACCGCGCCGCGTGAATCGCCCACGCAGGTCAGATGCGCCGCCGGTGTGAGATCGGTATCGCGCAAGATGCGTTGCACCGTATCGAAGGTACGCTCGCGCGTGCTCCCTCCGGCGCCGTAGGTGACGGAGACGAATTCCGGATTGAGCGGCGCCAGGCGGAGAATCGCGCTCCACAACTGTTCCGCGATCTTATCGCTGGTTGGCGGAAAAAATTCGAAACTGACCGATATGTCGCTCAATGTCGGTGCGCAAACCGCTGCGCCCAGCCGGTCGCTCGCAACCGCGCGCGGATTCTCGAATAAAGATTCTGTTTCGGTCATGTCGGACCAACCCAAAAAAATAAACCGCTCCAGCTATCACCGGGCGGCGCCCATCGCTTTAGCCGGATTTCTATAGCGCCCGCAATCTGTCGCTCAAATCGGCGCTTCGATGTCATTGACATATAGGGGTTTTTCGACCCCTGTCAATGGTCGGGCAGGTTGCGGTTATAATGGCGTATGGCTGGATTATCGATTAACGACAGGCGCTTGAGCGTGGCGCCGATGATGGAATGCACGGACCGCCACGGGCGCTATTTTTTGCGTCAGTGCAGCCGCCGCGTGCTGCTCTACAGCGAAATGATTACAGCCGCCGCTGTCCGCCATGGCAAACGCGATTTCCTGTTGGCCTTCGACGCAGCGGAGTATCCGGTTGCGCTGCAACTCGGTGGCGGCGATCCGGCGGAACTGGCGGTGGCGGCGAAATTCGGCCAGGACGCCGGTTATGGCGAAATCAATCTAAATGTCGGCTGCCCGAGCGACCGCGTAAAGAGCGGACGATTCGGCGCCTGTCTGATGGCCGAACCCGAGCTGGTGGCGCGATGTGTAGCGGCGATGGCGGACGCCGTCGATCTCCCGGTCACAGTCAAATGCCGCATCGGCATCGACGGGCGCGACAGTTTTGAGCAATTGCGAAGCTTCTCCGGCCTGCTGATCGACGCCGGCATGGCGAGTCTCGCCGTGCATGCCCGCATCGCCATTCTGGAGGGCCTGAGCCCCAAGCAGAACCGTGAAATTCCGCCGCTCAATTACGACCGTGTCTACCGCCTGAAAGATGAAATACCGGGGCTCGAAATCATCCTCAACGGCGGCGTGCGCAGCCTCGCCGATGCAGCGCAGCATTTACAGCGCGTCGATGGCGTGATGATCGGCCGCGCCGCCTTTGAAGACCCCTACATCCTGGCCGAAGCGGATGCCCGCATCTTTGCCGATACGCACGACGCGCCCAGCCGCCATGACATCGCGCGTGCCATGATGCCTTATGCCGAACGCGCGCTCGGCCGGGGTGCTCGCCTCAACCACATCACCCGCCACATGCTCGGGCTCTTTCACGCCCGTCCCGGCGCCCGTGCCTGGCGGCGCTATTTGAGCGAACATGTGCCCCAGCCCGGCGCCAGCCCGGAGATCATCGAACAGGCGTTGGCGCTGGTACCAGAGGCAGACTAATCCACATTTGAATGCCGACCGCCGGTATCAACGCGCTGACATAAAATTCCTGTACATGAATAATTATTTAAATACATGAATTATTATAGCGCCCCACCGGTTGGAGATAAGCCTCAAAATGCGCGAGCAAAACGCTACGGGTATTACTTCTGAACATTTTTGTCGGGCTGCGACGTCCGAGCGTTTGCGGGTCATAATTACTGATGCAGCTTTGAATGTAACCATCAGCCGGCCAGAAAAACGCAATGCGCTTGATCGCCGAACCATTTCGGAGTTGAGAGCGGTATTTATCGACGCTGCGGATCGCGATGACATTTTATATGCAGTACTGACAGGGGCCGAAAAAAAATCATTCGCCGCCGGTGGTGATTTGAAAGATTTGTCGGCTGTTCAAACCTTTGCGCAGGCCACGGAAATGGCCGAAATTGCCAAGTCGGCGTTTCAGGCGATCCGCGATTTTCCCGTGCCCGTGATTGCGGCGTTGAACGGTGACGCACTAGGCGGTGGCGTAGAGCTCGCAGTGGCTTGCGATATGCGCGTGGCGGACCGCCATGCCCGGATCGGATTTGTCCAGGGAATACTGAAAATCACGACGGCATGGGGCGGTTGTACACCGTCGGGGATTGAAGTCTCAACTGTAGTTACGGCCGATATGGCGCCGGACCGAGCGCATGAGATGCCGGGCAAGTTCCCGTTCACCCGCGGAATTTTTTCTACCGGTTATCGCGGACGCCTCTGGACGATTCGCCAATATTCTGGGTTCGGCACAGCAGAAGAAACAAATGAGCGATACCGTTTTCTACTGGACAGCGGCCAAACCGGGCTGTCGGTCGCACTCGATCTACCCTCGCAATGCGGTTACGACCCGATCCATTCCATGGCGCGTTCGGAGATCGGCAAGGTCGGCGTCTCTTTATCAAATCTTAGCGAGGCTGAAATCCTGTTTAACGGCATCGATCTGGATGCCATATCGACTTCTTTCACGATCAATGGAACGGCTTCGATCATTTACGCCATGTATTTGGCGGTGGCGGATAAACAGGGTGTGCCGAGCGAGAATCTGACCGGAACAATTCAAAACGATATTTTGAAGGAATATGTAGCGCGTGGAACCTGGATATTCCCGGTAAAGCCGTCAATGCGCCTGATCGCCGATACCATCCAGTATTCGGTCGAGCATACTCCGCGCTTTAACCCGATATCCATCGCCGGCGCGCATGTGCGCGACGCAGGGGCAACCGCCGTTGAGGAAATGGCCTACACGTTGGCCAACGGCCTCGCCTATTTGGACGAGCTGAATGCGCGGGACGGGGACATCACGCGTCTCGCGCAAAGTCTCAGTTTTTTCTTTTATGTTCACATGGACGTATTCGAAGAAGCCAGCAAGTTCCGCGCTGCGCGCCGGATTTGGGCTAATCTGTTGCGCGAACGCTATGGCATTGATGACGAGAAGGGCCAACGATTTCGCTTCGGCGTGGTCTGCGGTGGATCTTCGCTCACGGCCGGCCAGCCCTACAACAATATCGTCCGGGTCGGGCTTAAAAATTTCGCAGCTGTGTTGGGCGGCGCGCAATCAATCTTTACCTGCGCCTATGACGAGGCTTTTCAAATCCCGATAGAATTCAGCGCCGAGATTGCTCTCCGCACGCAACAAATTGTCGCCTACGAAAGCGGTGCCGCTCGCACGGCCGACCCCCTTGGGCGGCAGCTACTATGTCGAATGGCTCACCGATCAGATGGAGACAAAAATTCTCGAAATCATGGGCGAAATTGACTCCTATGGTGGCGTCATTAAGGCGATTGAGGATGGCTATTTGCAGATGCGGGTGGCGGAGCGTGCCCGCCAGCGCAAGCAAATGACGGACCAAGGCGAACGCGTCGTGGTCGGTGAAAATTTTTTCACCCGTGACGGTCAAACCAACGATTACGGTGAAATTTTCAAACTGAACCCTGACGCCGCGAACCGCATCGTCGAGAAATACGAAGCTCTCCTGGATCGCCGCAGTAACCCGGAGGTTGAGGGGACCCTCGATCGCCTAGAGAGTGCCGCCGAGGGGAAAGAGGATAATGTCATGCCTTATCTCGTCGATTGCTGCCACGCCTATGCCACAGTCGGTGAAATGGTGGACCGATTAAAGCGCCACTGGGGTGAATTCCAAGAGCCGGTAAGCTTCTAAGCACTCGAAATGGGGTCCAAATTCATGACACTCAAAGGCAAACGCATCCTCATCGCAAAACCAGGCTTGGACGGACATGATGTTGGCGCCAAGGTGATTGCGCTGGCGCTTCGCGACGCAGGAGCTGACGTAATTTACACGGGATTGCGGAAAAACCCCGATTACATTGCCCGGGTTGCGGTTGAAGAGGACGTGCATTGCGTTGGTCTTAGCATCCTTTCGGGGAGTCACAAGGAACTACTTGAACAGACGCTTGAAGAGCTGAAAAAGGCCGGCGCCGGTGACATTGACGTATTTATTGGCGGATCCATTCCACCGACAGACCATGGCATATTGCTGAAGCTTGGCGCCCGGGGGATTTTTACATCCGACATGCGGGCGACAAGATCGATACCATTCTCGCGAGCCACGCATGACACGGGGCCCGCTGTCATCGCTCAGAATACTCGAAGTAGGCCACATGCTGGCGGGCCCGTATTGCGGTATGCTGCTCGCCGATCTCGATGCAGAAGTGATCAAGATCGAAGCGCCGGACGGCGACCTCGGTCGCACCATTAGCCCGCACTGGATTGGCCCCTATAACGCTTATTTCGCAAGTCTCAATCGCAGTAAGAAAAGCGTGGTAATTGATTTAGCGGGTGCCGATGGGCAACAGACTTTGGCCACGCTTTGTCAGAATGCCGATGCCTTGATCACCAACTTGCGGCCTAGCGCGATCCGCAAATTCGGTCTCACCTTCGAGGCGCTGAAGGTGCACAATCCCAAACTCGTGTGCGTCGCATTGACCGGTTATGGCTTGGATGGCCCAAACGCAGACCTGCCTGCCTACGACTATGTGGTTCAGGCCTTGGCCGGTATTGCCGCGATGACGGGCGACCCCGAGAGTCCGCCGACAAAAACCGGATACTCCGCCGTTGATAATTCGACCGGCATAATGGCAGCGCTTGGACTTCTGGCGCAGGTCATAGGCGGCAAGGGCGGTCAAGTAGACGTGTCGCTCTATGACACGATGATTTACCAACTGAACTATCTGGCCAGCGGCTATCTCAACGCGGGTGAGCGACTAGAGCGCGAGCCCAACGGTGCGCACCCCTATATCGTGCCGGCGAAATTGTTTCCAACCCAGGATGGCTATGTGGCCTTGTTCATTTCACATGACGGGTTCTGGAAAATATTTGCGGTTGAGGTCGAAATGCCTGAATGGCTGGAAGATCCAATCTATGCAACCGCGAAGGGTCGCTCAGAAAACAGAGCGAGCGTAATCTTGGCGATTGAGAACTTGTTGATGACACAATCAACGGAGCATTGGGTCGCCCGGTTGCAGCCACTGGGTCTGGTTATTGCTGGCGTGCAAGACATGGCGTCAGCGCTTGAAAGCGATTTGACAAGCCAACGCCAGATGATCCGAGTCATCGAGACCGAAGCCGGAGATATTCGGGTCGCAGGAAATCCCATCAAAGGCGACGGTGTGGTTTGGCAGGCGACGCCGCCGCCCAAACTGGGTCAGCACACCGCAGTTGAATTCGGCAGTAGAGGTTAAAATGGCGATTTCGCTCGTCGAGAGGCGCGCTCTTTCGCGGGCGTTGAGCAAGGTCATCGAAGCGACAGCCGATTCCTCGATTGCGGGATTGGCTGAATATCCGGTGCGCTCGGCCCGGCGCGTCGGATTCACCGGATCTCCCGGCGCGGGTAAGAGCCAATTGATCAGCCAGTACGCGAAACGGCGTTTGGAACAAGCGGTGCAAACGGGAATTTTGGCCATTGATCCGTCAAGCCAAATTTCAGGTGGATCATTGTTGGGGGACCGCATCCGCATGGAAGCGGTGGCAGGTGACCCACGTCTCTTCATTCGCTCGATTCCCAGCCGTTCGGCCGTCGATGGATTGTGCCACAATGCATCGGACCTCCTGGCGACCATGGATGCCTTCGCCTTCGATGAGGTCATTCTGGAAACCGTGGGCGTCTGCCAAGTGCAACACGCGGTGCGCGCACTCGTCGACACGTTGGTCATCGTACTGATGCCTGGTTCCGGTGATTCAGTTCAGGCGATGAAAGCGGGTATCTTGGAGTGCGCCGATATCTATGTACTCAACAAGGCCGATCTTCCGGGAGCGGAAAAAAGCCGCGCGGAGATCATGTCCGTTCTCCATCACCGGAAGCCGGAAGTTGAAGAATGGTGCCCAAAACTAATCATGACTTCGGCAATGGACGGCACGGGATTGGATGAATTGGTGACGACGATTGACCAGCATCAGGCTCTGTTGTCTGCCACGGTCGATGCAGATTCGCTTCGCCGCCGCCGGCGGGCTTATCATTTGCGCAGCCTGATCGTTCGCAAAGTGGACGAAGTGGTGGCGGCCACTCCTCATGAGGTTTTTGACCGCCCTCTCAGCGTCTGCTACGCCGCAATCGCAAACGCCATCGTCTCCGACGAAGGCAAATTCAAGAAATTTGCAAAATCGCCTTTGCCACCGCTGTTGCCAGTTGCGCAGGTCCCGGGCCATGATCGGGCAACGGACATCGGAAATGTTGCGCAATCAGATGGAGAATAAGACACCCGTAAAAAGCGCGCTGAGAACGCTGTCGTTATTTGAACTGTTCGGAAGTCAGATGAGGGCGCTGTCCCTGAGTGAAGTTTCCCGGCTGCTGGATGTTCCTCAGAGCAGTTGCCATGGTTTGATAAGCACCTTGCAGGACGCCGGTTATCTCTATTCCCTTGGCGGCCGCCGCACTGTGTATCCGACAAAACGGTTGCTAGATTTGGCGCGTGTCATTAGCCATCACGACCCGGTGCTCGAACATCTCAGGCCGCATCTTGAGGCACTGAGAGATCTCTGCGAGGAAACCGTTATACTTGGCGTCCGTGAAAACTCGTCGGTTGCATATCTTGATGTTTTAGAAAGTAATCAGACGATCCGTTATTCGGCGAACGCCGGCGAAATCAAACCCCTTCATTCCAGTGCCATCGGCAAGGCGATGCTTAGCGAAATTGACCCCAGCGAGCGACAAAAATTAATAAATAGCCTGGTGCTCAAGCCGGTGACTGCAAACACCATCACTTCAGTTGACGCCCTAATTAAGAATATAGAACAAGGCGTGGCGCAGGGTTACTTCATTACCAGGTCGGAAAACGTTTCGGATGTGACTGCGGTTGCAAAGATTGCTCACGGTGCGGGAGGCGTGTTTGGCGTGGCGATTGCCGGCCCGATACAGCGAATGGAAGAAAGGTTGGATGATCATCTGGAAAAATTAGGAAATTGCTGCGCGCGAATAGAAGCGAGTGGCATGTCTGGCGCAGATGTATCGTAATCGAAATATTGTCCGACAAAATTTACGTCTTGTGCAAATTGAACGTTTGGCAAAATATTCCTGTATCTGAATTTTTTTTCTAATACATGATGAGTCGCGGATCGACATGCCACGTAGTCAGCTTCAAATTTCGAATAATAATTGAGCGTAGTTGGTGTGAATCCGAATGGTCGTCAAAAAAATTCAGATAACAGGTATTCCCCTTAGGGTATGAGTTTGCGGCCCACGCGAGTGGCGCATGAATAACGGAAATAGGTGAGGTAATGGCTAAAATAGGAGTCGATGTTGGCGGGACATTTACCGACATTATTCTCGAATCCGAAAAGATTGGTGGGAATTCGGGCGGAGTAATGGTGCACAAAGTACCGAGCACACCCGAAGATCAATCTATTGGTGTCATTCGTGGCATCACGGAGATTTGTGAAAAGGCAGGCGTCGCGCTCGGCGATATCGAGAAAGTGGTGCACGGCACGACAATCGCGACAAATGCGGTGATCGAGTATGACGGCGCGGAAGTGGGAATGTTAACCACGCGCGGCTTCCGCGACATCCTTCATCTGGCGCGCCACAAGCGGCCACATAATTTTTCCATGCAATTCGATGTGCCGTGGCAATCAAAGCCGTTGGTAAAACGGCGTAACCGCATCCCCGTTACGGAACGCATCCTGCCGCCCAATGGCGAGGTTGAAGTGGCTCTGGACGAGGATGATGTGCGCGCGGCGGCGGAACTATTGAAGAAGCGCGGCGTAGATTCGGTCATCATCTGTTTTCTTTATTCGTTTCTCGACAACTCGCATGAGCAACGCGCGAAAAAAATTGTCCAGGAAATAATGCCTGATACTTATGTGAGTTGCTCGAGCGAAGTCGCCGATGTGATCCGCGAGTATGAGCGCTTCTCCACCGCCGCGATGAACGCTTTTATCGGGCCGCGCACATCGTTCTATTTGTGCAATTTGGAAAGCGCGCTACGGGATCAGGGCGTGAATGCCGAAATTCGCGTGATGCAATCAAATGGTGGCGTGACAACGATCCAGGGTGGCAGTAACAGGCCGGTAACGATCCTCATGTCTGGCCCCGCAGGTGGCGTAATCGGAGGCAAATGGGCAGGTGAATTGTCAGGTGTTGAAAATTTGATCACGGTTGATATCGGCGGCACATCTGCGGATATCAGCGTCGTGCCGCGTGGTGAAGTGCGTGTCATGAATCCGCGTGACACGATGGTGGGCGGCTATCCCATCCTGTCACCAATGATTGATTTGGCGACCATTGGCGCTGGCGGCGGCTCAATCGCCTATGTCGATGAAGGTGGCGCATTTCGCGTCGGTCCACGCTCGGCCGGCGCCAAACCTGGCCCCGCCTGCTATGGTAATGGCGGGGATGAGGCAACCGTTACTGACGCGCAGGTCGTCCTCGGCCGTCTCGATGCGGAGCAATTTTTGGGCGGCGGTGTAGCTATCGACCCCAAGCTTTCGGCTAAGGCGATTGAGGGCAATCTCTGCGACAAGTTGAACATGAACCTCGAAGAGGCGGCTCTCGGTGTTATCCGGGTGATCAATTCCAACATGGCGCTCGAGATTCGCGCCAACTCGGTGGCCAAAGGCATCGACCCGCGCGACTATTCGCTGGTCGCCTTCGGCGGCGCCGGGCCGCTGCACGGTGTTGCTCTGGCGAAGACCGTGGCGGCACGCGAGACAATTATTCCGCCCGCTCCCGGTATCAACGCGGCAATCGGGTTGTTGGCGACCGATATGCAATATGAATTCACGCGCTCGGCGCTGATTAACATCAGCACGGCCGGTCAAGGCGAATTCGACAAGCTCAACGGCCAACTCGATGAGCTTGTCACCCTGGCGGCCGATGCGCTGGCAGCCGATAATATCGCGCCCGAGGATCGCAAGTTCACACGCATTGCCGAATGTCGCTATCAGGGGCAGGGCTTCGAATTGCGTGGCGAATTTGCCGAAGGCACGATAAGCAACGAGAACAAGCAAGTGGTGATTGATAATTTTCATGAATCTCACCGGCGTGATTACGGCCATGCCTTCGAGGATCAGAATGTGGAAATTATCACGCTCCGCGTGATCGCCACTGCGGAAGCCGAGAAACTGAACTGGCCGGCGCTGGAGGCTGGAGAGGGGCACAATCCGGAAGACGCAGTCATGTATGCGCGCCCGACAACATTCGATAATGGCGAGACGCTGGACACGCCGCGCTATGACCGTGGCAAGCTCAAGGCGGGGCAGACGGTCGCCGGCCCGGCCATCATCATACAACATGATTCCACCAGCTTGATTCCGCCTGGCTACACTGCCGAGGTTTCGGAATTCGGCAATTTGCGCGTCAGTGAAGCGGTCTAAGCGTCAATCCCGCAGGAGTAATAGATCATGAGCAATTCGGATGTCGATCCCATCACCTTGCAGGTCATTGGCGGCGCGCTAGACACGATCGCCAAGGAAATGGGCCATGTGCTTTACCGCATGTCCTATTCGTCAATCATTCGGGAATCGGAGGATCTGGGCGCTGGGCTTTTCGACGCTGACTACAACACCATGAGCGAGTCTGATTCGACACCCATGCATATTGGCTCCATACCCGCCTATCTGCGTGGCATCGAAGAAACCATGCGGGGGGAATGGAAGCCGGGTGATTTGGTCATTCACAACCACCCCTATCACGGCGCCAGCCACACTCCTGATATCGCCGCTGTGGCGCCAATATTTCACGAGGGCGAGCTGGTCGCGTTTTCCGGCAACACCGCCCACCATGTCGATATTGGTGCGGGCGTGCCGGGTGGTGTGGTCGTCGATGTTCCGGACGTCTATGCCGAGGGCCTGTTGATCACCGGTATCAAGCTCTACGAAGAGGGCAAGCGCAACGAGTCGGTCTGGCAGATGATTGGCTCCAACACGCGGGCCCGCAGTCAGGTGTTGGGCGATATCGAAGCGCAGGTCGCGGCAGCCGAACTTGGCGTAAAGCGATTTGCCGAATTGATCGAAAGCTATGGCAAAGACACCGTGTTCCAGGCGTCGCGGCAATTGATGGACTATTCGGAACAGATGTTGCGCAAACGGATCGCCGAAATACCCGACGGTGAGTACACGGCGGAGGGTTTCCTAGACGATGATGGACGCAATCGCGGCATAAATCTGAAAGTTAAAGTAACCGTTCGCATCGATGGTGACGGTGCCGAAGTTGATCTCACAGGTTCATCGCCACAGGTGCCGACGGCGTTTAATGTGCCGTTCGAGGGCTCGACCAAGGTGGCATGTTATTTCGCGTTTCGCGCAATGCTACTCGATACCTACACCACCGACGAATACATTCCGGCAAACGAAGGCTCGTTCCGACCCATTGCCGTCACGGCGCCTTTGGGTTCAATCTTCAATCCAAAATTTCCTGCGGCGGCACAATCCCGCTTTGCTCAGGTACAGCGTTTGGTCGATTGCGTCGTTAAGGCGTTGGCGCCTGTTATCCCGGACCGGGTGACCGCTGGGACCTCCGCTAACTTATCCTTTGGTGGCTATACCGGCCTGAAAGACAATGGCGAATATTGGGTACTGCTCGAGGTCAACGAAGGCTCCTATGGTGGCAGGCCGAATTCGGACGGGCCAGATGCAATTGACGAAAATATGAAGAACACGCGCAACAATCCAATCGAGGATGTGGGCATGCATCTGCCCCTGATTTGCGATCGATACGAATTACGCGACGACGTTGTGCCGGGGGCCGGGCGCATGAGAGGCGGGCTGGGCGCAGTCAAAGTGCAGCGCTTCAGGGAAGACGGCTTGATGTCCCATGAAGGTGACCGGCTCGAGGATGTACCTTGGGGATTCCTGGGCGGGAAGCCGGGTGTTGTCGGAGCAGTAACCTTATTTAATCGCGCGACTCCGGAAAAAAGCACCTCGTCACCGGCCAAGTTCACCAATTATGTGGTGGGCCCGGGTGACTGTCTTGAAGTCAGTGGCGCCTGCGGTGGCGGCTATGGCGATCCGCTGGAGCGCGAGCCCGACATGGTACGTGATGACGTATTGGACGATTATTACGATGCGGGTCACGCGGCATCCGTCTATGGTGTGGTGTTGGACGCGGATCTCAATGTGGATTTAACGGCAACAGCAGCGCGGCGCGGCGAGTTGCGGGCCACCGCGTCGTAAGGGGCGGCATCGGC
>Ga0209403_10000384_pt1 | contig 67545 bp, 69 predicted proteins | sample ArcticOcean_MG_C_8_FD_187440 | JGI IMG/M metagenome (GOLD analysis project Ga0209403, IMG submission 187440) | Marine microbial communities from western Arctic Ocean - ArcticOcean_MG_CB11_86 (SPAdes) (version 2) | ecosystem: Environmental > Aquatic > Marine > Oceanic | place: Arctic Ocean... | reverse complement strand
TTGCGTCTCCCCCCCTCCCACCCCCCCCTATTTATGCGTTATACGAATATATGTCAAGTATAATTATACATATTACGAATAATAACCCGTGCCAATAAACCGGAAGCCCGCGGAAACCCAAAGCTACAGTCGGCTTCTGCCGCGCTTGAGCTGTATCAAGGCAAACTTTCGCTGTCTCGCCCGAGGCCGGCCAATTTAAGATCTTGCGCAATGTCACCTGCGAGAATCTCGACACCTTGATCAATTCGTAGATTGTCGAGGGCCAGGTGCAGGGCGTCGTCGTTCAGGGCCTCTCCAACACCATGTTCGAGCAGGTCGTCTATGACGAAAACGGCCAGTGCCTGACCGCCGAATTCGAGAATTACATATTGGCGAAGGCATTCCAGGCCCGGTGCCGGGCGCGCTGAGCAATTCCGTGTGCGACATCCTGTCGCCGTTCGGCATCCAGATCAACGAATTGCCGCTCCGCCCCAACATGATCTGGCGCCGGCTGCAGGATGCGATGATGAAAGGCACCGCCGACTGAGGCGCGTCACTTTTACGGAAACATTCGCTTCTTGCCAGCTTCTGCAAGCTCTTTGTCGTTTGCATCGAGGGCTCTTACGATGATTTCGTACAGATGCGAACTCGGCGGGCAGGGACCGTTGTAGCCTTCCGTTAGTGCGCCCTCAGCGATCACACCAGAACCATCATTGCTCACAGTGCCACCGCCATGATTCCAACCCGTCGCATCGTGATCCTTGAGCGCCACCTGAAATTCTTGAGTTCCCTCGGGGATATTGCTCAGCGTGATTTTTAGCGAGTTGGCACTGCATTTGTGTTTTCTCTCGAATTTGAAAGTGATGTCAAAATCATCCGCAAAAACAGGCTGACCTGCAAATAGGGAGATTCCGATTACAACCGCACCTGCGATGGGCAATAATTTCATGTGATACTCCATTCGATCAGTGTCAGTACGAGCTCGTCTCACTTGGTCCGACAGTTTGGCACCAAATTCAATATTTACGCACCGGAATATCACTTCCTCGATACCGAAATTCCTCTTCACATTGGGGAAATATCGCAATTTACATGACGCAATCTTGCGCGGGCAGGACAGTGCGCCAACGCAATTATACGCCCGCCAGCGCCGCATTTGCTTTAATCTGAGCGCCATAACAACAATTGGCGAGGTGCCGCATGGGTGCTAAACATCATGACTGCCTAGTGATCGAATGCAGCCGCGGCGCGGCTGTCGAGAGCGTGCATTTGGTCGATGCCGCAATCGTCGATGCCGCGGGCAAGCTGGTCGAGGCGTGGGGCGATATCGAGCGTTTCGTCTATCCGCGCTCGGCCGTTAAATCGATCCAGGCTTTGCCCTTTCTGGAAAGCGGCGCTGCCGATGAAATCGCGGCCACGGATGCCGAGATCGCGCTGGCCTGCGCTTCGCATAACGGCCAAACAGCTCAGGTGGTGGCCGTTCGCCAGTGGCTGAAGCGGACCGGCCTTGGTGAGGCGCATCTCGAATGCGGCGGGCATTTGCCGTATCACACCGAAAGCGCCGAGGCGTGCATCCGGCGCGGTGAACCTGGCCTGCCGGTTTTCAACATGTGCTCAGGCAAGCATTCGGCTTTCCTGGTGACCGCGAAGATATTGGGCGAAGAAACTAAGAATTACATCGCGCGCGATCATCCGGTGCAACAGCGGGTGGCCGCCGCAATCCGCGAGATGACGGGCTGGGATATCGCGCGCTCGCCATGGGCTGTCGACGGCTGCTCTATTCCGACTATCGGCCTGCCGCTTCATGCGCTGGCACGCGGCGCCGCCAATATCGCCGATGCCAGCGCTCAGCCGCCGGCGCGCCAGGCCGCGATTGCCCGCATCCGCGCCGCCATCGCCGCCGAGCCCTTCATGATCGCCGGCGACGGGCGTGCGTGTACAGATATCATCTCCGCCCTCGGCGCCAACGCCTTCGTCAAATTCGGCGCAGAAGGGGTGTTCTTCGCGCCCCTCTTCTCGCTCGGTTTCGGCCTCGCACTGAAAGTCCGTGACGGTGCCACCCGCGCCGCTGATACGGCAATTGTGTCGCTACTCCACAACCTAGGATTGTTAGACAGCGCAGCCGAAGATAAATTGGCCGGCTATTTAGCAACTACTTTAGAAAATTGGCGCGGCACCCCCGTCGGCTCGGTACGCGCCGTGCTCGACTAACATTCGATCCTTGCGAGCCTTGCGATTTGCCTTTGGCGGTCGGCTTGCTAAAACTAAGTTTGATTCGAAATTCGAGGGGATTCAAAAAAATGGAAATCGGCATTTACGCCAACACTCATGGCCAGGGCTACCGCGACGATACGGATATGTTTCTCGGCCACACGCCCTTCGAGGAAATGCGCCCCGTCCGCACCGCACAATTGGCGGAAAAAAACGGCTTCCATTCGGTTTGGTATCCCGATCATGTCTGCATGCCGATTCAATCCGGCAGCGCGCACACCGCCAACGTTTCGGGCAAGCGCGCCTATCAGCCGCACCACAATATGCTCGATATGGCGGTGGTGATGGGCGCTGTCGCCGTCTGCACCAGCCGCATCAAACTCGGCACATCGGTATTGATCGCGCCGTACCGCCATCCACTCTCCGACGCCCGCCAGTTCGCCACCGTCGATCTTCTCTCGCAGGGGCGCCTGATGCTCGGCGTTGGTTCCGGCTGGATGCAGGAAGAATTCGCCGCCGTTGGTCAGGATCACGCCGTGCGCAACGCACAGACGGACGAATGTCTGCAAATCTACAAGCGCTCCTGGACGGATGAAAAAGTCGAGTTCGACGGTGAGTTTTACAAGTTCGAAGATGTCTCGATGGATCCCAAGCCGGTGCAAAAGCCGCACCCACCGATCGTTTTCGGCGGCAACACGCCGGCCGGCGCACGCCGCGCCATCCGCCATTGCGACGGCCTGTATCCACTCTTTTTGGATACCCATTGCGAGCCGAACCGCTTTGACCCGCTCCAGGAGTTGATCCGCCGCGAAGCTGATACCTTGGGCCGCGACCTCACGCAGTTCCGCATGTTGGCTGCCGCTTCGGCACGTATAACCAATGCTGATGACCCGCAGTCTCAGGAAGTTCCCCGCGCCACCTGCACCGGCACCAGCGAACAAATCCTCGAAAATCTGCAAGCTCTCGCCAACGCTGGCTTCTCCATGATCGTCTGTATGATGATGTGTCCATCCGGCAGCCTCGCCGAGCAAGAAGAACAAATCCAACGCTTCGGCGAAGAGGTCATCCCCCAGGCGAAGGGCATCAAACCGGCGGGAGAGTGGAAACTGGTGGATTAGCACCGATTGGTGATTTGACCGCTTTAGGTCCCTGACCAGATTTGTGTACATAGATCAAACAGCGGAGCTATTATCATGGCGGACGCCTACAAAGTTTATTGGCAGCCAGGCTGCACATCCTGTCTCCGGGCCAAGGAATTTCTCAAGGAGCATGGGATTCCGTTTGAATCCATAAATGTGCGCGAGGATAAGAACGCTATGGCGGATTTGGCCCGCCTTGGGGCGATGTCGATTCCTGTCATTACGCGCGGCGATGACTTCGCCTTCGCCCAGGAAATCCGCGACTTGGCCGATTTCGTCGGGGTCAAGCTCACGCGCAAACAATTGCCGCCAGCTAAGCTGAACAAGAAAATCGATCTTATCTTGGCGGCGGCGCAGCGTTTCGTGAAACAAATTCCGGCCGACACCTTGCGGGTTAATTTACCGGGACGTGATCGTAACTGCCTCGATCTCGCCTACCATATATTCGTCATCCCCACTGCATTCCTCGATGCGGTGCGTGGTGGGGCGGTCACCTTTGAGCATTTTGAGCGGATGCCGCCGCCCGAGTTGGACACGGTGGAGAAGGTCTCCGCTTTCGGCCAGGACGTGCGCAAAGATTTCGCGGCCTGGTGGCGAGAGGGGATCGTGCCCGGCACGGTGCACACCTATTACGGCGTGCAGCCATCCCAAGGCGTGATGGAACGCACCGCATGGCACGCCGCCCAGCACTGTCGCCAACTCATGGCTGTCGTGGCCAATTCCGGGTTGGAACCTGATGGTCCGCTGGGTGAAGCCGAGCTTGGTGGCCTGCCACTCCCCGACGAAGTCTATGATGATGAAGTTCCGATGAAGGCCGCAAAGATGAAACAGGCGGCAACGGTGGCTGTGAACGGGTAAGCGAAATGCCCGCTATTTAGGCTGTTATTGTCCCTGTGACGGCGTTTCAACAGAATTGTTCTGTGCTCTGGTGCGCCGAGACGATGAAAGGCGCGGCGGTCGATCCCGATGGAGACCTTGACCGCATCTTCGCCGCCGCGAAGGAACATCATGTCGAAATCGAGAAAACCCTCGTCACCCATGGTCATATTGATCATTCCGGCAACGCTGCGGAATTGGCGGCGCAGCTGGATGTTTCTATCGAGGGGCCGCACTCCGACGATTCTTTATGGATCGACTTGATGACCGAACAAGGCGAGCAACGGGATATCGCGGGCACCGAATTCGCGATTATCGGCGATGTGCTGTTCCAGGGCTCGGTCGGCCGGACGGACTTTCCGCGCGGCAATCATGCGGTGCTGATCCACTCGATCACGACCCGCCTATGGCCGCTCGGCGACGATACAGCGTTTGTGCCCGGCCATGGCCAGATGTCCAATTTCGCCGCCGGACGGCAGAGCAGTCCGTTCGCTTCCGACGTGGTTTCGGAAGCTTCCACGGCATAGTAAAAATATGCGTGTTCGGCGCTTGAGGCGGAGGGGCTATTCAGCGTATGTTGACCGCCGCGCGCACTACCGTAGAGACCGTTCTCACGCGAGTTTAAGCGATTTCAACTGGGCATTTCGATTCAGCCCGGCAACCAGGAATTAGCACAAATTAAAGGATCGAAATGAACGCCCTTACATATGAATCACCCGACTCAGTGGATGAGGCAGTAAAACTACTGGCCGCAGCTGACGGCAATGCCAAACTGCTGGCGGGCGGCACCGACCTGCTCGTGCAATTGCGCATGGGAATGATCACGCCGTCGCTCATTATAGATGTGAAGAAAATTTCCGAAACTACTGTCGTAAAAGAAGTAAACGGCGGTTACCGAGTTGGAGCCGCGGTTTCGGGCGCAGTGTTGGGTGAGCATGAAGGAATGAAAAGCGCTTGGCCCGGCGTGGTCGAGGCGCTCGAACTGATCGGCTCCACTCAGATTCAAGGACGCGCTTCAATGGGCGGAAACCTATGCAACGGGTCGCCTGCCGCCGATGCCGTTCCTGCCATGATAGCGGCTGACGCAATTTGTACTATCGCCGGACCCAACGGGCGGCGCGAGGCGCGGGTCGAGGACATCGTCATCGGCCCCGGTGTGACGTCACTCGAAACCGGTGAAATGGTCGTTGATTTCCTCTTTCCAGCGCGTCCGGCGCGTTCGGGCGATGCCTATTTGCGCTTTATTCCTCGCACGGAGATGGATATCGCCGTGGTAGGCGCTGGGGTGAGCTTGACGCTTGACGAAGCTGGCGTCTGCACAGCGGCGCGTTTAGCGCTCGGCGCTGTAGCGGCGACCCAGCTCGTGGTTGAAGATGGCGCTGCGGCACTAATCGGCAGCACTCTCGACGATGCAGCGATGGCAAAGCTCGATGCTGCGGCACGGGCCGCGTGTCGCCCCATCGACGATAAACGCGGCACCATCGAATATCGCACAAAGGTGGCCGGGGTATTGGCACGCCGTGCCACCAAAATCGCGCAACAGCGCGCAGAGGGCTGAGCAATGGCTAAAATACACGTCACCACGACGATTAATGGCGAGCCCACCGAATTCTTGTGCGAGCCCCAGCAAACCCTGCTCGATGTGCTGCGCGACGAATTGCGCCTCACCGGAAGCAAGGAAGGCTGTGGCACCGGTGATTGCGGCGCCTGCAGCGTTATCTTGGACGGCCGGCTGGTCTGTTCCTGCTTAGCCCTTGGCGCTGAAGCCGAGGGCCAGGAAGTCGAGACCATTGAAGGCATGGCTGACGGCGATAACTTCCATCCGTTGCAGCAGAAATTTCTTGAAGGTGCGGCGCTGCAATGCGGCATTTGCACACCGGGCTTTTTGATCGCTGCCAAATCGCTATTGGAAAGAAACCCTGACCCCAGCGAAACCGAAGTGCGCTACTGGTTGGCTGGAAATCTTTGCCGCTGCACCGGGTATGATAAAATTATTCGCGCCGTGCTCGAATGCGCTGCCGATATGAGAGGAAACCAAGCATGACAAGCGTAACCACGGAACTGAAATGGGTCGGCAAAAGCCCGATCCGTCCTGACGGCGCTGACAAAGTAACCGGTCGTGCCAAGTTCGGCGCCGATCTTATGCTCCCGGGCATGCTGGTTGGGAAAGTTTTGCGCAGCCCGCACGCGCACGCGGCCATCAAATCCATCGATACAACGAAAGCCGAAGCGCTGCCCGGCGTAAAAGCGGTGATGACCGCCGCCGATATCGAGCCCATGTCCTCAGAGTGGGTGCCGGCGGGAGAGCTGCAGCTGAATTATCGTGATCTCTCGAACAACATCATGGCGAGCGGCAAAGTCCTTTATGACGGCCATGCCGTGGCGGCGGTGGCTGCAACGAGCGCCGCCATTGCAGACGCCGCGCTACAGCTGATTGTGGTCGATTATGAGGTGCTGCCTCACGTCATTGACGTAGAAGAGGCGATGGAGCCGGATGCGCCAATCTTGCATGACGATATGTTCACACAGGGCGTGACGCCAACGCCGGACAAGCCTTCCAATGTTTTCAAGGAAGTCGATATCGCGGTCGGCGACGTCGACGCGGGCTTTGCCAAAGCTGATCTTATTATTGAGCGCAGCTTCAAGACGGCACCGGTGCATCAAGGGTATCTGGAGCCGCACGCAGCTGTTGCCAGTTTCGCCGAAGACGGCCAGGCCGAGCTTTGGTGCTGCACACAGGGTCATTTCTCGGTTCGCGCCTATTGCGCCAAATTGCTCGGCATGGATATTTCAGATCTGCGCGTTACCGCATCCGAAATCGGCGGTGGTTTTGGCGGCAAGACGACAGTTTATCTGGAACCCGTGGCACTGCTTCTCTCCCGCAAGTCGGGCCGTCCGGTCCGCGCTGTGATGACACGCGAGGATGTGTTCCGCGCATCTGGCCCCACTTCGGGCGCTGCAACTTGGGTCAAGGTCGGTGTGACCAAAGACGGCAAGATAGTTGCTGGTCAGGCGGTACTCAAATATCAGGCCGGCGCTTTTGCCGGATCGCCCATTCAGCCCGGATGCATGTGCGCGTTTGCGCCCTATGACATCGAGAATGTCAAAGTGAAGGGCTACGACGTGGTGACAAACCGGCCAAAAGTGGCCGCCTACCGCGCTCCCGGCGCGCCAATATCCGAACATGCAGTGGAGTCCGTGCTCGACGAGATTTCTAAGAAGCTCGGAATAGATCCGCTAGAATTGCGCGAGAGAAACGCCGCCAAGGAAGGCACCAACGCTGCCTATGGCCCCAAGTTTGGCGTCATCGGCTTTGCTGATACTTTGGCGGCGGCCAAGGCCCACCCACACTATTCAGCGCCACTCGGCCCGAATCAGGGCAGGGGCGTCGCGTCGGGCTTCTGGTTCAACATTGGTGGCGAGAGTTGCGCCACCCTAAACGTCGCTGAAGACGGAACGCTGGTGCTCGCGACCGGTAGCCCCGACATCGGCGGATCGCGAGCCTCGATGGCCATCATGGCGGCGGAAACTATCGGTATGGATGTCGCCGATGTGCGGACTATCGTCGCCGATACGGCTTCTATTGGTTACACATTCCTGACCGGCGGCAGCCGAGTCACTTTCGCCACTGGCATGGCAGTGATCGAGGCTTCCAAGCAGGTCACCGAGACGCTGCGCGAACGCGCCGCCAAGATCTGGGATATCAGTGTTGACGCGGTTGTCTGGGAAGACGGCCACGCCAAACCTGCAGGCGCCAATGCGGGCGAGTTCGAGCCCCTGTCGCTGGGCGAGATCGCCGCTCAGGCCGGCAAGACGGGCGGACCGATTTCCGCCAATGTGGCGCTTAACGCCGAAGGTGCCGGGCCTGGTTTCGGCACTCATATTTGTGATGTGGAAGTGGACCGCGAGACTGGCGCCGTCAAGGTACTTCGTTATACGGCCGTGCAAGATTGCGGCAAGGCGATCCACAAAGCCTATGTCGAAGGCCAGATTCAAGGTGGCGCGGCGCAGGGCATCGGCTGGGCGCTGAACGAGGAATATATATATAACAAGGAAGGCCGGCTCGATAATGCCGGTTTCCTCGATTATCGTATCCCCGTCGCCTCTGACCTGCCGATGATCGACACGGTGATCGTCGAGGTGGCTAATCCCAATCATCCGTATGGCGTGCGCGGTGTGGGCGAAGTGCCCATCATCCCGCCCATGGCTGCCGTAGCCAACGCCATCGACAGCGCCATCGGCATTCGCATGACGGAATTACCTATGTCGCCGCCCAAAGTCCTGGCGGCGCTCGACAACGGTTCTTAGAAGCATGTAAGGAATTGTGGGGATGGCACGTATCATCCTCACCTCCGGCCTCGGCAACCAATTTGCCGGCGGCCAGACCGAATTTGAGATCGAGGCGGCGAATGTGCGCCGCCTCGTCGCCGCTTTGGAAAAACGCTTTCCCGGTATCGGTCCCGAATTGGAACGCGAAATGGCGGTCGCAATAGACGGCCAAATCTATCAGGACCCCTTTCTGGAACCCATCTCTCCCAACAGCGAAGTTTTTTTTCTGCCGCGCATCGGTGGGGGATGAGCGCCAGGGATAAGTTTTCGCGAACCATTAAAAATGCCGAGAATATGGCGCTAAGCGCTGCGTTGAATCTTGCTCAAACAATCCACCTGTCCCATCCAAAAGCCAGCGGCTCGGGCCAAAAACAGCCAAATATCCCGCTCTTCTGAAACCCCAACGCGTTCGCTTCATATCCCCATATAACTGAGCCAACCAGTGATGATGTATTTATGTTCTTTCGGCGCAGGGATGCCGCGATGGGTGTGGGTGAAGCCGGCGGGCCAGATGTTGGTGACGCCCTTTTTAGCCGGGTTGATGTAATCCTGATAAATGAATTCCGTGCCGCCGCCCTGTTTGACCGTGTTGAGGTTGGTCATGAAGGCGAGCACCCGATGGGCGATATCGAGTCCACTCGATTCATAATGCTCACCGAAAAATGCCCCGCCCGGTTCGTAATGCTGGATTTGCGGCGGCTCCAGAAAGCCGACTTTGGCGCCGCTTGCGGCTAGCACCGGAAATTCTTTCATATAGAGATTCATGCTCGCCATCACATGCTCGCGGTAAGCGCGCACGGTGTCCGTGTAGATGTCGATCGGCAGGCAATTGAGGCTCACGTCTTCCGAATCTTTCCACGCCTTGTCGACTCCCTTGGCGCTCACTCCGGCATGGGCAAAGCCCAGTTCCTTGGCGATTTCGAAGCCCTTGATCAACCGCTCGCAAACAGCCGGTTGCTCCATTCTATAGCTTTTGATCCATTGCATATTGGGTTCTCGTGAAATTCTAACAATTAGTTTTAACTATATGATTTAGATCACATTGTTTCTATTTATAAAAACTTTCTTCCAACCAATGAGAGGACGGAACGAGAAACCATTTCCCGATCAGCGCCAGGTCCTCATCCGAGCTTGCCAACAATGTTTTCCGCAGCCCCTGAAGCAGGTTTGCAAACGCAGTTTCGCGCCAAAACCAATCCTGGATATCACGGCCCGAGGCGTTGCCCGGCCGGGCTGTGGCAGCGTCGATATAGAACGCCTTGAGATCGTCGGCCGCAAGGCGCAACCCTTCGGCGGAGGAAACACCCGCCACCGGTAAATCTATAGGTTGGCCCTGCACGAAGGACAGCACCGCATCGCGTGCCTGTTCAAGAGTTAATCCACTGGCCCCAATGTTGGAACGGCCGCGGCTTTGAATCGCGAGTTCGTACCATGGCCATAGATTCTTCATTTCGCTTTCGAATTCGTGGCGCGGTGTGTTGCCATCCTGGCTTGGCACCGCGGGAGAGAGGTTAATGGGGCAGACCCAGCCTTCCATTTCCGCATCCGTCGCTTTTGGCGCCTCTTCCAGGTAGTCCATCAGCAGTGGGCCTTCATCCGCTTGCAGCAAGTCGAGCGCCGCCAACAACACACGGCGCTGGAAGGCCGCGTCGTTGGGCGGGCCGAACGGCCGGCCAAGCTCGAACGGCACCCACAAGGCCCGCGGCGGCCGAATTTTCTCGCTATGCAGACGTATCAAGCTGATCTGCGTCGTAGCCAGCCCGTCCTGTTCCAAATAATGTGCCAGCCCGCCCACGGCGCGCGTGCAAAAGGGTCAGACCGGGACGAGCACAACCGCGTTGACGCCATCCGCTTTCAGCAGCCCGGCCAATTGCCGCGTCGGCGCCTCCAACTCTTCCGGCGCCGTCGAACCCAAGAACGCGTAATGATATTTCGCCACCGAGGCGATCACGCTTTCCTCAGCGAGTTCGTTGAGCCGGTCGATCGGGAAGCATACATTCATATCCTGCTGATAGCCGGCACGGTCGAAATTCGTCGAAACGTGGCTCATGATTAGATCTTCCGCCGCCGTCTCGCCGAGGATGACGCGATAATCGGCTGCTCCCCATTCGAACGGCCGATCGCCGCGCCGTTGCAACCCTGCAGTGGAGATCACTGCCACCCGACATTCAGAGAGTTCCGGCGCCGCCACCCAAGGGTCACTGTCGAATTTTGGGCATTCCAGTTCGATCAATTCTTCGCGCATGAACGCGTCTACGTCTTCCAGACGGGTCATACGAACTCCTTTTCTGTTATGTCTGTTCGCTGGACTGTACCCTGATTTCTGGCTTGCCGGCCATCAAATCACCGATCTTCGTGGCGGCCGCAAAACTGCTCTCATGAAACATGTCGAGCACGGATTCCGCTTCACTTGGCGCGCAGGCGATCAGCAGCCCGCCGCTGGTCTGCGGATCGCACAGAATGTTTTGCTGCCACGCGGCGATATCCGCCGGCAGGCGCACCGCATCGCCATAGCTTTGCCAGTTTCGGGTTGCGGCTCCGGTGCTCGCGCCGGCCACCGCAAGGGCGCGCGCGGCGGGCAGAATAGGCAGCGCCTTCAGCGCGATTTGCGCAGCAAGGCCTGCGCCCCGGCACATTTCCAGAAGATGCCCCAAGAGGCCAAAACCGGTGACATCGGTCATCGCATGCACAGCCGATTGCTTGGCCAGAGCCATGCCCACCTTATTAAGCTGGGTCGTCGTCTCCAGCATTTCGCGGTAGCCCGGCTGGTCGAGTTCGCCGCGCTGGAGTGCGCCGCTCAAGATGCCAATTCCGAGCGGTTTGCCAAGGATCAGCACGTCGCCCGCTTGTGCCGTATCGTTGCGTTTGATGTGCTCGGGCGCCGCCAGGCCGATGGCGGCCAAACCATAGATCGGCTCCGGCGCATCGATCGAATGGCCGCCGGCGATGGCGACCTCTGCCTCTTCGCAGGCAGCTGCGCCGCCGGCCAGGATTTGCCGGATCACCGCTACCGGCAGTTTGTCGATCGGCATGCCGACGATGGCAAGCGCCAGAATCGGTTTTGCCCCTGTTGCGTATAGGTCAGAGAGCGCGTTGGTCGCCGCGATGCGGCCAAAATCGAACGGGTCGTCGACGATGGGCATGAAGAAATCGGTGGTCGCCACCACGGCCTGATCGCCGTTAATGCGATAGACGGCCGCATCGTCATTCGAATCATTACCCACCAGCAGGGCCGGGTCGGTGAAAGGCTGCGGCAGTCCGTCGAGAATTTCGCTGAGCACCGCCGGCGCAATTTTGCAGCCGCAGCCGCCGCCATGGGAAAGCGTCGTCAGGCGGATTGCGCTTTCATCCGCCATGACCGGCTCCTGCTATTGGCAGAGCGCCTAGGCCGGCTTCACCGCGCGAAAAGCGTAGCCGAAGACCTCGAAAGCGCGCGCGTTCTTCTCGCCGCCGGCATCGCCGAAGGTATCGACCGGCGGGCCGATCTCTATACCTTCGAAGCCTATATCTTCCATCATCTTGCGCCAGCCTGCGCACGGCAGGCCTCCGGCGATTCAAGATGTCCAGAGGTCGATGTTGGCCATGGCCGAAGCGGGCACCGACTTGCCGTTGGCGATATCGGCGAACTGCAACGTGCCACCGGGGCGGAGTACCCGCATGATCTCGCCGAACGTTTGCTTTTTATCGACACAGAGATTGATCACGCCATTGGAGATGACGACATCCGCCCAGCCTTCTTCAACCGGAATTTTCTCGACCAGGCCTTCGCGGAACTCGACATTGTTAGCACCCATCGCCTTGGCCGTGGCGCGCGATTTGGCCAGCATCTCTTCAGTCATATCGATGCCGATCACCTGACCGCCGGGCCCCACCTGGGAAGCGGCAATGAATGAATCGAAACCGGCGCCCGAGCCGATATCGACAACTTTTTCGCCGGTCTCCAAGGTCCTCAGTTCGAAGGGATTACCAACACCGGCGAAGGATTCGACCGCCGCATCGGGCAGGGGATCGACCACCGCATCGTCATAACCGAGCCGCTTGGCGAGCGGCCGTCCGGTGTGGAAATGATAGGTGCCTCCGGGCTCGATAGCCACCGCCCGGTATTTATCCTTGACCTCTTCACGCAAGGCCACGGCATCGACGGTTGGAATTTCGCTCATATATCTGTTCCTTCGAAATTCACCGCGCAATCCTATACATTTTGCGGGCATGCGCCAAATATCAAGGCGCGCCGCCGATTTCTTCTTTGCGCGCGGAAATGGCGGAAGAGGGTGGGAGTCGAACCCACCAGGCACGTCGCACGCGCCTCACCGGATTTGAAGTCCGAGCGCCCCACCGGGGTGCGATCCTCCTCCAGGCTTCGCATCGCGCAAATGCTAAGGAGCCTGCCAGGCGCAATCAAGTCGCGCCATCGCTAAACAGAGTGGATGCCGGGCAGAGGGTGCGTCGAGCCGCGCCGGTGCGCCGCGTGAATCCGGCGCGGTCGAAATATTCCAAAAGCTCAATCGTCAAGTTTCGCCCGATGCCCGATCGGTCGCGATATTGGGCGGCGAGAAAGAGACCGTCTTCACTTTCGCCAGCCAATTCCTCGGCAATGTCGGCCAGGCGTTGCACCGCCGCCGGCAACAAAAATCGATTTTTTGCCACCTGCACACTGAATCCCAACGCGGCGGTGCGTTTTAGAACGCGCTCAATCTTATCCGCCGGTAAATCAAGTTCAGAGGCTATTTGCCACACCACGGGTGGGCGCAATCCACCGGATTCTAGGTGCGGTAATATTTGTTGCCAGGCGGTTTGTTCGCCTGCCGCCAATTTGGCCTTGTGGTCCGGCAGATGCAAGATGGTGCCGGCACGCTTCACTTCGCCGGCTTCGATCAACTGGGCGATGGCGGCGTTGAAAAGCTGAGTCAGTGGCCGCTCGGCGAAAAGGCGGCGCAATTCGAATTCGTTGAGGCCGAGCGTTTCAGTTGACTGTTGGTGCCAGCTTTTCAATTCCGTGATGATGCGACTGTTTAGGCTTTGCCAGTATTCCAGTGACATGCCCGCCAATGCGGTCGGGCCGCCTGCCGTTACCATTTCCGCCGCCGCGAACAAGGTTGTGCTTTCGCCGGCATCGAGATTGCGCGCCACGGCGAAACGACTGAGGTCAAGACCGCCAGGCGAAAGTGGCAACAGTGCTGCCAGCGCCGCCGCCGGACTGTTCTCAGCCATTGCATCCAGTTGCGCCAGGCGGGGCGGGCGGGCGCGGCCACGTTCGGGCCCGTACGGGTCGACAATCCGTCCGCCTGCCAGCGTGCGGCGCGCCGATTGGTCGCGCAGGATCAAGCGATCGCGCGCATGCGCCGTGATCAGGCGCTCGGCGACGATTTGTACCAGGCCGCTCTCTCCCGGCGCGATCTCGCGGCCATTCAGGACGGCGACGCGGCACGGTGTCTCCAGAGCTCCGAGATGCAAATGCGCCGGCGTTTCATGCTTAAACGGCTTTGCTTCGCTGGGGAGGACGCGAAGTTCGGCGTCGATGCGCCGGGTCGGCGCATGGGCAACCGGATGCAACAGCCAGTCGCCACGCCTGATATCGCTGCGGCGTGCGCCCGGCCCGGCCAGATTCAGCGCCGCCCGCTCGCCCTGGCGCGCCTCCTCCGCCGCGCGGTCGTGCACGTGAAGCGCCCGCACCCGCACTTCGGCGCCGGCCGGGGAAAGCAGCAGTTTTTCGCCCACTGCCACGCGCCCTGAATAGACGCTACCCGTGACCACCAGGCCAGCACCTGTCAGGTTAAACATACGATCGATGGCGAGGCGAAATCGGCCTTGGGGCGGTGCCGCGGAAAATTCCCGCGCCGCATTTTCGAGATGTGACTTGAGCGCTGGCACGCCTTCACCCGAGAGAGCGGAGAGGGGAAATATCTCAGTCTGTTCAAGGCCGCTTCCGCGCACGATCTCGCGCACTGCATTTACTACTTCATCGATCCTGCTATCCGCGACCGCGTCCGCCTTGGTGATGGCCACCGCTCCTGCGGTGACGCCGAGCAGATCCAATATTGCCAAATGTTCGACGGTTTGCGGCATAGGTCCGTCATCTGCCGCGATCACCAACAGCGCATAGTCGATGGCGCTGACACCGGCCACCATATTGCGGATAAATTTTTCGTGCCCGGGTACGTCGACAAAGCCCAAAACCCTGCCACCGGCCACGGGTACATAGGCGAAACCTAGATCGATGGTGAGGCCGCGCTGCTTTTCCTCCGGCAAGCGGTCGGTGTTGACGCCGCTCAGCGCTTCGACCAGCTTGGTCTTGCCGTGATCGACATGGCCTGCGGTGGCGATGATCACGCGGTGATGGCCATCAGGCGTCGGAAATGTCGAGCAGCTCAAGTTGGGCGCGAAAGCCTTCCTCGTTTTCTAGGCAACGCAAATCGAGAAAAAAGACACCGTTTTGCACCCGCCCGATAACTGGCAGGGGCAGCGCCCGAAAAGCTGAGGCTATCCGCTCTAGCGTGCCGCCGCGCCTGCCTTTGGCGGTGGCCGGATTGATCGCGAGAGCTGCGCTCGGCAGGGTTTCGACCGGTAGCGCACCGGAACCGATTTGGCTTATACAATCTACCACCTCAATGTCCGCGACGCCCTTCAAGCGGTGGGCCAAGACCGGCTGCAGCCGCTCCGCCATCGCGCGGATGTTGCCTTTGTCACGCGTCAACAGGCGAAGCGTCGGCAAGTGCGATGGCAATTTTTCTGGGTTGGCATAAAGCCGGAGTACCGCGCCGAGTGCCGCCAGCGTAATCTTGTCGAGGCGAAGCGCACGCTTCATCGGATTGCGCCGCAGACGCGCGATAAGTTCCTTCTTGCCGACGATGATGCCGGCCTGCGGCCCACCCAGCAGCTTGTCGCCTGAGAAAGTAACGAGATCGGCTCCGGCCTTCAGGGTCTCTGCCACCGTCGGCTCGAGCGGCAGGCCGTAGCGGCTCAGGTCCACGAGCGAACCCGAACCGAGGTCGACGGCAAGCGGCTTTCCGGCGGCATGTGCCAGGTCGGCCAGCTCTGCCATTTGCACTTCTGCGGTAAATCCGCGCACTTCGTAATTGCTCGGGTGAACCTTCAAGATTAACGCCGCGCCGTCGTCCAGAGCGGCGGAAAAGTCGCGCCAATGAGTGCGATTGGTCGTCCCGACTTCGATCAGCTTGCAGCCGGCGCGCGCCATGATATCGGGTAGCCGGAAAGCCCCGCCGATCTCAATCAGTTCGCCGCGCGATACCGCTACCCGCTTGCGGTTTGCCAAACTATTTAGTAGCAAGAGCACGGCTGCGGCATTGTTGTTTACCACCAGAGACGCTTCCGCCCCGGTTAGGCGGCATAGCCAGTCAGCCACATGATCGTCCCGTTCGCCGCGCTTCCCAGTGGCAACGTCATATTCGAGATTGGTGGCTTGCGTCGCCACCGCCGCCATTGCGTCCACGGCCTCCGGTGGCAAAGGCGCGCGCCCCAAATTCGAGTGTAACACCGTACCGGTAAGATTAAATACAGGCGTCAGCGAGGCGGCCATCATCTCTTCGATTCGCGTGCGTATCAGACCGGCCAGAGCCTTGACGTCCACACTCGGACTCTCTCCTACCAAAAGCTGCGCCCGCGCATTCGCTATAACTTCACGCGCCGCATCGGTGACGAAAGGCCGACCATAGGATTCGCAAACGCGCTTCATCGCGGTATCCGCCACCAGTCGTTCGACTGAGGGCAGCCGCCCGAGCATGGGCTTCGAGGAAGCGGGTGTCTTCGCTGAGTCTCGCATGGTGCTAGCGTAGTCGCTTGCCGATCAGCGGGAAATGTTATTCTGGCGCATACGCCTATCCCGAGTTGCGGTCGGCCGCTATGATCGTTGGAACAGCCGTGCCAGAGGAGCCATATTTTGAAACTGCGAATGATTCAGATCGATACGTTTACCGACAAAGTGTTGGGCGGCAATCCGGCAGCCGTTTGTCCGTTGAAGGAGTGGTTGGACGTCAGCCTGATGCAAGCCATTGCGGCGGAGAATAATTTGTCGGAAACGGCATTTTTTGTCCCTTCGGATGAAGGCAGCTATGAACTGCGCTGGTTCACGCCCAATGTGGAAGTCGGTCTGTGCGGGCACGCCACACTGGCGGCCGGCGACGTGGTGCTCACCGACGTAGAGCCCGGCGCCGCAGCGGCCTCGTTTGAGACAAAAAGCGGTACCCTCATCGTATCGCGTGACGGCGATAGCTTGATGATGAATTTTCCCTCGCGTCCGGCGACGGCGCATACGGCACCCGAAAATCTGCTGACGGGTCTTGGTGCGGCACCGGTAGAAGTGTTGGCCGGGGACGATTACATCGCGGTCTATGAAAGCGCCGCCGAAGTCGCCGCGCTTGCGCCCAATCTTGATCATTTTTGCCAGCTCGACCGCCGCGGTGTAGTGGCGACGGCGCCCGGCGGCGATGCTGAAACTGATTACGTGCTGCGCTTTTTCGCGCCCAAAAATGCCGTGCCAGAGGATCCGGTAACCGGCAATGTGCAAACGGAGCTTGTTCCTTACTGGGCGGCGAGGTTGGGCAAGAAGCGCCTTAATGTGCGGCAATTATCGGCGCGCGGCGGGGTCATGGTGTGCGAGGATCGCGGTGCGCGCATTACAATTTCAGGGCAATGTGTGCGTTTCCTTGAGGGTGAGTTGACGTTATGATTCGGCGCGTTTGAAATCTTCCACCGACAGACAAACGAGTTTATTAATGGCGTCGCGTAAGATCATTCTCACTTGCGCCGTAACCGGCTCGGCCGACACGGTGAGCAAGAACCCGGCAGTGCCGGTTACGCCGGATGCGATCGCCGCATCGGCACTCGATGCCGCCGAGGCCGGCGCCGCCATCGTACATATTCATGTGCGCGACCCGGAAAGCGGCCAGGCGAGTATGGAGATTGAACACTACCGCCGCACCGTGGGGCTGATTCGCGACAGCGGCTCAGATGTGGTGATCAATCTCACCACCGGCGTCGGCGCGCGCTTTAAACCTGGCATTGATGATCCGCTGACCCCTGGCCCTGGCACAAATTTTGTCGCGCCGGAGTTACGCGTCCGGCATGTGGTCGAACTGAAACCGGAAATCTGCAGCCTTGATATCGCCACCATGAATTCAGGCGGTGTGCGCGACGATACGGTCATGCTGAACACGCCGGCGCATCTCAGAATCATGGCCGAAGCGATTAAAAGTGCCGGGGTGAAGCCTGAGCTTGAGCTATTCGATGTCGGCCATATTATGCTGGCCAACGACATGATCGCGCGTGGCCAGATCGAAAGCCCACCCTTTTTCCAGCTTTGCCTCGGCATCGAATGGGGTGCGCCTGCGACACCAGCGGCATTACAATACTTGACCGGCCTGTTGCCCGCCGACGCCACCTGGAGTGCCTTTGGCATTGGCCGAGAGGAATATCGCGTTGCCGCGCAATGCGTTCTTTCGGGCGGTCATGTGCGTGTCGGACTGGAAGACAATCTCTATCTATCGCGCGGCGTTCCGGCATCGTCGAATGCGGCCCTGGTAGAAAAGGCCGCGGAGGTGATCGAAATACTGGGTGAAAGCGTGGCCTCGCCTGACGAAGCACGACAAATACTGTCGCTATGACGCGCGACGATTGGCGAAAATATAGCTGCGAGTTCATCGGCACCTTCAGCCTGGTGTTCTTCGCGGCCGGCTCGGTGGTGGTCGACGGTTTGGTGGGTGGCGGTCTTGGCATGATTGGCGCCGGGCTCATCTCCGGCTTGGTCATCACCATTGTAATCTACGCTTTCGGTCACATTTCAGGCGCCCATGTAAATCCGGCGCTATCGCTCGCCGCGGTGCTGATCGGCCATTTGGATCGCCGCCTGTTGCCTGGATACGTCATTGCGCAGATGACCGGCTCGGCGTTTGCCGGTATGTGCCTGCTCTGGGCTATTGGCGATTACAATAATATGGGCGCCAACTTGCCTAATATCGAACTCGGAATATCTCCGGTTACGGCACTCCTGATCGAGCTGTTTTTGTCGTTCCTGCTGATGTGGGTGGTTGCCGGCGTCGGGTTGGATAAGCGGGCGCACGGGCCCTTCGCCGGAGTCGCCGTGGGCGCGTTGGTTGGAATTGAGGTCATGCTATTTGGAGCTGTAGCGGGAGCCTCGATGAACCCGGCCCGCGCCTTCGGCCCTTATGTCGCCATGGGCGATTTCAGCCATTACTGGATTTATGTGGTCGGGCCGTTTGCCGGAATGGCGCTCGGCGGATTTACCTACCGCTTTACCCATGCCCTTGGCGGGCGCGCTGTATGAGTTAGATTCTCGACCGGCAAGAGAAACCGGCGCGTTCAGGCGTGCTTGCCCTTGCCTAAGCTCTTGCCCCATTCAGCATAATGATGCTCGTCGGCCTCACTCGTGTCGGCCACCAAGCGTTCCAACGGCGCGGCGAAATCACCCTGCCTGAGGGCGCGCACCTTGATTTCATAGTTTTGAATGTGCTTCAGACCAGCATCCACCAGGGTTGGGATATCCGGATTCATTTCTCCGAGCATGCTCGCCGTCACTTCCTTGCAAAGTCGCGCAATCTCCCGTCCGGTAAGGCGCTCGGTGTCGGCGGTGAGGCGCGAGTAGGAGAGCGACCGGTGATCGACCGGAATGCCCTTACCCTCCAGATGAATGCGGAATATGTCAGCGCGTGCTTCGGCGTTCGGTAGGTCGATTAAAATGCGGCGTTCGAAACGTGACAGCACGGCAGCGTCTAAATCCCAGGGGCGATTGGTCGCGCCAATGGTCATCACCAAATCACGCTTTCCCTTTTGCGCGAAGCCGTCGATTTCCGAGAGAATAGAGGCCAGCATCTGCTGGTGATATAGTTGGCCTTCGCCGCCGCGGCTCCTACACAGCGCGTCGAACTCGTCGATGAAGATGATCGACGGCCGCCCGTCTCGCGTGAATTTGCGCGCGACACGATAGAGCGTGCTGATCAGCCGTCCCGATTCACCCACCCATTTGCTGACGATCTGGCTCGCCTGGACGTTGAAAAAAGTAGCGCTCAGCTTGTTGGCGACGGCACATGCCAGGAGCGTCTTTCCGGTGCCTGGGGGGCCGTAAAACATGATGTTATTCCAGCCTTCAACCTTAACTCCGTCCGGTACTTTCGCCATTGCCAGGCCATAGTGGAATTTTAGCTCATTCTTTAGTGCATCCAGGCCGCCGATGGTTTCCCAGTCGACGCGATTTGGGCTGTCGTCGATGAGCAGCAGGATTTGCTGCTCGAGCGCGTCGGCCTCTTCGTCGGAATAGGCGACCTCGTCTGCTTCGTGGTTTTCGACCGGCCTGACCCGCCCCGCATCCATGCCGCCCTTAGACGTAAGCGCACGAGCGCGCTGTTTGTATTCCGCTGCGCGGACGGTCATGGAACGGCGTGCGCCGGCATCCTCCAGCATTTCGACCATCTGTTCGGCGAACTGCGCTGCCTTGTGGTAAGAGCGCGAGGCTTCCTCACTTTTGCCCACGGCCATGCGCGTATTGGCCTCCGTCAACATGCGATCGATGGAGCGTTGCAGGGCGTCTGGACCTTGGCGATACATGTCGGACAATTGATCAGTTTGGGCGAACGTCGATGAGCCGTTCGCCGACCTGAACTTCGTCGCCCAATTGAGAATGGATTGCCACAACAAATTCCGGGTTGGGCGAGGTTACCTCCGTGACGACTTTGTTGTATTCAAGAATCATCAAGATCTGTTCCGCTTCGACGGCTTCGCCGACGACCACCATGATATCGGTTACGACGAGGTCGTAAGCGTTTACCGAAGCGCAAGTGGCATCGATGCCGATGATGTCGTTATCCGCCGCCGCACTCACCAGCATCGCTCCATCCAAGATGGGGGAAGGGCCCGTCCGCGGTTTGATCGCGGACGGGCCTATTTTCTCCTGCCTCAGTCTTAGTGGGCCAGTTTCGCGCGTGAGGGCGGCGCTTTCAGCTTCGGCGTTGTTGCTTTGTCCGGGTTGTCATGGTCGCGCGTCAAAAACTCGACATCGTCTCGCAGCCCTTCCGGGTCGTTCACCCATTTGTCGTAAAATCCGAAGGGGTTGGTGGCATGGCCGCCGGGCTCTGAAGTGAAACCCCGGTGGACGATATTGTAGAGGTGATTCTCCGCGGTCCAGTTGCGCCGGGCGTCGCGGATTGTTGTCAGCGAAAGCGTTGCGTAGGTCGCTTCATCGGGGCCAGTGCCGCATTCGGCCAGCACGCTGCCGTCGAAATCGACAATATTGGAGTGGCCGAAATAGGAATAGACCAGATCGCGTCCCGCCATGTTGGCGACTGCGACATAGGCTAAGTTTTCCCACGCCCTGACCTGCGCGATCATGCGCTGCTGTTCCTTGGAGGGGTACATATAGCCCTGGATACGCACCACCAGTTCAGCGCCTTTCATCACCGTGTCGCGCACGATTTCGGGCATGTTGCAGTCATAACAGATCGTGCCGCCAATCATCAGGCCTTTGGGGCCCTCGGCCACGGCGGTCTCGTGACCGGCTGTCCACGGCTCTTGCGGGCACCACGGAAAAATCTTGCGGTAGGTCATGCAGACTTCGCCCTGATCGTTGATCATGATCAGCGTGTTGTAGGGGTTGAGGCCGTCCGGATGTTCCTCGCCGGTGAGCGAAAAAATGCCGAATACGCCAGCCTTTTTGCAGGCTTCGGAGAATATCTGCACCTCGTCGCCGCCAATCGTGGTGGTCAGGTCGGACCATTTGGTGGGATGGAAGCCCTGCGTCGTATATTCCGGGAAGACGATCAGGTCGAGGCCCGGATAGCCCCGCTTCATGCCCTCGATAAAGCCGGCGATGCGTTTGCAATTATCGAGCACCTCCGCTTTGGTCTCGACCACCGGGACTTTATAATTTACGACGCCGACGCCAACCGCGTCGTCGCTGGAGGAAATCGAACCTTGAGGCATAATTGTTCTCCCTAACCCATGTGAAGATGCCAGGCGCGGCACATTTAGAATATTCTGGCCGAGAGGTTAATTGCGGCGGGGCTCCGCTTCAAGCGGCAAAAATTCTCAAACCGCCTATCGCTTTTGCTTGCCGGTCTCAGGGACGTGGACAATATTTCTTATGCGAACGCAACGAGGGTCGAAAATGCTTGATGCAACCACGCCGCAGCCGCAAGACACCGCATTTGAGGCCCTAGAGGGTACGCAGAATTCCAATCTTCTGTTGCTGTGCGATCATGCGAGCAACGCATTGCCGGGTGGCTGGGATGGGCTCAGACTTTCGTCGGAACGGCTTGAGCAACATATTGCCTGGGACATCGGCGCTGCCGCGGTTACCCGACACCTCGCCCGGCTGTTGGGCGCGCCGGCGCTTCTGACCCGGTATTCGCGCCTCTTTATTGATTGCAACCGCGCGCTCGACACGCCCAACTCGTTTCCGGAAGAGAGCGACGGGGTCGCCGTGCCGGCCAATCGCGCGGTGCCGGCGGCGGAGGCGGCGCATCGTGCCGATATCGCCTATCATCCCTATCATAGCGAGCTGTCGCGCCGGTTGGACGTGCTGAACGATCCGTTTGTCGTCGCCATGCATAGCTGCACGCCGATATTTTCCGGCGTGGCGCGGCCTTGGCATGTTGGCGTGCTATGGCGCCAAGACGCGGCCAGTGCGGAGCATCTGATCGCGGCGCTGGCACGAGATAAGTCCCTGTGCGTGGGCGACAACCAGCCCTATTCGGCACTTGAGACGCCAGGCTATACGGTGGAGGGCGTGTTGGAGCCGCGCAAGTTGCGCCATGTCATTATCGAGATTCGCCAAGACCTAATTGCCGGAAGCGACGGGGCAGAAGCCTGGGCGGAGCGCCTGGCGGAGTTGTTCAGTCGCGAATTCGGCTTTGCCAGGCCCCAATCATGAAAGTTGCTGCAGCTGTTCAGATTGCGCGAATTGTCGCCCGCACCGGATGCCTTCGAGGCGCCAGTTTCGACCATCCATAGCGCATCTTAGGGATTCCGGTGAGCACTTGGCCTGTCTTGTTTGTCACAGGATTCGATGGCGTCACATCCGGCGAATGCTTATATGTACCGGTCGGTGAGCGTCGGCGTGCTGAGGCCGCCTTTCAATTGCTCAGTATTCCGATCTGCTCGTAAGCGCCCGAGCTGAGGAACAGGGGGTTGTAAATGTTGATGAGCGGCGAGGAATACCGGGAGTCTCTGCGCCGCTATAGCCCGACCGTCTATCTCGACGGCGCGCGCGTTGATTCGGTCGCCGATGAGCCGCGACTCGCTCCGGGAATAGCGGCCGTGGGCGTCACTTATGATTTCGCCAAAGTAGAACGTCACCGCCCGTTGATGGTGGCTGAAGAGCAATCAAGCAGCGCTTCGGTAAACCGCTTTCTTCATATTAACCGTTCGTCGCGCGATCTTTTGGACAAGCTCGAAGCGGTGCGCCTGGTATGCCAGCGCGTTGGCTGCGCCCAACGCTATCTCAGCCAGGACGCACTCAATGCCATCCATCAGGCAACTCACCTAATGGATGCAGAGTTGGGCGGCGGTCTACACCAGCGCTTTAGCGCCTATCTGCATCGCGTGCAAGCCGAAGACCTAACTCTCGGCGTGGCGATGACCGATGCCAAGGGCGATCGTTCCAAACGACCGCATCAGCAGACCAACAACAATGCATATGTACATATCCGAGAGCGCCGCACCGACGGCATTGTCATCTCGGGCACCAAGGCAATTGTCACCGGCGCTCCCTATATGCACGAACTGCTGGTTATGCCTGGGCGCAATATGGTTGAGGAAGATGCTGAGTTTGCCGTTTGCTGCGCCGTACCCGTCGATGCCACAGGGCTTACCGTGATCACGCGGCCGGCCGGACGGCCCGGTGAAGACAGTGCTGTATTTAGTGGGCGCTACGGCCAATCGACCGGCGTTTGTGTGTTCGAGGATGTGTTCGTGCCGTGGCAGAACGTGTTCATGGCTGGCGAATGGCAGCAGGCCCAATTTCTGACGCGCGCTTATGCTTGTCATCACCGCCATAGCTGCATTGGCGCGCGCGCCGGCTTCGGCGATCTCCTGATCGGCGCGGCTTTGATGATGGCGGAAGCCAATGGGCTCGATGCAGGGGGCAATAATTATCTTCGCGAACGCATGGTCGAGTTGATTAAGATTGTGGAGGGCTTCTTCGCCTGTGGCGTCGCCAGTTCCACTTATGGTGTGCCTGATGCCTCAGGCTGCGCCGAGCCTGAGCGCATCTTCGCCAATGTCGGCAAACTGCTTTTGTCGACGCAAATTTACGATATGCAGCGCATCGCCCATGACGTTTCAGGTGGCCTGATCGTTGCCTTGCCGGGGCCGGACGAGGACCACAATCCGGCGACGGCGGCACATCTGGAGGAGTTATGGCAGGGCAGGGATGACATCTCGCCTGCGCGCCGGCGCGACGTGGCGCGCTTTCTCGGCGACATCACCGCCTCCGACACGGCGGGCTGGTATTCGCTGATCAGCCTGCATGGCGGCGGCTCGCCGGCGGCAACAAGCATGGAGATTTATCGCAGCTATCCGTTGGAAGATAAGGTCGCCCTGGTGGAGGGCTTGCTCGATCGCGGGCTTCTTGCCTCAGAAAGCGGCGAAAGTGGAGCCGAGGATCAACCGGGTCGCTGCTGCGCGGACGGTTGTCAGCCGCCGGACGAGGATTAAGAACTGCCCTGAGGTTGACGGTTTTAATCCACCAAATTGAAGCGTTTGCCGTCCGGATCCCAAATTTCCAACGCGCCATCGAAGATATTGAGGTACCAGCCTTGCAGGGTTAATTCGCCGGCCGACACGGCTTCTCGGATAAACGGAAATGTCGTCAGATTGTCGAGGGAAAGGCGCACCGCCTGACGCTCCGCAGCGCTCAACAGAGCATCGCCTTTCAGTTCTGGGTCACTTTCCAAGGCGCGTTCATATGCGTAGCGCAGCAAGTCAGTCCAAGCACCGATGAAAGTTCCACCGTCATATACCCGCTCCTCGCCGCCCTCTTGCTTGCGAATCATCGAGGCGACGCCACCGCAATGGGCGTGGCCGATGATAATTATATGCTCGACATGCAGCCCTCTGACCGCAAACTCCAACGCCGCACTGGTGCCGTGGTAGAGCCCATCTTCTTCGAATGGCGGTACCAAAGCGGCAACATTACGCACGGCGAAGATGTCGCCCGGTTCCGTCTGAAGAACGATCGCGGGATCGACCCGCGAATCCGAGCAAGCCAACACTGCGAAGCGCGGATTTTGCCCGTGCCGAATCAGATCTTGATAGAGGCTCGGAGATTCCCCGTAATACAACTCGCGGAACTTTCTGAAGCCGTTCAGAAGAACGCTTATGTCGGTCATTTCAAGACATCCATCGCACGGTTTACGTCTTCAGAATATTTTGAACGGAGCCGGCGTCAGCCGCAACTAGTGATCTCAAAGTCGAACGATCATTCGGCCGGGCAGCCCGGCATTCTAACGCCTTGTAGATATTGATCGATCAATTCTATAAACCGCGCCCGTCCAAAACTCGCCCAGTGGCCGCCATGCACGGTCTCTACATTGAACGCACGCAAACGCTCCATGCTGGCGGTATAAATCTCCGGTACCGAATGGTAAAGCGTATCATAGAGCGGCCCGTCATAAACCACGTCTCCGGAAAGAAGCGTTCCTGTCGCCGCCTCCCACAGGGCGATACAGCCGGGTGAATGGCCGGGAAGGTGCAACACTTCCAAATTCCGGTCGCCAAGGTCGATAATTTCGCCGTCGGCCACCAACCCAGTCGGCGGCGCTGATCGAATGGAATATTTATCCACGTCAAAGTCGGTATATGGCGCAGCGGTGAATATTTCCTCGGTGACATAATCCGCGATCACCGTATTGCGCCGGTCGGGGGTAGTTAAGATATCCGCCTCCGCCGTATGCATAAGCCGTGCATCGAATTCGTAATGGCCGCCGACATGATCGAAATGGCTGTGGCTGGCGACGCAGAGAAGAGGCTTTTCCGTCACCAGAGCGACGTGGCGCTTTAGGCTGACCACGCCCATGCCTGAATCAAACAGCAGGTCGCGGTCGCTGCCGCGCACATGCCACATATTGCAGCGGATATCTGGTATGACATGGGGTTCGAAGATCAGTGTTATATCTTCACTGTAAGTACGTGTTTCGAACCAGCTATCGGCGACGGGTAGCGGCATATCTGAAATGTAACATGATTGCGGGAGGGCGGTAACATGGCAGGGCGGGTAGCCGGCAAAGTGGCCTTGGTGAGCGGCGCGGCGACAGGAATCGGTCAATCAATCGCTACGTGTCTGGCGGTTGAAGGTGCGCGTGTCGCCGTGGCGGATATCGACGCGACGCGCGGCGCAGACGTTGTCTCCGCAATCCGGGAAGCGGGCGGGGCGGCGCTGTTCGTAGTCCTCGACGTGACGGAGGAGGCATCCTGGCAAGCTGCGATCGGCGCCGTGGAGTCCGAATTCGGCCACCTCGATATTCTCGTCAACAATGCCGGTATCGCGATCATCGAGAGTGTCGACAAAATGTCTTTCGAAGACTGGCGGACTGTGATGGCGGTCAACATCGACGGCGTTTTTCTCGGCACCAAGCACGCCGTACCGGCAATGCGCCGCGCTGGCGGCGGCTCCATCGTCAACATTTCTTCCATTCTTGGCCTGACAGGCGAAGAGAAGCTTTCCGCCTATTGCGCCTCGAAGGGCGCGGTAAGATTGTTCACCAAGGCGGTGGCGCTCGAATGTGGACGCGACGGCAGCGGCATCCGTGTCAATTCCATTCACCCCGGCTATATTCGTACGGCGATGGTCGAGGATACGTGCCGGCGCGATTATGGCGATATCCCAACCGGTCTTTCAGAGCTTGGAAAATTGCATCCCATCGGGCGTATTGGCGAGCCCGAGGAAATTGCCGCCGGCGTGCTTTACTTGGCTTCCAACGAGAGCAAATTCGTCACCGGCAGCGAGCTTGCCATCGACGGCGGCTATACCGCAGCGTAGGAGCAAGAGAGATGGTCAAGCTAGCAGCCTATGCCGAGTTCAAGACGATGTTGGATCGCGCGGCGGAGATTAAGGACGAACTTCTTCCAAACGAGTTGGAAATGCTGCACAGCCTCAACGCCAAATATTCTGAGCCGCTAAATCTCGATCCTTTCGACGTCACCGCTATCGAAGTCATCCTGCGTAATGTCGGGGTCCGTAAGGGTTTCAGTTTCGACGTCAAAAAAGATGCGGCCCGGGTTATCGATCTACCGCGCGTCAAAGAGTGAAGCGCCGCCACCGGCCGCCACCGGCCGGCAACGCATTACCTTTCCCATTTCTGACTTTCGGTCGCGCGCTGTTTTTCCGGTGGCGCTGGGTCGGGTAGGGCATAGAATTTTTTAGCCGCGCGGATTTACCCGTATCCTCGAAAGCGCGTTCGACCAATTTCTGTAGATGCAAGCCGACATCCGTGCCTTTGTGCGGTGCGTCGCGCGTGATGCTGACCACCATGCGGATGGCATAAAACGGCGGGCGTTCCTGCTGAGGTTTTGCAACCCGACCCAGTTTTGCATTCTTGACAGGATGGTTTGTTCTGATAGAACAAAAAGAGAACATAAGAACACAGAGAACACAGAGACGAAGCCCTGTACCCACCGGTTTCGTCCGGCCAAGGAAAGGCTGTCTTTTATGCTTCGCGCCGTTCCCTCCAGTGCCGCTTCCGGGTCTGCTGCGCCGCAAGTTTCCGTCAGGGTAGTTGAACTGCGCCGTCGCATTGACGCTCTGGAGCGGGCGGGTTCTGAGCCGGTGGCGGGACAGCGCGCCGGTTTGCTGGGCGCGCTGCCATTCGGCGCGCCGGAGATCGACGATGCCTTGCCGTGGCGCGGCTTGGCGCTGGGCGCGCTGCATGAAATTTCGGGCCCGTCGCGCGACGCTGCGGCGCTCGGCTTTGTCAGCGCCTTATTGGCCCGTCTTGCCGCCCGCGCGCCGGGCGTGGTGCTGTGGTGCCGGCGGCGCGGCGCATCATATGAGAGCGGCGATATTTATGCACCGGGTCTTGCGGCGTTCGGCCTCGACCCGTCGCGCCTGATTTTGCTCGGCGCGAAACAGGGCCGGGATGTGCTCTGGGCCATGCGCGAAGGGCTTTCCTGCCCGCGCCTTCTGGCCGTGGTGGGCGAGGTAGAAGATGCAGCGGTCGGGTTGACCGCCAGCCGTCGCCTGCAACTCGCGGCGGAGAAAAGTGGCGTCGGGTGTTTTCTGTTGCGCCGAGTCCCGCCGGAGGGCGGGCAGCTTAATAACGCCCCGCCGAAGGGCGGGCACTCTAATACCACGCCGGGGAATGCCGAAGAGCCGAGCGCGGCACTTTCCCGGTGGCACGTGCGCGCGGCACCGAGCGGCCCAGTTCCGGGCCTGGAGGCGGCACCGGCAGCGCAGCGTTGGCTTGGTCCGGGACGGTTGCGTTGGCATGCCGAGTTACGCCGCTGCCGCGCTGCTGCATCCCGGGAATGGCTTGTGGAATGGCATCATGAGACGGGTAATTTCACTGTGGCTGCCCCGCTTTGCGACCGATCGGTTGAGCAGACGGCAGCCGGCCTGGCGATCTGAGCCGCTGGTCACGGTTTGTGACGGCGGTCTCGGGGGCGGCAGTTTTGGCGCCGCGCGCGGTGGGCTGGGTGCGCGCGACGGCGGCGGTTCGGTTATGCGTGTGGCGGCGGCGAACCGGGCGGCGGAAGCGGCGGCGGGTATTGTGCCGGGCTTGCCCCTGACTGACGCTCGGGCGCGCTTGCCGGATTTGCGCGCTGTACCGGCCGAGGGCGGCGCGGATATGGAAGCGCTCGCGGCGCTCGGCGATTGGTGCGGCCGCTGGACACCGTGGGTGGCGCTGGATGCGGCCGGCCCGGATGCCGTACTCGGCGCCAGTCACGGTTTGTGGCTCGACATCACCGGCTGCGCCCATCTGTTTGGTGGCGAGATGGCCTTGTTGAACGATATGGCGCGCCGTCTGGCACGTTTCGGCTTCGCCGCGCGCGCGGCGCTGGCCGATACTCCCGGCGCGGCTTGGGCGGTCGCGCGTCATGGCGCCATGCGTCACATCAGTGCGCGCCAAAAAGAAGAGCGACATAGTGAGGCACAGCAGGGAGAGCTTGCAAAGCATATGAGCGTGGTTGCGCCGGGCAAGATGCGCGCTGCCCTGGCAAAGCTTCCACTCAAGGGCCTCAGGCTCGTCCCGGCTGAAACGGAGGGTTTGGAGCGTCTCGGCTTCCGCGCTATCGGTGACCTGTACGGCATTCCGCGCGGCGCCCTGGCGCGGCGCTTCGGCGAGGGCGTAATGCATCGTTTGGATCAGGCGCTGGGGCGCGAGGATGAGCCGCTGTCGCCGCGCCGCCCGGTCGCACCGCACCGCGTGCGGCAGGATTTCGCCGAGCCGATCTCCAGCCGCGAGGCCATCGCCGCCACGGCGCGCCGCTTGCTGGATGAATTGGCGGGCGTGTTGGAAGCGGATGCGCTGGGCGCGCGGCGGCTGGAGCTCGCCCTCTATCGCGGCGATGGCAAAGTGGAGCGTATCGAGGTCGGCACCAGCGCTCCGGCGCGCGCGCCGTCTCATCTGATGCGTTTGCTGGCCGAGCCGCTGGATGCGTTGGACGCTGGTTTCGGTTTCGACAGCATGGCCCTTGCGGCAAGCCAGTGCCAACCGCTCGCCCCGGCCCAGCTTACGATTGACCCGCAGACCCCCACCACAGCTCCTGCAGTCGTTGCCGCAGCGCAGAGTCTTTTCACGCAGGAAGATGGCGATGACGAAGTGTCCCGTCTGATCGACCGCTTGGGCGGGCGGCTGGGGTTCACTAATGTGCGCCGTCTGGCGCTTTTCCCGAGCCACATGCCCGAGCGCGCGGCGGTGTCCGGCGTTGCGTCGGCGCCCGCGGCGAAGGGGCTATCCAATCTTTCCACGCACGTATCACATTGGCCCGCCGCCAAGCAGCGCCCGCTTTGCCTTCTGCCGCGGCCCGAAGCGGTTGAGGCGGTGGCCATGCTGCCTGACGCGCCGCCGGTGATATTCCGCTGGCGGCGCATGGTGCACCATGTGGCCAAGGCCGAGGGACCGGAGCGTATCGCCTCCGAATGGTGGCACGCGGAAGGCGCCGCGCCACTCGCTGCATTGCTTGATGGCGAGGTGGATTCGATCCGCGATTATTACCGCGTCGAGGATGACCAAGGGCGGCGCTTCTGGCTCTACCGCGACGCCCCCTACCGCGCCGGCATGGCTCCTGGCTGGTGGCTGCATGGCCTGTTCGGGTAACGCGTATGAGTGCTTATGCCGAATTGCAGGTGACGAGTAATTACAGCTTTTTACGTGGCGCTTCACACCCTTCGGAGCTTGTCGACCAGGCGGCGGAACTCGGCCATACGGCCGTCGCGCTGACCGATCGCAACACGCTGGCTGGCGTGGTGCGCGCACATGTGGCTGCGCGCGAGACTGGTGTCCGTCTCATTCCGGGTGCGCGCCTTGACCTCACGGTGGAGCTGAAGATGGAGGACGAGCATTCAGGGGCGAGTTTCCTCTGCCTCCCCACTGACCGCGCCGCTTATGGCCGTCTTTCCGGCCTTCTTACTCTCGGCAAGCGGCGCGCCCCGAAGGGCCAATGCTGGATCACTCAGGAGGATGTCTTACACCATGCGCGCGGGCAGATTCTGATCGCTCTGCCGCCTCCTGTGGCGAACGAGGCGGGGCATGTGGCTGGGGCCGATGAAGCTCAGGCGGAATCGGGTTTTGCAGTCATGCTCGAAGAATTCGCCGCCGCCGCCCGCGCGGCATCTGCCACCTGTTATCTCGCTGCGCATCATCTCTACCGGGGCGATGATGCACGCCGTTTGGCGCGCCTTGAGGCCATTGCTGAGCGTTGCGGCACGCCGCTTGTCGCCACCAACGATGTGTATGCGCACACGCCTTCCCGCCGGGCGCTGCAGGATGTGCTCACGTGCATCCGCGCGCATTGCAGCATCGACAATGCGGGTTGGCGCCTGCACGCCAATGCCGAACGCCACCTGAAGAGCGGTGCCGAGATGGCGCGCCTGTTTGCGCGCCATACGCACGCCATCGCACGCAGTATAGAGATCGCCGACGCCTGCCGCTTCAATTTGGACGAACTGCGCTATGAATATCCGGCCGATCCGGTGCCCGACGGGCGCACGGCGCAGGAGGAATTGGCGCACCTCTCCTGGCTTGGCGCCGGGGCGCGTTGGCCGGACGGCGTCCCGGCCAAGGTGCGGGCGCAGGTCACCCATGAGCTGACGTTGATCGGCTCGCTCGGCTACGCGCCTTACTTTCTCACCGTTCACGATATCGTCCGTTTCGCGCGCGAACGCGGCATTCTCTGCCAGGGGCGCGGCTCGGCGGCCAATTCGGCGGTGTGTTATTGCCTCAACATCACGGCGGTCGATCCCAACCGCATGGAGTTGCTGTTCGAGCGCTTCGTCAGCGCCGCGCGTGATGAGCCGCCAGATATCGATGTCGATTTCGAGCATGAGCGGCGCGAAGAGGTGATTCAATATATTTACGAAAAATATGGCCGCGCACGGGCTGGCATCGCGGCGACGGTGATTAGTTATCGCGGGAAGAGCGCTATACGCGAAGTCGGCAAGGCGCTCGGCCTTTCGGGCGATGTGGTGGGTGCGCTCTCCAGTGCGCTGTGGCGCTGGGGGCGGGCCAGCAACACGAAGGACGACCATACGGAAGCCCAGGTGCGTGAGGCCGGCCTCGACCCGGCGGACCACCGTCTCGCCCTCGCCCTGCATCTGACCCGCGAGCTGATCGGCTTCCCCCGCCATTTGTCGCAGCATGTCGGCGGCTTTGTTATCACGCGCGGACCGCTCTCGGAAATCGTACCGGTGATGAATGCGGCCATGGCGGAGCGCACCAATATCGAATGGGACAAGGACGATCTCGATGCGCTCGGCATTCTCAAAATCGATGTGCTCGGGCTTGGCATGTTGAGCTGTATCCGCAAGGGCCTCGATCTGCTGGCGCGGGAACATGATCTGGCGCTCGACCTTGCCGAGGTGCCGGCCGAGGACCCAGCGGTCTACGATATGTTGTGCAAGGCGGATACCGTCGGCGTTTTTCAGGTCGAGAGCCGGGCTCAGATGTCCATGTTGCCGCGCCTCAAGCCGCGTGCCTTTTACGACCTCGTTATCGAGGTCGCCATCGTGCGTCCGGGGCCGATCCAGGGTGACATGGTGCATCCCTATTTGCGCCGCAGAAGCGGTGAGGAGCAGGCGATCTTTCCGTCGGTCGAGCTGGAGCAGGTCCTTGGAAAAACGCTCGGCGTGCCGCTCTTTCAGGAGCAGGCCATGAAGATCGCCATCGTCGCCGCCGGCTTCACACCGGAGGAGGCGGACAAATTGCGCCGCGCCATGGCGACCTTCCGCCGTACCGGCCTGGTGCATACTTTCCACGACAAGATGATCAACGGTATGGTGGCGCGGGGCTATGACGAAGCCTTTGCCAGGCGTTGCTTCAGCCAGATCGAGGGCTTCGGCGATTATGGCTTTCCAGAATCGCACGCCGCCTCCTTCGCTCTCCTGGTCTATGTCTCGGCTTGGTTGAAATGCCATTATCCGGCGGTCTTCGCCGCCGCCATCCTCAACAGCCAGCCGATGGGCTTCTACGCCCCGGCGCAATTGGTGCGTGATGCGCGCGCGCACGGCGTCGAGGTGCGGGATGTCGATGTCAATGCAAGCACATGGGATTGCACTTTGGAACCGGCATCCGGGAGCCATAGGGGCCGGGCTCTGCGCCTCGGCTTTCGCGAGATCAAGGGCTTTCCCGAGACCGCGGCAACCTGCATCGTTGCGGCGCGGGACGACGGTTACCGAAGCATCGCTGAATTGCGCCGCCGCGCGGGCCTTTCCAAGGCGGTGCTGGAAAGGCTCGCCCGTGCCGACACTTACCGCTCTATGAACCTTTCGCGGCGCCAGGCCGCATGGGATATCCGCGCTCTCGATGATGCGCCGTTGCCGCTCTTTGCCGCGTTGGAGGGGGATGGCGAGAGCGTGCATCCGGCAATGGCCGAGTCCATCATCCGGTTGCCAGCCATGAGCATGGGCGAACAGGTGGTGGAGGATTACGCCACATTGCGCATGTCGCTGCGCTGCCATCCTTTGGATTTGCTGCGCGCGAAGTTAGAAGCGCGTGGCGTCGTGCCGTGCACCCAGCTTGGGGCCCTGACGCCCGAGCGCCTGGTCACGGTTGCCGGGCTGGTGCTGTCGCGTCAGCGCCCGGGCACCGCTAAGGGCGTTATCTTTATGACTCTGGAAGACGAAACCGGCATCGCCAATTTGTTCGTCTGGGCAGATGTTTTTGAGCGCTTCCGTCGCACAGCAGTGGGTGCGCGGCTGCTAATTTGCACAGGCCGTCTACAGCGTGAAGGGCTGGTCATCCACATCATCGCCAAACATTTAGAGGATTATTCCCAGCATCTCAACGGACTAGTGGATTTGGGCCGCGAGGCCGAACCGCCAGGCCCGGCCACGAGGCTCGCCATCGCGTCCCGTAATTTCCATTGAGTGGCGCCGCAGTGTGGCGCAACATTTCGCCAGCGTAAAACATCGATCATAAAAAACAGGGTGACCATCATGACCAAAGTACTCGTCATCGTGCCGCTTCCCCTTGGCGAAGAAGCAGTCGAGCGCCGCCGCCGTCAACTGCAACATGTCAAACTCGGCCCCGATATGGAGTTTGATTTTCGCCCAGTGAAGGCCGGGCCGATCCATTTCATGGGCCGGCACGACGAAATTTTCATGGAGTTCGCAATATTCGAAGCGGGGCTCACGGCTGCCGAGGAAGGCTATGACGCGGTCTGCGTCGACACCACGAGCGATTCCGGTGTCGCCGAATTACGCTCGATGCTTGATATTCCTGTAATCGCCACGGGCCGGTCGGCAATGCTATATTCGCTTATGCTTGCCAATAATTTTTCCCTGCTTGGCATGTACGATCCGGATTTCTCAGAATCGCGCGACGCGACGCGTAATTTTTTTAAATCGGTTCTCGATAAGTCAGGCCTTGGCAAACATTGCGCATCGGTCGCCCTTTATCAGACACATGGCGACTATGATAAATTATATGAGGGACGCGAGGACGAAGTCTTTCCCAAGATGCTTGAAGCAAGCCGGCGGGCGATAGCGGAAGACGGCGCCCAATGCATTTGTCTGGGTTCGACCGCAATGTATCAGGCCGGCGATTATTTAGCGAAGCGGCTTCCGGTACCGGTGGTCAACCCGGGGCCGCTTAGTTACAGATTGGTCGAGACGGTGCTTGCGATGGGCCATCGCCAAAGCCGTGTCGCCTATCCCGAACCCCTGGTGCGGCGCGACGCGGCGATCCACGCCATGCTCGACGCCGCGCAAAAAAACCAAATCTAGAAAGAGCAAGAAAAAGCCCTTCCCCCAGACAGGAGGAAGGGCAAATGCGCACCATAGGGCGGCGCTTATGGAAACTCTGGTGTGGCTCTACTCGGCTGCCGCCGGCGCGGAAATTTGGCGACGCGCCGCGAGGACGTCGGCGTCAGGTGCTTTATGGAAGTCGCCGTCTTTCATGATCGCGATTAGATTATCGCGGTCCTGTAGGATCGACACATCTTGGGTCGGGTCGCCGTTGACCAACAGCAGGTCGGCTAAATACCCCTGCTTGATCTGGCCCAAATTCATATCCATCAATTCGCCGCCCCATTTGGTCGCGGCAGTCAGGGCCTCGGCAGGCGAATAGCCAAATAGATTGACGAAATGCTCCAGATCGCGCGCGTTGGAGCCAATTGGCGTCCAGGCAAAGCCGTAATCGCCACCTGGTAAAGCGCGGATGCCACGTTTACGCACTTCATGATAGACGCGCGCCGTATTCTCCATCTTGCGGAATAGGTTCATTGACTCGGCCACCTCCCTGGTCATGCCCCAGTCGCTGGCTTCATAGGCGGTGGCGTAGATCGCCCCCGCCGCCGGGGCGAGGAAAATGTCTTTCTTCTTCGCTTCCAACATATCGATGGTCTTATTGGTCGCATAGTCTGCATGATAAATGACGTTGATGCCGTGCTTGAGCGCCATACGAACGGCGCGGTCGGCCCGCGCGTGGCAGGCGATGTGAACACCCGATTCTTTCCCAATCTCGACCGCCGCGGCCACTTCCGCGTCAGTATAAGTCAGTTTCTCAGACTGTCCCTGTTGGGCAAATTCGTCGCCCGAAATATTAATTTTGAGGACATCTACGCCCTCGCGTATGCAAACGCGGCAGGCGCGCCGTACTTCATCCGCGCCGTCGGCGATATATCCCACAGACTCATGATACATGTGCAGTTGCCGCTCGTCACCGAGGCCGCCGGTCGATGTGATCTCGGGCGAAGCAGCCTTGATACGCGGGCCGGGAAAACGTCCGGCATTGATGACATCCCGCAAAACAGGCTCAAGACGAAGCTTGGGCGAGCCCACGCCAGCGGCGGAAAACAGGCTGGTGAAGCCATGGTCTAGCATGAGCCGCGCATTCTCGAGCGCGATCACCATATGCTCTTCCACCGGCGTGCGGCCAATTTCCGCCAGGGTGGCGCAGTTGGTGTAGCAAACATGCGAATGCGATTCTATGAGGCCCGGCATTAGAGTGGCACCGGCGCCGTCGATTACTTCGGCGCCATTGGCCTTGATCTTGCGGGGACCCTTTACAACTTCTTTGACCATTTTGCCCACTAATGCACGAAGCTTCGAGCACTAATCCGCTGCCCGGTGTTAAAGTGCGCGATCGCATCTTAAAAGCGGGAGAAAAAACCGATGGCCATCGTTCTTCAAACAGATTTTGCATGGCCCGATGTGGAGATCGAGCGCACCGTGATTGAGGGCGCTGGGCATATCCTGGTGGCCGGCACTTCGGAGGCCCTACCGCCCGATCGCATCGAGGCGTTAGTAGTGGAGCATGACCCCGAAGCGATAATGACGTGTTGGGCCGAGGTATCGGCCGCCGCCATCGCATCGCCCACCAAACTTGCTATTGTCCAGCGCATTGGCGTTGGGCTCGACAATATAGCGGTCGAGGCGGCAACGGAAAGGGCAGCTTGGGTCGCAAATGTGCCTGACTATTGCGTCGAGGAAGTCTCAGACCATGCCGTAGCCATGATCATGGGTTGGCTCCGGGGCGTCGTACCTTTGGACAGAGAAGTTAAAGCGGGGCGTTGGAATCCAGCAGCTGCCCAACTGCGCCGCGCCGCAGATCTGACGGCAGGCATATTGGGTTATGGCCGCATCGGTCAGGCGAGCGCTCGCAAATTGACGGGAATTGGACTAACCGTTCTCGCCACTGATATTACGCCGCCCTCGAGTTCTAAAAATGCGCGAATGGTGGATATGGCCGAACTATTGGAGCAATCCGATGTCATCCTGGTGCATTTGCCGTTAATGCCCGATACAGAACATTTGGTAAATGCGGCCTTTCTCGCCCGCATGCGTCTTGGCTCGCTGTTGGTGAACGTGAGCAGGGGACCGGTGGTTGATTCCGCCGCGCTGATCGAAGCGCTGAAAGAGGGACCGCTCGCCGCTGCGGCGTTGGACGTGGTGGAGGGCGAACCCGACCCGCCGGCCGAATTAGTCGCGCGGGCCGATGTTGTCGTGACGCCTCATGTGGCGTTTTCCTCCGACGCGTCACTCGCTGAACTGCGTCGCCGTTCCGCTGAGGAAGTGGTTCGTGTTCTTGCCGGAGAGCGACCTGAGAACCCGTGCAACGCCCCGCTGCGCTCCGGTTGATTTGCGGCCTGAGAACGGTAAGGCTTGCGAGTGATGACGTGGGAGCATTGTCAAGCACTGGACAGGCGCTGCAACGGTGCGGGACGACTTTAATTATGCCGCACCGCTGGGATCAAATGACTGGTGTGGATTCGATCACAATGTTGCTGTGCAATTATTGAATGGGAGAGTAAATGACTGAAATCAATTATCAAGGCCTGCCTTGGCCGGTGCGCGATGACGTCACCGCGGCGCAGCGCCGGGCCTGGGAGCGATTGGGCCGCGCCGGCACCTGGCTAACAGGGGCGGAGCGGATCGCGGTTGCGGCGGAAACCCGCCACGCTCCGAATTGCACCCTCTGCCAGCAACGGAAAGACGCCCTGTCGCCAAATTCCGTCAACGGCAGGCATGATCAACTGGGCGCCCTGCCGGAATTGGAAGTAGAGCAAATCCATCGCATTCACACCGATCCGGGCCGACTCAGTCGCGCCTGGTACCGTGACCTGTGCGACGGCGGAGTTGCGGAGGAACGCTATGTGGAAATCGTTGGCGTGATTGCCACCGCCGTGGCGATCGATACCTTCACCAAAGGTTTAGGCCTGGACCTTTGGCCGCTTCCAGAAGCGCAGGAAGGCATGCCGTCACGCCACCGGCCCGCGGCCGCCGAACAGCAGATGGCTTGGGTCTCAACGCTCTCGCCACAGGACGCCATGGGCTCGGTGGACGAAGATCTATATGGCGGCCGCCCCACGGTCGGCAATGTGGTGCAGGCCATGAGCCTGGTGCCGGCGGAGGTGCGGAATTTCTTTGATCTGGTGACCCATCAATACCTCCCGCCGGCAGCAATGATGGATTTCGCTACCGAGTACCGCGCGATCAGTCACGCTCAGATCGAATTGGCCGCCGGCCGGGTATCCGCGCTGAACCAGTGCGTCTATTGAACTACCAGCCATGGGCTCTGCTACGTGCGAGCGGCCATAATGACGGTAGTGAATACGATCTCTCGGTGATGACCGGGGCCGATATTTCCGGCGAGGGGGCGGGCGGTGGCGTCGCCAATGGCGCCTTGTTGTTGCGCTTTGCCACCGCGGCGTGGGCCGGAGATGCGGGAGACTTGGCGGCGGCACGGACGGAAATCGCCGAAACCATGGGCGCCGCCGCACTGACCGATACGGCTGCAGTGGTCGCTTTGTTCGATGCCATCGACCGGGTGGCGGATGCCACCGGCATCCCATTGGAGGATCAAAAAGCTGCGATAACAGCCGATTTCCGTTCCACAATCGGAATTGATGACTTCGCCGCCGCCGACGAAAAGGGATACAGCACCTAAACGGAGCGAACTCATTGGCATAGTCATGGCCCAGAGCCGCGAGAGCGAAGCAGACACGAACGTAATGTGCCACAAACGGGCCAAAGCCATGTTCGGCATTGGAGCTTGAGTCATGATCGTGTGATGACGCCATTTGTGATAATCTTGTTGGCAACAGGCAGTAGCGCTGTGACGCCGTCGGAGATAGCCCGGATGCCGTGTTGATGCTGAATGAATCGTGCCCGCCGCAGGAAAAACGCTGGCGATCTGCGCAAATGGAAAGGCAATTGGCGTGAGCCCAGAGCCAACCGGCAACCTGACAAATGTGCGCCTGCTGCACAATTTAAGCGAAGAAGCGATTGCAGAGCTTGAAAAACGCGGCAGATGGCGGCGCTTCGCCGGCGGCCAACAAATTCTCGACCGCGACAGCACGTCGCGAGAAGTATTTCTCGTCGTTGAAGGCCGCGTGGAGGTTATCAATTTTGCCATGTCGGGGCAGGAAGTCGCTTTCGGGCATGTTTCGAAGGGTGGTTATTTCGGAGAAATGTCGGCGATAGATGGGAAGCACCGTTCAGCCAATATCGTCGCCGTCGAGGACAGCCTGGTTTTGGTCGTACCGCCTGATTTGTTCTTGGAAATATTGATCCGCAACCCGTCGGCGGCAATGCAGGTTTTGCGCCGCATGTCGCACATTATCCGCACTGTCGACGATCGCATCATGGATTTAAGTACGCTTCGCGCCGTTCAAAGGGTCTATGTCGAATTGCTGCGTCTGTCTGAAGAAGACGAAAAATCCGGGAAATGTCTGGTTCGCATGATGCCGGTTCAACGCGATTTAGCCCGCCGCGCCGGCACCACACGAGAGACAGTGTCGCGCGTGCTCGGTGATCTAAAACGGGAACACATCGCCGAGCGCAAAGGGCGTACGCTTTATATCCAAGACAAAGATCGTCTATCGGAGATGACGGAAGCACTGTCGACTGGCGACGAAGATACTGTGCGCTAGTGCGAATCTAGATTTTTATATCTTTTCCGGCCGGGCATGTTTTGGAATTTAAGTGCCCGTGTCGAAAAATTCCAAAAGTTCGCCCGCCACCGCTTCGGGCTGTTCTTCTGGCAGCCAATGGCCGCACTCCGCGATTTCACCGCCGCGCACGTCGCTCGCTAGCTCGCGCATATTTTCGAGCACCTGTAGGCCGCGCCCCTTGCCGCCGCTGCCGCCCAGCGCCAGGACCGGCATGGCGAGCGGTGTTTTCTTATTCTCGTTGTTGTGCGCGATGTCGGTTGGCGTGGCGCGGTAAAATTCGAAGCCCGCGCGCAAAACACCAGGCTGCGAATAGGCGCGAACATATTCGTCGATGTCCTCCGGCGTAATCGCTGCCGGATTGTAGGCGAGATTGCTGTAGAACCACGAGAGATACATCCGCTCGCGTCCTGCCACCAGCGCCTCGGGAAGGTCTTGAACCCAATGAAATCCGTGATGCCAGCGCTTGCCGCCCCAGGTCAGTGCGTCGGCGCTACCGAATGGTATCACCACGTCGAGTATGGCAAGGCGCTTCACGGCTTCACCATGCGCATGGGCTAGAGCGTAGGCCACCGGACCGCCCCAATCATGGCCAGCCAGAAAGAAGCGCTGATGGCCGAGAGTGTCATGCATGAGCCGCCAAATATCGTTGGCGACGTTGCGTTTGTCATACCCTCCGGCCGGGCAGGAGGAGTCGCCGAGCCCCCGCATATCGGGTGCGATAACCGTAAAATGCTCGGCCAATGCCGGCATAACCCGGCGCCATTCCCACCAGGTCTGCGGCCAACCATGGAGAAGGCAAATTGCCTGCGGGCCATTCCCGGCCGACACATAGTGCAGCCGGACATCGCCAATTTCCGCGGTGTGATGTGTGAACATGAAATACTCCTGGGCGGGTTAGCCGCTTCAATCGCGTGCGGCGAATTCTTCGCGGAGCGCAGTTTTTAGAAATCTTACGGTCGAGGTGCGCGGGGTTTCGTCGACGAACTCGTAGGCGTTCGACTTTATCAGCTCCTTGGTGCGGTCGGTGATCTTGATGTAACCCTCTTTATCGATGGTCACAATGTTATCGATGGTCACAATGTCGCCGGTGCCGTTCATTAGCATCTTCTCTTCATTCGGTCGTCATATTGATGTGTGAGCGAAGTTAATGATGCCCGAAGAGATCACCGCAGCTCAACCCGACATGACGCTTCCGCACGCGGCGGGCCGGACGGTGAGGAATTTTCCGGTGCGCAATATGGGATGAGATGATAATTAGTGAGTACATTCTCGACTTTGGGAAACGAACGACATGGCTGACATCGCCCAACTTGGCAATCGTATTGAACTGGTGTCGATGGACAAACATTTCCATGACATCACACTAGGGCTTTACGAACAGCCTGCGGCGGACGGCGTGTCGGAATATCTGGTGCACAGCTACGCACACAAGGATGGAACGGCCGAGCGCATCCAATTTATAATGCGGGCTATGCAAGAGTTGGGTGGTGTCGTGGCGACGCCCGAAGGAAGCCTGCGTTTCGCCTGCGGAAATTCACACCGCGTAGCTTGCAAACGGCTCTTCATTGAAGCCAGCAAATTGCCCAGTGAAGCTTTGCCGGTACCTCGGCCACTGGCGGTTCATGATAAGAAAGCCGCATGCGAAATGACTGCGCAATCCCTCGATGGCGGCGTCTACCGCGTCTCCGCTGAGAGCAATGGTGAAGATATCCGGCGGCGCGTCCTGGCGATTGCCGGGGGCTTGCGCAAGTTGGGTGAAATGGCGGAATCGAACGCCGGAGATGAGGCTAGCTTCGCCTGTGGCACAGCCCATGATGCGCTGGTCGGCATGTTGCTTGTTCGCGCGCCCAATGTTCGCGCGGTGTTGCGCGAAGAAGATGCCGCGGCCTCCGGGGGCGTACTTGCGGCGCCCAGCGCGCAAACCGTTTAGCGAGGAAATCATGGTTATCCAACCCGCGCCTATAAAAGAGATGACCAGCCGTCAACGCGTTCTGGCGGCGCTTCGCCGCGAGCCGGTCGACCGCACGCCGGTGTGCAATCCAACCTCCGTTGCGACGGTGGAATTGATGGATTTGGTGGACGCCCCATTTCCTCACGCCAATCGCGATCCCGCGGCCATGGCACGCCTCGCAGCGACGAGTTACACCGAGCTCGGTTTTGATAGTGTCATGCCGGTATTCTCGATCGTTCAGGAATCTTCTGCCCTCGGCTGCTCTATGCAATGGGAGCAAAAGGACAATTGGCCGACCGTGCGTATGAACGAGCCAATCTGGAAAGACCTCGACGATATCCGCATACCCAATGATTTTCTGACCCACCCGGATATGGTCTGCGTGCTTGATGCCATTCGTCTCCTCCGCAAGGAATTGGGTGATGACGTGGCAATCATCGGCAAGACCATGGGGCCGTGGACTTTGGGCTATCACTGTTTTGGTGTCGAGCCATTCCTGTTGATGTCGCTCGACGACCCGGGTCGGACTATGGCCTGCCTGGAGCGTATGAAGGAAGCCACTGTGCAGTTCGGCTTGGCGCAAATTGATGCCGGCGTCGATGCGTTAACCGTTCCTGACCATGCTACCGGCGATCTGGTGAGTGGCGAATATTACAAACGCTTTCTCATGGACATGCATAGCGAATTCGTCGAGACGATACCGGTGCCGTTGATTCTGCATATCTGCGGCCGCACGGTGGACCGCATGGATTACATCGCGCGCACCGGTATGGCGGCTTTTCACTTCGATTCAAAAAATGAACCTGCCGAATCCATGGAGATCGTCAGCGATCGCATTTCCCTTATCGGCAACATCAACAATCCCGAGACCCTATTCTCCAAAAACCCGGAGGATGTTCGTAAGGAAGTTATCGCCAACCTCGAGGCCGGTGTGCCGCTGATTGGGCCGGAGTGTGCGATACCGCTGCAGACGCGCATCGAAAACCTAATGGAAATTCCTAAAACTGTTCGTCAATGGCATAACGAACATGTTCACGTGCACTAGGTCGGGCAAGCACCCTTAAAAACTCAAAGCGAACGGGCAGGAAGACGATGGCAGAGCTTTCCGATATCGGAAACGAATTCATCCGCCAGGAGATCGAGGAGTATCTCGAGCGTCCAGAGGAGATTGAACGCAATATCGAATTGTTCGCCCGCGTTCGGCCGGCCATGCAAGCCATCGCCGCAGCGCTCATAGAAGGCGAGGACGGTGAGGTCGACCGTCTCACCAAACTGGCGCTCGCAGACGGTATTGAGGCGCTGGAGATCATGGATGATGGCCTGATCGCTGGCATGGGAATCGTCGGCATCAAGTTTCGTGAAGCCATGATATTTGTCCCGGAGGTTCTGGCCTGCGCGCGCGCCATGAAGGCCGGCATGAAGTATATTGAGCCCATCCTTTCTGATTCCGGTGTGGAACCGATCGCAAAAGTGCTGATGGGCACGGTCAAAGGAGATTTACATGATATCGGCAAAAATCTCTGTATCATGATGTTGCGCGGCTCGGGCTTCGAAGTGGTGGATTTGGGCGTGGATACTTCAGAGGATGAATTTATCGATGCGATAGAAGAACATAAGGCTACCATTCTTGGGATGTCGGCGTTGTTGACGACCACCATGCCCAATATGGGCAAGACAATCGAAGCGCTGATTGACGCGGACGTGCGTGACGATGTGTTTGTCATGGTAGGCGGCGCTCCTGTCACGCAGGAATTCGCGGATGATATGGGCGCTGACGGTTATGGCAAGGATGCGCTTTCCTGCGTCAGCCTGGCCAAGAAACTGGCCGCGCAAACAGCTTAAAGAGATCCAAGGCTTCATGTCTAAGATCGATTCCGAAGAAATTCAAAAGCGCATGGCGCGGATATCGGAAATGTTTTCCGAGATGGTATCCCACGCGGAAACAGTTTCGCAGACCCGCTGTCCCTACCGTGACCGTCACGATCTCTGCACTGCGGAATTTCGCTGCCGCAACCAAAAACCGCCGGCGGCCGAAGGCGAGCGGCATCCATGCGGTCACGATGGAAATTTCGATTACCGTAGCGCCTGGGAATCCCAACCCCTGGCGCACGGAAGAGCAAAGAAAAAAGTCAAAGAGATTCGCGAGGGCGCAGCCCGGCGGAGAAGTGAGTCGCGGCGGAAGAAGGCGGATTGAGCACCATCACCCACGACCGCGCCGTGCGCGAACTCGTTGCCGGCAGGACGATCTTCGAATATGCGGACGAACTTTCCGTTGAAGTGCCAACCTCCTGCCAACGCAATGGCCGCTGCCATGAATGCGTAGTTGAAATCCGCCGCGGCATGGCCGCGCTCTCAAGTCCGAGTGATGCAGAATCCTTCCTGCGCGGCGATTTTCGCCTTGCCTGCCAGGCCAAGGTGATTTCGGACGAGTGCGATGTCGAGTTCGCCGCGCTGCGCCGCCGGCCACGCATTCTCACCTCTAATCCGCCTAAGAAAGGTTTGCTGCTTGATACGCCCGTGCGCGTCGATGGCGGCAAGGTGTATTACGACGACGAAGAACTGGGCGCCGATCGCGGCCATCAATTTGGCCTCGCGATTGACCTAGGCACCACGACGGTCGCCATGGAACTGGTCGATCTACGGACCGGGGAAGGGGTACGCACCTGCAGCTTTGAAAATCCACAGCGCTTCGGCGGCAGCGATGTGATGCACCGTATTTCCTATGACGGCACGGCTGGTCGGGGTGAACTGCAGCGCTCGGTTATCGCCGCCATCAATCGCGAAATCATGGATTTTTGCCAAGCACTCGACTTCTCGCGCCACGAGATTTACGAGGTCGTCGTCGCCGCTAATACGACAATGCGCGAAATTCTGTTCAAACTCGACGTCCAATCGATTGGACAAAGACCCTATAAGTCTCTTGTTGAACATGAATTTTCGGCCGGCAAAAGATCCGGTACGGCATTGACAGAGCGTGCGCGCAAGCTCGGTTTGCTGGCCAACCCGCGCGCCCGCGTTTACGGCATGCCGCTTGTGTCTTGTCATGTCGGTGGCGATCTCGCTGCCGGTCTCGCGGCTCTGGATATCACTGCCGAGGGTGCGGAATCCATCATGCTTGTGGATATGGGCACCAACACGGAAGTGTTCGTCCGCCACCGCGGCCGCATGATGGTGGCGTCGTGCCCAGCCGGCCCGGCCTTTGAGGGCGGGCTGGTGAAGTACGGCATGCCGGCCTATGACGGTGCTATCGAAAAATTTCGCATGGATGCGGTCGGCGGCAAAATGCACTATCAGACCATCGGCGATGTTGCGCCGGTCGGTCTCTGTGGCTCCGGCTTAATTGACCTTTTGGCCGAGCTTCGGCGCCACGATATGCTGACTGCCAAGGGCGTATTCACCGCCGACAAAAGGCAATTCGAGCATATGCTGTTGCCGGAATACGGCATCAGCTTTTCGAAAGAGGACGCAAGCAATTTGGGCCAGGCTAAGGCGGCGAATTACTGTGGCCAATTGATCGTCTTGCGAACGCTCGGCATCAATCCGGAGGACATAGACAAGCTTTATCTCGCCGGTGGTTTCGCCCACCATGTAGATGTCGCAAGCGCCGTTGAGATTGGACTGCTCGCTCCGATTTCCGAAACACGGGTTGTGCGCGCCGGCAATACGTCTCTGGGCGGTGCGCGGGACATTCTGGTATCGCGCGCGAAGAGGCAGGCGTTGGAACGTATGGTTCTACAAATTGAGCACATCGAGCTAGAAACAACCGATGATTTCTTTGAGCTTTTCGTCGATGGCTGCCAGTTTAAACCGATGCCGAAGCGGTTGAATTAATAACAATAGGAAAAACAGCTTGGTTTCTATCCAAAACAATCCCGGAAATTACATTGCCATTGGCGAAAATATTCACACCACGCGGGTATTGCTGCGCAAGGGAAAGCGGATTGCTGAGTCGGACGGTCAGGAAGTCATTCTTTATCAGGCGGTGGATGGGTCATCTCGGCAATTGCATATACCCGATTCAGTTAAGACCACTCAGGATTATGACGAGGGCCGGGTCAAGCATGTAAAAATTGCTCTTGCCGCCGCGATGGCAGGTTCGGGCGAGGAGGCGGAGAACAGCCTCGCTTATTTGCGGGCGCTGGCGCATCACCAGGAGCAGGCTGGCGCTACGTTCCTCGACATCAATGTCGATGAGTTTTCGCTAAAATCGAGCGAGCAAAAATCCGCCATGCAGTGGCTCGTCGGTGCGGTTCAGAAAATGAGCGATCTGCCTTTGTCGATCGATTCATCAGATGTGGAGGTGATTCAGGTTGGCCTGGAAGCCTGTCAGAATACCGGCGCCCGCCCCATGCTCAATTCCGCGTCCCTCGAACGACTCGAGGCGCTTGGTCTAGCTGTCGTCCACAACGCCCAGGTTGTTGTCACAGCAGCCGGCGAGAGAGGCATGCCCTCGAACACTGAGGAGCGCGTCGCCAACGCTTCTCGCATGGTCGATGCAGCGCTGAACAAGGGCATTGCACGCGATAACATTCATATAGACCCACTGGTTTTCCCAATTTCTGTTGATAAGGATTTCGGCCTGCATTGTCTTGATGCCATTCGCGATCTGCGCGCCAAATACGGACCTGAAATTCATATTACGGGGGGCATGAGTAATGTGTCGTTCGGCATTCCGGGTCGCAAAGTGGTCAATGATACGTTCGTGATTTTAGCAGTGGCCGCCGGCGCCGACGGCGGCATTATCGATCCGGTACTTTCCTCGCCGAGTGAGATCTTCGCGATGGACCGGGAGTCACTTGGGTATCGCTTAGCTAAGGACATGCTGCTCGGCAAAGACGAACACTGTAAGAACTACATTCGCGCCTGGCGCAAAGGCGAAATGAAAGCGGGAGCAGCAAGTTGAGCAACAAAATTGTCTTCGGCAATTACAGCCAGGATGAACTGGATGCACAGTATAACAATCGGGAGCGCTATCCCGAATTCACCGGCTATTTCGATGATTGGGCCGCCTGGAGTGAGACGACGCGGCAAAACTTGCCGGGGCATCTGGATATTGCCTATGGCGATTTGCCCTGTGAGACGCTTGATATTTTTCCGGCGGCCGAGGACAACGCACCGGTCCAGGTCATGGTGCACGGCGGCTATTGGTACTCGCTAGACAAACATCACGACAGCTTTGTTGCTGAAGGGTTGCGCCCGAACGGCGTCACCACCGTCGTCATTAATTACGGTCTCGCGCCCGAATACCGCATGGACGAGATTGTGCGGCAGAACCGCGCGGCCGTCGCATGGTTATGGCGCAACGCCAGCAAATTCGGTGTTGACCGGGACCGCATCTACACGGTCGGTCAGTCCGCCGGAGGACATCTTTCGCTGATGCTCTTGGCCACCGATTGGCCGGCATTCGGGGATGGTCTGCCGGCTGGACTGGTAAAAGGTGGCGCCTCCATTTCCGGAATTTACGACATGGAGCCCATCCGTCTTTGCTATCTCAATGATAAAGTGGGCATGGATGAGGATGTTGCCAGGCGCAACGCTCCGCTTCATCAAACATATCCAGTCTCCCTGCCGCTGATGGTGGTGTCCGGCGATATCGAATCAGACGAATATGCGCGCCAGGCAGAGGCAATGGAATATGTTTGGCGGGCGCTCGGGTATCCCTACGAACATGTGAAGCTTCCGGGTCACAATCATTTCACCATGGCCCATCAGCTGAAAGACCCTAACAGCGTCTTGACCCATGCTTTGTTGCGGCAAATGAAATTGGAAGGCGGACAGTGATATGAGATTGGCGCGCTACGAACGGGCAGGGGAGGCACGCCTGGCCATGGTGGCAGGCGAGGAACTGATCGATATTCTCGATGCTGCCGAAGCTACGGGTAATTCGTCGGAGGACGCCGCCAAGTGGTATTCCGATATGACAGGTCTGATCGCAGCCGGTCCTGCTGCCAGAGAATTTTTGCAGAAGATCGAGCAGACGAATGGCGATCGTCTACCGCTCGGCAACACCCGCCTTCTAGCGCCAATTCACCCAGGCATCATTCTGTGCAGCGGCGAGAATTATTGGGACCATCGGGAGGAAAAACCGGAAGTAACCGCGAAGGAACCCGAATTTTTTATCAAAATTCCTACCACCGGTGTGATCGGACCGGGTGACAATATTGTGTGGGATCCGGCGGTCACGCAAAAACTCGATTACGAAACCGAGCTCGCCATCGTGATTGGCAAGGCCGGCCGGCATATCCCGGAAGCGAAAGCGGCAGAGCATGTTTTCGGCTATACAATTATGAACGACGTCACGGCGCGCGACCGCCAAGTAAAAATGCGCCCGGATGGAAGCTGTCACTACGCCCTCGGACCCGGCAAAAATTTTGACACCTGTGCACCGCTGGGTCCGGTTATCGTCACAGCTGATGAGATTCCGGAGCCGCAGAATTTGGCGCTCTCTACTCTGGTGAACGGCGAGTTACGGCAGAATAACTCGACCGCAAAAATGATCTGGGGCGTGGCCGAACTCATCCATTTTTTCTCCACGTTTTTGACCTTGCAGCCTGGATGGGTGATCTCGACCGGCACGCCGGGCGGAACGGCTTGGGCAGCGGATCCGGAGCTTGGTGGGCGGCCCTACGAGCGGCCCGATTTGGTGCGCGCTTCCGGATATTTGCAAGCCGGTGATCAAGTTGTGTGCCGCGTTGAGACCATCGGAGAACTGCACAATCAGATCGTGCGATCGGATTAATCGGGGAGCTCTCAGCCCGCGTGAATTGCTTAACCGAGATAGCGTGTCGGGTTAGACTCTCCACACCGGCCATGCGCCCGATTTCAATTGCGTAGTTACAACCGGTGGCGCGGGATCAATCGATCGAGCGGCTATATCCTGTGAAGCCGTTTCCTCCCAGGGAACGAATTCCATATTGGCGACGCCTACAGAATATCGCCATCTCAACTGAAGTGCCGCTTTGTTGAGAATAATTATCATTATCACTTGAACTCGCATTTTGTGTGAGTTAAATGAACGACAGTCAGGCGGCTTATTGCCGGCAGCGTAAGAGCAAATATAAGAAAGTGAAGATCAGGAGATGAATAGCCTAATTGTGTGGAGTTTCAAATACTTCCCCGGCTGGGATAAGCGGTATGAAAGGGGCGGTGTGTTGTTCGCGCCGTCGATTTCCGCTGGCATCGCTGCCTTGATAGCGCTATTGGTATCTTTAAGTCCGGCGCTGCAGGCAGCCGATCAAAAGTTCGTAAACATATATTCGTACCGGCAAGAGGTTTTGATACGCCCGTTGTTGGATAGGTTTACCGAGTTGAGCGGAATCGAGGTCAGGCTGGTCAGCGGCAAAGGGGATGTACTCCTGGAGCGCCTGAAGAGCGAAGGCAGAAACAGCCCGGCCGATGTGCTGCTCACCGCAGATGCCGGGCGGCTGCACCGTGCTCTAGAGGCCGACGTGCTGCAGCCCGTTCACTCGGAAATATTGGAGACGCTCATCCCAGCTCAATATCGTGAGCCCAACGGATATTGGTATGCCCTGTCGCTCCGTGCCCGGCCGATTATTTACGCCGTAGATCGTGTCGGCCCACAGGAGTTGAACGATTATGAGGGGCTCACGGGCGAAAAATGGCGCGGCCGAATTTGCGTCCGCTCCTCGAACAGCATCTACAATCAATCGCACATTGCTTCGATGATCGCCCATCATGGCGTTGCCGAGGCGGAAAACTGGGCCGAAGCCTTGGTCTCAAATTTTGCTCGAAAACCGGCCGGTGGAGATCGTGACCAAATCCGCGCTGTGGCATCGGGCGAGTGTGACATCGCTTTAGCCAATACATATTACCTGGCGCAATTGGCGAGCTCTGAGAATGAGCGGGACAATGCCGCCGCGGCGGCCGTTGCCATTGTTTGGCCAAATCAAGACGGCACCGGCACGCATGTTAATGTGAGCGGGGCCGCGGTTACGGCCAGCGCGAAGAACCTGACCAACGCCGTAAAACTAATCGAATTTCTGGTCGGCGATGAAGCGCAGGAATTATATGCCAAGTCGGTCTATGAGTACCCCATTCGCGATGGCCTGTCCGCAGCTCCGTTGGTTGCTTCCTGGGGTAAATTTAAAGCCGATGATTTGGACTTATCCTTGCTGGGAAAATACAACGCTGAAGCCGTTCGTGTCGCAGACCGCGTCGGCTGGCCATAGCAATATCGGCTAGGCTCCAATTTGAGCCAATACAGCGTCGTTCAATTCGCTGCCGGACCTGCCCAGTTCACACACCACGTCGAAACGGTGAAACCCGTCGAGCGGCAAATACAGACCATCGCCACTATGTTCATTCCACGCCGCGGCATAATCGCGGGATTGGCGTAGAAATTCATCTGTTTCATTCGCCCCGACAGCCGTGATGAAAGGGGCGTTATCCGAGGGTAGGAACTCCGACGGGCTGTTGCGCCGGGCTGAGGTCATGTCCAGCCGGACTTCTTCATTTATGCTCGTCTCCAGAATTGGGACGAGGTCGAACAAACCGCTGATGGCAATTCCACCGGCCAGTTTGAGTTCCGCTTCACCTCGTTTTGCCCAATCCGTCGACAGCAACATCGCCGTCAGATGCCCGCCGGCGGAATGACCGCTGATATGGATGCGGTTGGGGTCACCGCCAAATGTCTCGACGCTTCGATATACCCAAGTAACTGCCTGGCGGCATTGCTCGACGATCTCATCGAGCGAAATGGTGGGTGCTAGCGCGTAGTTGATCGAGATATAGACGACGCCCGCTTTATTGAGGCCGATCGCCGGGTAGCTAAATGATTCCTTGTCCAGGGAGCGCCAATACCCGTCGTGAATGAACAGCAATACTAGGCGGGACGCACCGGGCGGTGGAAAAATATCGAGCGACATATTTGGCCCGTCGCCATATTGATGGTCGAGACTACAAGGCAAGGTGCTGCGGGCATGCTCGCTCTCGCTTTGCCATCGCTCAAAATATGTCTCGAAATCGGGGTGGCGCGCCCGTAGATTGTATTCAGATTCAAAATGGTCGTCATATTTCTTCATCATTTAAGTTCCTGTCCCGATTGACATATTTGCGCCGCGCTCACCAGGTTAGTTTCGTGATACGAATTTCGCTAAGATGATTTAACCAATTTTACAGTGAAAAGTCTGGTCGAGACGAATTGAGATGAACGCCGCGAATCAAAATTCACTTCAGGATGACGTCAGGCTCGCGCCTGCAAAACAGGCGGATTCGGACCTGTCGCTGCGCTGTAACGCAGAGCTTTATCGCACGTTTTCAAGCAATTTTATGCGGCGATAATTGTCGGTGCGCTTAATGCGGTCCTTGTTGCCGGCGTTGTTTGGAGTTCCGTCCCCCATGTGCCACTTCTCGCCTGGAGTGGCTTCCTGGTTTGCTTTTCGATCTAGCGGTTTGCGCTATTGGCGCTCCGCCCGCGTAAGAATATTTTGACAGATGAAGAGGCGGCGAGGCTGAGGCTTAGGGCGGCCGTCGTCTCCACCGTCGGGGGCGTAGCCTGGGGATTGGGCGAGATATTTATCATCCTCGCATCGGATTCGTTCGTCCATCAGGTGTTCATGGCCTTTGTCATAGGTGGCATGAGCGCGGGCGCCATGGCCGGGCTGACGTTCTGTCTACCCGCATTTTACGGTTTCTGCGCGCCGGCGCTCATGATGACCGCGGCAGCATATTTCGTGCTCGGAGAGCAAACCTATTTGGTTATGGGCGGTATGGTCCTGCTGTTTGGTTTAACTCGGTGCGACTCAGATTTGAGAACACCGAGCTATTTCATCGTGTGGCGATGGCACGCGAGGCAGCTGACGCACTCGTGATTGAGCGTACGTCGGAGTTGCGCGAAGCCAATCGCGAGTTGGAGCGTCGGATGGGCGAGCAGGCGCTCGCGGAAAAAATAGCGCGAGACAGTGAGCGTCAGCTTCGTCTGATCACGGAAAATTTGCCGGTTCTGATCGCCTTCATCGGCAAGGATTTGAGCTTCCGGTTCGGCAATAAATCCAGCGAGACTTGGTTTGGAAGCTCCCGTATTGAAATGATAGGCACGCACATATCAGAGCTCGGCGATTCCACCCTCATCGAAGCAATTCAGCCGCATATTGAAGAGGTCCTCGAAGGCCGAATGGTGACGTTCGAAGATCGCCGCGAGAGCGAATACGGCCCTCGATTTCATCGTGTTCTCTTGGTGCCGTATCGGAGCGAAGACGGTGAAGCAGATGGCTTCGTTATTCTGGCCCAAGATCAGACGGAAGAGCGCCTCGGTGAAACCGCGTTGAAGGAAAGCGAAGACCGCCTGCGCCGGGTTATTCAGAATATGCCGGTGATGATGTTTGCTCTCGATGAGAAGGGAAACACCATCGTGTGGAACCGGGAATGCGAGAGAATTACCGGCTTCAGCGCCGAAGAGATCGTCGGCAATCCAAAGGGCCTGAACATGTTGTATCCGTATGAAAAGAGTCGGACTGACATACGGAACGCTCTCTTAGAGCACAGTGATTACCGGGACTGGGAATGGGAAATAGCCTGCAGTGACGGAAGCGAAAAATCCATCTCCTGGTTTAACATTTCGAGCATGTATCCGGTTCCTGGCTGGGCAGCATGGTAAATGGGTTTCGATGTTAGTGACCGCAAACGCACGCGCATAGAACTTGAGGAGGCTTTGAAAAAAGAACGGGAATTGGGTGAATTGAAATCACGCTTTGTGGCAATGGCTTCGCATGAATTTCGAACCCCGCTCACGACCATTCGGGCCTCGGTCGATTTGCTTGAGCATTACGGCGATAGCATGCCGGAGGAGAAGAAAAATACCTACCTGCAGGAAATCGCCCGCGAAGTTACCAACATTACCGAATTACTTGACGATATTTTGACGATCGGACGAGCGGAGGCGGGACGCCTAGAACTCAAGCCGGCGGTACTAGATTTTCATCGCCTGTGCACTGAGATGATTGAAATGGCAAAGCTCGATGCGACTCTGCAACATCAATTAAAATTCGACTGGACTGGTACCGTGGACAATGTCGTCCTCGACGAACAATTGGTACGGCATATGGTGAGCAACATGCTCTCAAATGCCGTCAAATATTCCCCGAATGGCGGCCTGGTGCTTCTTGCCGTGGTTCGAGACAAGCAAAAAATAAGCATTGCCGTCACGGACGAAGGAATAGGTATTCCAGAGTCCGAGCGCGAGAGTATTTACGAGGCATTTCACCGGTTTCCCAATGTTGGGGCGATTTCAGGAACCGGTCTTGGCCTGGCAATTCTCAAACGTGCGGTTGAGCGGCATGGCGGGCAAGTGAGCTTCGAAAGCGTGGAAGGCAAGGGAACGAAGTGGCTCGTTGTCCTGCCAGTGGCCGGGACTTCCGAGGCCGAGTGATGTCTAAGATTTTGGTCATTGAAGACTCTCCTGAAGTCCGGGAACGCATCGTGGCGAGCCTCACCTTCGAGGGCTTTGATGTTGTCGACGCCGAGGACGGCGTGGCCGGCCTGCAGGCGGCACGCGAAATCGACCCCGATCTGATCATATGCGATATTCTAATGCCAAGGCTCGATGGGCATGCGACGTTGAGCGAACTGCGCAAGGACAGCTCAACAGCCGGCATTCCGTTTATTTTCCTGAGTGCGAAAAGTCAGGTAAGCGATTCGCGTGAAGGGCTGCAACTCGGCGCCGATGATTATTTGGTAAAACCGTTCGCCCTCAAGGAACTCATCGCCGCAGTAAAATTGCGCTTGCGCAGGCGGGAGGAACTATCAGGGTCAAGAAACGGTGGCATCTCTGATGCCGCCACGAGGCGCGATTTTGAAAGCGAATTTGGTGAAGCACTTGCGCGTGGCAAAGCGGAGCGCGTGCGGGTGGCAGTATTCATGATCCAAATTATAGGGATGGAACGTATTCGGCGCACCTTGGGCGGTGAAGCAGTTGAGTCAGTACTCGCCGAGGCTAAAACTCGTTTGTCCGCCTTACAGAATAGCGGATACGAATCAATTTGTTCGCTCGGCGAAGGAAAATTCGCTGCAGTCTTAGTTGGCAATAGTCTTCCGATGGCGGCAGATAAAGTTTGTGCGCCGTTGTTCGCCTGTCTGTCATTGCCGTTCGAGCGGGACGGCGCCGGCGTTAATTTGGCCGCAGCCGCCGGCATCGCCCTCTGTCCCACGCATGGCGTCGACAGGGAAGAGCTGATCGCCCGCGCAGACGCGGCACTCGATGCAGTCTCCGAAAAAGGTGAAATGGGCTACCGCTTTTATACTGGCGAGTTGGAATCGCGGGCCTCGCAACGCCACGATAAGACGGCGAGCATCTTTCGTGCTTTTCAAGACGGTAAGTTCGAGATGCGCTATCGCGTCGAGGTGGAATGTAGAACCCAGCGCCCCAAGGTTATTCGCTGTGTGCCGACTTGGCGCCATCCTGAGCGCGGCCTGGATCGGTGTACGATTACCAACCCCTGGTCGAGGAAGCCGGCATATTGGATAAATTTTTTGATTGGGCATTGACGGAGGTCGCCCGGCAAAAGGCATCGTGGCGCGATCGTGAGTGGGGGTACCTTCCGCTTGCTTTGAATGTATCTGCACCCCAATTGTTGGATGTCCGTCTCGCTCCGCGTATCGCCCGGGTGCTCAGCGAATTTGAAGTAGAAGGCCGAGAATTTGAGCTGCTATTTGCAACGGATATGCTGCAAGCAGACCCCAAAAATTTGGCGCCCATGTTGTTGGCCCTTAAAGCGTATGGCTTAAAGCTCACCGTTGATGGATTTGCGGTCGGCGCTCAGCTCTTGGAAAATTGGCGCGGATTGCCGCTCGACAATTTGTCTCTCGAAGGTGGGATTCTTAATAGCGCCTCGACAAATCATGCAGATCGATTGTTGCTGACGGCGCTAATTTCACTGGCCCACGGAATTGGGCTCAAAGTGAATGCTAGCAATATCGATTCAGAGGAGATGCTCGGCCTGTTGCGGCGCCTCCAGTGCGACGGAATTCGACGTTATCGGAGCGATGCTGCGCTTTTGCCACGAAAAGTCGAAGGTTTGTTGCGACGACGTGGATTATTTTGAACGATTAACCGGTCGGATCGGCGGAGGTGGGGTGCGGACCGTTAGTTTTCCGCGCAAGCCTTCGGGCGTGTCCGCTTCCGGGACGTCTCCCACCTCGCTTTCAAAATAGGCGCCAAGGAACGACAGCACTTCTCCCGCGTTGTCCGAAGTCAGGTGGCTGAAGCGAAGACCATGCTTGCCCGGCGAACGGAACGCCACATTACATGGGCTTTTGCAGCCGTTCAGACAATGTACGGCGCGCATACCCGAGTTCTGGGGGAGCGGAACGCGCTTGAGCTCCTGATTAATAGCTTCCAGCAGAAAATCCCCTTGCCGCCTGTCGTCCCGTTCGCGCTGCGCTTCACTCCAGACACACGAGCGGCACACATAAAGGGTGACGGGTTGGCGGACTGAATCTGGTTGCCTCGATCTTACTTTGGTCCGCGTTGTGACAGCACGAACTTCACTGCCTGTTTGTCGTGCCATGTGACGATCAACCGAAATAGAAATTCATCAATGCGGAATTTACCTCGGAAGGCTTCTCGATTGGGGTCCAATGGCCGCAACCATCCAGGATGATCGTCTTTGATCCCTTGATGGCGCGCGAAAGTTTTTGAACGTTGGCGGGTGGTGCTACGCCATCTTCATCACCTGTCATCAGCAATGTTGGGCATTTTATTTTAGATAGATCGGCTGATTTGGCTGCCGCGAGTGCTTCGCAGGTGCGCGCATATCCTTCCGCGTCCTGACGCATGATGATTTCGCGCACGAACGCGGCGACAGCGGGTTGATGGACGCGCGATTCAGCTGAAAGTGCCACTTGCACCAGCGTGTCGGCGATCGGGATCATGCCGTTGCTGCGCGCAGCCGATGCGCGATCTTTGAGAGCGCCGCGCGCGGGTGGTGGTGGTTCCGCCAACGGTCCCAAGAGCGCCAGACTCTTGACCCGCGCCGGGCTGTTCGCCGCGAGGTGCTGGCAGACGATTGTGCCCATCGAGTGGCCAAGGAAATGCGCCGACTTGATATTCAACTTGTCCATCAGCTTGGAAACATCTTTTGCCAGGGTTGCGATGGATATCTTGCCTTTTGCAGGTGAACGTCCCGAGCCTTCCATATCTGGCCGAATGACCTGAAAAGAACGCGCCAGCAGTGTCGCCTGCGGATACCAAGCATTCGCCGTTCCGCCAAGGCCGTGCACCATGATCATCGCTTCGCCTTGGCCGTGCTGTTCGACCTCTAGTAATTTATTGTTGATCCTCATCATGATCTTCTCTCTCCCTTAGCAGATGAACCTCAGCCCTCTAGGCGATTTTGTTTTCCAGAGTTCCGAGCCCATCGATTTCAATTTTCATGACGTCACCGGGGGCGAGAAAACGCGGCGGGTCGAACCCGATACCGACACCTGAGGGTGTCCCCGTGGAAATAATATCACCCGGTTCTAACCTAATGCCCGCGGAAATCGTTTCGATCAAGGTCGGGATGTCGAAAATGAGATCCCGCGAATTCCCATCTTGGCGTAATTCGCCGTTTATCCAGCAGCGGATCGAAAGATTCTCTGCGTCTACCTCGTTCGCAGTTGCGATCCAGGGCCCCATCGGACAGGTGCCATCGAGCGATTTCCCGATGAACCATTGACGATGCTTGAGTTGAAGGTCACGTGCCGTCACGTCATTGGTTGTGGTGTAACCGAAGACATGATTAAAGGCCTCTGCCTTGCTGATCGCGCTCCCTCCCTCGCCGATGATTACGGCAAGTTCTGCTTCATAATCCAATTGCGCGCTCAGCGCGCCATGGCATGGCACGTCATCGCCTGGCGCGGTTACGGTCGTCGGCGCCTTCGTAAAAATTATCGGATTGTCCGGCACGTTATCGCCGCGCTTACTCGTCGCGTCGAAGCCGCTTTGCGCGAATTCCTGGGCATGCTCGAAATAGTTCTTACCCACGCAAAATATATTTTTGGTTGGACAAGGAATGGGCGCGAGTAATTTTATTTTCTCCAGCGCGATTCCGGTGGGTTCCGTTTGCAGCAAGGCATTGAGCGTGGTGTGCTGCCTGATGAGCCCAACCATGTTGTTGCCGTACGACGTTTCGCTATCTCTGAGAGGGTGGACCATGCCGGCTTTTGGGTCGATGGCGCCCAGGCCCACTGCGCCGTCAAATTCATAGGTTACAAGTTTCATTGCGTTTCTTTTCTTGCGGGTATTTGCGCGTGAATCAGCGCCGGCGGATAAATGCCCTGCCTATGTCAATTCGTCAACCGCTTGGCCAGAGGCGCCAAGCAATTCTTGCGCCATATCATCTGCAATTTCGCTGGTGGGGCGGCCCTCGCGCTCCGCTCGGCCAAAAATATCCAAAACGATTTCCGCGGTGTGCGCCATCGCCTTGTCGCGCTCATAACCGCTTTCTCGCTCGTACGAGAGGTTGATGACCCCGCCTGCATTGACGACATAATCAGGCGCATAAAGAATATTGCGCGCGGCCAATTTGGCGCCATCTTCGGCGCACTCCAATTGATTGTTGGCGGCGCCCGCAACGACCTGTGCTCTAAGTTGTGGAATGGTCCTGCTATTTAGTTCGGCACCTAATGCGCAGGGCGCGAAAACATCGACGTCCTGGCTATAAATGTCATCGCCGGCGACGGCACACGCACCGAAATCCGCTTCAGCGCGCGCCACTGCGGCACCGTGAATATCGCTTACAAGTAACTTGGCGCCAGCTTCGTGAAGATATTTACAGAGCTGATATCCAACATGGCCAATTCCCTGCACGGCGACGCGCAAGCCTGAAAGCTCTGCGCGGCCGAAGCGGAACTCGACCGCCGCCTTGAGTCCGCAAAAGACGCCATACGCGGTAACAGGAGATGGGTCTCCACTGCTGCCTTCGCGCGCTGAAAACCCCATCACATGCGAGGTTCGACTTCTAATTTGGGTCATATCTTCGACCGCCGTGCCAACATCCTCGGCGACGATATAGCGGCCGCCGAAATTTTCGACGGATCGCCCAAAGGCGTGAAATAGGGCCTCACTTTTATCCCGATCGGGGTCGCCGATAATCACACTCTTTCCGCCGCCAGTGGACAATCGCGCAAGCGCATTTTTGGAGCTCATCGCGCGCGAGAGACGGTGCACGTCGGCGATGGCATCATTTTCGGTCTCATACGGCCACATGCGGCAGCCGCCAAGTGCGGGGCCTAGGTTGGTGTCATGAATTGCAATGATGGCGCGAAGTCCGCTTCCAGCATCGGTGCAGAATATGACCTCTTCATGCCGGTCAAACGCAGTTGACGAGAAAACAGCGCCGGCATCACCGGCCTTCTGTGAAATCATTTCGGGTCATCCTGATAACTTGGAGCTCTTGAGACGCCAGGCAGGTAATTTCGGGATAGTTTTAAGTGCTTACAAAAAAATGAAAATTCGAGGCATTGTGCGCATGTTTGAAGATTAAAGGGATACGATTAAATAAACGATTAACTATGTCAGTATAGAAACACAGATTCACGCACGCCACGATCTTAGAAAGCGGCGGTTCGGGGATTCGCGAAGCAAGGAGGAAGACGAGACGGATAAATTGTGAGCAAGGGTAAACAAGATGGCTCTTCGAGTTGCTGACCTAGCAGGTAGTTCAAGATTGGACGCTGGTGCGGATCTAGACGATCGCGACCGGATTGAGGCCACCGAATTAATTTCGCAAGATGCCTAAAATTCTGAAACCGCCTAACCTGCGGAACCATATGATCGCGCGAATCTCGGCATTAGTCCTCTTGCTGAATTAGAGAAGGCGCTCGAAGGCCGGGAATTCTCACTTCATCGCCACCGTTTTCTTCTTCTCCTCCGTTTCCTTCTTGTAAATTTGGTCGGTATCGCCCTGCTGGGCGCAGCCTATGTGCAGGGTTGGATTACCAAGGCATTGGCTGCGGACAGCACCGGAATGGTGTTGTTGATTTTTGGCCTATTTGTCGTCGGGCTTGTTCTCTGCGGATGGAAGATTTGGCGCGCCAGCAATGAATTGAACCTGATCAGAGCTTTCGACCCGCTGAAGCCCTCGCGTGTAGGCAGCTATTTGACTGCCGTTCGCCGACGCAATGCAGACAGCCGCTCGATAACAGCCGAACTGCTCAAACTAAAGCTCTCAAACCGCATCGGCGTCGTCCGCCATATTGCAAATTCCCTCGTCCTGCTTGGCCTAATCGGTACAGTCATCGGTTTTATCATCGCGCTTTCCGGCGTCGATGTAGAACTCGCCGCAAACGTCGATTCCGTCGGCCCGATGATCTCTACTTTGATCGGCGGCATGTCCGTGGCGCTTTACACCACGCTGGTCGGCGCCATTTTTAACATTTGGCTAATGGTGAATTATCGGCTTCTCTTGAGTGGAACGGTGAACCTCGTAACTTCGGTGGTCGAACTCGGTGAACGATATGCTCGAGATTGACCCCCTCGACGACGATGCCGGTGGAACCGTCTTCCGGGATGTTATTATGCTGGTTCTGGCGGGCTTCGTCGTCACGGTGCTCCTGCTGCTGCCGCATATAAATCCGCCGGCCCAGGCCGCCAAAGAATCCATGGATCCACCCGGCAACGTTATGGTGGAGATTCGGTGGCCGGATAGGCTCGATACAGATGTCGATCTTTGGGTGCGAGCGCCAGGCGATAAGCCGGTCGGCTATTCAAATAAGGGCGGCAGTGTTTTCAACCTCTTACGCGACGATCGAGGGCATCTGCGCGACGCAAGCAATCTAAATTATGAAGTCAGTTACAGTCGCGGCGCACCGGTCGGCGAATATGTCGTCAACCTTCACCTCTATAACAGCCGAAGCGACATCGTCGAACCGTTTGCCGTTGACGTAATAGTCAGCGTCAAACGCACGGCAGCCACGTCGGCTCGGCAGGTTATTGCCGGCAAAGCCACTCTGCGGCGGATCGGCGATGAAATAACAGCCTTTCGCTTCAAGCTCGATAGCGAAGCGGAACTGGTTCCAGATAGTGTGCACAATGTCTTTCTGCCGCTTCGCGCGGAAAAAAGCTGATGGACGATATGATCTATCTCTTTGCTGCCGTTGTATTCTTGGCAGCAGTGCTTGCCAGTATAAGCTATATGGGCGCCGAGAAAATTATGGATACGCGGCGCTTCGGTAATCGCGACGGCGGGCCTGATCACAGTTTCCTATATCGGATTTTCGGAACTCCTCAGCCGGCCCAAACCGATCAATCTTGAATGGGCGATGCGCTCGGTCACGGAAGCACATGTACTCGGCGCTTCGCCGCGCGAAGGCAAAGCCATATTCGTTTGGTTGCAGATTGATGGAGTGACCGAGCCGCGCGCCTATAAAATGCCCTGGAGCCAGGAGCTCGCACAGCAGCTCCAGGATGCGACGGAACAAAGCCGTGATACGCAAACAGGTGTGCGCATGCGCTCACCATTTAGAAACCAGGCCCAGGATGACGAGCAGAGACTCGCGTTTTACTCGCCGCCGCGTCGATCGCTTGCTCTGAAGGAAGCTACAGGTTCCGAGCCATTGGTTTTTGAAGAATCTCGCTGAATTCATAGAGCCGTTCTGATCGGCTGATGCCTGCCGATTTCCGAAAGAATTGCGCGCCGGCCTAGTATATCGACCCCTTGACATACTTGTTGCGCTGCATATATTGCATTGCAACATCATATTGCAGTGCAGCAATTCAACATTCCTGGAGTAGTATAAAATGCCGACACAGAAGAAAAAGACGAATGGAAACATTTTCGCCAACGGTTGGGATGCCAACGGTTCTTTCGAGAAGTTGGCCGATACCGGGCGCGAAAATATGGAAGCATTCGTTGCTGCCTCAAGTATCGCGGCGCAAGGCTTCGGTACCGTCAATCAGGCTTGGATGGCATTTGCCAAGGGTGCCTTTGAACGCAATGGCGCAGCGGTTGAAGCCATCTTGTCCGCCAAGAATCCCACCGATGCGGCGGAATTGCAGGCCGATTGGGCGCGCAGCGCCTTCGACAACTATGTTTCGGAATCAAGCAAGATTACCGAGATGGCCGTGAAGACGGCGAATGACGCGATTGCGCCGATTCGTGCCCGCGTCGACGGCGTGGTCGAGACCCTCGCTGAGAACGCCAGCTAAACTCGGTTACATAGACGATTCGGGCCCGCTGGCGTCTCGCCGCGGGCCTTTTTCTATTTCTCGGTCACCGGCCTCGGATTGATCAGCGCGCCGTCCTCTTTGGCCCAAGCTCCCTCCAAGCAAGCTCCCTCCAAGTGTGCGTTTCCACCCTCTATCCGTACTTGTCCGCGGGCGATAAGTTCGACCGCGAGCGGATAAAGTCGATGCTCCTGTTTCAAGACCCGTTGTCCTAAGCTTTCCTCGTTGTCTCCCGGTAAGACGGCGACGGCGGCCTGGGCGATTATCGGCCCGACATCGACCTCGGCACGCACGTAGTGAACCGTGCAGCCAGCGATGCGCACGCCGGCTTCCAGGGCCCGTCTATGGGTGTGCAACCCCTTGAAAGCCGGCAGCAGTGCAGGGTGAATGTTGATGACCCGGTCCCGCCAGCGCTCGACAAACGGCTGCCCGAGAACACGCATGAACCCCGCGAGGCAGATCAGATCGACATTTGCCGCCTTAAGCGCCGCCGTGAGGGCGTCATCGAATGCACTGCGCTCCGCAAAATCCGTATGGCGGATTACCCGAGACGGTATGTTTGCCCGTTCAGCACGTGCAAGGCCGCCGGCATTTTTAGTATTGGAGATGATCAGGGAAATGGTGGCCGGATAGTCGGCCTCGGCGCAGGCGTCGATCAGTGCCTGTAAATTGGTACCACTGCCAGATATCAATACAGCAAGTTTCAGTTGCGTCACCGGGCTTTGGCGTCCACCCGCGCTATCGTAATTTCGCCTGCTCATGCTATTGTGTTCCGCTTTTCAAGGGAGCTTTTCCCTGAGATGGCCGCGCATTCGCAACATACTTTATGTCAGGGCGTTCTGTAATGATTAAGCCGCGATCTTTGCGGAGAGTTGCCGTTTTCGTTGGTTTATTTGCCCTTTGCGCCACTCTATCGGTAGGTGCCGTAAAGGCGGATTCGGTATACACCGTACGGAATCTCGCTGTGGATTCCTCCGCTGCATCGGCTGCCGAAGCACGTTCTGTGGCCTTGGCCGACGGCCAACGACAGGCGTTCGAGCGTCTCATCCGACGCCTCGTTCTGGCGGAAGATCAGGTGCTCCTGCCAGTTCTCGAGCTCACTCAGATTACGGCCTTAGTCGATGGCTACGAAATTGCAAAAGAATTAGTATCTTCAACAAGATACAGGGTAAATCTAATTGTTGACTTTAATAAGTTTTCGGTTAGAAAATTGCTACAACAGCGAAAAATCCGCTTTGCCGAAACACTGAGTAACGATGTACTTGTGGTACCGGTATTTGATGCCGGTGACGGCGCGACCTTGTGGTTCGAGCCTGGTGACTGGCGTACTGCATGGTTGGCGCGCCCGGCCAACGAGGGTCTGGTACCCCTGATCCTGCCGCTTGGAGACGTTATGGACATCGCCGCGATTGAGGCCGCCGAGGCCTTGGCGCCGTCGCACGAAGCACTTTTAGGCTTGGCCGAACGTTACGGCACTCAGGAAGTCGTCGTTGCCTCGGTCTTTCTGGATCTTCCCGACCTGGCCGTGGAAGATGATCTTAATGTCGACGCAGCGGGGGTCAACGACGCCAGCGACGCCCCAGTGGACGATGCCGCAGAAACCGACGTATCGAACAGCGGTCGCGTCCGAGGACCGGTGGAGGGTGCAATTTTGCAACTGACCATCCATCGGGTCGGGGCAACAACGCTATCGACGACGAGTGAGTTGTTGCGTGGCGCGCAAAGTGAAAGCAGAGAAAGCCTTTTAACTCGCGCGGTGCGACGTGTCGTGGTGCACGTAGAAAATGGCTGGAAGCAAGCCAATATGTTGCGCTTCGGGCGCGAGAATGAGATGCACATTATGGTGCCTCTAAAATCTCTGGCAGATTGGGTCGAAACGCGGCGTCGATTGCGTGAATTGGCGGTGGTTGTCAGCGTGGATTTGGCCACATTATCGCGTGGCCAAGCCAACGTGTTGCTTCGCTATTTTGGCGAGAAAGAACAATTAATGCTGGGTCTTGCACAGTCGAATCTCGCCCTAAACTTCGAATCTGGCGACTGGGTGTTGCAGACCGACGGCACCGCCGGGCAGAGTGGGTCGAGAGAGAAAAATTTATAATGCCATGATACCTATGACGCCATGACAATGAACATTCGCACTTTTGCCGGAATTTGGCTGGCGGCGCTCGCCGTTGTGATCATCTTGCTGGTGTTGTTTCAAAGTATCCTGCTGCCCTTCGTGGCTGGAATGGCGGTGGCCTATTTTCTCGATCCGGTAGCCGATCGGCTTGAAAGGGCCGGCCTCTCCCGGACCCTTGCGACTACCATCATAACCACCGCATTTACAATCGTGGTTGTTCTGTTTTTGATATTCGCGGTTCCGCTGTTACAGGGGCAAATCGTCGATTTTCTCGGTAACCTGCCCGATTATTTTCAATCTGTCCGCGGTTGGGCCGAGCCCTTGATTGAAAGCTGGACGAATAAGTTGGATACGGAGCAGACTGATCGCGCCGACGCGATGATCGAGCAGTTTTCTGAGCGCGCGGCACAGTTTGTCCTCGGCATGCTTGGCAATGTCTGGGCTGGCGGGATGGCGCTGGTCAACTTGCTCGCTTTGTTGTTCATCACGCCGGTCGTCACATTTTATTTGTTGCGCGATTGGGATTCGATTGTCGCTCGGTTGAATGGCTGGTTGCCGAAAGCGCAGGCCGAGACCATTCGCGAGCAGACGCGCATCATGGACAGCACGCTCTCCGGTTTTATTCGCGGCACCGGAATGGTGTGCATCATACTGGGCATCTTTTACGCCGCGACCCTAAGTATCGCGGGCCTTCAATTTGGCTTGGTGATCGGTCTGGCGGCCGGACTCCTATCGTTCGTTCCTTATCTCGGGTCGTTGGGCGGCCTCATAATTTGTGTCGGATTGGCGTTTCTCCAATTCGATGAAGGTTGGCGAATTGCCGTCATCGCCGGCATTTTCATTATTGGCCAACTCGCCGAAGGCATGATTCTCACGCCCAAACTGGTGGGTGACCGTATTCGGCTGCATCCGGTATGGGTCATCTTTGCCGTTCTCGGTGGCGGCACCCTGTTCGGCTTCGTCGGCATGCTGATTGCCCTGCCGGTCGCGGCAATGATGGGCGTAATCATTCGCTTCGGCATCGGCCAATATCTCGAGAGTAAGATTTATCTTGGCGACGAAGAGACAGCCGAGACGGATAAAGTTTCCGAAACACAGCAACCCTAGTCTAGATGCCCAAGCAAAGGCGCGAGACCGTCCAGATACCTCTCGACCTTGGCCACCGGACGGCACTGGGCCGAAGGGATTTTATCGCCGCACCGGGTAATGAAAATGCGCTGCTGTGGATAGACCGCTGGCCTAATTGGCCGGCGATCGGTCTCTCCCTTTACGGGTCGCCTGGATGCGGAAAAACGCATTTGGCTGAAATTTGGCTCGCGCGGAGTGGGGCCACGCGAGTTACCGCGATGGCACTTCGCGGGAGGAATGCGGCGGATATAATCTCAGACGCCACTACGTTGGTTATAGAAAATATCGATGCAAGTGTCCCAGAGCACACGCTCTTGCATCTTTACAATTTGATAGGCGAAAGGGGTGGGCACATCTTGTTTACAGCTCTCGATGCGCCGGCGCGCATGGATTTTCGTCTTCCGGATCTGCTCTCTCGTCTTCGCGCCATGCCAGCAATTTCAATTGCCGATCCTGACGATATGGTATTGGGAGCCGCCATACGGAAAATGTTTGAAGACCGGCAACTGCCGGTGGGAGAAGAAATAATCTCGTTTCTGCTGGCCAGAATGGAACGCTCCTTTTCTGCCGCCCGCAGCATTGCAGCTGAGATCGATCGCCTCGCGCTCGCTGAACAGCGCCAGGTAACGATACCCTTGGCACGGCTCGCACTCGCTGAGGTAGAAAGGCGTTAAATTGCGGCCTGCGGGGCGCATGCTAGAATGGATCGCTGGTGAGCGCGATTTTGCCGCTTAAGGCCGGAACAAAGCGACGGACATGGAAGAGCAGACGACAAATGCCAACAATATTGAGCCAAAAGCGTTTTCTCCAGGAGAGCGCTATATCAACCGAGAGCTATCCTGGTTGGCGTTTAACGAACGCGTGATAGAGGAAACCGAGAACGAAGCGCATCCGCTATTAGAGCGGGTGCGATTTCTTTCCATTTCGGCTTCCAACCTAGACGAATTTTATATGGTGCGCGCCGCTGGATTGCGTGGACAGGTGGACGCGGATGTGAGGCAACTCAGCCAGGACGGGTTGACGCCCAGCCAACAGCTGGATGCGGTCAATTCGCGGGCCGGAATATTGATGGCGAGACAACAGGATTGCTGGCACGAATTACGCGGTCTGCTCGGTGGCGCCGGTGTTTTAGTTTCCGATCTCGGTGATTTAGACGAAGTGGACCGCGAGTGGGCCGAACAGTATTTCATGAATCGTCTGTTTCCGGTCTTAACGCCTCTCGCCATTGATCCTGCGCATCCTTTTCCATTCATCCCCAATCTTGGCTTTGCGCTGGTATTGGAACTGAAACAGTTGCGAAATGGTTCGACGCGTCCGGCACTCGTTCCCCTGCCGGCTGGGGTCGGCCGCTTTGTCCCGCTTCCGCCACGCCCTGGACAAGCCCTGCGCTATTTGCCGCTTGAGCAGCTTGTCGAGCAATTTCTCGAGCGCCTTTTTGTTGGATCCACAATCGTCAAAGTGGGGCAATTTCGTATTCTTCGCGACAGCGATATCGAATTGGAAGAAGAAGCGGAGGATTTGGTCCGCGTATTTGAATCCGCTCTCAAGAAGCGCCGCCGCGGCAATGTGATCCGTCTGGAAGTCAATGACGGCATTGCTCAAGGGCTCCTCGATTTTGTCGCGGGCAGTTTGGCAGTGGATAGATCAGGCATTGTCAAAGTCGATGGCCTTTTGGGTATGGCGGATACGGCAGCGCTCATAGAGTGTGGCCGCTCTGATCTGCTGTTCCCTCCGTATCACGGGCGGTTTCCGGAGCGAGTGAGGGAGCATGGCGGCGATTGTTTCGCGGCAATCCGTTCCAAGGATTTGCTCGTGCATCATCCCTACGAAAGTTTCGAGATGGTGGTGCAGTTTCTCAATCAGGCGTCGCGTGACAGCGATGTGCTGGCGATCAAGCAAACGCTCTATCGTACCAGCGATGAATCGCCCATCGTGAAGGCCCTGATCGAAGCGGCTGAAGCCGGAAAATCAGTTACCGCTCTGGTCGAGTTGAACGCCCGATTCGACGAGGAAGCAAACATCAAATGGGCGCGGGATTTGGAGCGTGCCGGCGCTCAGGTCATATACGGCTTCTTCGATAAAAAGACTCATGCAAAGGCGTCGCTCGTGGTGCGGCGCGAGGCGGACGGTATTCGCAGCTACGTTCATTTTGGCACCGGCAATTATCACCCGATCACGGCGAAGGTGTATGCAGACCTTTCCTTCTTTACCTGTGATCCGGCGCTTTGTCATGACGCGGCCTATTTGTTCAATTATCTGACCGGTGGCGCGCGGCCAGACAAATTCGAACGAATTGCTGTCGCCCCGATCGATCTGCGTGATGAAATATTGTCGTTGATCGAGGACGAAATCGCGCACGCTCGGGCCAATCGGCCGGCGGTGATGTGGGCCAAACTCAATTCCTTGGTCGACGGAGAGGTCATTGACGCGCTCTATCGGGCATCGCAGGCCGGTGTATCCATAGACTTGGTGGTGCGTGGCGTCTGTTGCCTGCGCCCGGGAGTGCCAGGATTGTCTGAAAATATACGTGTTAAAAGCATCGTCGGGCGTTTCTTGGAACATGCGCGCATCGTCTGCTTCGGCGCCGGGCACGGCTTGCCTTCACCCGAGGCCAAAGTGTTCTTATCCTCGGCAGATTGGATGCCGAGAAATTTTGATTGGCGGGTCGAAGTTCTGGTCCCGATCCTCGATGAAACTGTTCATGCGCAGCTCATGGAACAGATTATGAACTTCAATTTGAAGGATACAGATCAAAGCTGGGAACTAGGAATGGACGGTGAGTATTCGCGTATTCGGGAGGGCGGTGAGAGGTTCAATGTCCATAACGCCTTCATGGCACCGCCGAGTCTGTTGGCACAGAGCGGCGCAGAGCGCGCCAAACTAAGGGCAATTCCTTAATATCACTGTTCGATATATTTACTCGGCGGGTTCATCGGCGCGTAATTCGTCCGACGGCCCTGCATCGCCGCGCCGCGGGCGTCGTCGCGGCCGCTTGGGCCGTTTAGGCGGGGCTGTCAGTTTCGCCGCTTCCGCATCCTGCGGGATAACCTGAATCTGGCCGTTCATGGCCGTCAATGCGACACGGCCGTCGGTCAGCGCGAGCGCAAGTTCGCCAAAAAGCTCTCGCCGCCAACCGCTGAGCAATGGCGAATCTTCGTCACCGGCGGCAAACCGCTCCAAATCGCCGACCGTGGCAACCAATTTTTGCGCGACGCCCGATTGTTCGCAGCGCATTTTCAACAACACCTTCAGGAGGTCCATAAGGGGCGCTATGCCAATCGGTTTTTCGACATGCTTTGGCGCAGACGGATAATTCTCTTTGCCCAGCGAAAGAGCATGTTGAATGACTTTTAGAATTGCTCGCCCCATTTCTCCTTCTGCGAGTTTTTGGCTGATGGCGCGCACCCTGGCCAGCTCTTCGACGCTGGTGGGAGCGCTGGCCGCGATCTCGGTTAGGGCTTCTTCTCGGATGATACGATTGCGCGGCACGTCGCGACGCTGCGCTTCTTTCTCTCGCCAGGCCGCAATCTCACGCAAGTTCGCCAAGAAGCGGGGTTTGCCATTGCGTACCTTAATTCGTTTCCAAGCGTCCGCAGGATCGTTTTCATAAGTGGAGGGGCTGGTAAGAATTTTCATCTCTTCTTCGATCCAGCTTCGCCTACCGTTACTTTCTAATTGACCAGATAATTTTTCGTAGATAGGCCGTAGATGGCTGACATCTGCCACCGCATATACGAGTTGACGATCGGTGAGCGGGCGGCGGGCCCAATCGGTAAACCGCGAAGTCTTGTCGATCTGGGCATCGGCGAGCCGGGCGGCAAGCTTCTCATAGCCGACCGAATCGCCGAATCCGCAGACCATAGCGGCGACTTGTGTATCAAACAGGGGAGCGGGCACATGCCCCGTCAGATGATGGAATAATTCGACGTCTTGCCGTGCGGCATGGAAGACCTTCAAAACATTTTGGTCGGTGAGCACATCATATAAAGGAGTGAGGTCGATCCCTTTAGCCATCGGGTCGATGATCACCGATTCGTCCGGTCCGCCCACTTGAACTAGGCAGAGTATGGGCCAATAGGTATGCTCGCGCATAAATTCGGTATCTACGGTGATATAGGTCGCGTTCCGCCAACCAGCACAATACTCAGCGAGTAGAGCGCTCTCCGTGATAACAGTGATACCGGTCATTTCATTGCCCCGGCTTCCCGCAATAGCGCCACCGCTTCGTCGTGGCCGCGCAATTTGGCTGCAGTCATCGGAGTTTTCCATTTTTGCATGATGCTTTCTGCGTTCGGGTTTGCGCCATGGGAAAGTAATAAGCGAATAACTTCGATGCGACCATAATGCGCAGCCATGATCAACGCGGTGCGGCCATACTGATCCGCGCCGTTGACATCCGCGCCGCGCGTCACCAGCAATTTTACCGTTTTCAGCCCTTGGTATTTTTTTGCGGCCATCATCAAGGGGCGGCCGCTATTCTTTCCACCCCTGGCCAAATATTCGATGTCGGCGCCTGAATCGAGCAAAAGTTCGATGTTTTCGTTGCGCAACATCAAAGCAGCCCAATTTAGCGCCG
>Ga0209403_10000380_pt1 | contig 67737 bp, 66 predicted proteins | sample ArcticOcean_MG_C_8_FD_187440 | JGI IMG/M metagenome (GOLD analysis project Ga0209403, IMG submission 187440) | Marine microbial communities from western Arctic Ocean - ArcticOcean_MG_CB11_86 (SPAdes) (version 2) | ecosystem: Environmental > Aquatic > Marine > Oceanic | place: Arctic Ocean... | reverse complement strand
GACGTGATTGGCGATCAAATCACCGAAATCAATGTAACCTCCCCCACATGTCTTCAAGAAATTAACCATTTTGACAATGTTAAGCTAGAAGCTAACGTTTGGGATGCAATAGAAGAAAAAATATCGATTAATGGCTCATAATTAGTTTGTGTTTAGATTTTGCAATCTGGCACAAGTTGCCGCTTAAAATGGGCAACACCTCAATTTTATAGAAATAGCCAGGATACGGGATAAATAATTACTATTTTTAAACTGAAATCTATAGGTTTCTGCCATTAAATTTGGTTTTGTCAAAACTTAACACCCTGTTTAATTTGCTACTATATTATTGAGAGGATAGTCTAATTTTGGGGTTTTATCACGTTTGTGATTTGAACCGCTAGTTTTTCATCTGTGACAACTACTTCACCCTTGGCTACTATTTTGCCTCCGGCACGCAGTTCTACTGGTTCTCCCACAAAACGATCTAACTCCACGACGGCTCCACGCCCTAATTGCAGTATTTGACTGATTTTCAATTCAGCGACACCTAACACGGCAACAATGTCGACATTGACATCCATGAGGGCAGCGTCTCCTTCTTCTGTGGTGTTTGCAAACTCTTCGTCAGCCATTAGGTTTGCCTCTCGCTGCAAAATGCTAATTTAAATTTTTACCAATATAAGCCGGTTATTCCATAAAGTGAATTCAAATGGTAACCAATCTCCTGGTTTTTCGTGTGTTTAGGGGATTATAATTGGAATATTGTGAGAAAAGCCTCATTTGCTCAAATAGTTTTTTTGAGCATTGGCCCAAGTTTTGTTCCACCGAAGACATGTGTGTGTAAATGTGGAACTTCCTGCATTCCGTAATGTCCGATGTTGGTGACAGTTCGATAGCCGTTTTCTAATAAGCCGAGCAGTCGAGCTACCTCGCCTACAGCGCGCATGAATCCGCTAATCTCTTCAGTCGATGCGTGTGCCGAAAAATCATCCATCGACACATATTGTCCCTTGGGAATTACAAGAACATGCACTGGGGCTTGAGGTGCAATATCATTGAAGGCGAGCGCATATTTGTTTTCATACACTTTTGAGCAAGGGATCTCACCGCGAAGAATTTTTGCGAAAACATTATTAGTATCGTAATCCGCAATCATATCCATTTATTCCTTTAATTTTTTTGCCGAGAAATCTTCTCTAAAACGCCGGAAGTACCCTCTCTGCAGCGGAGTTCATTCCAAACGTTTTCCGGCGTAACACCCTTTTGGGCCCAAAGAACTAACAAGTGATATAGAAGGTCTGCACTTTCCTTAATAACCTTGTTTTCATTTTCAACTAAGGCTGCGGTGATCACTTCCACCGCTTCCTCGCCCACTTTTTGGGCTATTTTTGGCATACCTTGAGAGAGAAGCTTAGCAGTATATGAGGTTTCAGGGTTGTCGCCCTTACGATTTTGGATCACAGAGTAAAGCTGGTCTAGGACATTAGAGTTTTGGGTCATTTTAAATTATCTCAATTGGTCTTACAGCAACACCAACCTTTTCCATATATGCTTTAGCTTCAGAAATATTATAGAGCCCAAAATGAAAGATAGAAGCTGCAAGTACAGCACTCGCGTGTCCCTTAATCACTCCTTCAGCTAAGTGGTCCAGAGTGCCGACTCCACCTGAAGCAATTAACGGGATGGATACGGCATCTGACACGGACCGAGTTAATTCAAGGTCAAAGCCCATTTTGGTGCCATCCCGGTCCATTGAGGTGAGCAGTATTTCTCCGGCTCCGCTAGCCTCTGCATTTTTAGCCCATTCAATTGCACTGATACCGGTCTCTTTACGCCCGCCATGGGTAAATATCTTGTAGCTCTTATTCACCCGTTTAGCGTCAATTGCAACGACCATGCACTGGCTACCAAATTTGTTAGCAGCATCATTTATGAGTTGTGGGTTCTCGATTGCGGCAGTGTTAATGGAGACTTTGTCAGCACCCGCTATTAGCAATGTTCTTACGTCTTCCACCGTGCGGACACCGCCGCCAACGGTGAGCGGCATGAAACATTTTTCAGCGGTCTTGGCAACAACTTCAACTATCGTGCTCCGGTTTTCGTGACTGGCTGTTATATCTAAAAAACAAAGCTCGTCTGCACCGGCAGCATCGTATATCACGGCCTGCTCTACAGGGTCGCCCGCGTCCACTAAATCGATAAAATTTATGCCTTTGACTACACGACCATTATTTACATCCAGGCAGGGAATGATTCGAGTTTTTAGCATATCATAGCGGTCCGTCGAGAAGCGCTATCGCTTCTCCTGGGTCAATACGGTTGTCATAAATGGCGCGACCACAAATGACCCCGTCCAAAACCCCATTACCCATGATTTTCAATGTTCTCAGATCTTCCATGCTAGAAACCCCACCTGACATGATTACGGGAGTGGAAATAGTGTTAGCTAATTGCAATGTGGCTTCTATGTTGGGTCCTTTCATGGCACCATCTCGGTCTATATCTGTATATATAATAACGGAGACACCAGCGTCTTCATATTTTTTGGCAAGTTCTAATGCCGAGATTTGAGAAGTTTTGGACCAGCCCTCTAACGCAACCTTACCTGCTTTAGTGTCGATGCCAACAGCTATTCGGTCGGGGTAAACACGACAGGCTTCTCGAACAAGATTTGGGTTGCTTAAGGCTGTCGTTCCCAAGACCACGCGAGAAATCCCTTTTTCCAGCCACATGTCAATGGTAGCTCTGTCACGGATGCCACCTCCGAGCTCTATGGGAATAGAGATTTCTTGGATTATACTGTCTACCGCGTTACCATTAATTGGTTTGCCTTCGAAAGCACCGTTTAGGTCTACCACATGGATCCATTGGCAACCGGCCTTTTCAAATGCCTTGGCTTGAGAAGCGGGATTATCGTTAAACACCGTGGTTTGATTGAAATCACCTTTAAGTAGCCGGACACATTGGCCGTCTTTCAAATCTATTGCCGGGAGGAAAATCATGGTCGCCAACCCAAGAAGTTCTTGATGATACGAAGCCCTGTTCGCTGACTTTTTTCCGGGTGGAACTGGGTACCAATCAAATTATCTCGTCCAACAATAGCGGTTAAAGGGTTGCCATAGTCGACGGTTGCTAATACATGACTTCTGTCCTTGGTAACAAAATGATAAGAGTGCACGAAATAGGTATGGACCCCTTCAAGTAGGTCCTGTACGAGGGGATGGGTTGTGTCAATAATTTGAAGATCGTTCCAACCCATATGTGGGACTTTGATGTTTCTATTATGAGGAGATATTGATATAACTTCCCCGGGAATCCAGCCAAAACCATCAGTTTTGCCGTGTTCCCGCCCCACGTCGGCCATCAACTGCATACCCACGCAAATTCCGAGAAAGGGTTTGGCTTTGATGAACGCTTGTTCTTGCAGGGACTCAACCAACCCATCGATGGCGGATAGTCTGGTCATACAATCAGAAAATGCGCCAACGCCCGGTAGTACAATGTGGCTGAAATTTTTTAACCCATCTGGGTCCTTCGTTAACTTTATAGTTCCGCCCCCTAGTTCAGAAACGGCTTGCTCAAACGCTTTGGTAGCGGAGCGCAGATTACCAGAACCATAGTCGATAATTGCCACATTCATCTGTCTGTCTCAGTGCCTGGCGATCGAAGTATTCAGGTAGCGCTGAACTGCGGCACCCACAGTTGGAGCTAAAATGATCCCGCGTTCCAAATAACCGGCCCTTCTAAGTTTGAATCGTCGGAAATCGTTAGCGAGATAGCCAAACAGTGCAAAAATACCGAAACAGACTATTAAGTTAAAACTTGGTTCGGCACCTTGTTGGTAAAGTGTAAAAAAAGCTACAGAACAGAAACCCATTAAGCTGAAAGCAAATAACCACAGCCGGTGAAATGTTGCCCAAACCAATGAAAACAGAAACGCTGGCCAGCAGAAACCTTCCTTTACTGCCACTATATCATCCATCTGGCGCAAGAGATGATTCTCATTTTGCACTTGGGTGCTAAAATTTTTTGCCGGCAAATGTATCGTGTGGAACCTCATAGTTTTCACGTTTTTCACATAAAAGGTCACCGTATTCAACTGGTGCCTGACAAAACGCCTTTGGTTGACGGAATTACACCCGCTGACCTTTCATCAAGCGCCACCGCTTGGCGTAAGGCGCGGGCAAGACCTTTATATGCCGACTCAATAATATGATGGTTATTCTCGCCATAAAGATTTTCGACGTGAACTGTGAGGCCTGCGGCCTGCGAAAATGCTTGAAACCACTCTTTAAATAGCTCGGTATCCATTTTGCCAAGCTTGTTACGGGAAAAACCAACCTTCCAAATCAGGTAAGGACGGTTTGAGCAGTCCACAACTACTCTGGTAAGTGCCTCGTCAAGAGGCACCAATGCTGATCCATAGCGGGTAATCCCTGCGCGATCACCGAGCGCCGCATTTACTGCTTCGCCGATGACAATACCTGTGTCCTCGGTAGTATGATGAAAATCAATATGTAGATCTCCATCTGCCTTCACTTTCAGATCAATTAGGCTATGGCGCGAAAACTGCTCAAGCATATGATCTAAAAACCCGATCCCTGAAGAAATTTCAAAAATTCCAGTGCCATCTAGGTTAACTTTACCGCTTATATTTGTCTCATTTGTTTTGCGCTCAACGCTGCCTTGGCGCATTATGGATACTCCTTACACTATGCCGCGCACTTGTAGCAGGATAGCGCTCGGTCTGCTAGTCTGTAGTTGTCTCAGTTGACGTGTGGCTAGATAAAACTACATCCTCTGCAGTGATCATGGAGCTTCAAAGCATAAAACATATTGTAAACGGCGACTAAAGCAAATGCAGACAAATCAAAATGGCGTAATTTTCCCCAACTGGCATGCAACGACCATACTTTGCTTGCGAAAAGGCAAAGATGTGGTGGTGGCTGGCGATGGTCAGGTCAGCATGGGTGATACGGTGGTTAAGTCTAATGCCCTTAAAATCCGCAGACTGGCTTCGGGTTCTGTGATTACCGGTTTTGCTGGTGCAACGGCCGATGCTTTTACCTTGTTTGAACGCCTTGAGGCCAAGCTTGAACAATTCCCTCGCCAACTTACCCGGGCATGTGTGGAGCTCGCTAAGGACTGGCGCACGGATCGCTATTTGCGTCGACTGGAAGCTCTGTTGGCTGTGGCGGATGCTAATGTCTCGCTAATTGTTTCAGGTACAGGTGATGTGCTGGAACCGGAAGATGGGCTCATTGGAATTGGTTCCGGTGGCAATTATGCTCTCGCCGCCGCCCGCGCGCTAATAGACCGAGACGATCTAGATGGAGAGACCATCGCCCGGAAGTCGATGGAAATTGCGGCGGGTATTTGTGTCTATACAAATACGAACATTGTAATTGAGAAACTTGCAGAAAAATGAATAACAATTCAGGATCCAATTTTTCTCCTCGGGAAATTGTCTCTGAGCTCGATCGTTTTATAATCGGACAGGTTGATGCCAAGCGTGCCGTAGCGGTCGCCCTCAGAAACCGATGGCGCCGTCAGCAGCTTTCAGACGACCTTCGTGAAGAAGTGTTGCCAAAAAACATACTGATGATTGGTCCTACGGGTGTTGGAAAAACAGAAATTGCCCGCCGTCTTGCACGATTAGCCCAGGCGCCTTTTCTAAAGGTAGAGGCAACAAAGTTTACGGAGGTTGGCTACGTTGGACGGGACGTTGAGTCAATCGTTCGAGACCTTGTAGAGATTGCCATCCACGAAACCAGGGAAACCCAGCGTAAAACCGTACAGGCAAAGGCAGAACTACACGCTGAAGAAAGGGTTCTTGATGCCTTGGTTGGTGATAACGCTGGTCAGGATACACGGCAAAAATTCCGCAAATTGCTGCGCGAAGGAAATCTTTCGGACAAAGAAGTGGAAGTTGAAGTTTCTGAAACTAGTAATACCGGCATGCCTACATTTGACATTCCTGGTATGCCCGGCGCGCAGATGGGCATGATCAATTTGAACGACATGCTAGGGAAAGCGTTTGGTCAGCAAAAGGCGCTTAAACGTATGTCTGTACCAGACTCCTATGAAATATTAATGGCCGAAGAAAGTGACAAGCTATTAGACGAAGATATAGTCGTCCGGGATGCATTGGAAACGGTCGAAAACAATGGCATCGTTTTTATCGACGAGTTTGATAAGATTACCGTTCGGTCAGAACGTGTAGGCGGTGATGTAAGTCGGGAGGGTGTGCAGCGAGACTTGTTGCCGTTGATTGAAGGTACTACGGTCGCCACAAAATACGGCCCAGTCAAGACGGATCATATCCTGTTTATTGCTTCCGGAGCTTTTCATCTCGCCAAACCATCCGACTTGTTGCCGGAACTACAAGGAAGGCTTCCCATCAGGGTAGAACTGCAAGCACTAACGGAAGAGGATTTTGTTCGTATACTAACCGAACCGGAAGCGAGTTTAATCAAACAATATATTGCGTTGATGGCGACGGAAGATTTCACGCTTGTTTTTACTGAGGAGGCAATTAACCAACTCGCTAAGCTTGCAGCTGAGATTAACGGTACGGTTGAAAATATAGGAGCCCGGCGACTGCATACGGTGTTGGAAAAATTGCTTGAAGAAATTAGTTTTTCCGCTGCGGACCGTTCTGGAGAAACCGTAACAATAGATGCAGATATGGTTAACAACCGCGTTGGAGATCTCTTGAAGGTGGGTGATTTAACAAAATTTATTTTATAGGACTTTGTTTCTTAAAATTTTATATTAAGTCTAAGCAAAATAAGGGTATTTTGAATTAAGCGTTAAATTTCTCTTGTCGGCTAGTAGCTTGGAAGATTCGATTGGGGAGGGAATTTTTTTATTACTGGCACGGTTAATAAGTCAATTAGCAAATAACTATCTTGTTTTTGTTCCTAAATCAGCAGGAGCATCTGTATTTGTCGAGCGGTGTCATGAATACATTGGAAAGTTTTATTAATTGGGTCTGGTATGTATTCTTTTATAGAAAAAACTAAAACTAAAATTCTTTATCAAAACCTATTTCACGTAGGATTTGATTGATGGTGTCGCCATCCAATTCACTAATATGGATAGCCAGAAGATTGGCTAATAGTGTAGCCTGAGGCGAGAGCCCTCCGGTATCCACTCGTACTCTTGGATGAGAGAGTTTGGCCAGAATTTTAAGATTGTCTACATCATCCCATATTAGTCCAAAATAATTGGCGACTTGCATAACAAAACCTGGACCCGGTCGTCCTCGATTTCCGTGTTCAAGCGCTGATAAATAAGCACTGGAGACATGCAAGTCTTCCGCCATTGTTTTTTGTGGTATATTCTTCAAATCACGCAGTTCACGAACACGGGCCCCAAACGGTGTCATCTTCGCTTCCTTTTCAAAAGAATATAGATTGCGCCAGTTCCGCCATCCGCAGGAGTTGAGTAGGTAAATGATAAAACAAATTTTCTGTTGGTGTTCTCATTCAGCCAGAGGGGCACCATTTTTCGTAATACACCACCGCCTTGGGATAGCGCTCCTTTTCCTGTAATTACTAAAACACATCGGTGGCCAACGTTGTATGATTGCGTAAGGAACCGATTTAGCGCCATGTGGGCTTCGTCTTGTTTGAACCCGTGAAGGTCAAGTTGAGCTTCCATATTTATCCTGCCCCGACGTAACCTCTGTGCGGTGCGTTTATCCAATCCAGGAGCATCACCATGTTGTATGTTGGGTAGTTTAGTGTTGTGACTGTCTTTCACTTTGGTTTTTAAGATTGGGGAGGCAGAAGACGAGAGTTTACGTGTTCCAAACTTGATTGGCGGAGAGTTGGTAATTTTGTGACCCGGTAAAGGCTGCACGTCTCGGAATACATGAGCCAGAAGATCAGCGTCGCTAATTGTTTTATCCGGTTTCTTCGTCATTACCTTCTACTAGTATCAGGTGTAAACGCTTTGGGCCGTGGATACCAAGTTGGATAGTTTGCTCGATATCTCCAGTCCGGGATGGGCCAGTAATCCAATTGACTGTGCGGGGAAAAGTTTTTTCAATCTCGCCCATTTCTGCCCGCAGGCGAGCCCAGGTTTCTTCATAGGTGCCGAAGAGGCGTGAGACAGGTAAAATTATAATATGATTTTCGGGTAGAAAATTGAGTGTAGTTGGGTTGTTTGGTCCTGAGGTTAAGACGGCTGTTCCCGTTTCCGCAACACCGGCAAACGCTACCGTGACGCTGTTTTGATCGCAGTCTTCGGCCTTCCCGTATTTTACTTCAAGCGTTGGGTGCTTCGCCCAGTCAACACGGTTTAAAAGAGGGTTTGTGTCTGTTTTGATGTGGCTCGGCAAATTATGTCGGTTCAGGTATTCGATTATTGTTTTTGGTAACTCATTAAGGGAAGAAACACGAGAGGTGGTTGCGGCGACCTCTTCTGCCATCTGTTGGAACAAGAGAATTCTTTTAGCTCGGTCTAGCTGCCCCCTTTTAGGAATCACGTGTTTGGATGGATTAGAAAGGTGGGTCTCAACAGACTTTTCTCGCCCTTCCCTACTTTGAAGAGGGTCTAAACCAGCTTTAATTTTGCTGAGAATCTCTTCGCGCGCATTAATCATCAGCTGGTTATCGCCATTGCTGCATAAAGGTTTTCCCTTGCGGAGCAGGGAAATCACGGGTTTGGGTCCAAGCCTTCAAACCCGGTAAATATTTGTATCGTCCTTTTTTTCGGGCCCCTAAGGCCAACACCCGTATTAACCACCGGACCACGAGATGATATAGCATAGGGCGTTTTGCTAAGTATGCCCAAATGGAAAGGCCAAAAGCTAACTTTCGATCTGTGAGGCCTCGGTCATAGATGAGAAAACGCCAGTTCCTCAGCAACAGGGGTAAGGGAATGCGCACGGGACAGACTTCTTCGCATTTACCACACAAGGTGGAAGCTTGCGGCAAATGTTTTGTGTTTTGAAGGCCAATCAAACCGGGGGATAGGACGGAGCCCATTGGCCCAGGATACACCCATCCGTAGGCATGTCCGCCAATAGCGCCGTAAACTGGGCAATGATTTAGGCAGGCGCCGCACCTGATGCAGCGGAGCATTTCTTTAAATTCTGAATCTAGGAGATCACTTCGGCCATTATCTAACAAGATTACGTGATATTCACTAGGGCCGTCGACATCTGTATCCCGCTTCGGTCCCGTGGAAAAAGTTGTGTAGGAGGACATTTCTTGACCTGTCGCGCTTCGGGCTAAAACTCTCAAGAGCGCTGTTGCGTCAAGTAACGTGGGAACTATTTTCTCTATGCTCGCTAGCACAATATGAACCCTTGGAAGTGTCTGGGTTAGGTCTCCGTTCCCTTCGTTTGTGACAATGATAGAAGAACCGGTCTCAGCTACCAAAAAATTGGCACCGGTAATACCTACGTCCGCTTCCATGTAACGGTTGCGCAACATAGCTCGGGCTTCTGCCAAAATATTGTCTGGTTCATCCAGGTTTCGTGCTGGATCCAGGTCCGAATGGGTTAAACGGAAGACATCTGCCACCTGTTCTTTTGACACGTGTGTGGCGGGTGCGATGATATGGCTAGGCGGTTCATTCCGCAATTGGATAATATATTCACCTAGATCCGTTTCAATGGGCTCTATCCCATTCGCTTCTAGATGATCGTTGATGGCAATTTCCTCGCCAATCATAGATTTGCCCTTGGTAACGGTTTTGGCATTAGCCTTTTGGCAAATATCTAATACTACATCCTTGGCATGATTTTCATCTCTGCACCAATGAACGTGGCCGCCGTGAGCCTGGCACTGTAATTCAAACTTTTCCAAATAAACATCAAGATGAGCTAGTACATGGTCTTTTATGTCGCGAGCCTGGTCCCTTAATAATTCAAACTCGGGCATTCTCGCTGCGGCACGAGATCGGCTACTCACAAAACCTGTATGGAGTCTTTTGAGCGAATTTTGAAGCGTGGGGTTTGAAAGAGCGTCGCGCGTGTTCTCTTTAAATGAGGAGCTTGTGACCTTCATCTGCTTAATTCTTTCCTTCTCCAACGGCGGGGTCATCTGTCATCCCTGCCAATATCTCTGCTACATGTCGAACCTGAATGAAGGAGCCTTCCCGTTTCAGTTTGCCCGCAAGATTAATTAGGCAGCCGAGGTCCCCGCCTAGCAGAATTTCCGCGCCGGTTGAGGTTAACTGGTCTATTCGGTCAGTAGCCATTTTATCGGATATTTCCGAGTATTTTATGCAAAACATGCCCCCAAAACCGCAACAAGTTTCAGCACCATCGTATTCTTCGGTTTTTAAACCTTCTATACCCGCCAATAATTTTCGGGGCTGCTCTTTGATTCCAAGTTCACGTAACCCAGAACAAGAATCGTGGTATGTAGTCTTGGCGGCGTAAGTTCCCGACACGCCAGTAAACCCAAGTACATCAACTAAAAACGACGTCAATTCATAAATACGGCTGGCCAGGTTTAGTGATTTTTCGTGCCAACTAGGGACACCTTCAAATAGGCGCGGATAGTGCTCCTTAATCATACCGGTACAGGAACCAGAGGGGGCGACAACATAGTCGTAGTGCTCAAACGTTTGGATTACCTGGCGGGCTATTTGAACGGTATTTTTGCGGTCACCGGAATTGTAGGTAGGTTGACCGCAGCAGGTCTGAGAGTTTGGTACACTAACTTTGCAGCCTGCCTCTTCCATTAGTTTCACGGTGGCAAATCCAACAGACGGGCGAAACAAATCCACTAAGCATGTGACGAAGAGTGCTACGTTTGGTTGGCTTGAAGACATCAAAACAACATGCCGATTAACCTGATTAAAGTAAAGTGGACAGCTTACATTCACATAATCGCGGCACTATGGTTGGAAGTAATTTCTTCAGACTGGAATATCCGCGCAAACCGGGATAAACCACCATCATGAATCTTTTCCGCGCTATCGCCACGGTTAGTGGTATCACAATGATAAGCCGTTTCTTCGGGTTTATCCGGGATATCATGGTGGCTGCCGTTTTAGGTGCGGGTCCATTGGCGGACGTCTTTTTTGTAGCGTTTAAGTTGCCAAACTTATTTCGTCGTCTATTTGCGGAAGGGGCTTTCAACGCGGCATTTGTACCTCAATTCTCGGGAATTTTAACCGAAAGGGGGCGTCATCGCGCGCGCGAGTTTGCTGAACAAGCTTTGGCGGTTTTACTTTGGTCGCTCCTAATATTCGTAATTTTAATCGAAATTACCATGCCTTGGGTAATGTTCATATTTGCGCCAGGCTTTGCAACAAATCCTGAAAAATTTGACCTAGCAGTTTTATTGTCCCGTATAACTTTTCCATATCTATTGTTTATATCTCTGGTTTCACTCATGTCAGGGTTGCTGAATTCACTTGGCAAGTTTGCCGCGGCCGCTGCTACCCCCATACTCCTTAACATATGTCTCATAGGAGCGATCCTCTGGCTGATAAATTTTACGTCGACACCTGCCCACGCACTCGCGTTCGGGGTCGTGATTGCGGGCGCAGTACAGCTTTTTTGGTTACTTTTTCATGTTGGAAAGGCCGGCATTAAACTAAGATTGCTTATTCCAAGACTTACACCCCCTGTTCGCACCATGCTTCGGCGTATCGTGCCAGCAGCGGTTGGTGCAGGTGTTTATCAAATCTCATTACTCGTTGACACGGTTGTCGCGTCACTACTGCCAACAGGCTCTATATCTTACCTTTTTTTTGCTGACCGCGTGAACCAGCTGCCTATGGGAATGATCGGAGTTGCGGTAGGTACCGCGCTTTTACCTTTGTTATCCCGACAACTGAGTGCCGGAGACAGTGCCGCCGCAATCCATACTCAGAACAGGGCGATTGACATCACCCTATTTCTCTCTCTACCAGCGGCAGCGGCCCTCATAGTTATAGCCTTACCAACCATTTCCGTCCTGTTTGAAAGGGGAGCCTTTGGTCCGACAGAAACCATGGCGACAGCAAGTGCGCTAGCAGTTTACGCTACGGGTTTGCCAGCCTATATTATGGTAAAAGCGCTAACGCCGGCATATTTTGCTCGAGAAGATACTTCTACACCGGTCAAAATCGGTCTGCTAGCCGTGCTGGTTAATTTTGTTTTAAATCTAGTTCTTATGGGACCATTTCAACACTTGGGAATTGCCGCAGCTACGTCAGCTTCAGCTTGGTTAAATACAATCCTTCTTGCGTTTGTATTGTTTAGGAGGGGTCATTTTTCTATTGATACTCGATTAAAGTCGCGACTGCCTCGTATGGTGTTTGCGACCGTCATTATGGCGTTGTTCCTTTATCTCGGAATGAATGGATTGAGCGAGATGCTGGCAGGAGGTCAACTGGAAAAATGTATGGCTCTCTTTCTGCTTGTTAGCGGCGGCTTAATTGTTTACTTCGCCATCTCGTTTTTCATTGGTGTCGCTGATAAGGCAGATTTGAAACGGGTCTTAAGGCAGAAAGAGCCTGCCGTTTAACTTCAACTTTAGATGCTTGACGGAAAAGCATTAGCATACCATAAAACGGCCCGAGAAGTTCTAAGTGTTTAATAAATTAGATTGTTTGGCGCCATGGCCCGCATTTTTTCAGGCATACAACCAACGGGAAACCTGCAGCTTGGAAATTATCTGGGAGCCCTAAAAAATTGGGTAAAGTTACAGCATGATTACGAATGTATATATTGTGTTGTTGATTTACATGCGATTACCGTATGGCAGGAACCTAAGGAATTGGCGTCGAATACACGCGAAGTAACGGCAGGACTGATTGCGTCGGGCCTCGACCCTAAAACAAATATTATCTTTAACCAGAGCCAAGTCTCTCAACATTCTGAATTAGCATGGATTTTTAGCTGTGTATCCAGGCTTGGCTGGCTTAAGCGTATGACACAGTTTAAGGAGAAAGCGGGCAAGGATCAGGAAAGTGCCTCGGTTGGACTTTATTCCTATCCAAACCTTATGGCAGCAGATATTCTCATTTATAAGGCAACACATGTGCCTGTTGGCGAGGACCAAAAACAGCATCTAGAGTTGACCCGCGATATTGCTCACAAGTTCAATAACGATTTTAAGGTAGATTTTTTTCCCCTTCCAGAACCCTTAATTCTAGGCAATGCCACGCGAGTGATGTCACTAAGAGACGGTACAAAAAAAATGAGTAAATCGGATCCGTCAGAATCTTCGCGGATTAATATGACTGATGGGCCCGACGAAATAGCTCGTAAAATTCGCAAGGCTAAAACCGATCCAAACGTATTGCCGGCAAATCCAAAAGGTTTAGAAAACCGACCTGAAGCGGCAAACCTGTTTGCGGTCTTTTCGGCGCTCGCTGACAAAAGCGTGGAAGAGGTTTGCAAAAGATTTGAAGGTGCCCAGTTTTCAAAATTTAAGAAGGATTTGACGGAGTTGGCAATAGAAGTATTGGAACCTATTAGCATGGAGATGGCTAAATTGGTTGCAGATCCGGGATATCTAGATGAGGTTTTAGCCGATGGTTCGGAAAGAGCTCGGATCATTGCGCGTCCGATCTTGGATGAGGTTTATGATATTGTTGGTCTCCTTCGCCCAAAAAAGTAAAAATATTTATCACTATGCTTTAATGTCACAAAGTTACCTTCAGGGGGCCACCGATTCGCTTGTAAATTATTACACTCGTCTGATTAAAAATTTTATTGCAATGTTAGATAGAAGTTTGAGTGAATAACTAACTGTAAATACTTGCAAAAATTATATAAAAAAGATTATCCAAAAACAGCTAGCCGATAGGGCCATTATTTGGTTAGGGTTGTTTCCCAGCGTGTGTTTTTCTGAGAACAAAAAATGATGACATTCGACAGATTTATCATGGCGTCCATTGGGGCCGCCACTGCGATACTTTTATTGTTGGCCGTGGTATTGCCAGTTAACAGGACCATTTACGTGCCTAAAGCAGTTTTTTTATCGCCAGACGCAGTCCCTGAGATAACGAGCCTTGAAAAAAGTCGTAAAAAGTCACTTACCTCTAGTGCCCTTTCCAGGGTGTTTGCTAGAATTAATTATGATTTTGATGCGGTTCAAGCTGGGCATGTTTCTGTTCCAAGGCTCTTTGTTAAAAGCCTGCCAGTTGATATGCGGCGAATTAGGGCAGCTAAGGAAAGGAAAAAATTGTTTCTCCTAAGTGTGCTGCCACTCATCCTTCGAGTGAATGATGAAATATGGGCTGAACGCAAAAAACTTATCAAACTAAAAAAGTTAGTAAATAACAGAGTTAAATTGTCTGCTGAAGACAGATTATGGTTAGCTGTTATGGAGAACCGTTACAAAGTGATCCGCGGAGACTTGGGCGCGTTAGAACTCGGTATGGATATTATTCCGCCCTCACTTGCTTTAGCTCAGGCAGCGGAGGAGAGTGGTTGGGGTACTTCGCGATTTGTTGTCGAAGGAAATGCTCTATTTGGTCAGTGGACGGATAGCAGCAAGGGTGGGCTAATCCCATTGGGGCGGGTGATTAATAGCAATTATAGAATTAAAGCTTTCCGGTCCCTTTTAGATGGTGTGCGGGCGTATGCGAGGAATCTAAACACCCACAGGGCATACCGCTCATTCAGAACAGGTCGTTCAGAATTACGTCGATTAGGTCTAATATTGAGTGGTCAGAAACTTTCATTTCACCTTTCACCTTATTCTGAACGAGGAGAGAACTATACCAGATCCCTGCGAAAAATCATCAAGTCAAATAGTTTGGAAAAGTTAGACGGCCTAAAACTTGGTGATAGGAGCCTTCGTGTAATTCAAAGAATAATTAGCTAATAATCTTTAGATTGGGTGGCATATATCAGCAGGCAATCTAAGATTTTGGTACAACGAATATTGCCCCAAGCCAATGCCATCGTCCTCCACCACCAGGAAGAGTACAATTCAGGCGGTTTCGACCTTTAATAAAGGGCTTTGTCATCCTCACCTCAACTCTTGATGTGCTAAGTAGAGTAGTTGATACTTTTCCTTCTTCACTGGTAAAACAACTAATCCTGTTCAAGTTCTTAAGACTGGGGATTACGGTGAAACCTACATTAGGGGGATTAGTTTTGCCAATTATAGGACTGCTGGGGGTAAATTCTGAAACGGGCAATGGTAACGTGTTGATGATGAGCCTAAATCTATTTAACTCACCATACTTTTCATTGAGGGCAAAGCGAGGAAGATATTTTTTATCACTAAAACGGCTTATAACACCAGAATGTTGGCCAAACGCGTATTTATAGCTGCTCTTAGAAATTAATTCAAAAACCTCATTACTAGCTTCGCCGTATGGATACGCGAATATTACTGGTTGCTCACCCAATTCCGCAGTCATTCTTGTGTTGGACTTAATAATCTCTGCCTCGTTCCGATTACGGGGTGCATTTACCATATGAAGGTGAGATGCAGAATGAGCACCAAATGTCACACCTGCTGCGTGCATTTCCCGGATTTGGTTCCAGTTGAGGCGATTTGGACGATTTTCATTGATTGATTTTGTTGAAATAAAAACCGTAAAGGGTAGTTGAGCCTTTCTGAAACGCGACCAGGCTTTGGTATAAATGGATTCAAACCCGTCATCTATTGTAATGCCCACAGTACGTTTTGGTAGAGCCCGGCCATTTTCGATGTCGGAAAGAATTTGTAAAACCGGCAGAACCGTGTATGGCCCGTTCTTTAATTCACGAATATGATTTTCAAGCTGTGCTAATCGAATATTAGTACTAGGGTAATTATTTTCTCCAAACCGGTGATACATAATAAAGACGGCGGAGTTTGTTGCCATGGATTGCGGCGCAATAAATAGAAGAGCTAAGAAAATTAATATGGCGCACTTCATTGTATTCATGTTTTTGTATTTAGTGGCATTAAGCCGTCTAATAACACAGAATCACTTAAAAGGGGGTAGTCTTGAGAATTAAACAATTGGTAGTGCCACCACTCATTTTGATAGAAGTCCCAGCCCGATAAGGTCATAATTCCCATCAGCAAATGGCGGTTTCGTTGTGCTTCGGGGGAGACGTTACCGTTGCCGTGATGGGATTTTGGGTGAAAAGTGTCAAAACCAGTTCCCATTTCAAGGTCTTTTCCCGTTTCGTCGATTAAAGTCAAATCTACAGCCACGCCTCGTGAATGGGGTGACCCACGTCGCGGGTCAGCGAGAAACATAGGGTCAGGGGTGTGGTTCCACAGAACCCATTGGGCTTCAGTTGGGCGAAATGCATCATAGATCTTAAACCTATATCCTAGCTTTTTAGCGTATCCTGATGCTTTTTTCAGGCATTTTTCCGCCTTTTTATGAAGATAACAACCACTGCGGTGATAAACGGGCGCACCGGTGAAATTATCAGTTGTTGCGTAGGCAATGTTCAAAGTAATGTCGTGGTTGTCTGGTGTTATTTCCACAAGGTTCATGTGTCGTGATCTCATTGGTGAATTTGGCGATAGATATTTTATAGAGTAAAAATTTATTGACGGTTAAATTATTATGGTAAGAATATATAATTTTCTATGAATATTATAGCTCTTGATACGGTAGCTGGCGCAAGTTCCGTAGCTGTTTTTTCTGGCGGAAAGAAAGTCTACAACTATCGAAAAGTATTGGATCGTGGGCACGCTGAAGTCCTTATACCAATGATGAAAGAAGCAATTTCGTCCGTTTCTTTCGAGTTCCTGGACTTGGAGTTAATAGCTGTTACCGTTGGACCTGGTTCGTTTACAGGAATTAGAGTTGGTCTTGCGACGGCTCGAAGCTTGTCGGTGGCAGCTAAGGTACCTGTTATAGGTGTTACAAGCTTTGAGGCTGTAGCAGCTTCAATTAAGGAAAAAGAATGGGCTGGGGTCCCCGTTTTGATTGCGCTGGAAACTAGGCGTGACGACTTCTACTTACAGATGTTTAATGAGGCGCGGAAACGGCTAGGTGAACCAAAAGCTGTTGGGAGCCTTGATATAGTTAGCTATGTTAGCGATCAGCTCGGTTTGCAAACCGACATTTTAGTTGCGGGTGACGGAGCTGAACGTGCGGTCTCAGAAATTGGTGGCCGTTCTGACCGCTTTAAGTGCCGTCTGGCGTCGTCTTTAGCCGGTCCGGATGCAATCCAGGTGGCTGAAATTGCTCAGGAAAGTCACCTGTCTGGATACGCATGTTTGCCTGCTGAACCGTTTTATTTGCGTGCCCCTCACGTTCAGGTGCCTATCAAAAGTGGTTAGCAAAATAAGGTGATGGGTTCTAATCTAAAATTTTAATTTGGTATCTGTTGATCTGACATATTTAGATCGTAACAATGAAGGCCAAATGATAGGTTTAATACATATAAGACAAGACCAAAAAATAAAAACAGATCCAAAGAATTACTATAGTAATCCGCGCCTAGGTTAAGTAAAATGCTTAACTTGCTTTTAAAAATATTTTAAAATATAGGGTTAAAACACCATGGCGGACCAAGAAAATCGTAGTGAATTATTGGAACTGACAAGCGAGATTGTTGCGGCCCATGTTAGCAACAATACACTTGCAGTCAGTGATTTGCCGCAGCTTATCAAGGACGTCTATTTTACGCTGGCTAACGTAGGTGAAAAGCAGGGGTTTTCCGAGCGTCTTAACCCACCGGTTTCGATTAAAAAATCAGTAACCCCTGATTTTATAGTTTGTCTCGAAGATGGAAAGAAGCTCAAGATGTTAAAGCGCCACCTAAAGACAGCCTATAATATGACACCAGAAGAGTATAGGCAACGATGGAGCTTGCCTCTTGATTATCCCATGGTAGCGCCTAATTATGCAAAACATCGAAGCGATCTTGCAAAGGAAATTGGCCTTGGTAAAAAATCATGACGGGCTAGTGTTTGGTGTTAACAAGAAATCGAGAAAATGTACAAGCATGGATTTTTGTATAGTACTGCGGAAAAGGGTCAATAATTAAGTGGCAACAAATACGATGCTATCCCGTTTGGAAAATTTGTGCATTAAACGTGGCATGAAAATGACCGGGCAACGACGTGTAATTGCCCGGGTCTTATCGGACGCAGATGATCATCCTGACGTGGAGGAACTATATAAACGATCATCCCAAGTTGATAACAATATCAGTATTGCTACCGTTTACAGGACGGTTAGGCTATTTGAGGAGGCGGGTTTACTTGATCGGCACGATTTTGGTGATGGGCGAGCTCGCTATGAAGAGGCGTCCGGCGAACACCATGATCATTTGATAGATGTTAAATCAGGTAAAGTCATCGAGTTTCACGATGAGGAAATTGAAGATTTGCAGCACAAAATCGCGTCTAAACTTGGGTACAAGCTTGTCGGTCATCGTATGGAGTTGTACGGCGCGTCGACCAAATATAATTCTGATGATTAAAAGCATTCAATGGCTCGCGATAACAAGTAAATAAATTGAGTAAAAAGCTTCACATAAAAACCTTTGGATGCCAGATGAACGTCTACGATTCCCGTCGAATGGCTGATGTTTTAATTCCTTTGGGTTACAGTTACACGGATGATCCAAAGAAGGCTGAAGTGGTAATCTTGAACACCTGTCATATCCGTGAAAAAGCCGCAGAAAAGCTGTATTCGGAGCTGGGACGATATAAAAATATTAAGGAAAAACGAAAAACAAAAGGAAGAACTACGGTCATTGCAGTGGCAGGGTGCGTCGCCCAAGCCGAGGGGGAGCAAGTTTTAAGGCGCGCACCATACGTAGATATTGTTCTTGGGCCTCAAACTTATCATCGGTTACCACAGATGGTTACTCGAGCCTTATCGAAGGAAAGAGGAAATTCTAAGTCGGCGCGTATTTTAGATGTTGATTTTCCCGTTGAGCCAAAATTTGACTACTTACCTGAGGTAAAGACGGAAGCATTTAGTGCATTTTTGACGGTTCAAGAAGGATGCGACAAATTTTGTACTTTCTGTGTGGTGCCTTACACCAGGGGAGCCGAGTACTCCCGTCCAGTGGAAGACATCGTCTCTGAGGCTCGTCAATTGATCTCATGTGGAGTGAAGGAAATTACTCTACTGGGCCAGAACGTGAACGCCTATAACGGGCGGTGGCATTCTGTTGGTTCAGGCGCGGCGAGTTTAGCGCAGTTATTGTATGAACTGGCTAAAATCGAAAAATTAGAGCTTCTACGCTATACAACCTCCCATCCCGCAGATATGACAGACGAACTAATCCACGCACACGGGGAACTGGATAAACTGGCACCGTTTCTACACCTACCAGTACAGTCTGGTTCGAATGATGTTTTGGCGCGAATGAATCGGCGGCACAGTCGTGATGATTATCTCCGGATAATTGATTTTCTTAAGGTCGAGAATCCAAATCTCAAACTATCGTCCGATTTTATTGTCGGTTTCCCCGGAGAAACCGATGAAGATTTCTTAGCTACATTATCTTTGGTTGCTGAGGTAGATTTTGTTCAGGCGTTTTCCTTCAAGTATAGTCCTAGGCCAGGAACCCCTGGGGCCTCTATGGAAAACCAGATCTCGGAGGAGGTTAAATCTGAACGCCTTACACAACTGCAAGCCCTTTTAATGTCTAAACAACGGAGGTTTAATGAGGCGTGCGTGGGTACCGTCATGCCAGTTTTGCTTGATCGCCCGGGTCGTGATTTTGGGCAACTGGCAGGGAGAAGCCCCTACATGCAGGCCGTTCATGTTACAGCGCCGGCGGACTACATCGGTAAAAGAGTTAATTTGAAAGTTGAAGCGGCTTTTACCAATAGCCTCGGTGCGGTTTTTGCGGATACCCCCTTAAGTTTTTGGTCAGAAAGGCTTGAAAGGAACGACGGTTGACAGGAAGCCCTCGGAACCCTGAAAAATCAGTGGTGCTTGAATTCGACGATAACAGGCTTTTACCGCAACTCTTTGGGAGCCATAACATACATCTGGCCCGGATCGAGCAAGAGCTCGATGTGTCACTGAACTCAAAAGGTAATTTGGTGACTATTTCTGGTGTTCATGAGTTGGCGGATACAGCCGGCGTCGTGCTTAAAGGCCTATATGCCCGACTGAAGGATGGGCACAATATTGACTCTACTGAAGTCGATGTAGCCCTTCGTATGATTGCGGCTGGTGAAAAAGGGAAAGCGGTATTAAATAACGCGAAGCTTTACGCAGTTCGAACGAGAAAACGCCATATTATGCCTCGGTCCCCTCAGCAGGCATGTTATTTGGATTTAATCGAGCGAAGTGACTTGACGTTTGGATTAGGTCCAGCTGGCACGGGAAAGACCTATTTAGCCGTAGCAAAAGCAGTAGAGGCCCTCGTGAAAGGCGAAATTGATCGCATTATTCTCTCCCGTCCAGCAGTAGAAGCAGGCGAACAATTAGGCTTTCTGCCCGGAGACATGAGAGAAAAAGTAGATCCCTATTTGAGACCACTATACGATGCGTTGCATGACATGCTTCCGTATAACCAAGTTGCTACCAAAATAGAAAACGGCGAAATTGAAATAGCTCCGCTTGCTTTTATGCGAGGTCGTACTTTGGACAACGCTTTCGTAATACTCGATGAGGCGCAGAACACGACATCCGTTCAAATGAAGATGTTCCTCACACGTTTGGGTGAAAACGCTCGAATGGTTGTAACTGGTGATCTTAGCCAAATTGATCTCCCAGCGGGCGTTGTATCAGGGTTAGGGGATGCTGTTAGCCGGTTAAGGGGAGTCAAAGGGGTGTCATTCGTGGAGTTTGGTGAAACTGATATTGTCCGCCACGCCTTGGTTCCTCGGATTATAAAAGCTTATAATACAAATAATGGGCAGGGTTAAAACGAGAGAAAGTTAAACGCTAGGCATTATGCCTCCATCACACAACATTGATATTTTGATTAAAGCCGGTAAATGGCAAAAGTTGTTACCTAATTGGGAAGATGTTTGCGAAAAAGCTGTTGAAGCAGTGCTTGAGAGCCAAAACATTGTAGACAGGCCAATAGAGATAAGCATTGTTTTAGCGAATGATGCTCTAGTGCAACATCTAAACAAAAAATACCGTGATCAGGATTTACCAACTAATGTGCTCTCGTTTCCAACCAATGATTTCCACCCTAGCCCTGTCTTGCCGCAACATTTAGGGGATATGGTACTGGCTTTTGAAACATGTCACCGGGAATTACTGGATAATGAGAACATAACTGAATTTGCTGATCTCATTTGCCATTTAGTCGTGCATAGTGTCCTGCATTTGTTAGGTTATAAACATGACGTTAACGCAGACGCCAAAAAAATGGAATGTTTGGAGATAGAAATTTTGGCTAATTTAGGTGTTGGAAATCCGTATCTGTGAGTTTGAAAAAAGCGCTAAAATATTGGCGAGCTTAATCAATACATGCTTTTGAAAAAAAGGAATTTGTAAATCGGCATGAATGAAGAGACGGGTATTAGAATTGCTCAGAGGAAGCACGTAGTCTTTGTCGTTTCCATTGCCAGGTCAATTTTAGGGTATGTGCAAAGGTTTTTGCAAAAAGATAATGGGGAAAACACGGTCCGAGGTGCGTTAGAAGAATTAATTGAGGACCACCCGCATTCAGCAACGGTAATCGTTGACGAACAGCGGACACTCCTTGAAAATATTCTTAATTTACGAGACCGTACAATTGCTGATGTTATGGTCCCGAGGGTTGACATAATTGGCATTAATGCAAACGCCACGCTTGAACAAATCATAGTCCTGATAAACGAGGAGGCTCATTCAAGGGTGCCCGTTTTTCAAGAGGCGCTCGATGATGCTATTGGCATGATCCATATTAAAGATGTTCTCTCAGCTCAGCAAAAGAAGGGTTTAATTAATCTCCATGAAATTGTCAGGCCGGTGCTATTTGTAGCACCCTCAATGCAGGTGCTTGAATTGCTCCTAGAAATGAGAGCAAAACGCACTCACATGGCATTAGTTGTTGATGAGTTTGGTGGAATAGATGGGCTTCTTACCATCGAAGATTTGGTGGAAGAAATTGTTGGGGAAATTGAAGATGAGCATGATCTCGATAACGAGCCTACTTGGCGAGTGCGGACAGATGGTGCAATTGATGTCGATGCCAGACTAGAAATCCTTCATTTGGAACAGGCTGTAGGCTCCTTTGTATCGGATGAAGAACGGGAAGAGTTGGACACACTCGGTGGCCTTGTTTTTTCTTTGGCAGGACGTGTTCCGGTCCGTGGTGAATTGGTAAAACATTCTTCGGGCGTAGAAATCGAGATAGTAGATGCAGATCCTCGCCGGGTAAAACATTTGCGTATTCATAACCTAACTAGCGAGAATTTCGACCCGAACTTAAAATAATATTTGCAGTTTTAAGGCTCACATTTTTTTTCCGGACCAATGATTTGATTTCAAGAATCGAACAGCTTCGCGGATGGGTGGTGTCACTAGAGAGATGGCCCAGAAGGGTTACGGCACTTTTGTTGGGGGCTGTAACAGCATTAGCATTCCCCCCTCTCTATATATTGCCATTGCTTATCCCGGGGTTTGTCGGGCTTGCTTGGTTAATAGAGGGTAGCTCCCCGTCTGGCCGGTTACAACGCACGAAACTCACAAAGAACGCGTCCTGGTCGGCTTTTGCAGTCGGTTGGTGGTTTGGTGTGGGTTTTTTTGCAGCTGGATTATATTGGGTGTCATTTTCATTTTTTGTGGACGCTGCTACTTTTGCTTGGATGGCCCCTTTCGCGCTTTTTTGTCTTTCAGCTGGCATGGCGCTCTACATAGGATTAGCCGGGTGGGCAGCGTACGTGTCGTCGCGTGACGGGGCTAACCTCGTACTGAACCTTGCCCTTTGGTGGGTGGTTTTTGAGTGGATTAGAGGTTGGGCGTTCACGGGATTCCCATGGAATCTTCTTGGAAGTGTGTGGACATTTTCAGAAGCCATGATTCAAATTACGGCGGTGACAGGAGTTTTTGGCTTAAGCTTAGTCACAGTGTTGGCCGCTGCAGCACCTGCTGTTCTTGGTGACAACAGTATTGTTTTATCTAAGCGTTGTTTAATGGTCGTGGTAACCGGAGCTACCCTGGTGATGATCTGGGTTGGTGGGCACATTCGTCTAAATCAGGCCGTTGAAGTAATTGTAGATGGTGTGAACCTTCGCCTCGTACAGCCAAATATTGAGCAGCGGGATAAATGGAAGCCACATTTGCAGAGAGCCCATTTTGATAAACTACTTCGGTTAAGTCGACCCGGGAAAACTGCTGCTACTGATGTGACGACCCACACCATCTGGCCAGAAACGGCGACGCCTCTTTTTCTCAGTACGGTTCCAGAAGCGTTAGAATTAATATCTATTGCGGCGCCAGTTGGCGGAGCGCTGATCACTGGTGCACCGCGTCAGGGACGGAATCAGAGTGGTTTTAGCGAGGTTTGGAATAGTGTTCACGTCATAGATTCAAATGCCTACATAAGAGATACTTACGACAAGCAACACTTGGTCCCCTTTGGAGAATATATTCCATTCCGTAGTTTTATAAGCTTTCCAAAACTCACGGGAGCGGGAACTGACTTTTCACCAGGTGTAGGGCCAAAAGTATTAAAGGTTCCGGGCGCCCCATCATTTATTCCATTGATTTGTTACGAGGCTATTTTCCCGGGACAGATACAAGTGGACCAAGAAAAAAACAGACCGGGTTGGTTATTAAACCTGACCAACGACGCCTGGTTTGGTTACTCATCCGGTCCTTATCAGCACTTTGCCTCCGCTCAGCTGCGCTCAGTTGAGTTGGGTCTTCCCTTGGTTCGTGTTGCAAACACGGGAATTTCAGGTGTTATTGATTCCTATGGCAGGGTACGTGTACGAACTGTTTTAAACGAAGAAATCTCTGTGGAAAGTCCATTGCCTGCTCGGCTTTCTAATTCGACTTGGTTCGCTAAGCACGGGAACACCACAATATTTTGCATTGTTTTGATTCTGTTTGGAGTTTTTCGTTTAAGATTTTTTGTTACCAAAGGATAAGATTCATTAAATTTGGTTAGGGTTAAATGAGGTGCTTTTTAGGCTATGAAAACTAGCGGTACGAGTGTAGGTTTTGTAATACAGTTGGAATTTAGGAATTCAACCTGAAGCGCTTTCAATGTACCTGTCAAATTGGACGTATTTTCGGTATCAATACGGCTTGACGGGCTGGCGAAAGGTTGCCAGAAAGTGAGGTGCCTCAATAAATATTAGCGGGTACTTATTCATACTTATTTTTTGCTCACTGCAAAAACATAATAATACGGGAGTTCATGTAGTGTTGGATGGTAATTATCAATTTACAAGTGAATCTGTATCTGAAGGCCATCCAGACAAGATCTGTGACCGTATTTCAGATTCCATTGTTGACACTTACTTAACTGGTGATCCCGATTCGCGGGTAGCGGTAGAGACAATGTGCACTACTAACAGGATTGTTTTAGCGGGTGAAGTGAGGGGGCCAGTTTCTATAACTAATGATGATTTGGAGGCTTCTGCACGGGCTTGTGTTAAAGACATCGGTTACGAACAAGAAGGGTTTCATTGGGAAAAATTGGATGTTTCCGTTTACGTGCATTCCCAATCTAAAGATATAGCCCAAGGTGTAGATGCGAGTGGAAATAAGGATGAGGGCGCGGGTGACCAAGGCATCATGTTTGGTTATGCATGCCGCGAGACTAGCGCTTTGATGCCGGCACCTATATTTTATTCTCACGCTATTCTCGAGGCATTAGCTAAAGCTCGTCATTCAGGCAGAGAACCAGGATTGGGTCCTGACTCGAAAAGCCAATTAACTTTGCAATATGAAAAAGGCAAACCTATTCGGGCTGCGTCTGTGGTTGTTTCCACCCAGCACGCGGCTGAGCTTGATCAGGATGCCGTACGGGAAATCGTGCGACCTTACGTTCTTAAAGTTTTGCCGGATGGGTGGATGTGTGATGAGGAAGAGTTTTACGTTAATCCGACCGGGCGTTTTGTCATAGGAGGCCCTGATGGAGACGCAGGGCTTACAGGACGTAAAATTATCGTAGATACCTATGGTGGCGCAGCCCCTCATGGAGGAGGCGCGTTCTCGGGCAAGGATCCTACCAAAGTTGATCGTTCTGCAGCATACGCGGCCCGCTATTTGGCAAAAAACGTTGTTGCAGCAGAGTTGGCTGAGAGATGCACGATACAGTTGTCTTATGCTATTGGCATCTCAAAACCACTTTCGGTCTATGTTGACTGTGCAGGGACGGCTCAGGTAAGTGAAAACGAGCTGGCGGGTATGTTGCAGGACGTTATGGACTTAAGTCCGCGGGGTATTCGAGAAAAACTAAAATTAAATCGGCCCATATATGCTCGTACAGCGGCATATGGGCATTTTGGTCGGACACCCGATCCCGACGGAGGGTTCTCATGGGAACAAACAGATTTAGCGGACAAGTTGAAAAACATGTTTTAATGTCCGGTGCGTGAAAAAAAGCAAAAACTAAACTTTTATGGCCGCAGAAAAGGACGTAAGCTTCTCCAGGGACGCCAGGTGCAGATCCAAGAGAAGTTGCCAAGAGTTTTGATACCTATTTACCCTGGGGAGAAACAGCTTGAACCAATGTCTCTTTTCTATCCGCCAGTGAAAGATGTCTGGATGGAAATAGGTTTTGGGGCTGGAGAACATCTTGCATATCATGCCAGTACAAATCCTGACATAGGGTTTCTGGGAATTGAACCGTTCATAAATGGGGTGGCTAGCCTCCTGAGTAAAATGGAACGCCAGGATCTCAACAATATCAGGTTATTAAATGACGATGTAAGGTTGTTATTATGTAACCTCGCTTCAAATTCCCTGGGTCGGGTATTTATTCTTTTTCCAGATCCTTGGCCAAAAAAAAAGCACCGTAGGCGGCGATTATTTTCGCATGCTCTACTGGATAAACTTAGTCAACAAATGCGCCCTCATGCTGAACTCAGATTTGCGTCAGACAGCATGTGTTATATCCGTGAGGTTCTTGAGATGGTAAGTAATCGTAACGATTTTAATTGGGAACCGAGGAGATCAAAAGATTGGAAAAAACCACCATCTGATGCTATAGAGACCCGATACGAGTCAAAAGCTCGCAAAGTGGGCCAACCCTGTGTATATCTTAGTTTTAGAAAGGTATGAGCTTTAGAAAATCTGGTTTTTTCGCAAAAACACTTGAAGTTAGTCTTATTAAGAACGATTATGCGTTCTTTGTATTAAAATGCTAGTTGAATTCGTGATTTATGTGTGGGCCTAAGGTCCACTTTTTTATTTTTACGATCTTTTATTGGAATGGGGTTATCAAGGGAAGTCTGGCTTTGTGAACCGGGTGTTCAGTTAAACTAGGCTTACCAGTTAGCTGCTAGGTAAAACAAAGTGCAGTGAAGGATAATTTTAACGTAGAAACCAAGGTGGCGGATCTTCTCAACCCAACGCTCAAGGTTATGGGTTATAGGTTGGTGCGCGTGCGGATGGCCGGTTCCCAAAATAAAACCATGCAAGTCATGGTGGAAAGAGTAGATGAAGTTAATATGACTGTTGAAGATTGTGCGTTAATTAGTCGCGAGGTTTCAAATATTTTGGATGTGGCAAACCCAGTTGAAGATGCCTACAGCTTGGAAATTAGTTCTCCTGGAATTGACCGGCCATTAGTTTGTCCGTCTGATTATGATCGTTACTCGGGGTTTGATGCCAAGATTGAGATGGTAAACACCATCAACGGACAGAAAAGGTTCAAAGGGCAACTTTTAGGAATGAAGAATAATCTCGTAAGAATTTGTATTGAAGAAGGAACTGCTGAATTGCCATTTGAAGACATCAGGCGGGCAAAGCTTACGTTATCAGATGAGATGTTTATGGTTGCAACAAAAAGTGCAGAAGGGTAGGTCCAAAACTATGGAAACTAATACTGAAACAAGCAATTTCTACGCGCATCCTGAGCTTCTGCTCGTTGCTGACACAGTGGCAAAGGAAAAAGGTATTGACCGAGAGGAAATTTTGGATGCGATAGAGGAAGCAATTCAAAAAGCTGGTCGCTCTAAATATGGATATGAACACGATATTCGAGCGAAAATTGATCGAAAATCTGGCGAAATTCACCTTGCTCGATTTCTAGAGGTTGCTGAGATCGTGGAAAATGAGGTGACCCAAATTCCTGTAGATGCCGCTCGTAATAAAAAAGAAGATGCTCAGGTTGGAGAATTTTTAGTGGACCCCTTGCCACCAATTAGCTTTGGGCGAATAGCAGCCCAGACAGCAAAGCAGGTTATCGTTCAAAAGGTTAGAGAAGCCGAAAGAAAAAGACAATTTGCTGAGTTTAAGGACAGGATTGGAGAGGTGGTTAACGGGGTGGCGAAGAGAGTGGAATTTGGCAATGTTATTGTCGATTTGGGTGGTCGGGCTGAGGGAATAGTCCGCCGCGATGAATCTATCCCTCGTGAACATTTTAACAATGGGGATCGGGTTCGATCTTACATTTATGATGTGCGGGAAGAACCGCGTGGCCCACAGATTTTTTTATCGAGGAATCATTCGCAATTTATGGTTGCCTTATTTACTCAGGAAGTTCCCGAGATTTATGATTCTATAATTGAGATTAAGTCCGTAGCAAGAGATCCAGGTAGCCGGGCAAAAATTGCAGTTGTTTCAAAAGACACCAGTATTGATCCAGTTGGTGCGTGTGTAGGCATGCGAGGGTCTCGAGTTCAAGCCGTCGTGGCTGAGCTTCAAGGGGAGAAAATTGATATTATTCAATGGTCTGAAGAACCGGCAACTTTTATTGTGAATGCGTTGGCGCCTGCTGAGGTAGCTAAAGTGGTGCTTGATGAAGAGGCTACCCGCATCGAAGTGGTGGTGCCAGATGACCAGCTTAGCCTTGCCATTGGGCGGCGGGGTCAAAATGTAAGGCTAGCCTCGCAATTAACTGGTTGGGATATTGACATAATGACCGAGGAAGAGGAATCGGATAAGCGTAATGAAGAATTCCGAACCCTTTCGCAATTGTTTGTCGACAGTCTGGATGTTGACGAGGTAATTGCCCAACTATTAGTTACGGAAGGTTTTTCTTCGGTTGAAGAGGTGGCATTTATTCCTGTGGAGGAATTAGCCGCCATCGAGGGTTTTGACGACGATGTATGCAAGGAACTCCGAGAGCGAGCACGGCAATATCTTGAGGGTAAGGAAGCAGACCAGGAAAAACAGCGCAAGGATATGGGTATCAGTGATGAAATTGCTGAAATGGAAAGCCTAACGGGTGACATGTTGTTAAAACTCGGAGAAACTGGAATCAAGACACTTGATGATCTTGCTGATTTGGCTGGGGATGAGTTGATGGAGGTTGTGGGGGAGAAAGTCCTAACCGAAGATCAAGCCAACGAAATTATAATGGCTGCCCGGGCGCACTGGTTTGAGGGTGAGGAAAGAGTAGAATCTGAGGTTGAAAATACTGAAGATGAAAGTAAAACTCTCGAACCGCAAACAGATAGCGAGTGAGTTGACAAATAAGTTATGACTAAACCAGCCTCATAAGAGTAGCGGTTATTTGAAGTTTATGTCATTAACTTGATCTAGGTTAGTAGAAAAGTTTTTTAAACACGGTTTATTATGATGGATAAGAAAGAAGCAGCAACAAAAAATAAGTTGAGTTTATCCCACCCTGGAAAACTCGAATTAAAAAAAACGATAGAAGGGGGGCAGGTCCGCCAAAAATTTTCTCACGGGAGATCAAAGGTTGTAACTGTTGAAGTTCGAAAGAAACGCGTCTTCGCTCCAGGTACAAGCGGGAGTATGAAGGAAGTTAAAAACGCACCAACATTGGAAGTTGAAGAAAAACCCAAAGAAACACTAGATAAGGAGGACAAAGAAGCGGTTACTCCAAATCTTGAGACTGGTCCGACCTTAACAGAACAAGAACGAGCGACCCGAGCAAGCGCTCTGGAAGAGGCAAGGCGCCAAGAAGAGATGCGGATGTTGGAGGTCCAAAAAGGGAGGGCTAAAGAAGAGCCTCTTACCCAAAATACAGGTCTTGAGGAAGCTGAGAGGAAAGCAGAACGGGACTCAGATGAAAAGGCCCAAGCCCGGCGTAATGCGGAAGAAGAGGAAAAACGTGTACGAGAAGAAAGAGGCAAGGCCGCCGCTGAAGCCGGCGTTGCTAAACTAAAAGCCCACGATATAGACGAGGCGGCGATTGATCCAGAAGAGGTCAATAAAGAAAATAGAGGCAAAGGTGCCCCTAAGCGTCCCACCCCAGTTAGGCGAAACGAACCTAGGCGGCGGGCTGGAAAATTAACAATTGCTGACGCTTTGGACGAAACTGAAAGGGTCCGTTCCTTGGCTTCAGTCCGTCGAGCACGTGAAAAACAGAAATTACGTGAAGGCCCTATAGAGCATGTAAAAATTATTCGAGAAGTAACGGTGCCAGAAACCATCACTGTCCAGGAATTATCTAACCGAATGGCAGAAAGGGGCTCGGAGGTTGTGGGGGCGCTTATGAAAATGGGTATTATGGCTAACATTCAACAAACAATAGATGCGGATACAGCGGAACTATTGGTTGAAGAATTCGGACATAAGATAAAACGTGTCAGCGCATCGGATGTTGAAATTGGTTTAACCGGTGATGATGACATGGATGGCGAATTGACCATACGGTCGCCGGTAGTAACGGTTATGGGCCATGTGGATCATGGAAAAACCTCGTTGCTAGATTCTCTTCGGGAGGCTGATGTGGTGTCCGGAGAAACTGGCGGTATAACGCAACACATCGGCGCCTATCAAACGGCAACTGTTGGTGGAAATAAAATTACTTTTATTGATACACCTGGACACGAAGCCTTCACCGCCATGAGATCTCGTGGAGCGAGCGTAACAGATATGGTTGTTTTAGTGGTAGCGGCCAACGATGGTGTTATGCCACAAACAGTGGAAGCAATTAGCCATGCTAAGGCAGCTAATGTACCAATCATTGTTGCAATTAACAAAGTTGACCTGCCTGATTCAGATCCTAATCGCGTCCGAACGCAGTTGCTTGAACATGAGGTGGTTTCTGAAGAGATGGGTGGTGATGTGTTGGATGTGGAAGTGTCCGCTATAAAAAAGACTAACCTTGAAAAACTGATTGAAAATATTGTGCTTCAAGCAGAAATCCTGGATCTCAAAACTAATCCAGACAGATCGGCGGAAGGCACAATTATTGAGTCCAGAATGGAGTCCGGCCGAGGGCCAGTGGCGACGGTACTTGTTCAAAGAGGCACCTTAAAAATAGGAGATATTTTCGTCGCTGGCAGTGAGTGGGGTCGGGTTAGGGCCATGGTTAATGACCGTGGTGGTAATATTAAGGAGGCTGGGCCGTCGGTGCCGGCAGAGGTGATTGGGCTTAATGCAGCCCCTAATGCTGGTGATGATTTTGTAGTAGTTGAAGTTGAAGCGCGGGCGCGTGAAATAGCTGAATTCCGGGAAAACAAGAAGCGCGCCATCAGAACAGCAGTTTCATCACAAAGTACTCTTGAAGAATTGTTTTCTGCCATTCAAACGGGCAAATCAAAGGTACTTCAACTTTTGGTTAAGGCTGATGTGCAGGGTTCTGTTGAGGCCATTGTTGGGTTGCTCGAAAAACTACCACAAGACGAGGTTAAGGTGAAGATTGTTCATCAGGCGGTAGGGGGTATCAGCGAGTCAGACATCCAACTTGCAAACGCCTCAGGTGCGTTGGTTGTAGGTTTTAACGTACGAGCTAACAAACAAGCCCGTAATTTGGCGGAGTTGGAGAAAACAGAGATACGCTATTATTCCGTGATTTATGACCTGGCAGACGATATGAAGGGTGTATTAATTGGCTTGATGACTCCTGAAATTAGGGAGTCATTTCTTGGAAACGCAGAAATTAGGGAAGTATTTAGCGTCTCTAAGATTGGTAAGGTGGCAGGGTGTTATGTCAGCGAGGGAACTGTAAAGCGCGGAGCTGGGGTTAGGTTAATAAGAGATGACGTAGTGTTGCATGAAGGCAATTTGTCTACGCTGAAGCGGTTTAAAGACGATGTTCGGGAAGTGCAGCAGAATTACGAATGTGGCATGTCATTTGAGAATTATAATGACATTAAGGCCGGCGATGTGATTGAGTGTTTTACCCTTGAAGAAGTGGCCCCAGAGATCTGACTAAGGCTAGCTTAGTTGATTTGTCTTGTCTCAGTTAACGAGTGTTCTTACGGAAGATCATATGGGAAAAACTGCAGGCAAAATGCCTAGTCAACGCCAATTGAGAGTTGGAGAAGAAATCCGGCATGCGCTAGTCAACATTTTTCAACGGGGTGAACTTCGTGACCCTCAGTTGGCAAATATTTCGGTTACGGTGTCAGAGGTCCGGGTTAGTCCAGATTTGAAAAAGGCGATAGCATTTGTAACGCCACTTGGGGGCGGTGAGGCTGAGCCTCTGATAACGGCTATGGGCAGGGCAACCCCATTCATTAGACACCGCCTAGGTCAGGAGCTGACACTCAAATTTGTACCGACCATATCTTTTCAGGCCGATCTCTCATTTGACTATGCTGAACGCATTAGCGAAGTTTTGAAATCTGCTGTTTCCGGTTCTAAGAGGTGAAAACAAGGTATAAATATCTTGGGCCGTAGAAAAAAAGGGTTTCCTCTCCATGGCTGGTTAATAATTGATAAACCGGTAGGTATAACCTCCACGGGTGTAGTAAACACTGCGCGATCTGTCTTGAAAGCTGCCAAGGTGGGTCACGGTGGCACCTTAGATCCAATGGCAACCGGTGTTCTACCTTTGGCTTTTGGAGAAGCGACAAAAGCCATCTCGTATGTCTTTGACGGTGTGAAAGAATACCGGTTCACTGTTCGTTGGGGTGAAAGCCGGGATACTGATGATGCTGAGGGGATGGTAACAGAAACGTCGGAATATCGGCCGAAAGAGGAGGATATTTTATCAGTTTTGCCGCGTTTTATTGGTAAAATAGATCAGGTTCCTCCAGCATATTCAGCGGTAAAAATTAAAGGGCGTAGAGCTTATGACTTAGCCAGGAAGAAGCAAAAGTTCAAACTTAAAGCTCGGCTGGTTCAAATTAGTGAATTTGAGCTTTTGGAGATATTGGATAGGGATCACGCAAGTTTCCGGGTAGTTTCGGGTAAAGGTGTATATATGAGAGCTTTGGCTAGAGATCTTGCACTTGCACTCGGCACTAGGGGACACATAGCACAGTTGCGACGGCTCCGTGTAGGCCCCTTTGGTGAGAAAGATTCTATTTCGCTGGACAAACTTGTGGAATTAGGGCATACCGCGCCCGCCGATAAGTTAATTCGGCCGGTTGAAGCTGCGCTGGACGACATCCCGGCACTGGCCTTGATCGAAGAAGAAGCTCGAAGGCTTAGATGCGGGCAACCACTTTCCGTCTTAAAGTTAGCCGAGCGGGTTCCCCTCAATTTTTTGAGCCAAGGTGATTTTGTGGTTGCCATGGCGGGGGGAAAACCAGTGGCCTTAGCTTGTGTGGAAGATGGAGTGATTCGTCCCGTTAGAGTGCTTAACCTATGACTAACGGAGTAAAATGCGATGTCGATTACAGCAGAGCGTAAGCAAGAAGTTATTGCAGAATTTTCCACGCAAGAGAACGACACGGGGTCTCCAGAAGTACAAGTTGCAATTCTGAGCGAACGCATCACTAATTTAACTGAGCATTTAAAAAGTCACAAAAAGGACTTTCATTCGCGGCGCGGCCTTCTGGTGATGGTTGGGCAAAGGCGACGATTGTTGGATTACCTGAATAATAAGAATGCCCAACGATATCATGGGCTAATTAAGCGGTTGGGATTACGCCGTTAGGGTCAGGCTTGCGTGGGTTAGTTGCCTTTAATTTGTTAAGGCAACCCGATTGCTTGCCGTCATACTATGGGTAGAGAGTGTATATTCATACATTCTTCTATCACGGAATTTTGGAGACTTTACCATGGGCGCTTCAGTTAGTGTGCTAGTTGAATTTGGATTGCGGATACTTAAAGGATTGTGAACTAGGTGCAGATATTTTTTGTATGAAGGAAGGAAGATAGAAATATGTTTAAAGAGTTTAAAAAAGAAATTGATTTCGGCGGCCGACCTTTGATCTTGGAAACGGGTAAAATTGCCCGCCAAGCAGATGGTGCAGTGATGGCAACCTATGGTCAGACTGTTGTATTGTGTACAGCGGTGGGAGCCCGGTCACCAAAAAAAGGAATAGATTTTTTTCCGCTAACGGTAAACTATCAAGAGAAGACCTTTGCCGCTGGTAAAATTCCGGGTGGTTTTTTTAAAAGAGAAGGCCGTCCGACTGAAAAAGATACCCTAACCTCGAGGTTGATCGACCGGCCAATCAGACCTTTGTTTGCCGGTGGATATAAGAATGAAACCCAAGTAATTTGCACTGTTCTGGCACACGATCTGGAGAATGATCCAGATATAGTGGCTTTGATAGGAGCTTCCGCTGCGTTAACAATTTCAGGTATTCCCTTTATGGGACCAATAGGGGCGACCCGTGTTGGCTATATTGATGGGCAGTATATCATAAATCCAAAGGTAGATGAGTTGACGTCTTCAGATCTGAATCTGGTCTTAGCAGGTACCCATGAGGGAGTGTTGATGGTGGAATCTGAGGCCAACCAGTTATCAGAAGAGATTATGCTCGGTGCAGTTATGTTTGGGCATACCGCCTACCAAGCTGTAATTGACGGAATTATTGACCTAGCAAAGGCTTGCGCTAAGGAACCGTGGGATATCCCGCCGCCGCCTGAAGGAATTGAAACAGCTGTTGCGAAGGTGAACGGAATGGCCGAGTCGGATCTAAGGGTAGCTTATGCGGAGACGGAGAAAGCGTCTCGACAGGAAAAGATTGCCGCCGTAAAGAGGAATGTTTTGGACACCTGTGCGGCAGATGAAGAGGTTGATGAATCTTTGGTCTCTGACGCATTCAAAAATTTGGAAAAAGAGATTGTTCGTCAGGATATCTTGCGCACTGGTCAACGGATTGATGGCCGCGATACTAAAACAGTCCGGCCTATAGCTTGTGAAGTTGGGGTTCTTCCCAGAGCCCACGGTAGTGCATTGTTTACCCGTGGTGAGACCCAAGCTTTGGTAGTTACCACACTGGGTACAGGACAGGATGAACAAATTATTGATGGTCTGGATGGAGATTATCGTGAACATTTCATGCTTCACTATAATTTTCCCCCCTATTCAGTCGGTGAAGCAGGTCGCATGATGGGCCCGGGTCGCAGGGAAATAGGCCATGGCAAATTGGCATGGCGAGCAATTCGAGCCCTTTTGCCAGAGAAAGAAGATTTTCCCTACACAATTCGAGTGGTTTCAGAAGTTACAGAATCAAATGGTTCATCGTCGATGGCAACCGTTTGCGGCACTTCTCTCTCCATGATGGATGCGGGTGTGCCAATGTCTGGGCCTGTGGCGGGAATAGCTATGGGCTTGATAAAAGAAGATGAAGGGGTTGCCGTGCTCTCGGATATTCTAGGCGACGAGGACCATCTCGGTGACATGGATTTTAAAGTTGCTGGCACAGAGAAAGGGATCACCTCTCTACAAATGGACATAAAGATCACTTCTATCACGGAAGAAATAATGAAGGTCGCGCTTGAACAAGCAAAAAATGGCCGGCTCCACATCCTGGATGAGATGTCAAAAGCGATCGCATCTGCTCGGGATGATGTTAGTCAAAATGCTCCACGCATTACTGTAATTAGCATTCCAAAGGATAAAATACGGGAGGTGATTGGTCCAGGTGGAAAGGTGATTCGCGAAATTTGTGAGAATACTGGCGCGAAGATTGATATAGAAGATGATGGCACCGTGAAGGTTTCGGCTGTTGATGAAGCAGCAGCTGAAGCAGCTATCAATGAAATTAAAAATATTACGGCTGAACCGGAAATCGGAACAATTTACCACGGTAAGGTGGTAAAAACCGTTGATTTTGGGGCTTTTGTCAATTTTTTGGGCTCTAAAGACGGTCTCGTACATATCAGTGAACTTCGACCGGAGCGTGTCGAAAAGACCACAGATATTGTTAATGTTGGCGATGAGGTAAAAGTTAAGCTGATAGGTATTGATGACCGGGGCAAAGTAAAGTTGTCCATGAAAGCCGTTGATCAGGAAACAGGTAAGGTTATTACGGAACAATAAACAACTGGCGACTCGTCTTTTATCTCCCCGGTACATATATATAGTATTGGGAGTGTGTCGTTCTGAAATAATCTAACTTCAAAGCGTTATTTTGAGCGGCCTCGAGAATTTTGTACGAGGACAGATGATGAATGGGTTAGCAACTTCCGAGCCGCTCGCCAAGAGGTTTGCAAATAAAAATAGCTTTGTATTCGAAGATTTGATTAACTGTGCAAACGGCAAGTTATTTGGGCTAGGTAATGCGCAATTACCGGCCCCACCCATGCTTATGTTCAACCGCATCACTCATATCAATAGTGAAGGAGGTGCCTACGGAAAAGGGCAGCTTGACGCGGAGCTCGATATAAAGCCAGATTTGTGGTTTTTTGAGTGCCACTTTGTTAACGATCCCGTAATGCCAGGATGTCTTGGTTTGGACGCTCTTTGGCAATTAGTAGGTTTTTACTTAGGCTGGACAGGGGCTTTTGGAAGGGGTCGTGCTCTTGGCGTCGGTGAGGTCAAGTTTACTGGCCAGGTTACGCCAGAGAATAAGTTGGTCAGTTATCATGTTGATATTCGTCGGGTTATTAACCGGCAAGTGGCTTTGGCAATAGCTGATGGAACAATGTTGGTGGATGGTGAAATAGTTTATGGTGTAAAAAATATGAAGGTTGGCACGTTTTTATCAACGGACGATATGTAGCGAGGTCATTGTGAGAAGAGCTGTCATCACAGGTATCGGCATTATTTCGAGTATAGGGGACAATAAAGACGAAGTTTTAAACTCTCTTAAAGCCGGTCGCTCCGGAATTACTTTTGCTGAGGAATACGCAAAAATGGGCTTTCGAAGCCACGTTTATGGTCTTCCTAAAGTGAATTTGGATGATATTGTTGATCGAAAACTTCGTCGATTTATGGGGGATGGTGCTGCATATAACTATTTAGCAATGGTAGAGGCAATCAAGGATTCAAGGCTGTTGGCAGAAGAGGTTTCCCATGAACGTACAGGGCTAATTATGGGCTCGGGTGGTCCCTCAACCCGAAATTTAATACAGGCTGCAGATGCCGCCCGGGAAAAGGGCCCCAGAAAGATTGGCCCATTTATGGTGCCCCGAACCATGTCGAGTACTAATTCCGCTACCCTAGCGACACCCTTTCAAATAAAGGGCGTCAACTATTCAATTAGTTCTGCATGCTCCACAAGCGCACACTGTATAGGCAATGCCACGGAGCTTGTGCAGTGGGGTAAGCAAGATATAGTCTTTGCCGGTGGTGGTGAGGAGTTGCATTGGAGTATGTCAGTTTTGTTTGATGCAATGCCGGCACTATCTTCAAAATATAATGACAAACCGTGTGTGGCTTCCAGAGCATTTGATGTAAATCGGGATGGATTTGTTATAGCAGGCGGTGGAGGAGTTGTAGTCGTTGAGGAATGTGAGCGGGCTAAGGCGAGGGGTGCTAGGATTTATGCTGAGATTGGTGGCTACGGCGCGACCTCTGATGGGTTTGATATGGTTCAGCCTTCGGGTGAAGGTGCTGTCCGCTGCATGAAAATGGCCATGGAGGGTGTTGAGGAACCAATTGACTATATCAATACCCATGGTACTAGCACGCCGGTAGGTGATATTAAGGAATTGGAAGCAATTCGAGAAGCCTTTAAAGACAGAAACAGAATCCCATACTTTAATTCCACTAAATCTTTGACGGGCCATTCTTTGGGCGCAGCTGGGGTGCACGAATCGATATACAGTCTCCTAATGATGAACAATAACTTTATCTGCGCATCGGCGAATATAGAAGAACTTGACTCGGCTGCCCAGGACATGCCTATCGTTCAAGAACAAATGAATAATGTGGAAATTAACTGCGTGCTTTCCAATAGTTTTGGTTTTGGTGGAACCAACGCAAGCTTAGTTTTTAAGCGTGTAGAAGTATAGTTTTTGAGATCAGATTAACAGCTCGATTACACACAAGTTTCCATGATAGAAAAAACGAACCTAATGTCAGGCAAGCGTGGTCTAGTAATGGGTGTTGCGAATGACCGCTCCATAGCTTGGGGCATTGCCAAGGTCCTCCGACACCACGGTGCTGAACTCGCTTTTACTTTCCAAGATCAAACATTTGAAAAAAGGGTAAGGCCCTTAGCTGAGCAGGCAGGCTCAGTTTTAGTGATCCCGTGCGACGTAGAAGATAAGGAGAGCCAAAAAAACGTCTTTGAAATTTTAGATCATGAATGGGGGACGCTGGACTTTGTTGTTCATTCCCTTGCATATTCAGATAAACACGAACTCAGCGGTCGGTATTTGGATACGTCGGTAAACAATTTTGTCCGGACAATGCATATTTCTTGTTTTTCGTTTACTGAAATGGCAAACCTCGCCCAGTCACTAATGGTAGATAATGGTGGTAGTCTGATTACACTCACTTATTATGGCGCTGAGCGAATAATGCCTAATTACAATATTATGGGTGTTGCAAAAGCGGCCCTTCAAACCAGTGTCAAATATCTTGCGGCAGACTTGGGTCCAAATAAAATAAGGGTAAACGCCTTGTCAGCTGGTCCCGTAAGAACACTGGCGGGGAGTGCCATTGGCAGCGCCCGTAAGATTTACAAGTGGAGTGAGGCAAATGCCCCTCTCCGCCGTTCAGTTACACTTGATCAGTTGGGGATGGCCTCGCTTTACCTTTTAAGTGATTTGTCCGAAGGAGTAACCGGCGAAATTCATCACGTTGACGCGGGTTACAATATCATAGGACTTCCTCATTTATCAGAGAATAAGAAATAAAGTGTGTTCAATCGTTAATTTGTGACTAGCCCAGGTACTGGACGCAACTAACAGTTTTATGTACAAGGCTTAAATATTTTAATTTGTAAGTTTCTTATGACCTCTGTTTTTAGAGTAAATTGATGACTTTGGGACGCCCTTATTCAAAGCCTTTAGAACAGTTGAGTTCAGTGGGTTTGAGACCGACTAGTCAGCGTATGATTCTAGCAAAGCTGTTGTTTGACGGTACCCGCCGGCATGTCACAGCGGAAATGCTGCACGATGAGGTTCTGAAGTCCCAAAAAAAGGTGTCGCTTGCGACAATATACAATACGTTGCATCTATTTACCAAATTGGGTTTGTTACGTGAAATCATTGTAGATTCAGATTGTTCCTATTTTGACACCAACACGACTAACCATCATCATTTCTACCGTGAAGATACCCGAGAATTAATAGACATTGATGAAAGCGATATCCAGATTGGCCATTTGCCCAAGCCACCGGAAGGCAGTCAAATCACGCGTGTCGATATGGTGGTTAGAACGAAAACAATTTAATGATATAAATCAATATGTTATAGGTTGTTTTAGAATAATTATTGGTTGTTGACATCTTTCGTTTTTGCCCTCATAGTTAGGTTCTTAGGGTGAGGAAATGCTATAGTTATTTTTCCACACAGCTTTTTTTACAAATGAATAATCGAATGGAGAACACAAATGCCTGCGCTTAAAGGGTCTGCGACGGAACAAAATCTGAAAGATGCGTTTGCCGGAGAATCTCAGGCTAACCGTCGTTACTTATATTTTGCCCAAAAGGCTGATGTAGAAGGGTATAATGACGTTTCCTCTGTGTTTCGTTCTACTGCAGAAGGTGAAACCGGCCATGCCCACGGGCATCTGGAATATCTTGAAGAAACGGGTGATCCAGCAACCGGGGAGCCCATAGGACCAACGGCTGCAAATCTTAAGGCTGCTGTTGCTGGTGAAACCCATGAATATACGGATATGTATCCGGGTATGGCAAAGACGGCGCGCGATGAAGGTTTTGACGAAATCGCCGACTGGTTTGAGACCTTGGCAAAAGCCGAAAGATCCCACGCTGGACGTTTCCAAAAGGCCTTAGATACACTTGATACCTGACCCAAGACTTTTACAGGTTAAACTAACAGGGGATCCGATCGCAGGTCCCCTGTTTTGGTCCAGGCAGAAATAAGTAAATTGAAAGACGATTAGGCATGAGTGAAGGAAGTCTCGAAGCGCCCATCCGTCGTCCTATCCAGTGGCAAGAGGAGGCGTTTACAAATCCAGAGGACTTGGACGTTGAACTTCGCAGAGTCTTTGATATTTGTCATGGATGCCGGCGCTGTTTTAATCTTTGCGATGCTTTCCCGCGTTTATTTGATCTAATTGATTCCTCCGAGACCGGGGAACTAGATTCTGTGGACAGTGCTAGTTTTAAGCACGTTGCGGATGCTTGTACACTTTGTGATATGTGTTTTATGACTAAATGTCCTTATGTCCCTCCTCATGAGTTTGATTTGGATTTTCCGCATTTGATGTTGCGTTACCGTGCAATGGAATTCAAACGGGGTAACGTGAGCAATTCACTCATTCAGTTAACGGAGACAGATCGAAACGGAAAACTCGCTAGTTTTTTGGTACCTTTTGTCAACTGGTTCACTAGCCGGAGGAATAAGATTATCCGTTTCATCATGGAAATTTTAACGGGTGTTGATCGAAATTCTGAACTCCCTAAGTACCATCACAGAACGTTTGGGGAGCGCGAGCAATCGAAGCGCGAAATTAACGGGCCTGCTACAACTCGCAAGGCCATTCTTTATAGCACTTGCTTTATAAATTATAATAATCCAGGTATAGGTGAAGCTGCACAAAAAGTTCTTTCAAATCATGGCGTTGAAACAAAAATTCTTTATCCTTCTTGCTGTGGCATGCCTCAATTAGAACAAGGTGATATTAGCCGGGTGGCTGACAATGCAAAAAAAATTACTGCCGAGTTATTGCCATGGGTAGACAATGGATATGATGTCATTGCATTAGTTCCTTCTTGTTCGCTTATGCTGAAGTTTGAATGGCCTCTTATTTTACCGGAAAATCAAGATATCAAGAAACTTAGCAATGCAACATTCGATGTTTCGGAATATATTATGGATATGGCGAGGAAAAAACAATTACGGGGGGGATTAAAAAAAATCGAGGGCGGCGTGACCGTTCACTTAGCATGCCATTCTAGGGCTCAGAATATGGGGCCTAAAGCTGTAGATATGCTTCGCCTGATTCCAGATACAGAGGTGGTTGTTGTGGATCGTTGTTCAGGCCATGGTGGTTCTTGGGGGATAATGAAAAGCAACTTTGAAACAGCGCTCAGGGTGGGCCGACCTGTTGCTAATAAGGCTGTTGAAGCCAATCACAGCAACGTGGTATCAGAATGTCCTCTGGCCCGTGAGCACATTGTTCAGGGCATGAAACAATTAGGAGCTTCAAAGTCGGAAAAAAAAGTCTCTGATGCCTACCATCCTATCGAAATTTTGGCCAAGTCTTATGGTCTTTAGTAACAAAAACACCGTTATGATAAATAAAACAAATATAACCCGCGACGATATCCTAGATATGTCAGATTATGAACAAATTAGGGATAAAAGGCGCGCGGAAATAGCGAAAATTAAGAGAAACCGTCGTTTAGCCGTTGGACCTCACGCATCATTTTATTTTGAATGCTACCAAACCATGTGGTATCAAATCCACGAAATGCTTCGCATTGAAAAGGGCGGAGAAGGTCAAATACAGGACGAAATAAAAGTATATAACTCATTGATTCCTAAGGGAACTGAACTGGTTGCGACTGTTATGTTTGAAATACCAGATGCACAAGCCCGTGCTAAAACTTTGGCTGTTTTAGGCGGCATCGAGAAAACTATTAAGATGGAAATTGGGAAAGAGACCATTTACGCCAAACCGGAAGATGATGTCGATCGAACTAATTCTGCCGGCAAGACCTCCTCGGTTCATTTTATTCATTTTTTGATGAACTCAAATCAAGTTAACGCATTTAAACGTTCTGACACGAGAGTGGTTATTGGGATTAATCACCCTAATTACGGCCATATGGCCGTCTTACCTGATTATATCAAAAGAGAATTGTCGGGCGATCTCGAATAAATACCTGCCATTAGATGTTCTAATTGATCTTTTCCGTCGGATAAGCCCCCCAGAACTCTACTCTTCGAAGCCAACCTTCATATTTACCAAAAGATAATTTACACCAGCCGGCGTTTTTTTGGCATCGAGTTATTTTCCCTATCACACTGGGCTCTATCCGGGCTACTGCATTGGACTTACTATCAGAGTTAAAACGGAGTGTTCTTGTTTGGCCTGTTACCGCTAGAGTTCGTTTGTTACTAAGCATACTTTGATGTATCCAACCTTCCGTTCCCTGAAAATCCCGAACCTTTCTCCATGTTCTAAATTCGGCAACTACCTCCATAGGCATGTTCTGCCTTTTGTAAACCCAATCTATGGGGTAACGAACACCTGGACCCGTCCGCATATGGACTTTATCCGAGCGCAAAGAGACAAACCGCGGCAACGGTAAGCCACTGGCAGCCCGTTTAGTTTGGGCAGTGGCAACATCTGGGAGAACTAATAATGATAACACCAAGATAACCGAAAACTTTAAAATTTTGTTCATATTTGTTGAAGAATAGAAGCAAACCCCTGCTAGGTATTTCCCAAATTGCTATTTTCGAATAGGTAAATGATAAAGGACTAACACATCAAAAAAAAGGCAAGAATTGCCGTTACACGAAAATTACCCGCTACCGTTGAAACCCAGTTGGGAGAATTAACTAACGCCAAGTTCAATCTTGATAACACGCCATATTATGAACCTCAGCTTATAAGGGCTGTAAGTTGGGCAGATATATTGATCCCAACACCTACCGACCAAGTAAATGTAAAGATTATAAACGTGGCTGGTCCGAACCTTAAACTCATCGCTAATTTTGGTGTTGGTGTTAACCACATAGATTTGGAGGCTGCCGAGGCCAAAGGAATTCAAGTATCTAATACGCCAGATGTACTTACCGAGGATACAGCTGATTTAGCAATGGGCTCATTTATAATGGCTTCCTGGCGTTTTGGAGAATGCGAGCGTATGGTAAGAGCAGGCGCTTGGACAGGCTAGACGCCTATTCAGGTGATGCGCGCGCATGGCCGGATTGCGGCTGCAGGTCTTGATGTATTTGACGGTGAACCTCACGTTAACCCGAAGCTTATGGATCTAGAGAATGTAATTTTACTACCCCATCTTAGGTTCGCAACTATAGAGGGTTGTGTTGCTATGGGTGATAAAGTCATTCTCAATGCCAAGCGTTCAACAGATGGTTACCCACTACCAGATGAATTAAAATTTGATCTACTTTAGACCCCTAATCGGATAAACGATATCAGGTGTGTAAGGAAAGGTCTTTAATTGTCGGTTGAATGCCGCAAAGAGCACAATCGGGGTCAGGGTTAACCTTTATCTTGCGGAACTCACAGCCAAGTCCATCGATAATCAATAAGTAGCCTGACAGAGATGTTCCAGCACCGGTAAGTTCTTTTAAAATTTCTGTAGCTTGTAGGGAACCAACAACACCACATAGCGCACCTAAAACACCGGCCTCGGCACAGGACGGGGTTGTATCCGCCGGGGGAGCTTCCGGAAATATACAACGGTAACATGGATGGTCTTCTTGGCTTGTTTTTAGATGGGCTTTGTAGGTGCTGAGTTGGGCATCAAATCTTAAAATTGCTGCTGAAACTAGTGTAGTCCCTGTTAGATAACAGGCATCATTAACCAAAAAACGGGTTTCAAAATTGTCACTACCGTCTGCTACGATGTCATAGTGTTTGAGCAACTTCAAAGCATTGCCAGCCGTAAATCGCTCCTCATATATTTGTAATTTAACGTCCGGGTTAATTGTTTTAACGGTATCGCGGGCACTCTCAACCTTGGGTTTACCAACCCTTGGTGTCGTATGTATGATTTGGCGCTGAAGATTGCTAAGCTCTATCTTGTCATCATCAATTATGCCGATGGTTCCGACACCCGCCGCGGCTAAGTAGAGAAGAACAGGTGATCCCAGTCCACCTGCACCAATAACCAAAACACGCCCATCCATAATTTTTGTTTGTCCGGCACCACCAATTTCTGGCAACAATATGTGTCGGGCATAACGTTCAATCTGTAAATCAGAAATTTTCATGATGACGAGGCATCATTTCCCTTCGGAAAGACCGTCAAATAACGCTGTTGATAAGTATAGCTCGGCGGAGAAAGCCAAATTGTGACTATAATTTTACCGGCCTTTTCTGTTCGCTGACCGACTTCTTCTATGATTTGATGGAGGCAAACTAAGGGCGTCATACCTATGGTATCTAAAATGCTATCATAAATTTTACCCCTGAAGGCAGCCACTTCGGCCAAGGGGTTTGCCACAAGGCTATTTTCCACTGTTTACTGCCATACTAGAAAATTTCTATTAAATTGCGTAGTCTAAGGTCTGACAACCCTCGCTTTGGATACCTCGTTCGTTAGCTTTAATACATAGGTCCTCAATAGTGATTTTGTCCAGTTGCTCCAAGATGGTGTTTTGTATTTTTCCCCACATAGGGTTTAGCACTTTTCCGGAAATCTCTGAGTCAGTTAAGATGTTTTCTACCGCATTTTCTGTTTCTAAGTCTGTTACAATGCAAACTATTTCTCCAACGCTAATACGACGGCGTTCCCGAGCTAGTCGGTATCCGCCTTTCGGTCCACGTACCCCGGTTAGAATGTTAGCCTTCACGAGTTTCTGTAAAGACTGTTCGAGGTAACGACCAGGGGTGCGTTGGCGGCTAGATATCCGCTGACTTTGCACAGGCTGCCCGTTTGAATAGTAAGCAATGTCTACCACAGCCTCTATGGAATACATGATTTTGTTGGAGAGCGTTAACACTATAGGATCCTACTTTTTAATACCAGTGGAGCCAAAACCCCCAGCACTTCTTGTGGTGTGGGAAAGTTCATCCTGCTCAAACCAGGAAAAGTTTGTTAAGGGAGAAACTATCAATTGTGCGATTCGCATGCCACGTTCTATAACAAAGGGCTTGCTTCCGTGATTAATCAAAATGGCACCTATCTCACCTCGATAATCGGCATCAATCGTGCCCGGACTGTTTACCAAGGTTATACCGTGTTTTGCCGCTAGCCCGGAGCGAGGGCGCACTTGCGCTTCAAATCCGGATGGCAGTGCAATAGCTATCCCGGTAGGGATTATCTGCCGCTCACCCGGGTTCAAAGTTAAATCCTCATCCAACGCTGCTAAAAGGTCAACGCCAGCTGCTAGTTTCGTTGCTGAAGTGGGCAGAGGTAACTCTGCACCATGGGGTAGTCGTTTTACCGCGACGGTTACCTTAGTCATGATCTGTATTCAAATGATTGGCAATTCGATCGGCTAGCCGATCCCCGATGGATTCTTTTGACATTTCAGGCCAATTTTCGATCCCATTTTGATCAACAATATGAACCGTATTTTTTGTACCACCGAATGTCTGTGTCCCGACTGAGACATCATTAGCAATCATCCAATCGCATTTTTTCCTTGCCAATTTGTCGAGTGCTTTGTCAACAACAGAGCCGGTCTCAGCCGCAAACCCTACTACCAGACGAGGTCGGTTTGATATTGATTGGCTAAGAGACGATAGAATGTCGGGATTTTGAGTAAGCTCTAGTGTAGGTACCACGCCATTCTTTTTTATTTTTTTGTCAGTTGGGTGGAGTGCCCGCCAATCAGCAACCGCCGCCGCACACACCAGAATGTCAGCTGGGAGCTCTCTTTTACAAGCTTCAAACATTTCAACAGCAGAGCCCACCCTACGAACTATCACGCCGATCGGGTCGGATAGATTAGTAGGCCCTGAAATCATAACAGTATCAGCACCTTTCTTTGCCAAGGCTGCGGCAATTGCATGGCCTTGGCGGCCAGAAGATCTATTTGCAATGTAACGAACCGGGTCCAACGGTTCATGTGTGGGGCCGCTTGTTACCAGAGCTTTTTTCCCGGCCAGCTTTTGGTTACTTTTGCAAATTAGAGCGGTGTCCCGACTATTTGTCTCTTTAATTAACTTTTTAATGGCAATTGTTATAGCATCAGGTTCGGACATGCGACCCATCCCGTATTCACCGCAGGCCATGTCACCCTCATCCGGTCCAATTATGTTCACTCCCCGGTCGCTCAAGACCGCCATATTTTCCTGCGTTGCTTCATGTACCCACATACGAACATTCATAGCCGGTGCGATCAGAACAGGCTTATCCGTTGCCAATAACGCCGCGGTGGCCAAGTCGTCAGCTATACCCGCCCGCATTTTGGCTATAATATCGGCGGTCGCGGGGGCAACCACCAACAAGTCTGCGTCCCGAGATAATTCAATATGCCCAATTCCACCCTGATCAGCGACAGAGAACAAGTCTTCATAGACTTTATCCTCGCTAAGCGTCGCTAAAGACAATGTAGTAACAAACTGGGCGCCCCCTGGGGTAAGAATACAACGAATAGCAATCCCCGCGTTCTTCAGGTTTCTGACGAGCTCTAAAGATTTATAGGCGGCGATGCCACCAGAGACGATTAAAAGTACGCGTTTTTTAACAGACATTCGAAACTCGAGAAATTTTAAAGTTTGGGGGAAAATGTATAATTTACGAAAGCTAAGTGTAGTTAATTTAGCTTATGGTGAATTTATTTACAATACCGACCAATGCATCGATTGAGGATGTATCAGGCCAAGATTAGCGTAATAGTAAGAATGGTGATTGCTGCTATATATAAACGTGGAGACTCATACCAATGTGGTTCAGTTGAATGGTTCAAGTTCCGGATAGTGTTCGGATGTAGCTTGATTCCATCCCGGGCCATAGCTGCCGTATTTTGCTCCATGTTTGAGAGCATTCGTGGAATCTTTCTCAGACCTTCGGCCACTTCTCCGATAGTTTCTGCAACGAGGACTTCGGTTCCCATATTGTCGGCCATCCATTTCTCGATAAGGGGGTGGGCGAGGAACCAAAAATTTGATTCAGGAGCAACTTTCCGTCCGACACCCTCCGCAACTAGCATGGTTTTTTGCAAAAGTAGAAGTTGGGGTTGCGTTTCCATTTCAAAATTTTTGGTAATTTGGAACAATTGGGCTAGAAGTCGAGCTATTGATATCTCAGCCTGCGGTTTATCTAGGATGGGCTCACCGATTGCCCGGCAAGCCTGTGTGAAGGCTTCAACGGATTTATGGGATGGAACGTATCCGGCTTCGAAATGTACTTCAGCTACACGGCTATAGTCCCTGTTCAAAAAACTCATTAACATTTCGCCTAAATATCGGCGGGTCGGCTTATCAAGCCGACCCATTATACCAAAATCGACAGCAATAATTTCACCTTGCTCTCCAACGAACAAGTTGCCTGGGTGTTGGTCAGCATGAAAAAAACCATCTCGAAAAACCTGCTTAAATAACGCGGTAGCAGCACGAGCAACAATATCGTTGGGATCAAGGCCCTGTTTTATTAATAATTCTCGCTCATCGATCGGTACACCATGAACGCGTGCTAATGTGAGAACCCGTTGTGCAGTTCGCTGCCAATCAACCGAAGGAACTGTAAAGGTGGGGTCCCCAGCAAAGTTCTTTTTCATTTCTTCCGCGGCTGCTGCCTCCAAGCGCAGATCCATTTCCACCTGGGTGGTTTCTTGAAACGTTCTTATCACCTCAACTGGCTTGAGGCGACGCAGGTCAGGATGAGTATATTCAATCAGTTCTGCAATCCAAAAGAATAGCTCAATATCTTTCTTAAAAGCCGTTTCAATACCTGGCCTTAGAATTTTTACTGCAACCTCTTGACCTTCGCTGGTAATAGCTAGATGGACCTGGGCAATCGATGCCGCCGCGAGTGGTTGATCTTCAAACTCCTTGAACGAATCTTCTAATTTTAATTCTAGTTGCTGCTCGATAGCTGCTTTGGCGTATGACGCAGGAAAGGGAGCCAAATGATCTTGCAGTTGGGATAGATCGGACGCAACCTCCTCACCTACTAGGTCGGACCTTGTGGAGAGAGCTTGTCCAAGTTTTATAAAGCTTGGCCCTAGTTCTTGCATTGCTCGAGCGAGCCTTTGGCCCGGGCGGCCGTCTCTTTTTCGACGGGCTAGAAGCTGCAATGGTACAATCACACCTCTGGCGACGCCCAACCCCTCTAGGGGGAATAGCGCGTCATGGCGGGCAAGCGTACGGGCGATTCGGAAGAGCCGATAAATATTTCTAGCAGATAAAAACATTAAATTTTAATTCTAAAGACGCCAAGCGGAATGGATGGCAGCAATTCCACCACTTAAATTGCGGTAACTAACTTGATCGAGGCCGGCTTTAAATATCATCTCCGAAAATGTTTCCTGGTTGGGAAATCTGCGAATACTTTCAACCAAATATTGGTATGCCTCTCTATCTCCCGCAATAAATTGACCTAAAAAAGGGAGGACTTGAAACGAATAAAGGTCGTATAAAGCGTCTAAAAGTCGCAAGTTTACCTTACTAAATTCTAGGCACAAGAAATGCCCTCCAGGTTTTAATATACGTCGGGCTTCTATAAGAACGTCTTCCAGGCGAGCCACATTGCGCAGGCAAAAGGCCGTTACATAGACATCAGCATAACATTCCGGGAATGGTAAGGCCGCGGCATCACTACAAATCCATTCTGGGGCGTTGAGCATTCCTTTGTTTATGGCCTTGTCCCGGCCCGCGTAAACCATTTTCTCATTAATATCACATACAGTAACCTGGCATTCTTTCTTTTTTAGAATACCCAATGAAATGTCGCCAGTGCCCCCGCCCACATCAACAATATTGCAACCAATTACTGGACTGATCGCGCGGATTAAGTCCATCTTCCAAAGCCTGTGTATTCCGACACTCATTAAATCATTCATTAAATCATAATGAGAGGCTACTGATGAGAATACGTCACGAACCATCGAAGTCTTTTTATCTTCGGTGACTTCCGTATACCCAAAATGGGTGCTTTTTTCTGCCGGTGCGACGCTAGCCTGGCTACTCTTATTTGGTTTCAAAATAATTTTCCTAACCATTTTCCTGTAATTCTAGAGAGACCATAGCCTAACTCACTATAAACCGCTACGGTAGAGATATGCCGGAGTTGCCAGAAGTGGAAACCGTTTGCCGAGCTCTTTCACCTGTCCTCGAGGGGGCTATTCTTCAGGATGTTGTCATTCGTCAATTTTCTTTACGCTTTCCCGTACCCCCAAACTTTCATGACAAACTTGTATCGCGCAGAATAGTAAAAGTGCAACGACGGGCAAAATATTTGTTAATTGAACTGGATGACGGAGGAGTAATAATTGGACATTTGGGCATGTCTGGGAGGATGACGATTTACCGAGCAGGTGACAATGTGCCATTACCGGGACGACACGATCATATTGACTTTAAAGTTGTTAGTGGTGATCTAGTGCGGTTTTCTGATCCACGCCGCTTTGGTTTAATGATCCTGACGGAGGTTGGGATTTTAAAGGAACATGCCCTTATAAAAAACTTGGGACCAGAACCTCTCAATCCTGATTTTACTGGCGCAGCATTAGCCGATCGTTTAAAGGGATGCAAATCGTCAATTAAGTCTGCGTTACTGGACCAGAGAAAAGTAGCTGGTCTCGGCAATATCTATGCTTGTGAAAGCTTGTTCCGCTCCGGTATCTCACCAAAACGTAAGGCAAAAAACGTTCAAGGAATTCGTGCAATCAAATTGATGCAAGCCGTCCAGAGTGTTTTAACAGAAGCCCTGGAGGCAGGGGGTTCGAGCATCCGGGATCATATCCAACCAAATGGCAAGCTAGGATATTTTCAGAAATGTTTTCAAGTTTATGGTCGGGAGGGAGCGCCTTGTCCAACTTGCAATTGTGATTGGCTAGTTACTGGCGGGATAAAACGTATTATTCAGGCTGGCCGAAGCACGTTTTATTGTCCCTGCAAACAAAGATAAAGTAGTTATTTTAGAAAAGCATGTCCGCTTGGGGGTTGTGAGGCTCTAAAAACCACTCTATATAACGCCGCACTTTCTGGAAACAAGACCAACAGGTAAACCCAATGGCTAATCATGCTTCGGCGAAAAAACGCATTCGCCAAACTAATCGTTCCAACGCCGTAAATACTAGCCGATTGAGTAGAGTTCGAACTTTCATAAAAAAAGTTGAACAAGCTATCGAGAAAGGTGATCCGAAAATTGCTAAAGAGGCCCTTGGTGTTGCTCAGCCCGTCATAATGAGAGGGGCACAAAAAGGTGTCTTGCATCCCAACACCGCATCTCGGAAACTATCACGTCTATCGGCACGTATTAAAACCCTACAATCGTAAGGGCAAATGATTTTGGACGAGGCCTTATCTTTTCAAGATAAGTTTTATTGGTGCAGGATTATATATTCACCTAGCAGTCAAGAGAATTATTTTAAACGTTCTCTTTTCGATCCACTTGAATCAAAAATATTTGGTTAGTATTATCACTGGAAGTGAAGGCTAATATTTTCAAGAAAGTTTTGTTTATTTTGGTGTTGTCATTTGCTTAGCAATGGTAATAATTTGCATATTTCTAGTAATAACCTTACCGATTTTTAAAAATGCACATTAGAAATAGGTAAGGAGTGTAGTGTGATTTGAGATGAACATAATAACCGGTGCCAACTTTTGCCGATAGCTTACGGAGAGTTGGACATTGGAGCTTAGCCTTCGGGGAGGCGTGTCGTTTTGTGCTATTACAAGGTTCAGGTAGAGTAAGATTGGGGTCGGTATCGCCGACTTTTCGCGTGTCGATATGGCGTTTGTATTAAGTTGTTTTGGTTCTTGTAGAACCATCGAGGTATTATAGAATGGTGGATGCTCGCCAACTGCAGACCCAATGGTATCGAGTTTGTAGTCGCCTAAGAGCCGAGATAGGGAATTCGGCATTCGAAAATTGGGTAACGCCCATTAAAGTTGACGGATTTAGCGGATCTGAAGTCAACTTAACTGTGCCAAGCCGGTTTATGCGAGATTGGGTTCTGGCAAATTATCTGGATAGGCTGAAAGAACTATGGAATGATGAAAATAGCAGCGTTCAATCCATAGCTTTGTCTATTCAACCGTCTTCAACCCCAGCGGCCGAAAACGGAGAAAGGGTTGTCGATGAGACGGTACGATTAGCTCCGTCCCAAGGGGAAAAAAACGTTAAACTTGTGAATGATTGGCATTCAAATGGACGCATAGATGCACCTCTCGACTCCAAGTTTACATTCGACCAATTTGTTGTCGGCAAGCCCAATGAATTTGCCTACGCCGCGGCCCGGCGCGTAGCGGAAGCACTGTCCGTTCAGTTCAACCCGCTATTTCTTTATGGTGGAGTTGGTCTTGGCAAGACCCATCTAATGAACGCGATCGCCTGGGAAATTGTAGAACGGGAACCATCTCGTACTATTATGTATTTATCCGCAGAGAAGTTTATGTACCGTTTCGTTCGCGCTCTCCGAGAACAAAACACTGTTGATTTTAAAGACCAGTTTAGGTCCGTTGACGTTCTGATGATTGATGATGTGCAGTTTATCGGCGGTCGAGACGCAACCCAAGAGGAGTTTTTTCATACGTTTAATGCATTAGTAGATCAAGGGCGCCAGATTGTTCTCTCGGCTGATAAATCCCCGTCTGACCTTGAGGGGGTCGAGGACCGACTGAAGTCCCGACTGAATTGTGGTTTGGTAGCGGATATTCATGCCACAACTTATGAACTCCGGCTTGCTATTCTCGAATCGAAGGCTGAAAAAATGCGTATGAACGCGCCAAGCAAAGTACTGGAGTTTCTCGCTCATAAAATTACAGCGAATGTTCGCGAACTCGAAGGTGCGCTAAACCGCGTAGCGGCTCACACGCAACTTGTGGGTAGAGAACTTACTTTGGAAACTTGTCAAGAAATTTTACATGATTTATTGCGAGCAAATAATCGGCGGGTGACTATCGAGGAGATACAAAAACGTGTAGCAGAGCACTTTAATATCCGTATTGGCGATATGCACTCAGCTCGTCGCGCGAGGTCCGTAGCACGTCCCCGGCAAGTAGCCATGTATTTGGCAAAGCAACTGACCGCCCGCTCTTTGCCAGAAATCGGTCGAAAATTTGGCGGTAGAGACCATACGACAGTAATGCATGCCGTTAAGAAAGTTGGTGAGCTTCGTGATCTTGATGCTTCCTTCTCAGAGGACGTGGAGCTATTGAGGCGAATGCTTGAAGGATAAAGTCTAAAAATGTCTGTTAGGATTTCATTTACAGGAGTCCATTTCAGAATGAAAACGTAACGAAAGTTTTTTTTTCGTAAAATGACTTCGGATTGCGGTTCTATTTGTTATACTCCTCTTTATTATATTATTATATTTATGTGTCCTTAAACACTAAACTGAATTGTGTAAGAGAATCGTATCGCTGCCAATAATATTAACACATTAGCAGATAGTTTTCCGTGGGTGTTTAAGCCATTTTGATATAAATTGGAATGGAAAAGCTAATTTGGAAGAAAGATCGATAGGTTGCCATGAAACTGACTATAGAACGTGGAATGCTTTTGAAGATGCTGACACACATTCAAAGTGTGGTGGAGCGCCGTAATACCATTCCAATTCTTTCTAACGTAAAATTTGATGCTCCGGACGAAAATTTGAGCTTGAATGCGACCGATATGGATTTGGATATAGTTGAAACAGTCCCAGCTGATGTAGAGGCCCATGGCACTACCACAGCACCTGCTCATACCCTCTTTGATATTGTTCGCAGGCTTCCCGAAGGGTCCCAAGTGAAGTTGGAGAGTACAGTAGATAGCGGAAGCTTGGTGCTAACGTCCGGTCGTTCTCGTTTTACGTTGACCTGCCTACCAACAGAAGATTTTCCTATTCTTTCTAGTGGTGAACTACCATATAATTTTAATATTTCGGCAGGTAATCTTCGCGATGTTATTGACTGCACGCGATTCGCAATCTCCACGGAAGAAACTCGTTATTACCTTAACGGCATTTATCTTCATGAGGCGGTTAAAGTTAAAGAACCGGTGTTGCGGGCTGTTGCAACGGATGGTCATAGACTGGCAAGTGTGGAAGTACCACGACCCGTGGGTGCTGAGGGTATACCCGGTGTCATTATTCCGAGAAAAACGGTGACCGAGTTGCGCAAACTCATAGAAGAAACAAGTGAGGACATTGCTATTGCGATGTCTGATACAAAAATCAGATTTGCCTTCGAGGGAACCGTGCTCACGTCTAAACTTATTGACGGCACCTTTCCTGACTATGATCGCGTAATACCAACGGCAAACGATAAGGTTCTGGAGGTCGATACTAAAAGCTTTGCTGACGCGATTGGGCGTGTTTCTGCTATCTCGACGGAAAAATCCCGAGCTGTCAAGTTAGCACTAGCAAATGACAATTTAACGCTCTCTGCTAGCAGCTCAGAAAATGATTTAGCTGTGGAGGAGTTGTCGGTCAATTATAAAGCAGAGGAAATGGAAATAGGTTTTAATTCTCGGTACCTTCAAGACATTACGCAACAAATCTCTGGTCCTTCTGCTCGCTTAACCCTAGCCGACGCGGCCTCGCCAACCCTGGTGCAGGAAGTGGGAGATGAGAGCGTGCTCTATGTCTTGATGCCTATGAGAGTGTGAGAGATTAAATTCTCAGGTAAAATATTTGGGGACGTGGTTTCCATGAGGAGTAGGGCCGAATCATCCCAGAGAATATAGACGTATCGGATATTTTGTCACAAATGGCCGAGACCGTAACTTTCGGATCGCACGAAGGCACTGTTAATGGTGCGTTGTCAATCAAAAGCCTGAAACTGACGAATTATAGGTGTTATGAATTTGCGAGGTTAGAGGTAGATGACCGGCCTGTGGTTCTTGCTGGGCCTAATGGAGCCGGTAAAACGAATCTTTTGGAGGCCATTTCCTATCTGGTGCCGGGTCGAGGTCTCCGGGGCGCAAAATTAAGCGATGTGGGTCGTAATGTTAGCGTATTAGGTGAAAATATGCGCGGTTGGGCGGTAGCAGCACAGATTAGCCATGATGACAAAATTGTTGATATTGGAACGGGTTTGGATACCGGATACTCAGACCCAAATCGAGAACGGCGGGTCATCAAGATTGATGGTAAAAACCGCATGAGGCAATCTGAACTCGGGAAATATGCGAGTGCCTTGTGGCTAACCCCTCAAATGGATCAGCTGTTTATAGGGGGAAGCTCTAGCCGAAGGCGGTTTTTGGATAACTTGATTATTGGGATTGACCGTGATCATGCAGGGTTAGTTTCTGCGTATGAACACAGTATGCGCAGCCGAAATAAACTCTTGAAAGAAAATAGGCGCGACGAAAAGTGGCTAGGTTCAATAGAAGAAGATATAGCACGGTATGGTGTGGCGGTGGCTGCTAAACGCCAAGACGTGGTAGAACGACTTAATCAATTGGCACAGGCAGATCCAGGCACATTTCCAAGTGCGCATATAACTATTATCGGTTTGATAGAATCACTGCTGGACGAGTTTCCTGCGCTTGAAGTAGAGGAAAGAGTGCGCTCGGAATTGGTAACCTTACGATCTACTGATAATGACATGAGAGGCCCTAAGATAGGTCCCCACAGGAGTGATTTAGTAGTCCTGAATGTTACTAGCGGATTAGAAGCGAGCCAATGCTCTACAGGTGAACAAAAGGCCTTGCTCGTTCGGATTATCTTGGCGGCTACCTCTCTTAATGCCCTGGAAAAAGGGCAGGTTCCGCTTTTATTATTGGATGAAGTTGCCGCACATTTAGATACTACTCGTCGGAAAGCTTTGTTTGATACTATTTGTAAGATGGGGATCCAGGCTTGGATGACGGGAACGGATGAGCAGATTTTTAGGTCTCTCGGAACCCGGGTCCAACATTTTAGTATTAGCGATGCAAAAATTGAACAAACTTAAATTCATTAGAGCCTAGAAAATAATTAGGATTAATAAATGACTAACCAAAACGAAGATTCTAAATATTTGGCAGATGAAGAAGCAGGGGCCTTGGGAAAAGAGAATTACGACGCCCATTCTATTACGGTATTGAGGGGTTTAGACGCGGTCCGCAAACGACCGGGGATGTATATTGGTGATACCGATGACGGTTCAGGGCTCCATCACATGATTTACGAGGTTGTTGATAATGCGATTGACGAAGCCTTGGCCGGATACTGCGACAAAATCGAAGTTGTATTGAACGGGGATGGGTCAGTCAGCGTAACCGATAACGGCCGCGGAATTCCAGTAGACATTCATAAAGAAGAGGGAGTGCCAGCTGCCCAGGTAATTATGACACACCTTCATGCTGGCGGAAAGTTTGACCACAACTCCTACAAGGTTTCAGGCGGCCTTCATGGAGTTGGTGTATCAGTAGTAAATGCGCTTTCCTCATGGCTCGATCTTAGAATTTGGCGAGACGGGAAAGAGTACCTTCTTACCTTTAAAGATGGTGATGTTGATAAATCATTGGAAGTAGTAGGAGAAACAAAAAACAAGACGGGTTCCCAAGTAACCTTTCTTGCGTCACAAGAAGTGTTTACTAATACGGAGTACGAATTCGCGACACTGGAGCATCGGCTTCGGGAATTAGCCTTCCTCAACTCAGGGGTTCATCTTAAAATTATCGACTCCCGGCATGTAGAGCCACATATCGTAAATTTACAATATGATGGGGGATTGGAGGCGTTCGTTCAATATCTGGACCGCTCTAAAAATGCTCTACATTCCACGGTTTCTGTAATTGGTGAAAGGGACGGCGTCACAGTAGAGGCGGCCCTTCAATGGAATGACAGTTACCATGAATCAACCCTTTGTTTTACTAATAATATCCCGCAACGTGATGGTGGAACACATTTGGCTGGTTTTAGGGGAGCTCTCACACGGACTATAAATAACTATGGTGATGGCGAGGGCTTAGCAAAAAAAGCTAAAGTTTCTATCACCGGAGACGATGCACGAGAGGGGATGACTTGCGTGTTATCAGTTAAGGTTCCAGATCCCAAATTTTCATCTCAGACAAAAGAAAAGCTAGTGTCTTCCGAGGTGCGACCTGTTGTAGAAAACATTTTAGGCGATAAATTCAACCAGTGGTTTGAGGAGCATCCCGCTGACGCCAAACGTATAATAGGTAAAATTGTTGAGGCCGCCGCCGCTCGGGAAGCGGCGCGAAAAGCGAGAGAACTAACTCGGCGTAAAGGTGCATTAGATATTTCTTCCCTACCGGGGAAACTTGCTGACTGCCAGGAAAAGGACCCGGCGCTTAGTGAACTTTTTATCGTTGAAGGTGATTCAGCCGGTGGATCAGCTAAGCAAGGTCGTAATCGTTCTAATCAAGCTATTTTGCCCTTGCGGGGCAAAATCCTCAATGTAGAGCGAGCCCGTTTCGATAAAATGCTCGGTTCTGCAGAAATAGGTACATTAATAACAGCGCTCGGTACCGGCATTGGTCCTGAGGATTTCGATATTGAGAAAATTCGCTATCATAAAGTCATCATTATGACCGATGCAGACGTGGACGGCAGCCATATACGAACTTTATTGCTCACCTTCTTTTACCGACAGATGGTGGAAATGATAGAAAGGGGCTACTTGTACATAGCCCAACCTCCCTTATACCGGGTAAAACGCGCTAACTCTGAGGTTTATCTTAAAGATGACCCGGCGCTTGAGGACTATTTGATCGATGCGGGAATTGAAGACTGCGTTTTTACCTTAGCTGACAATAGTGAGGTTGCTGGTCCTGATCTTCGTGAGTTAGTAGAACAGGCTCGCCAGATTAAAGTTCAGGCACAGGGGCTGACTGGGCGGGTACCTTTGGACATTGTAGAACAGGCTGCAATTTTGGGCGCGTTCGATAAAACCATCCTCTCTGAGTCGGAACATGCAGATCAAACGGCACAATATATAGCAAAACGCCTGGACGCTCTAGAAGTAGAAGTGGATAGAGGTTGGCAAGGAAAAGCCCTAGCCGATGGTGGCCTTTCTTTTGTCCGTAACCTCAGAGGTGTGCCCGATGGACCTCATATCATTGATGGGGCTGTAGTAAAGAGTGCGGAGGCATACGCTATAAGTCGCCACTGGGAAAAACTGCAGCAATCATATTCCCGACATGGAAAACTTACAGCAAAGGACAAACAATTCAAAATCACCGGACCAGTCTCCTTGGTTGATGCGGTCATGACCCTCGGCCGAAAAGGCGTCAGCATGCAACGTTATAAGGGACTAGGGGAAATGAACCCTGAGCAGTTGTGGGAAACTACGCTGGACCCTGAAGCTCGGACATTATTACGAGTTATGGAAAAACATACCGAAACTGCTAAGGCGCTTTTTTCCACGCTTATGGGAGATGTGGTGGAGCCACGACGGGAATTCATCCAGTCCAATGCCCTAAAAGTAACTAATCTAGATGCTTAACAGCTAGTGTTTTATATCTCGCAATTTTCATTCTTTAACCATAATCCTGACCGCCTTTATCTGATTGAGAAAATCCAGCAATTGCGAATGGCCGTTTGGGTGGGAAAGGTCAGAATAACGGCGTGTCAATTCGGGAAAGTCTAAGATTAGCTTATAGTTCAGCTGCGGAATTCGGATTTTTTGGTCCAATCTGAAAGCTGCTGACATTTGCAAAAAAACCCCATTATGCACTTCCATCTTTGGCATCAATATGAAACATAGCCATATCGTATAAGACGCTTTGCGGGTGATATTTTACAGTGACACTTAAGTAAATAAAGATCTGGTTCCAGTTAACACTTTTCTAACCGTCTAGGGCTGATCATTGGCAAATGCTAAAAAGACAATTTGAATATCACAAAGTTGGCCAATAGTAAGGCAACTGTGAAGCAACCAATTAAAATAGCTAATAGAAAACGTCGGAAAAAACATCAAAAATGCTCCGCTTTCTTACGTTCCGTAGGTTTTTTTATTAAGTGGAGCGTAGTTGCGAGCATTTGGTGTGCATTAGTTCTGGGCGTTTCGGTAATATTCTTTGCTCATGATCTCCCTAGCATAGATACAGCACTTTCAGAGTTCCGAAAGCCGGTGATCACATTACTGGCGGCTAATGGAAAAAAAATCGCCAAAATTGGAGAAGTTCGTGGAACAATTGTCCAATACAAAGATCTACCTGTCTATTTGCCCCAAGCCATTATAGCAACGGAGGATCGACGATATTTTGATCACTTTGGAATTGACTTGGTTGGGATAGCTCGTGCTGCGATAGCTAACATTCGAGCCGGAAGGATTATCCAAGGCGGAAGTACTCTCACACAGCAGGCAGCAAAGAACTTATTTTTATCACCAGAGCGTACGTTAAAACGAAAAGTACAAGAAATTCTATTAGCGCTATGGCTGGAACGGAATTTTACGAAACATCAGATTTTCACAATTTATCTAAATCGTGTTTACCTAGGCGCTGGCACCTACGGGGTTGAGGCTGCTTCTAAAAAATATTTTGGAAAATCGGCGACAACGATTAATTTGTACCAATCTGCTCTGATAGCGGGGCTATTGAAAGCGCCGTCTAGACTAAATCCTTTAATAAACCCAAAAGGAGCCACTAAACGGGCCCAACAGGTACTAACCAATATGGTGTCCGCGGGGTATCTAAAGGAGGGAAGGGTATTAACTGCAAAAACCCCACGTTTTGGTTTAGTGCGGGCGGTTGCATCTAAACGTTACGGACAATATTTTATAGATTGGGTTGTGGAACGGTTGCCGAGCTATGTAGGTCCTTCTGCAGGCGATATTACTGTGAAAACCACACTTGACACACACATTCAAATAATCGCGGAAAAAAAACTAGAAGGGATACTTGCTCGGCATAGCGGGTCTTTAAATGTATCGGAAGGTGCATTCTTGGCACTGGCGCCAAATGGTGAGATTCGTGCCTTGGTGGGTGGTCGGAGTTATGCCAAAAGCCAATTTAACCGAGCAACACAAGCGCGACGTCAACCTGGTTCAGCTTTTAAACCTTTCGTATACCTTGCTGGACTAGAAGTTGGATTGTCGCCTGATAAAATATTATCCGACAAACCTCTCAAGTATGGAAAATGGGAACCTAAAAACTATAACGAAAAATATTTAGGAACTCTTACTTTATCGGAAGCCTTGGCAGTCTCTTCGAATAGCATTGCTGTCCAAGTTGCGGAGAGGGCGGGGGTAAACAAAACTATTTCCGTTGCCCGGCGGCTTGGTGTGTCATCACCTATGCGTGCTGATCTCAGTATAGCGCTTGGATCAAGTGAAGTAACTTTACTCGACTTGACCACTTGCTATGTTCCATTTGCCAATGGCGGTAAAGGTGTTTGGGCTCACGGAATTAAAGAAATATATGATTCAGAGGGTAATCTTTTATATCGTCGGAGGGGGTCCGGTGTAGGACAGGTTGTGGCTGAAAAGCATGTGCGCCAGATGAACAAAATGTTATCTGGGGTCATAACACGGGGTACCGGTAAGAAAGCCCAAATAAACAGACCGGCAGCAGGAAAGACTGGCACAAGCCAAGAGTTTCGGGATGCATGGTTTGTGGGCTACACTGGTAACCTTATTGCCGGCGTATGGCTTGGTAACGACAATCGATCGCCCATGAAACGCGTCTCAGGGGGCAGTCTGCCTGCCGGGCTATGGAAATCGGTTATGATGGAAGCTCACGAAGGACTTCCGCAGCATCCTCTACTAGGGCTTTCCGATCAGTACCATTCCATTGCTCCGAGAAAGTCTCGAGAGAATGCTTCTTTCTGGGGGCGCATTTTACATAATTTTACCGGCCGCTGATCAGAGGCTTTCGCCAATTAGTCTATAATCCTCGCTATTGTGGCTGATGTGCTGTGACCGTGAGCAAGTTTAGCTAGGACAATTTCACCTCCATAGCCTTGAACCACCTTAGCTTCCGGTATTTGTTCAAGGCTATAATCTGATCCTTTGACGAAAACTTCAGGCCGTAGAGCTTCAACTAATGTGGCGGGAGTATCCTCTGTAAAAATCACTACAAGATCCACGATCTCTAGAGAAGCGAGGACGGCAGCACGTGCAGGCTCCGTTTGGATTGGGCGTTCGTCACCTTTAAGCCGCTTGGTCGATGCATCGCTATTTAGACCAACAATCAACTTATCACAGGCTGCTTTTGCTTGGCTTAAAACCGCGAGATGGCCTGGGTGAAGAAGGTCAAAACAGCCATTTGTAAATCCGAGCTTTAATCCTCGCTTACGCCAGATACTTGCGCAGTCTAGTGCAGACGCCAAGTTAAGAATTTTTGCCTCGCTTGTTGCACGCTCTTGCTGTTGTAGGGAAGCAGTCAAATCCTCCACGTAGGCAACAGCAGTGCCGACTTTGCCGACGACGATGCCAGCTGCTGCGTTAGCGAGAGCAACCGCATCTTCGATTGAAATACCGACCGAAACAGCTGTGCCTATGCAGGCTACAACAGTATCACCTGCGCCGGAGACGTCAAAAACCTCTTTCGCTTTCGTTTGAAAATGTTTGTAATTTTGAGCGTTGCGCACCAAGGTCATCCCGTCATGGGAACGGGTAGCAAGAACGGCGTCTATACCTGATTGCCGGGCAATTTGTGCGGCGGCGGAGACGACTTCCTCGGTACTATCAGCAGGAAGACCAATAGCATCAGCTAATTCTTTGCGGTTAGGGGTTACAAGCGTTGCACCCATATAGTTATCGTAATTACTACCCTGTGGGTCTACGATGACAGGTATGCCCTTTAGGCGGGCTATTTGAATCAACTCTCCAGCAATTCCTGCAGACAAGACCCCCTTCCCATAGTCTGCTAAAATTAAAGCTGAGAAATCTTCTAGTCCAAGAACGGCAGCATCCAATACCATTTTCCTAATATTCTCGTCGATCGGGGAAATTGTTTCATCGTCGGCTCGCATCATCTGCTGGCCCGATGCGATATAGCGGGTCTTGATTGAAGTCTTGCGAGACGCATCAGTGATTAGTCGGGCATCTAAATTCTCAAGATTTCCTATTTGGGTTGTAAGGTCACGACCTGCTTGGTCATTACCAACTACCGAGATAAAACGAGTTTTGCCACCTAATCCTGCAATATTACGCGCGACATTACCCGCCCCTCCTAGCATGACCGCTTCACTCAATTTTTGGAACACAGGTATAGGTGCTTCCGGCGAAATACGCTCTACATTTCCGTACACAAAGCGATCCAGCATAACGTCACCGATACACAAAACGCGGCCTTTTTCGAGTTTTTCGATACATAAAAGCAATCGGGCAACGTCACTCATATAAGACGCCTTATTATTTGATTTTCACAGCTTAACCCGACGACCAGTCCTTAATGATTCTAGGATGGCCAAGGTAGCGTGACTTGTTTCCAGTAATTCTTCCTCATCGATAGGTGCTGGTCCACCAGATTTGACCGCTTCAACAAAAGCAATCAGTGAACTCTTATAACCTTTATCTTGGTTGACGCCAGACTTCCGGGTTGTGCCTCCGGAAGTTACAGTTAGGGTTCTAAAATTATTGAGGGCAATAACCGAACCGCCAGCATAAATCTCATAATTTTCTTTAGGGTATGCATTATCCCCAAGAGAGGTATAGACAACAACACCCAAACCACCATCATCAAACCTGAGTGTGGCTGTTACATCATCACAAATGTTATTATTTGAGCGAGGGGTGTCTGCCATTACCGATATGATGGGTTTATTAGCGAAGAATCTTGCAAGATCTATAAAATGGCACATTTCACCAATAATTCGCCCACCACCTTCATTCGGTGAGTGAAGCCAGGACCCGACTGGTACGGATCCAGCGTTTATTCGGAAAACCATAAATCTGGGTCCGCTGATTGCTGCCAGCATATTCCTGGCTTTAACAGCAAGAGGAGCAAATCGACGATTAAAACCAACTTGGAAAAAAGCATTTGCGTCCTTCCGGGCAAGGCGGATAGCTTGAAGTTCTTCTTTATTAAGACCAAGTGGTTTTTCTACCAGAACAGATTTGCCAGCGGACAAAGCTTCCACCGTTAGACGTGCGTGACTGTTATGGCGGCTAGCAACAAGTACGGCATTGATGCTTGGGTTCTCGAATATGTCATTTTCTTCAGAACACGCTCTTGTGAAACCAAATTTGTTTTGGCTGAAATCTGCGGACGCCCCTCTTTTAGTAACTAGTGTATGGAGTATGGCATCAGGCACTTTTGAAATTGCAGGTAGCAACGTATTACGTGCAAAGTTACCGCCGCCGATCACCCCAAGTACGCACGCGTCATTTTTTACTGAGGTTTGAACATGTTGGGAGGGTTTGTTGGGAACTTGCTTAGTGTCTCGGTAAGTTAGAACGATACCCAGATGAGGCTCGGATTTTTCAATAACGAGTTTATACGCTTTCTCTGCTTCAGAAATTTCAAAGGTATGGGTGGTTAGCGCTGCTATATTTAGACGCGGATTTATAGTTGGCGACATAAGGCGTAATGACTCGGTAAGGTTTTCAGTTTCCGTCCAGCGAACAAAACCTTCCGGATACTTCACGTCACGGTTCTCGTAGTCCTCGTCGTACCGGCCGGGGCCATAAGACCGGGATACTATGATGGAAAGTTCTTTTTGCATGAATGGTGCATAGGGAAACTGAGTGCCACTGAACCCAACCAAACAAACTCTAGCGCGGTCTCGGGCAAGATCTGCGGCAGTTTCGAAAGGGTGGTTTGATGGTGTGGCTGCCGCTATCAGAATGCCGTCACAGCCTCGTCCTGATGTGTGAGACATTACCCGATTGATTAAATCGGGCACTTGAAGGTTTATAGCGAGTTCTGCGCCATTCGATTTGGCTGTCTTGAGGCGTTCGTCGTCATAGTCCATGGCGATGGCTCTTGCACCAGCCACGCCAAGCAGTTGACAGGCAAGTTGACCGATTAAACCAAGGCCTAGCACCGCAACCATGTCACCTAATCCGGGGTCTAGATTGCGGACAGCGTGCAGCGCGATTGCTGATAAGGTACCGTAACACGCTTGTTGGTCTGATACGCCTTCTGGGATGGGGGCGGCAAGGTTGCGGGGAACGGCACATAATTCCGCGTGGTTTGCAATGCCTGCACCTGATATTGCAACCCTATCGCCAACTCGGAAAGAACCTTCCAACCCTTCGCCAACTTCAACTACGCTTCCTGCGGCCGAATACCCTAACGGAAGTGGTTCGTCGAGACGGGACATAACCGCCTTGAACGTTGCGGTTACGCCGTCAGTCTTTGCTTTAGTTAATATTTTTTTTACCAAATCCGGCCGGGCCTTAGCCTTTGCTGGCATCGATTTTTTAGCAAAATCTACTACCATCCGCTCGGTTCCTGCCGAAATAAGAGAAGCTGTGGTGCGAACTAGGATCTCGCGTGTCCCTGCTTTAGGGGGGGGCACTTCCTTTACTTCCAGTTTTCCGTTCCGTGCGCTTTGGATAACTTGTTTCATAGAAGCTCTTTTACTCCGATTTCAACGTCTTATGCAAAGGTGTTTGATCATATTGGACCCTTGTGCGAGCATTAATGAACTTCAACATTAGGAAAGTACGGAAGCTTTGCTAAAAAAATACCATATTATCAGTTTTAAAACTTGACCCTGGGTCCAGCGTGCCGTGATTGTATTGCGGGCTAAGGGTGTTGAATTTGAAGTAACTCATATTACTGCTGACGCCAAGCCGGAGTGGTTTTTGGAAATATCGCCTCATGGTAAGGTGCCTGTATTATGGGTGGATGACGAAGTCCTATTTGAATCGTGTGCAATCACTGAGTTTCTCGACGAGACGGTAAAACCCAGGTTGCATCCTATGGATCCTATTAAGCGAGCACGCAACCGCGCTTGGACAGACTTTACACCAGATTTTTCTAAATCACTAGGAGCAGTCAGCTATGCTGAAACTAAGCAAACTCAGGAAAAGGCGGCAGAGAACGCACGACCGGCACTTGCCAGGCTGGAAGAGGCCTTAACCGTAGAGCGGGGCAATGCGGGTCCCTATTTCAACGGAAGGGACCTTTGCATTGTAGATGCTGCGTATGCACCCTTTCTCATGAGATTTACTTTGATTGAAAATTTATGTGAAACAGGAACTATGAAAGATTTTCCTAAGGTTGATTCCTGGCGGCAAGCGCTGGTTGATGATGATATAGTAAAAGGCTCGGTTGTGCCGGAGTTCTTGGAAGTTTTCGAAAATAATCTTCGCAAAAGGAATGCTTACGCTGCCAAGATTTTGGACAAAAATCTGTGACAGATTAACTAGAAACTTTTTATTCTGTTTCAAAAAAATAGTTAGATTAACAAACACAAATTCACAAACTTTACAGCTTGTTCTAATCCCGATGTTATTCAACTATAAAAAATGTATTTGAAAGCTAATTAATAAGGAAAAGTCTATGGAAAAGTCAGAAATGGCACGGGTACAAAGATACCTGCAGGACAAGTTTGGTAATGATAGCATTAATGTAAAAGAGCGCCCCCAATCGGATGGGTCTGTCGAGGTGTATCTCGGTGAAGAATTCATCGGCATCATATACAAAGATGATGAAGATGGTGACGTTTCCTATGATTTTAACATGTCTATTCTTGCATTTGATTTGCCGACAGTGGCTGGCGTTACTTCAAATTAGGATTTATCGTTAAGTTTATAAATAGACTTAAAATTATTTTCTTTTCCAAGACCATTTGTGTGGTTGACCTTTGACTACTCATTTAATTGAGGTGCCGGCAGAGGCTAAGAGTTGTTAGCTAAGATCCAAATAGCTTATAGCAGAAATCCGTCAACTGAGCTAAATAGATGAATTATAAAAATACGGGTTACGAGATTTGTTAAAGATAGAAAAGTAATTGTGTCGCGGCTGAATACCTGCAAACTCCTTAGATCATGACTATCAAATGGTTATATGAAGAGGAGGTGTCGGCTATTAAAATGTTTGGTCGCCGGGGTGCCTCGGCGCCACTAGCACAATGTATACATGCTTCACGTCTTATCGGCGCTAGCAAGACATTGGTGGTTCACGGGGGGGGCAATACGTCCGTGAAGACAACCACACGAGATGTGTTGGACCGAGAGGTAAACACGATATATATCAAAGCTAGCGGACATGATCTGGCGGGGATAAATATTGATGGTTTTACCGCCCTTGATCTAGATAAACTTAAAGAGCTTGAAGGCCTTAATAGGCTTAGTGACGACCACATGTTAGACGTGTTTAACCAAGCAAAACTGGATTTTAGATCGCCTTCGCCATCCGTGGAAACATTAATGCATGTTTTCCTGCCGGCGCCCTACATATTTCATACGCATGCAAATTCAGTGCTGGCGGTAACCAACCAACCAAATGGTAAGACGCAGGCAGCGAAGGTTTTTGGACCCAATGTTATAGTTTTACCTTATGCAATGTCTGGGTTTGAGCTAGCAAAGAAAGCGGCTATTGCAGCTCGAAAATATCCAGATGTTTCAGCACTTGTTGTAATTAAACACGGCGTATTCACATTTGGCATCTCTGCTAAGGAAGCTTATGGTAATATGATCAGGGTAGTTAATTTTGCCAAAGCGAGTGTCAAACGTAGTCGCAAACGTGTTTTTGTGGGGCGTTCTCAGCCTTTTTTACCCTATTCCAGGCAGAAGCTAGCGCCCCTTCTACGGGGTGCGCTAATCAGTAGCACGGGTGGAACTTCCGGTGTGATTTTGGAATTTAGGACGAACCAACTGATCCGAAAGTTTTTAGATGGGAAGGATTTAATTCGTTATGCTAATACTGGACCAGTCACTCCTGATCATGTGATTTGGACCAAGCCTAAACCACTTATCTTGCCGTCAGAGTTTGATGCGACAACCGTTCGTAGAGCGGTAGAAAAATTTATCGTTGCGTACAAGCGGTACTTTACAAAGAACAATCAACGATTTGAAAATACTAAGACTATGAGGGAAGCCTCGCCTCGGGTGGTTTTGGTTCCGGGGCAAGGATTGTACGGAGCCGGCGATACGGCCGAGAACGCCAGAGTGATAGCAGATCTAGCAGAAAACTGGATTGAGGTTATAACGGCGGCTGAATCGATAGGTAAATTTTCATCTATATCAACTAGAGACATGTTCGATATAGAGTATTGGTCTCCAGAATCAGCAAAATTAGAAGTAGCAATTTCTCCACCTCTTAAAGGGCGAGTAGCTTTAATAACGGGCGGCGGTTCAGGCATTGGTCAAGCCACGGCTCAAATCTTCCGAGACGCCGGTGCGGAAGTAGTAGTCTTGGATGTCAATGCCAATGCAACTAGGTCAGTTGCCGAGAAATTGGATGGTCTAGGTTTAGTAGTAGATGTAACGGATGCGATTGCCGTAGGCCAAGCGTTTAAGCGAGTAATTTCTTCCTTTGGTGGACTGGATATTGTTGTTTCAAACGCTGGAGGGGCATGGCATGGAGAAATTGGGACGGTCTCAGAGTCAGTTTTGCGAAAAAGTTTTGAGCTCAACTTTTTTGCTCATCAGACGATTGCCCAAAATGCGGTTCGAGTTATGCGAGCACAACACTCGGCAGGTGGTTCAGGTGGTTGTATTCTTTTCAATACGTCTAAGCAGGCCGTAAATCCTGGGGAAAACTTTGGTCCATATGGCCTTCCAAAAGCGGCAACTTTATTCTTGGTGAGACAATACGCGCTCGACCACGGGAAACATGGCATTCGCACGGGTGGGGTTAATGCGGACCGAGTTCGTTCCGGCTTACTTAGCGATGAAATGATTGCTATGAGGTCGAAAGCACGAAAGTTAAGTGAAGACGAGTATTTAAGGGGTAACCTGTTGGGTCGGGAGGTGACCGTCAATGATGTAGCAAAAGCTTTTCTTGACCTAGCCCTTTCTCCTAGTACTACAGGAGCGATTTTAACGGTTGATGGAGGGAATATCGAAGCAGCGTTGAGGTAATGTAGTTAAGTTCTTTCTTGCGCCTTAATTTCTTCGTAAATCTTAATGGCTTTATCTGGTTTTACGCTGTTATGGACGACGGCACCTACCGCCTGGATCATCCCGACGGGGCAGTCGGACTGAAATATATTGCGGCCCATGTCAACTCCCGCTGCCCCTTGGTCAATAGCCTTATAAGCCATTTCCAAGGCCTTTTTTTCGGGTAACTTTTTGCCACCGGCTATGACAATAGGAACAGGACAAGCCGCAACTACTTTTTCGAAGCCAGGCTCAAAATAATAACTTTTGACATAATGAGCGCCAATTTCTGCGCAGATACGGGTGGCTAATCCGAAATAACGTTGGTCCCGCGACATTTTCTCACCAACGCCCGTAACGGCTAGAGTGGGTATTCCATATTTAGATCCCATATCGATTAACTTGGTTAAGTTCCCAATAGATTTGTGCTCATATTCTGCGCCAATGTACACTTGCGCTGCCAGTGCGGATGCATCCAGCCGAATAGCATCTTGAATATCTATCGCGATCAGTTCATTAGATAATTCGCTGAGAATACTCTGCCCAGCACTGGCCCTTAATACAATGGGTTTGCAAACTGTTGGCGAGATTGAGGATCTTAGCGCCCCGCGAGTGCACATAAGTACGTCCGAGTAGGGGATTAGAGGTGCGATATTAAGATCAAGCCGCTCAATGCCCGTGGTTGGACCCTGAAAGTAACCATGGTCAAAGGCAAGCATGACGGTTTTTCCGGTTTCTGGATTAAAAATGCGTGAAAGACGATTTTGCATTCCCCAATCCAGAGCCCCAGCTCCTTTAAGGAAAAAGGCCTCGTTTTTGCTAGGGATATCTTCAAAAAAATGTTTTCCAAGCCTTACATCATCTTTATCTGCCATAATAAGGATCCCGTATCGTTTGGTGGTAGACTTTCCGCCGGCACTGTACCGTTAAATAGCAAAGGCACAAGATGAGAAGTTTTTATAATCTACGTTGCTTTATTAACAACAACTGGAAATTTAGCTTGATGGAACGAAGCGTAAAATCAAACGGTTAGAAATCTTATCAGGATTATATTTGCTCCTTGAATACAAATATTTTCCATGTTTTATATAAAATGTTCCCCAAAGAATCCCGATTCGTCCCGCTTCTCATAGAATAGAACAGGTACAGAGTTTATGGGAAAAGTTCTGAGCAAGCCCTGGAATAACGAGAGTGTGAACCATGTAGGATTGGCTAACTAGAAAAAGTTGGCGGGTTCGACGTTATTTAAAATGTTTTGAAAGTTTGAGACCTTGTTTTTGGTAATTTGAACCGATTTCTTGCCCGTAAAGTTGATCGGGTACTGCTGTAAGTCGCTGATAGATTAAACGGCCCACCCGTTGGCTGTCTTCCAACACGAATGGCACATCATGAGAGCGTACTTCAAGGACGGCACGGCTGCCGTGACCGCCTGCGTTATCGAGACCAAACCCGGGATCAAAAAATCCTGCATAATGGACTCTAAATTCCCCTACATAGGTGTCATAAGGACACATCTCTGCAGCGTGATCAGGGGGTATGGTAACCGCTTCTTTTGACGCTAATATATAGAAGTTGTCTACATCCAAAATGAGGCTGTTACCGTTACGACTGTAGACGGGGTCCCAAAAATCGTCCACCTCGTAGTGAAAAATTTTTTCCAGATCTACCACATCAGCATGGCGTTTAGCTTTGTAACCCACTATGCAGGTATCTGGGTTACCTATCAGATCCACGGTAACCGCAACGCCGGTCTTGGTTATATCTGCTTTACCCGCATCTTTGGTTGTGATTAAAGGAGTGCGTTCATGTAGTCGCCGCATTGCAGCCTCAAAGGGTGGAGGTGAGCCACGACGAAAGCGAAGTT
>Ga0209403_10000378_pt1 | contig 67841 bp, 70 predicted proteins | sample ArcticOcean_MG_C_8_FD_187440 | JGI IMG/M metagenome (GOLD analysis project Ga0209403, IMG submission 187440) | Marine microbial communities from western Arctic Ocean - ArcticOcean_MG_CB11_86 (SPAdes) (version 2) | ecosystem: Environmental > Aquatic > Marine > Oceanic | place: Arctic Ocean... | reverse complement strand
TCGCGGCTCCCGCCGAGAGCAGGATGATCCTGATGCTTCCAAGCGTGTCGGCGACACCGTCGAGGTCGACGACGACGTAGTAGGCGGCGTCGAACGAGGGCAACGGGATCCCGATTACCAACTGGGGTCGGCCGGCGACGATTGCTCGGATCTGTCCGGGCTGGCCATCATCGACGAGTGCCGTGAGGACGCCGGGGATGTCTCCGCGACCGAACTCGGGAGCGAGGAGCCAGTCGGCCCCGAGGCGCACCAGGGGTTGGCTGCCTTCGAGGCTCGTCAGCGAGTCCAGCATGGAGGGAAGGTCCTCGACGGTGGCATCCGGCGTGAGCTGGTTGTTGAGGCGGACGGCGTTGTTGACGGCGATGGCGGCAGCGCTCTCCTCGCGTGCCTCGATGAACTGTTCGCGAGACAACACCATGGTGGCGCCGGCGAGCACCACCGAGAGTATGAGGCCGCTGATGGCGAAGGCCATCGAGATGCGCGTCCGAAGCCCGACCGGCCTGATGGAGCGCCTCTGCTCGGCGACAGTGGTCATGTCAGGGCTGGAGCTTGTACCCCATGCCGCGAACGGTCACGACGAAGCGAGGGTTGGCGGCATCGGGCTCGATCTTGGTCCGTAGGCGGCGGACGTGGACGTCCACCAGGCGACCGTCGCCGAAGTAGTCGTACCCCCAGACCCGCTCGAGGAGGTCCTCACGGCTCAGGATCTTGCCGGCGTGCTGCCCGAGTTCGACCAGGAGTTGGAACTCGGTCCTGGTCAGGTGGACCTCGATTCCGGCCAGGCGGACCACTCCCTCCTCGGGGGCTATCTCCAACTGGTCGAAGTGCATGGTCGCCGGCATCGTCTCGGAGGAGCGGTACCGGCGGAGTAGGGCACGGATCCGCGCCGAGAGTTCCTTCGGGGCGAACGGCTTGGTGAGGTAGTCGTCGGCACCCGCCTCGAGGCCGGCGACGACATCGTGGGTGTCGGAGCGTGCCGTGACCATGACGATCGGCACGGCGCTCGTCCGTCGGATGCTGCGACAGACCTCGAAGCCGTCAACGCCCGGAAGCATGATGTCGATGAGCACGACGTCGCTGGGTTCCCGGGTGAAGGCCGCCAGTGCTTCCTCGCCGTTGGCCGCCTCCTCCACCTCCCAGCCCTCGTCCTCGAGGGCGAGGCGGACGGCGGTGCGGATGCGTTCGTCGTCCTCGACGGTCAGGATTCGTGTTCCCACGTGCATCATCGTGCCCGATTTGTGATGCGAATGCTGACCAGTGCTCGAAATCGGTGGAAAACGGTGAGAGTGCGCTCCGGTCAGGCTCGGTCGGCCTCCACAGATCGGAGTAGTTCGGCGAGTGCGTCACGAAGCCCCGGGGGGGCTGCCAGGACGAAGTCGCCGTCGGTCGGATTGCCGTCGAGGTCGCCGACCGTGCCCCCGGCCTCGCGGACCAGGACCGTTCCCGCGGCGATATCCCAGGGATTGAGGCCGCGCTCGTAGAAGGCGTCGACGCGCCCGGCGGCCACATTGGCCAGGTCCATGGCGGCACCGCCTCCACGCCGGATGTCGCGGATCCGGGGAATTACCTCGACGAGGCCAGCCGCCTGCCTGCGCCGACGGTCCGGGTGGTAGCCGAATCCAGTCGCCACGAGTGCCTGTGAGAGCTCCACCTGGTCGCTCACCCGGATCGGCTCACCGTTGCAGGTGGAGCCGGCGCCCCTTGCGGCGGCGAACTCGTGGCCGAGGGCCGGGTCGACAATGACGCCGGCGGTGGGCTCTCCGTCGACCTCTGCCCCGATGGAGATTGAATAGCCGGCGAGGCCGTAGACGAAGTTCGTGGTGGCGTCGATCGGGTCGATGATCCAGCGAACCCCACTGGTTCCGGGCAGCGAGGTCTGCTCTTCGCCGAGGATTCCGTCGTCGGGCCGAGCGTCGAGTAGCCGGGAGACGATCTCCAACTCGGACCAGCGGTCGGCGCTGGTGACCAGGTCGGTGGCGGAACTCTTGGTGCGTTCCACCGGGGTCCTGCCGGCGAGTCGTCGAAGTTCGGGGGCCACGGCGCGGGCCACCTCGAGGGCGAGGTCGCGTAGCGTCGTCGGATCGGCCATGGGGTGTCAGGCGATGGGGTGGTGGTCCCGAGCCGCCTGCTGGAGCTCGTTGGTCCGCCATTCGGCCATCGCCCGCAGCGTGAGTGTCGCCACGATGCCGACACCGACCGCCGCTCCAACTGCACCGAGCACCCCGAGTGACCCGGCCAGCATCGTGCAACCGTCGGCGCACTGGAGGTCGGTGACGGCGTAGCCCACGAGCCCACCGCATGCGCCGGCGACGAGTACGGCGACGAACGCCAGGACCCGGGCCATGATCGGCGGGGCGGCCGACGGGGGGACCGAAGGAATGGCGTCGGATGCAGTGGTACCCACGGGGGCGAGGCTACTGGTCGCCACCCCGATGGGCCGTGGGGGATCCGGTACGCCTTTCGGGCGCGAGACTGGATGCATGCGTGATTGGAGCGTCGCCGGGGGCCTCATCCTGCGAGAAGACCGCCTTCTCCTGGTGGCGAACCGTCGTCGGGACCGTCGCATCGAGTGGACGCCGCCGGGAGGGGTCGTCGATTTCGGCGAGACCAGCCTCGAGGCGCTCGGTCGGGAAGTCCGGGAGGAGACCGGCCTGGAGGTGACGTCCTGGTCGGATCTCGTCTATGGCGTGTCCGTCGACTTTCCGGACCGGGAGATGCGCCTGGGGGTCGAGGTCTTCCGGGCGGAACGGTGGTCCGGGGACCTGACCTTCGAGGATCCGGACGGCATCGTCGAGGACGGGGTCTTCGTCGACGGCGAGGAGGGATCCGTCCTCCTGGAATCGGCGCCGCGCTGGGTGTGGGAGCCGGTCGGCGACTGGCTGGCCGGACGGGTTCCGGACGGCGCCCGCTACGACTTCCTCGTCCGCGGCACGAGTCCCGGGAACCTCGACGTCGAACGCCGGTGAGCGACGCGCATTCGTCGGGACCCACCGGGCCATCCGACCCTCCCGAAGGCAGCCCGGCGACAATCCTGCACGTCGACATGGACGCATTCTTCGCGTCGGTCGAGTTGGTGCGCCATCCGGAGTTGCGTGGGAGGCCGGTACTCGTCGGTGGAACCGGGGAGCGGGGAGTGGTCGCCGCTGCCTCGTACGAGGCCCGAGTCTTCGGCGTCCACTCGGCGATGCCGTCGGTTGTCGCCAGGCGGCTGTGCCCCGATGCCGTCTTCCTTCCCGGCGACCATTCCCACTACGGGGAAGTCAGCCGACGGATCATGGCGATCTTCCGGCGGTTCACCCCCCTGGTCGAACCGTTGTCGCTGGACGAGGCATTCCTGGATGTGTCCGGTTCGGTCACGCTTCTCGGTCCACCTGCCGATCAGGCGACGGAGATCCGTCGACTCGTGCACGTCGAGGAGGGGCTCGGGTGCAGCGTCGGGGTCGCCCCGAACAAGTACCTGGCGAAGCTCGCCAGCGAACAGGCCAAGCCGCGGGTCAGCGAGCGGGGAACGGAGGAGGGTGCAGGGGTCCTCGTCGTGCGCTCCGGCGAGGTCGCGGACTTCCTCGAACCGCTGCCCGTCTCGACGATCTGGGGTGTGGGCCCGCGAACCGACGAGAGACTGCAGCGCCTGGGTGTCCGGACGGTGGGAAAGTTGGCCGAAGTTCCCGAGCACACCCTGGTCGACCTCTTCGGCGAGATGGTCGGGCGACATCTCTGGCGGCTCGCACGGGGCATCGACGAACGTCCCGTCGACCCGGAGCAGTCGGTCAAGTCGATCAGCCATGAGGAGACCTTTGCGAGCGATCGCACCAGCCATGGCGAACTCCGTCGCGACCTGGTCCGTCAGGCGGATGCCGTGGCGGTGCGCCTTCGGGCGGGTGGGAGCGCCGGACGAACTGTGACCGTCAAGGTGCGGTTCGCCGACTTCGAGACCGTGACGCGTTCGCACACCCGGGCCGACCCCACCGACGTCGCTGCCGAGATCCTCGAGATCGCCGACGGCCTCCTCTTGGGGCTCGATCCGACACCGGGAGTGCGGCTCCTGGGGGTGGGGGTGAGCGGCCTCCAGGACGCTTCGGTTCGACAACTCCGATTCGAGGACCTCGATTCCCGGACCCGAGGACAGGCCGAGCGGACCGTCGACGAGATCAGGAACCGGTTCGGAAAGGGGATCATCGGGCATGGAGGAGCATTCCCGGCTACGGATGGGCCCCGCCCCGGCTCCGGGAACAGCCCCTGGGGGCCCGACGAGGCTTGACGGGGCCCGAACATGGCCACGCGCGTTGTGGTCACACGCCCGCTGTGCGATGCTGAATGACACCAATGTCGAGACGGAGGGCCGCGTGCCACTGTCCAAGGATGAGGAACGAATCCTCAGCGAGATCGAGCAGCAGCTCTACGACACCGATCCTCGCCTCGCGCGCGAGGTGGCCGAGACGACGATCTACACGGATGCCTTGCGCAGGCTGAAGTGGTCGGTTTTCGGCTTCGTGGCCGGCGTGGCATTGATGATCGTCACCCTGTCGACGTCGTACCTCGTGGCGTTCATGGGCTTCCTCACGATGTTGGGTTCGGCGCTGGTCCTCGAGCGGAGCATTCGCCACCTCGGGAAGACGGGCCTCGAGCAGGGCCGCCGCTCCCCGAAGACCGCATCCCTGCGCGACACCTTCGGAAATACCCGCCAGAAGATGCGCGAGCGCTTCGAGCGCGGCGAATCCGGCCGTAGCTGATCCCAGAACCGGTTTCTTCGTGGCCCATGTCCTGGCCATCGACATCGGCGGTACCAAGATCGCGGCAGGTGTCGTCGGCCCATCAGGCGACGTGCTCGTCCGTTCCCGGATCTCCACCAGTGCCACGTCCGGCGAGGACCTCTTGGAGCGTGTCGCCACCCTGGCGGCAGGTGTACTCGATGCGGCTGCCGTGCGGCCCGACGTCGTCGGTGTCGGATGCGGCGGGCCCATGCTCGTCGGGGGTGCCGAGGTCTCGCCCCTGAACATCCCCGAGTGGCGCGACTTCCCGTTGCGGGGGCGCCTTGCCGAACGCTTCGACCTCCCGACCTTCGTCGACAACGACGCCAAGGCGCTGGCGCTCGGGGAAGGATGGAGGGGAGCGGCGGTCGGCGTGAGCGACTACCTGGCCATGGTCGTCTCGACGGGGATCGGTGCGGGAATCGTGCTCGACGGACGCCTACTCGACGGCGCAGACGGGAATGCCGGGCATATCGGGCACGTCGTCGTCGAGCCGGGTGGGCGCCTGTGTGCGTGCGGCGTGCACGGTTGCCTCGAAGCCGTGGCGTCGGGAACCGCGCTCGCCGGGGAACTCGGCCATCCGGCTGCACAGGCGCCGATCCACATCCGTGAACGTACGGGACGGTACGTCGGACGAGGCGTTGCGGCAGTGGTCAACCTCCTCGACCTCCGCCTGGCGGTGGTGGCCGGATCGGTGGCCCTCGGATTCGGCGATCCGTTCTTCGCCGCCGCCAACGAGGAATTGGAAACCGGGTGCGGCCTCGAGTTCACCGCAGGCGCCAGGATCGTCCCGGCAGGACTGGGCGCTGACGGTCCGCTGGTGGGTGCCGGAGCCGTCGGCCTTCGCGGCCTCGGCGCACTCGAGTTCATCGCATGAACGTTCGCCTGCTCCTTCGGTTCGCAGCAGCCGTACTCGTTCGCCCTCGGCTCTGGGCGACGGCGCTCCGACAGACGCATCGCCTGGCGTCCCGGGGGTGGTGGCGCCGACCACCCTTCCTGCCGCTCCCGGATCGCGGCTATTCGGCATTCCGGCAGGTCACGCAGTATGGCGACGCCGACCACGCTCCGGACGTTGAGGATGTCCTCGTGTGGCTCGAGTGGTGTCGGACCCTCCCTGCGGCAGTGGGCGCCGGAAGTTCCGATGACCCCACAGGGGGCGACCAGTAGGGTTCCGCAGTGGCCAACTCCCTGATCCTCAACGCCACCTATGAGCCGCTGTCGATCGTGTCGACCCGGCGGGCGGTCGTCCTCGTGCTGGGAGAGCGGGCGGAGATGGTCCACGCCACCGGGCGGGTCGTCCACTCTGAGCTCCTCGAGATCGACGAACCCTCGGTGGTCCGCTTGTCGCGCTATGTCCACGTCCCTCGGCACCGGCGCCGGGGCTTCAGCCGTCGGGCGGTCCTCCACCGCGACGAGCACAGCTGCCAGTACTGCGGTTCCCGGGCGGAGAGCGTCGACCACGTCGTGCCGAGGAGCCGCGGGGGCGCCCACGACTGGGGGAACGTGGTTGCCGCATGCCGTCGCTGCAACACCCGCAAGAGCGATCGGCCGCTTGCCGAATCCGGGCTGTGGCTCCGTCGGGAGCCCCGGGTGCCCCGGCTCTCGACCTGGTTCGTGATGATGGCCGGATCCGTGCCCCGGTCATGGGAGCCCTACCTGGACCTGGTGGCCGGCCAGACGGCGTGAACGGCTGGGAGTGCGAGTGGCCCACGGGCGGTGTCGCCGAGCGCCACCACCGGGACCCGTGTTTTGAGGTCCGTCGGGTGCTGGTCCACGAGGTCGCTCATCCGACGCTGGTGCTCGGGAGTGCCCAACGTGATCAAAGGTTCCTGCCGGAGGATGCCCGGCTACAGGCCGCCGGCTGTGGCCTGGTCCGACGTCGCTCTGGTGGTGGTGGCGTGCTCCTGCGCCCGGGCCATGTGCTCTGGGTGGATGTCGTCCTTCCGCGGGGCGACGTCCTCTGGGACGACGACGTGGGGTGTTCGGGCCTGTGGCTGGGTGACGTGTGGTCGACGGTGCTCGCCGGCCTCGGCCTCGTCGCCGACGTGCATCGGGGACCGTTGGTCGGAGGATCCTGGTCCGAGGCGGTCTGCTTCGCTGGACGCGGACCGGGCGAGGTGTCGGTCGACGGCCGGAAGGTGGTCGGCATCAGCCAGCGTCGCACCCGGGAGGGGGCCTGGTTCCAGTGTGCGGCCCTCCTCGAATGGCGGCCCCGCGAACTGGTTGACCTGCTCGGCCTCGAGCCGGTGGAGCAGGTGACAGCGGAACTGGAGGAGCGTGCCGTCGGCCTGGTCGACCTCCTGGCGCAGGACGCGCCGGATTCCGAGGAACTGGTTGCGGCCTTCGTGGCCGCACTCCCCGCAGGCGACTAACCCGTTCGGGCCCGGCTTCCTGGCCGGTGATTCGGCGGAAAAACGCGCCCTGGTGGAGCGCTGACTTGCATTCGTGGGTCAAATACCCATAGTGTGGTGGCTAATGGGGCGAAAGGGGGAGTCGATACCTCCCCCTTCAAACCTGGAGTCCACGGACCAGATCCACGATCCGGAGAGGAGGGGAGAGCGACATGGCCTTCGATGTATTCGTCGGAACCTTCGAACACACACTGGACGACAAGGGACGCATCGTCCTTCCCGCCAGGTTCCGGTCCCACTTCGCCGACGGCGGGTATCTCACCCTGGGGGAGGGTTGCGTTGAACTACGGAGCACCGTGGAGTTCGTAGGCATGGTCGACCACATGAAGGCGAAGATACGCGACGGCGAGGCCAACCCGCAACTACGTGAGGCGTTGGGTGCGGCGTCCCAAGTGGTGCAACCGGATGCCCAGGGCCGCGTCACCCTGTCAGCACGGTTCCAGAAGGATGCCGCCCTCGAACGAGAGGTCGTGCTCGTCGGTGCGATCGACACGATCAAGATCTATGCGGCATCGACCTGGCGCGAGGTGGAACAGTCAAACGCCACCGTCGTCGCCGAGGCGTACCGCCAGGGCATCGGAATCTGAGCAAGAGGGAAGTGGAGGTGGCACGGCGCAACTCGACCACGAGGACGAGGAACGGCAAACCCGGCCGTCCTTCGACAGTCCTCCGATCGGCAGGATGGGAGGTCCCTACTCCGCCCGCTTGCCATCCAGCCCGCCCGGGAGAGAAATCCCGGCGTGCGCCCGCTGATCGGGGGACTGTCGAGGGACGGAGGGCATGCCGCCACTCCGTCACCGCCGCGACCATGGACATTCCCGCCCCCACTCCCAATCCCGAGGATGGCTTCCGCCACCTCCCGGTGATGCTCGACGAGGTCGTAACCTCGCTGGCACCGACGCCTTCCGGAATCCTGCTCGATGCCACCGTTGGTGGAGGAGGCCACGCCGCCGCACTCCTCGAGGCCCGCCCCGACTGCCGACTCCTCGGCATCGACCGCGATGCAGACGCCATCGGGGCCGCCGGTCTGCGTCTCGCCCCCTTCGGTGAGCGCGTCCGCCTCGTGCGCGCAGCCTTCGGTGACCTCGGCACGGTCCTCGAGGACGAACTCGGTCAGGATTGCCTCGCCGGCTTCCTGTTCGACCTCGGTGTGTCGTCACCGCAACTCGATCGTCCGGACCGCGGCTTCAGCTATCGCGAACCCGGACCGCTCGACATGCGGATGGACCAGCGCCAGGGCCTGATCGCGGACGACGTCGTCAACGGCTATGCAGAGTCCGACCTCGCTGCGGTGCTTCGGACCCACGGCGACGAGAGGTACGCACGCCGGATCGCTGCGGCAGTTGTGGCGGCCCGTCCCGTCAGCGACACCGTCGAGTTGGCGGGCCTCGTCCGTGAGGCCATCCCGGCCCCGGCCCGACGCCGTGGCGGGCATCCGGCCAAGCGCACCTTCCAGGCCCTGCGCATCGAGGTCAACGACGAGTTGGCCCAACTGCCCGGCACCCTCGACCTGGCGATCCAGCGACTGGTGGTCGGTGGTCGGGGAGTGGTGCTGGCCTACCACTCCGGCGAGGACCGGATCGTGAAGGAGCGCTTCGACCGGGCAGCGACGGGTGGGTGTATGTGCCCGGCCCGACTTCCCTGCGGTTGCGGGTCCTTGTCGATCGCCCGCATCCCCCGTCGTGGTGCCCACCGGCCCGACGAGGCGGAACAGGCCCGCAACCGACGGGCGACGAGCGCCCGCCTACGCGTCCTCGAGCGGACCGACCCGGTGAGCCGTCCATGACCGCCGTCCTGCGCCTTCCCCGGCCGCTCCGTAGCGAGACACCGATTGCGGTCCCCGATCCGGGTGTCATCGCCGATGTCCGTGCCGTGATCGGACCCCTGGCGGTCTTCAGCGTTGTCACCGTCTTCCTGGCCGCACTCCTGTTGGCAGGGTTCCACAGCGTCCTCGTGGATGGCCAGTTCGAGGTCGACCGCCTCCAGAGCCGACTCGACGACGGTCGGGAACAGGCGCAGGTGCTCCGCATGGAGGTTGCCCGCCTCGAGAGCCCGAGTCGAATCCTCCACGTGGCCCAGGGGCGCCTGGGCATGGTGCCGCCGCCCCAACGGGTCTACCTCCCTGCCGTCCTGCCCGGTGACCCGGCACAACCGATCCCGGCACCCGTCGGGAACCCGTTCGGGACCCTCCACCGATGAGTCGACGCCCGGATTCCAGCGCCACCCGTGGTCAGGGGTCGAGGCGTGTCGTCCCCCTCCGCAAGACGGCTCACAGCCTCCGGTGGCGTTGCCTTGCCACAGGAGTCACCTTCGTGCTGATCGCGGCAGCGCTCGCCTGGCGCCTCGTGTCACTCCAGATCCTCGAGCCCGATCGCTACCTTGCCCATGGAGCGGCTCAGCGCATCAGCATCGTGGACCTCCCGGCGGCACGGGGTGCCATCCTCGACCGCAACGGCGTGGACCTCGCACTCTCGGTGCCGCTCCAGACCATCGCCGCCAACCCCCGACTCATCGAAGACCCGATCCGCGCTGCCAGGGCCCTTGCCCAGATCGTGGACACCGATGTCGAGACCCTCGAGGAGCGGCTCTCCAATGGTCGCGCCTTCGTCTACGTGGATCGACAAGTTTCCGAGGATGTCGCTGAGGCGGCACTTGACCTGGACCTGACGGGCGTCTTCTCGATCCAGGAACGCTCCCGGGTGCGTCCCGGCGAGGACTCGGCGATCGCCATCCTCGGGCGGACCGATATCGACGACACCGGGGTCAGCGGGCTGGAGTACGTGTACGACGACATGCTCTCCGGAACACCGGGCGAGTTGATCGTGGAGACCGGAGCCCGGGGTTCCACGATTCCCGGCGGCGAGTACCAGATCGAGCCGGCGATCCTGGGCAGCGACGTCGTGTTGTCGATCGACCGCTCCCTCCAGTTCGCGGCCGAACGCCTCCTTGCCGAGGGAGTCGAGGCCGCAGGCGGCGAGGCGGGAATCCTCATCGCCATGGACCCGGAGACGGGAGAGATCCTGGCTTCGGCGGCGGTGGTACGCCAAGGGGGGGAGGTCCGCCCCTCGACCGAGCACCGTGCCGTCACCTGGAGCTACGAGCCCGGTTCGATCATGAAGCCCCTCACCTTCTCCGCAGTCCTCGAATCCGGAATCGGTGCCCCCTCGACCGTGCGTGAGGTGCCGGGCTGGGTTCATGTCCACGACAGCGACTTTCGGGACTCCTTCCCCCACGAGGAAGAGCAGTGGTCGATCGCCGACATCCTCCACCGGTCCTCCAACGTCGGCACGATCCTCTGGGCGGTCGACCTCGGCGAGGAACGCCTCTACGAGCGGCTGCTCGAATTCGGCCTGGGCCGGACCACCGAACTGGACTTCCCCGGAGAGGCGGCTGGCATCCTGCCCGTCGTGGGCAAGTGGTCGGGAACATCGCTTCCGACCATCGCCATCGGCCAGGGAGTTGCCGTGACCCCACTCCAGATGGTCACGGCCTTCTCGACGATTGCCAATGAGGGACGTCGACCCGCGCCCTCCCTGGTGCTTGGAACGCGGGACACTATGGGCGTGTTCCAACCCTCCGAACGAGCTCCCGATCAACAGGTCCTCGAGCCGGAGACATCCCGCCAACTGCTCGCCATGCTCGAAAGGGTGGTCGAGTCGGGTACCGGCACGAGGGGCCAGGTCCCCGGCTACCGGGTGGCGGGCAAGACCGGCACCGCATGGAAGCCCCGACCCGAGGGGGGATACGGGGAGGGCAGTGGCAACGTCGACTATGTGGCGAGCTTTGTCGGGATGCTGCCCGCAGAGGACCCGAAGCTCGTGGTCCTGGTGGTCGTCGACGAGCCGGCGCTGAGTACCTACTCTGGCGGCCGTGCCGCGGCACCGATCTTCGCCGATTTCGCGCAGTTCGCGGTTCGACAGCGCCGCATCCCCTCCGAGGCTGAGCGCATCGGCCTCGAGGAGACCGGCCGGGTGATGGCGGCGACGCCCGCCCAGGTGGCGGCGCTCGAGGCGGCCGAGGCGCTGGCCCTGGAGGAGGCCGAGCGGAATTCAGGCGAGGTCGCTGCGTCGACCGGGGGCTGACATGGACCTGGGCGAACTCCTCGAGGTGGCGCGCAACGAGTGGGGCGACGACCTTCCGACGGACGGGATCGAAGCCGAGGTCACCGGCATCGCCTACGACTCCCGCCAGGTGGTCCCGGGAGACCTCTTCTGCTGCCTGCCGGGAGTGGTCGAGGACGGACACGACCATGCGCCAGAGGCGGCGCTTGCCGGTGCCTCTGCACTCCTCGTCGAACGCCCCCTCGACCTGAACGTGGCCCAGGTGCTCGTTCCCGACGCCCGCCGGACCATGGCGCTGCTCGCCTCCGTCCTCCACGGCCTTCCCTCCCGCCGACTCGACGTGGTCGGGGTCACGGGTACCAACGGCAAGACCAGCGTCGTGCACATGCTCGCAGAGGTGCTCCGTCACGGTGGCCGACACGTCGCAGAGTCGGGGACTCTCACGGGCATCCGTACCACTCCAGAGGCCCCCGACCTCCAGGCCCAGTTGGCCGCCTGGGCGGACGAGGGCGTGGAAACCGTGTGTATGGAGGTCTCGTCGCACGCGCTGTCGCAGCACCGGGTGGATGGCATCGGGTTCGCCGCGGTGGCACACATGAACCTGACCCGGGACCACCTCGACTACCACGAGTCGATGGAGGCCTATGCGACGGCAAAGCAGCGCCTGCTGGTTCGGGAGTTCACCGGCCGGGGGGTGGTCGTCGCGGACGACGACGGCGGCCGGGAGAGGGCTGCAGCCGCCCGACGTTCAGGCCTCGAGGTCGTGGAGGTCTCGACATCTGGGGCAGCAGCCACTGTCGGCCCGAGTGGGTCCCGGTTCGAATGGCGGGGTGGCGAGGTCGACCTCCCGCTCCCCGGGGGCTTCGCCGTCACGAACGCGCTTGTGGTCGCCGAACTGGCCGCCCTCCTCGGGATGTCGGTGGCGGAGGCCCGTGAGGCTCTCGGCACGCTCGAACCCGTGCCCGGCCGCTTCGAACACCTGCCCGAGGTCGCCGGTATCAGCGTGGTCGTCGACTACGCCCACACGCCCGATGCGATCGCCTCAGCGCTGGCTGCCGCACGGGTGGTGGCGGATGGTCGGGTCCTCTGCGTCTTCGGATGCGGCGGTGGAAGGGACCGGGGAAAGCGGCCCGAGATGGGTCGAGCGGCCCTGAGGGGTGCCGATGTCGTCGTGGTGACGTCGGACAATCCGAGGGATGAACCACCTGAGGGGATCATTGCGGACATTCTTTCCGGTATGGATGCAACTTCGCTAGGGGACGCGACCTCCGAAAGGGGGGCCACCGAGGTGATCGTGGAGTCCGATCGACGTACTGCCATCGCGAAGGCGATCGGCCTCGCCCTCCCCGGCGACCTCGTTCTCGTGGCCGGGAAGGGGCACGAGTCGGTGCAGGAGGTCGGTGCCCTCCGCCTGCCATTTGACGACCGTGGGGTCGCCGCCGAACTGCTGGGGCTGCGGTCGTGATCCGCCTCCTCATCGCCGCTGGCGTGGCGATGTCCACCTCGCTCATCGGGACACGGGTCCTCATCCGGTGGCTGTCCCGGTTGCGGATCGGCCAGCCGATCCGCAACGACGGCCCCGAGGGCCACGCCACCAAGGCGGGCACCCCGACCATGGGCGGCTTGGCGATCGTGACCGGCGCCTTCCTCGGATATGTCCTGAGCGACCTCTACCACGGCATCTACACGCGCACCGGAATCTTCGTGATGCTGGCGATCATCGGTGGCGGGGCCGTGGGCCTGCTGGACGACTGGATCAAGGTCGTTCGGGAACGGAGCCTGGGCCTCAACAAGAGGGCCAAACTGCTCGGCCTCGTCATCGTCGCCGTCGGATTCTCGATGCTGATGCTCCTCCACACGGGGGCCCATACCGAACTGTCGTTCACCCGCATCGGCCAGCCGGGCATCGACCTGGGAGACACTCTCTGGACCATCTGGGCCGTGTTCCTCATCATCGGCTCCTCGAACGCGGTGAACCTCACCGACGGCCTTGATGGCCTGGCTGCCGGCGCAAGCACGTTCTGCTTCGCCGCCTTCACCTTCATTGCCTTCTGGCAGTTCCGCTACCCGGTGGCCTACGAGGTGCCCCATGCCCTCGACCTGGCGGTGGTCTCCGCCTCAATGGCCGGAGCCTGCCTCGGCTTCCTGTGGTGGAATGCCGCCCCGGCACAGATTTTCATGGGCGACACCGGCTCCCTGGCGATCGGCACCGGCCTGGCGGCACTCGCCCTTGCCACGAACACGCACCTGCTACTTCCGATCGTGGCGGGCCTGTTCGTCATGGAGACGGTCTCCGTGATCCTCCAGATCGGCTCCTTCCGCCTCTTCGGAGGCCGCCGGGTGTTTCGCATGGCGCCCGTCCACCACCACTTCGAGTTGGGCGGCTGGCCGGAGACCACGGTCATCGTGCGCTTCTGGATCATCTCGGGCCTTTGTACCGCCGTGGGCCTCGGGCTCTTCTATGCCGACTCGATTGCCGCGGGCGTCACGGAGGTGGGCCGATGAGCTCCACCGTGCTGGTCCTCGGCCTCGGCCTGACGGGGCGCGCCGTGACAGAGGCCCTCCTGCGACGGGGTGAGGACGTTCGACTCGTCGACGATCGGCCCGAAGGGGCGATGCGACGTGCTGTGTCGGAACTGGGACTCGACCTGGTGGCTGCTCCGGAAGCGGGAGAGTGGCCGGGCCTCCTCGCCGGTTGCGATCGGGTCGTGGTCAGCCCGGGCGTCCCCGACGCCCATCCGGTCTTCGGGGCCGCACTGCAGGCCGGTGTGGTTCTGCTCGACGAGTCGGACCTGGCTGCCGACTGGGATGCCCGACCCCGCTGTGCGGTCACCGGCACCGATGGCAAGACCACCGTGGTGACGCTCGTCGCCGAAATGCTCGAGCGTTCCGGGATCCGCGCCCTGCCCGCCGGCAACAACGAGACACCGCTGGTCGTCGCGATCGACGACGCAGAGGCCGAGGTGTTCGTGGTCGAAGCCTCCTCCTTCCGATTGGGGCACGCACGGTCTGTCCGCCTGGGACCAGCAGCCTGGCTCAACTTCGCGCCCGACCACCTCGACGTCCATGCCGACCTCGAGGCCTATGAGGCAGCCAAGGCCCGCATCTGGGAGGCGATAGAGGAACCGGCCGATGCGGTCGCCAATCTCTCCGACCCAGTGGTTCGATCCCACGCTCCGGAGGGAGCCACCGGATTCGGCACCGGGGCAGCCGCCTGTCGCGTCGAGGATGGACACCTTCTCCTGGGCGAGCACCGGATCGTCGCAGTCGACGAGATGCCGCGTCGCATGCCCCACGACCTGCTCAACGCACAGGCGGCCACCGCCCTGGCGACCCGGGTCGGAGCGTTGCCCGAAGGTTGCGCCGACGTCCTTCGCTGCTTCCGTGGCCTCCCTCACCGGATGCAGTTGCTCGGCGAGGTGGATGGCATCCGCTTCGTCGACGACAGCAAGGCGACCACCCCACACGCCACAGTGTCGGCGGTCAACGCACTGCCGGGTGCCGTTCTCATCGCAGGTGGCCGGAACAAGGGCCTCGACCTCACCCCCCTGGGTGCCTCGGCCCCCCGGGCGGTGGTGGCCATCGGCGAGGCCGCCGACGAGGTCGTCGCTGCGTTCACCGGCCGTTGCCCGGTGGTGTTGGCCGATTCGATGGAGTCTGCGGTCGCCCAGGCCCGCCGGGAGGTCCAGGGCGGGGGAGTGGTGCTGCTCTCACCCGGCTGCAGCTCCTTCGACTGGTACTCCTCCTATGCCGAGCGCGGGGACGACTTCGCCCGGGTGGTCCGGGAACTGGAGCAGGCTCGATGAGCCCGTTGGCGACCAGGGGCAGCAGGTCCGCAGGGCGGGCGAAGGATGCGAAGGCGAAGCGTCGACCCCCCGGCACCCGGTCCCTTCGCTTCATGGTGCTCCTCGTGGTGGTGCTCCTCCTGTGCCTGCTCGGGGTGGTCATGGTGCTGTCGGCCTCCTCGGTGAACGACCTGCGCTCCTACGGCGATGCCTGGCACCACCTCAAGCGGCAGGTGCTCTGGTTCCTCGTCGGCCTGATCAGCATGGCAACGATGATCCGGATCGACTACCGGCGACTGCGCCCGCTCGCCGTGCCCGGGCTCCTCGGATGCATCGGCCTGTTGGTGCTCGTCCTCATTCCCGGCCTGGGCCTTCGTGCGAACGGATCGGCCCGCTGGCTGGACCTTGGGGTGGCTTCCCTGCAGCCATCCGAGTTCCTCAAGTTGGCACTGGTCCTGTACTGCGCCGACCTGTTGTCCCGACGCAAGCGCCCGCTCACGGAGAAGAGGCTCACGCTGTACCCGATCATGGGCATGGTCGGCGTCATCGGTGTGCTCCTGATGATGGAGCCGGACCTGGGCACCTCGATGATCGTGGGAGCCATCGCCGTGGCGATGCTCTTCTTCGCCGGCCTGCGACTGCGGCTCCTCGCCCTACTGGTCGGCGGTGGAGCCATCGGCGCATTCGGCCTGTCCATGAGCGCCGGCTATCGCAGGAAGCGACTGTTCGGCATGCTCGACCCCTGGACGGATCCGCTCGACACTGGATGGCAGGCCATCCAGTCCGGCGTGGCCATCTCCAACGGCGGCCTGTTCGGAATCGGGCTGGGTGCGAGTCGCGCCAAGTGGGGATTCCTGCCATTTGCCCACACCGACTTCATCTACGCCATCATCGCCGAGGAGTTCGGCCTCGTCGGTGCCGGACTCGTCATCGTGGGCTTCCTCGTGATCGGCCTGGTCGGCCTGTCCACGGCCCTGCACGCCCCGGACCCCTTCGGCCAACTCCTTGCAGCGGGGATCACCACCTGGATCCTGATTCAGGCATTCGTCAACATCGGTGCCGTCCTGGGCAGGCTTCCGATCACCGGTGTGCCGCTGCCGTTCGTCTCCTTCGGCGGATCGGCGTTGATCGCCACGATGACCGCCTTCGGAATCCTGCTCAACATCGCCCGCCAGACGCCGTGACCTCCGGGCGTCGGCGCGAGGTGGTGATCGCCGGAGGCGGCACGGCGGGGCACGTCCTCCCGGGCCTGGCCATCGCACGGTCCCTCGTCGACCACGGTGCGGTCGAGGGGGTGGACTCAGTGCGTCTCGTCGGCAGCCGTCGCGGGATCGAGCGGACCCTTGTTCCGGCCGCCGGCTTCCCGCTCACCCTCCTGCCCGGACGCGGGATTCAGCGTCGCCTGACGTTCGCCAACGTGGGGGCCCTCCTGGGCCTGGGCCTGGCCTGCGTGCACGCCGTGTTCCTGCTCCTGCGCCGCCGCCCCAGGGTGGTCGTCGCCCTGGGCGGCTACGCCAGCGTCCCCTGTGGCCTGGCCGCCGTCCTCCTCCGGATCCCGATGGTCGTCGCTGAGCAGAACGCTGTTCCGGGAGCTGCGAACCGACTCCTCGGCCGCTTCGCCAGGGCGTGCGCCGTGCCTGCTGAGGGCTCGGGACTGCCACGGGCGGTCGTGACGGGGAACCCGGTCCGGGCGGAGGTCCGGGTGAGGTCGGCCGGTGCCGGGCGCGCTGCAGCCCGCCGGTTCCACGGACTCGATGACCGACCCTTCGTAGTGGTCTTCGGCGGGTCGTTGGGTGCCCGACGCATCAACCGGGCCGTGTTCGAGGCGATACAGGATTGGGACGGTGAGGAGATCATCGTCCACCATGTGTTGGGGAGCAGGGACTGGAACGACTCCGGGTTCATTCGACATCCCGCAGGCCCGAACGTCGAGCACCGGGTCGTCGAGTACGAGCACGACCTTCCTACCGCCCTCGCTGCGGCTGACCTCGTCGTCTGCAGGTCGGGGGCGACGTCGGTGGCCGAACTTGGGGTGATCGGTATTCCCTCCCTCCTGGTTCCGCTCCCGGGGGCTCCGGGCGACCACCAGACCGCCAACGCCCACCTGTTGTCCGACGCCGGGGGCGCCCGGATCCTTCCTGACGCCGAGGTCGACGGCACCCGTCTGCGGGCCGAACTGGCCGACCTCCTCGGAGATCCTCTTCGCCGGCAGGCGATGGCACGGGCTGCCGTCGGCGTGGGCATTCCGGACGCCGCCGACCGGGTGGTGGACCTCGTCCTGGAGCATTCCCGTGGCTGAGGGTCTGCTCGACCTATCGGTGCCCCGGCGTGTACACGTCGTCGGGGTCGGCGGTGCGGGAATGAGCGCCATCGCCGAGGTGCTCGCGGCGATGGGACACGACGTGACCGGATCCGACCTGAAGCCCTCTGCCGGCCTCGAACGCCTCGAGGCGCTGGGTGTTGCCGTGACCGTGGGACATGCAGCGGCGAACCTCGGGCAGGCCGAACTCCTGACGCGTTCAACGGCCGTCCCCGACAGGAACCCGGAGTGTCGTGCCGCCGCCGAGGCGGGGATCCCGGTACTGAGCCGTGCAGACGTCCTGACCGCCATTTGTGCGCAGCGCAGCACCGTCGCCGTCGCGGGGACCCACGGTAAGACCACGACGGCTTCCATGCTGGCCCTGGTCCTTCGCCAGGCGGGTGTCCGGCCCTCGTTCATCATCGGAGGCGACGTGAACGAGATCGGCACCGGTGCTGCCTGGGATAGCGGTGACCTGTTGGTCGTCGAGGCCGACGAGAGCGACGGAACCTTCGTTCGACTGCCCCGCAGTGCCGCGGTCGTGACGAATGTCGAGCCCGACCACCTCGACCACCATGGCGGATACCGAGAACTGCTGGCCGCCTTCAGGCGCTTCGTCGAGGAGACCGGAGGTCCCGTAATCGTCGGGGTCGACGATCCTGACGGTGCCCACCTGGTCGCGTCGACGGACGCTGTCGGTATCGGGACGGCGGAGGGTGCGGACTGGCGGATCACCGACGTCGGGGAGGCCTGGGAGGGCGTTCGCTTCACGCTCACGGCGCCGGACGGAGATCGTCTCCCCCTCTCGCTGCCGGTGCCCGGCCTGCACAACGCACGAAACGCCGCCTGTGCCGCGGCCATCTCCCGACTCCTGGGGATGCCGTCCGATCCGATCATCGAGGGCCTCGGAAACTTCGGTGGTGTTGCCCGCCGCTTCGAACACCGTGGTAGCTCCGGCGGCGTCGAGTTCGTGGATGACTATGCCCATCTTCCGACCGAGGTTCGGGCGACGATCGCGGCGGCATCCAGTGGATCGTGGCGACGCCTGGTGGCGGTGTTCCAACCACATCGCTACAGCCGTACCGAGGCACTCTGGTCGGACTTCGGCAACGCGTTCGAGGGAGCCGACCGTATCTACGTGACCGATGTGTACCCGGCTGGGGAGGCTCCTCGGCCGGGCGTCTCCGGGCAACTCATCGTGGATGCCGTCGAGCGGGCGTTTCCGGGCACCGACATTCACTACATCCAGCGCCGTGAGGAACTGGTCGTGGCGTTGGCAGACGACCTGGTGGCCGGAGACCTGTGCCTCACGATGGGGGCCGGCGACCTGACTTCCGTACCGGACGAGGTCCGAGGCCGGCTCGATGGCTGACGGGACCCTGAGCGATCGACTCGAGGCACTGGCCCAGCACCTCGACGACCTCATGCTCCGCGAGGGGTGTCGACGCGAGCATCCACTCGGCCCGATGACGACCTACCGGGTCGGGGGAGCGGCGGCGATGTACGTGCGGCCACATGAACGCTCCGAACTCGAATCTGTCGCTGCCGTACTGGCCGGAACAGCGGTGCCGGTCGCCGTGGTCGGGCGTGGATCGAACCTGCTGGTGGCCGACCGGGGTTTCGCAGGACTGGCCCTGCAACTCGGCGACGGATTCGAGGGCATGGATGTCGCTGGCTCGGTGGTGGTCGCCGGAGGCGCGGCCAGCCTGCCCGTCGTCGCCCGCCGAACCGTGCAGGCCGGCCTGTCGGGCTTCGAGTGGGCCGTCGGAGTTCCCGGCTCGATCGGAGGCGCTGTCCGGATGAACGCCGGCGGGCACGGATCCGATATGGCAGCGGTCCTCGGATGGGCCGATGTCGTCGACCTGGGCGACGGCACCACAAGGCGCATCGAGGTGCGAGAACTTGACCTTGAGTACCGACACTCGGTGCTCTCACCGGCACAGGTCGTCGTTGCAGCCGGACTCCAACTCGAGGTCGACGATGTCGGGAACGGGGAGGCTCTCCTGGCCGAGGTCATCCGGTGGCGGAGGGAGAACCAGCCCGGAGGCTCGAACGCAGGCTCCGTGTTCACCAACCCTCCCGGCGACTCCGCCGGCCGCCTCATCGACCTGGCCGGGGCGAAGGGCCTCCGCATCGGCACAGCGGAGGTGTCGGCGAAGCACGCCAACTTCATCCAGGCGGACGCGGGCGGCAGCGCTGACGACGTCCGCCGACTCATGCAAGAGGTCCACAGGCAGGTGGCCGACGCTCACGGCGTCTTCCTGCATCCCGAGACGATCCTGCTCGGCTTCGAAGCGTCCGATGGATGAGCCGGAAGTCATGAGCGGCCGGTTCACGGGGGGTAGCAGTCGATCATGAGTGGTGACGCCGATTTGGCGGATCGGAGCCTCGTCCGTCGCCTCTGGTGGCTCTGGATGCCGGTAGCGCTTCTGATACTCCTCGCCCTGGTCTACGCGTTGACGCGTACCTCCCTCCTCGATGTCGATCGCATCGAAGTGGAAGGGGCCGGCCTCAGGGTCACGGAGTGGGCTGTCCTCGAGGTGGCTGCCATCGAGGTGGGCCAGCCACTGCTCGACTTGGATCTGGACGCAGTCGACGGCCGCCTCACGGCACTGCCGTGGGTGGCCGAGGTGACGGTGGACCGCGAGTGGTCGGGGACGGTGCGCCTGAGAATCCTCGAACGGACACCGGTGGTGGTGGCGGTCGATCCTGTTGGGGCACAGGTCCTTCTGGATGCCGTGGGAGCGGTCCTGGATGCGGTCGACCCGGGGGCGCCCGTCGATCCGACGCTGCCTCACATCCGCATCGATGGTTTCGGTCCGCCGGGGAGTCGGGTGTCGGGCATCGGGCCACTGTTGCGCGCCGCCGAGGCCATACCACCGGACCTGGGTGCGTGGATCGTCGCCCTGGTGCCGACCGGGGACGGTATCCGTGCCGATCTGGTTGGGGGCGCAGTGGCGCAACTGGGCTTCAGCGACGACTACCGGGATCAGGCCCGGTCCCTCGCCACGGTGCTCACCCGGGTCACGTTGGCCTGCCTCCGGGAGGTGGACGTCTCGATTCCCGACAATCCCGTGGTCCGCCGAGGCACCTGCTGAAGGCGTCCCAGGGTCCCGTGCCCGGCCCGTGCTTCTGTGGGGCAGTGCTTCCGGCACTGGGGCCCTCCGAAAGACTTTCCCGATCGGGTTGACATCGGATGACTACTCCACGTAGTCTCTCGACCACAACGAGAGGTTGAGTTTCTGAACTCTGACCCTCCACTTTAGGGTGGGGGTTGCAGCTCGGAGTCGCCCAGCCAGAGACAGGACCGATTCGGTGAGCGGGTCGGCAGAGAGCACGAGGAGAAGCGATTATGTCGAACCCCCAGAACTACCTGGCGGTGATCAAGGTGATCGGTGTCGGTGGTGGTGGCGTGAACGCCGTCAACCGGATGATCGAATCGGGGCTGCGTGGCGTGGAGTTCGTGGCCGTGAACACCGATGCCCAGGCGCTGCTGATGAGCGACGCCGACGTGAAGTTGGACATCGGCCGTGACCTGACCCGGGGCCTCGGCGCCGGCAGCGACCCGGACATCGGTCGCCAGGCGGCGGAGGACCACCGCGACGAGATCGAGCAGGTGCTCGAGGGCGCCGACATGGTCTTCGTGACCGCCGGAGAGGGCGGTGGCACCGGGACCGGTGCAGCCCCTGTCATCGCCGAGTTGGCCAAGTCCCTCGGCGCCCTGACCATCGCCGTGGTGACCCGTCCCTTCGGGTTTGAGGGTCGCCGCCGAGCCGTACAGGCCGAGAACGGCATCGTGAGCCTCAAGGAGAAGGTTGACGCCCAGATCGTCATCCCCAATGACCGCCTCCTCACCATCTCCAACGAGAAGACGGCCTTGCAGAACGCCTTTGAGATGGCTGATGAGGTTCTGCTCCAGGGCGTCCAGGGCATCACGAACCTGATCACCACGCCTGGCCTCATCAACACCGACTTCGCCGACGTGAAGATGGTGCTCGCAGATGCCGGCTCTGCTCTGATGGGCGTGGGGCAGGCCACCGGCGAGAGTCGGGCCCTGAACGCCGCCCGCAACGCCATCTCCAGCCCGCTGCTGGAGGCCTCCATCGAGGGCGCTCGCGGCATCCTCCTCAACATCTCGGGTCCCAGCGACCTGGGTCTGTTCGAGGTCAACGAGGCCGCCGAGGTGATCCACGGCGTCGCCCACCCGGATGCCAACATCATCTTCGGCACCGTCGTGGACGACGAGATGGAGAACGACGTCCGGGTCACGGTCATCGCTGCCGGATTCGACCGCTGGGATGGTGACCGTCCGGCTTCCCGCTCTGGTGCAGCCGGCACGACCGCCGGTGTCAACTCCGGAGTGCCGGACAGCGATCCGTTTGCCGTGGCAGACGACGATGAGCTCGACGTTCCGAGCTTCCTGAAGTAGGGACCTCCCGCGCCAGCCGGCGCCTGCGAGGCGAGCGGATCGACTGATGGCCCGGAGCCTGGCCTGCTGGCACCAGCTGACGGGGTGGACGGTCCGGGTACTGGTCTCGGAGGTCGTCGACGGCAGCTTTGCCGTCGACGACCCGGCCGGTGCCCTCCTCCAGCGCCGAGAGGCGCTGCGGCCCGGACCGTGGACCTGGCTCCGCCAGGTCCACGGTGATCGGGTGGTCCTGGTCGACGGGCCTGGTGATGGCGTCGGGTCGGAGGCGGACGCGTCGGTCACGGTCCGGTCCGACACCGTGTTGAGCATCCAGGTCGCCGACTGCGCGCCCGTCGTACTGGCCGCACCCGGTGGACTCGCCGTTGTCCATGCCGGATGGCGGGGGCTGCGGGAAGGTGTCATCGAACGGGCCTCGGAGTGCCTGGCGAAGGCGGCTCCGGGTCCCCAGGCGGCGGTCGTGGGCCCTTGCATCCGAGCCTGTTGCTATGAGTTCGGCAGCGCTGACCTGGATGCCCTCTGCGCCCGGTTCGGGGATGGTGTGCGGGCACTCACGAGCCGGGGCCGGCCGGCGTTCGACGTTCCCGCCGCCGTACGGATCGTCCTCGAGCGCTGCGGTGTCTCGAGCATCGAGTTCGACGGTGTGTGCACGGGCTGCGACGATCGGCACTGGTCGCACCGGGTCGATGGGTCGGACCGTCGCCAGACACTGGTGGCTTGGATGGAGGCGTCATGAGCGGTCTTCTCGACGTGGGTGCCGCAGTGGAGCGCATCGAGGCGTTGTCGGCAGAACTGGCGGAGCGCAGCGGCGGCCGCACCCGGCTGCTTCCGGTCACGAAGGCGCTTCCGGTCGCTGCTGTGGAGGCCGTCCGACGGGCCGGGCTCCGGGAGGTGGGCGAGAACTACGCCCAGGAGCTCCTCGCCAAGCACGGGGATCCTGTCGGCGGAGGAGTGGGGGACATGTCGTGGCACATGATCGGCCGTCTCCAACGCAACAAGGTCCGACGCCTCGCAGGGATCGTTGCCCTCTGGCAGACAGTGGACCGGATCGAACTCCTCGACGAGATCGCCAGGCGCGAACCGTCGGCGAGTGTCCTGGTCCAGGTTGATGCGGTCATGCTTTCCGGTCGTGGAGGCTGTCCGCCGGGCGAGGTCGAGGGACTGGTCGCCCACGGGCTCGACCTCGGGCTGGACGTCCGTGGCCTTATGACGGTGGGCGCCCCCGACGATGCCGGCGCCACCCAGCGAGGGTTCACCACTGTCGCCGGCATGGCCGAGCGAATGGGCCTGCCGGAGTTGTCGATGGGAATGACCGACGACCTCGAGATCGCCATCGACTGTGGCTCCACGCTGGTGCGCGTCGGGCGTGCCCTGTTCGGAGAGCGACCCTCCGCGTAGGGACCGGTCGCCGATGCCCGGCCTCCCGGCCATGCCCCCCGGCGGGGTCGCTGGGCCGGTACGCTCCGCGGGATGCTCAAGAAGTTCATGCTCTATCTCGGCCTCGGTCCCGACGAGGCGTACGAGGAGTTCGACATCGGTGACCCGGTGGCGCGCGATCCGCTCTCGTCGAGCGAGTTCATCGAGGCCCGCTCGAACACCGACGCCTCCAGTCGTTCGTTGTGGGGTGTTGAGCAGACCTCGACCACGGTCCGGGCGGTCACTCCGGTGTCGACGGGAACGGTCAAGCGGATTCCGCCGCCGGTTGCCTCCCGGCCCCACACGGTCGCTCCGACCTCCTTCGAGGACGTCCAGGAGATGGCCGACCGTTTCGTCTCCGAACAGCCGGTCATCGTCAACCTGCAGGGTGTCGAGAGCGAGTTGTCCCGGCGCATCATCGACTTCGCCAGCGGTGTCTGCTACGGCGTCGGTGGAGAGATGGAGAAGGTGGCGAACCAGGTGTACCTGCTCACCCCCACGAACGTGGAAGTCTCAGCCGCCGATCGTCGCCGTCTCGAGGATCCCGACCACGCCGGCTGAGCCGGCTGCGTCGAGCGATCCATGAGTCAGTCCGTGGAGTACGAGGCCGTCCTTCGACTGCTCGAACTGACGGGGGGTTAGGCCGCTCATGGGCATCGTCTGCGCGTTGCTGACCCTGTATTTCTGGATCCTGCTCCTTCGCGTCGTCTCGAGTTGGTTCCCGGTCTCCCCCCAGGGAACAGCGGCCTCGTTGGTCGGGTTCCTGCTGCTCGTAACCGATCCCGTGCTCGTGCCCTTGCGCCGGATCCTGCCACCGGTCCGCCTCGGAAGCGTCGGCCTGGACCTGTCGCCGCTGGTGGCCTTCTTCGGACTGATGTTCCTCCGAGGGATCATCTGTACCTGATCGAACGATGCAGGGGACCCAGTGGGTGCCCCCCTGGAGGATTGTCCGGGCGGTACGATCCCGGTCATGGACGGCAGCGACATCCTCCGCGAACTGGAGGACACCCAGTTCCCCCAGAAGTTGCGCGGCTACGACCCCGCACAGGTCGATGCGCTGATCGACCGTGCCGTCCGGGAGATCGCCGACCTCCGTGCCGAGCGCAGGACGGCGCTGGATCGGGCGGAGATGGCCGAGAAGCGCATCGACCAGGAGTTGGACGCCACCCAGAGGGCCCGGGCCACGGCCGAGGCCGAGATCGCCACCGCAGAGGCCGAGGGGCGGCGCTACGTGGCCGAGGCCGAGGCCGAGGCGGCAACCCTGCGCTCCGCGGCCGAGACGGAGGTCCGGGCGGCCATCGAGGCGGCCCGCCATCGCCTGCTCGACGAGACGACGTCGCTCGAGGCGGCGCGCGATGCCGTACGGGACGACATCAGCATCATGGAGCGGCACGTCGACGCCCACCGGGAACGGCTCCTGAGCACACTCGGTGACCTTCGCAAGTTGGTCGAGGCGACACCCGGACGACCCCTCGCCGAGAAGCGGCCTTCCCGGGAGGCGAGACGCCCGCCGGAGCCATTGCCCCCGCCCGAGCCTGTCGAGGTGGCGTCTGACGAGCCGGAGGACTCCGCTGGGCCGGATTCGGCGGCGCCTGCTGCAGCATCGACTTCGCCGCCCAGCGTCCGCCGGGATGACCTGCCGACGCTGGCCGTACCCGGCGGAGGGCTTCTCGATGAGCTCCGACAGTCGGTGGGCAGCGAGGGTGCGGCGATGGACGCCTTCTTCACCGACGACGATTGATCCACGGCGGGATCGACGCCTGGGCGCATCGGTCGCCCGCAGCGGCACGGCCCCCCGGTACGATGCCTCGCTCGGAGCACGGGTGATACCGGTGATCCGGGGCCCCAGTTGAGGCTCTCGGGGCGGGCAGACGATCAGGAGATGGCGATGGCCACGAAGAAGGCGAGCACGATGGTGAAGAAGGCTCCGGCCAAGGCTTCGGCCAAGAAGGTTGTCGCGAAGAAGGCTCCGGCCAAGAAGGCTGTCGCGAAGAAGGCTCCGGCCAAGGCTCCGGCCAAGGCTCCGGCGAAGAAGGCTGTCGCGAAGAAGGCTGTCGCGAAGAAGGCTGTCGCGAAGAAGGCTCCGGCCAAGAAGGCCCCGGCCGGCAAGAAGCCAAAGTCGCCATTTGGGAAGACCTTCCTCGACGGGCAGAAGAAGCGCCTCCTCGAGGAGCGGGCGCGCTACGTCCGAAGTGCCGACACCCTCGAGGCGGAGGCCGACTCCCTTCTTGACGGCCGGGAGCCCGGAGACGTCCAGTTCGACGAGGAGTCGGGTGAGGGCGACACCTTTTCCGTGGCTCGCGACCTTGACCTGGCGCTCAGCGCCCAGGCCCGCGATGCCATCGACCTGATCGATCTTGCGCTCGAGCGGATTCGCAAGGGTGTCTACGGCGTATGTGTCCTCTCGGGCAAGAACATCCCGAAGGAACGCATGAAGGCAATCCCCTGGGCGGCTGAGCGGGTCGAGTACAAGGCCGGCGGGCTCGGCCGACGTTGAGTCCGGGCGTGGCCCCCTGGCGGGGCGCGCTGCTGGTCGGGACCTCGATCCTGGTGCTGGACCAGCTCACCAAGTGGTGGGTGGTGGCGGCCCTCGAACCGGGTCGGACGATCGACCTGTTCTGGACGCTCCGGCTGCGCCTGGTTTTCAATACGGGCGCTGCCTTCAGCCAGGGCGAGGGGCTCGGTCCGATCTTCGCTGTGCTCGTGCTCACCGTGGTGGTGCTCCTGGTTCGCCTGGGGGCGAAGGCGGGAGATCCGATGGCGAGGCTCTGTGTCGGCGGCATCGTCGGAGGGGCATTCGGCAACCTGGCGGACCGTGCCTTCCGAGCCGGGGATGGCTTCTTCGGGGGCGCCGTCATCGACTTCGTCGACCTCCAGTGGTGGCCGGTGTTCAATGTTGCCGACTCGGCGATCGTCGTGGGGGGCGTCCTGATCGTCGTGCGCGGCCTGCGCGCCGGGGAGACCCCGTAATGGACCTGCAGGAGACCGTCCCGATGGCACTCGACGGGGAGCGACTCGACCGAGTGGTCAGCCTCCTCACGGGCATCAGCCGGAGCCGTGCCTCTGCCGCCATCGAGGAGGGGCTGATCCTGATCGACGACGAGCCGGTGCTGGTCCGTTCCCGCCGGGTGCAGGCCGGTGAGGAGTTGACGGTTCCGGACCTCCCCGAGAGTGAGGTCCTGCGGCTTCAACCAGACCCGGGCGTCGAGATCTCTGTCGTCCACGAAGATGCCGAGGTCATCGTCGTGGACAAGGCGGCTGGCGTCATCGTCCACCCCGGGGCCGGCCACGACGAGGGCACGCTCGTCCATGGCATCCTGGCCCGCTATCCGGAGGTGGCCTCGGTGGGCCCTGCTCTGCGCCCTGGCATCGTCCACCGACTCGATCGTGGCACCTCCGGACTCCTCATGGTCGCCCGCACGGCCACGGCACACGCCGCACTGGCCCGCCAACTGTCGGATCGCCGGGTCGACCGTCGGTACCTGGCACTCGTCCACGGCTGCGTCGAGGCCGATGAGGGTCGCATCGAGGCACCGATCGGTCGTTCACCGCGCGGTCGCACCAGGATGGCGGTTGTTGTCGGGGGGCGGGAAGCACGGACCGCCTACACGGTCCAGGGCCGCTGGGAGCGGCCCGGCACCACCTTGCTGGAGTGCCGCCTGGAGACGGGCCGCACACACCAGATCCGGGTCCACCTGATGGCCATCGGGCACCCGCTGGTCGGTGATGCCGCCTACGACTCCTCTCGGGACCACCACGGCCTGGGCCGACCCTTCCTGCACGCCGCACACCTCGGATTCGTGCACCCGTCGTCCGGTGCGGAGATGGCCTTCGACTCGTCGTTGCCCGCCGACCTGTCCACGGTGCTCGCGGGCCTGGCGTACCCCCTGGTCTGAGCTCGCAAGGCCGGGGTCAGGCCTCGGGCCAACCCTCCTGGCCGCGGGCCATGCTGGCGATGTCCTCGAGGGTGAACGAATCCAGGTAGCGCCGCATGTGCGAGCCTGCGCTGGCCCAGATGGAGAGGAGCACGCACTGTCCCTCGTGGTCGCAGGCGCCGTCGGTGTGCGGCTCTGAAAAGTCACCGGCCACGATTGGTCCGTCGACGGCCGACACGATCTGTGAGAGCAGGATCGTCCCGGGCTCGCGGGCCAGCACGTAGCCGCCGCCGACACCGCGCTTCGAGCGCACCAGACCGGCTCCCTTGAGGGCCAGCAGGATCTGCTCGAGGTAGGGCTGGGGGAGGGCCGTCTGGTCGGCGATATCACGGACTGAACGGGGCGTCTGCCCGTCGCCATGGAGTGCGAGGGAGAGCAGCGCCCGACTCGCGTAGTCGCCACGGGTCGAGACCTTCACGGAGTCCGATCCTAGACGGCCACTCCCGCGCTACGTTCGAGTCGTGAGGGACGAGTTGGATCACTCGATCGAAGGGCCCCTGCTTCCCGACTATGGCGACGCCTGTGTGACCGGACTCGTCCCCGCCCTTCTCGAGGGATCCCATGAACCCGACTGGCTCTCCCACGACCTGCTTTCCGCCCGCCGGGTCCTGCTCCTCGTCCTCGACGGCCTGGGCTGGAACCAGTTGCAACAGCGCCGCGGCGCTGCACCGGTACTGGCGGCCATGGAGGGACGTCCGATCACCACCGTCGCACCGACCACCACGGCGGCGGCGCTGACCTCCATCTCCACCGGGTGCCCACCCGGCGAGCATGGTGTCGTGGGCTATCGGATCGCCGTGGACGGTGCGGTCCTCAACGCCCTCCGCTGGACGACCGGCGACGGGGACGCCAGACGGCGAATCGATCCGTCGACCTTCCAACCGTGTCCGGCCTTCGGCGGCCAGCACCCTCCGGTAGTCACCCGGGCCGAATTCGCCGGGTCGGGCTTCTCGCAGGCCCACCTGTCGGCGACCCGACTCGTGGGCTACGCGGATCGCCAGGACCTGGTGGACCGGACCGTCGACCTCCTCGCCTCGGGCGAGCCGTTCGTCTACGCCTACTGGGACGGCATCGACCGCACCGCCCACGAGCACGGCCTCGAGGACCGCTACGAAGAGGAACTGGCCGACTGCGATGCGATGGTCGCCGCAATCATCGACCGGGTGCCGCCCGGGACCGCCGTCGTCGTGACCGCCGATCACGGCCAGGTGCACGTGGGGGACCGGATCCTCGACCTGCCCCCGGAGGTGACCTCCTGCCTGGACGGACAGAGCGGCGAGGCCCGGTTCCGGTGGCTGCATGCGCGCCCGGGGGCCGCTGCAGAGCTCCATGCCGCAGCAGTCGGGGCGTTCGGGGACCTGGCATGGATCCGGACCCGTGACGAGGTCGAGGCCGAGTGCTGGCTGGGACCCCGACTCGGGGCGGCGGCTCGCTCCCGGCTCGGCGACGTGGCCCTCGTGGCCAGGGAGCAGGTCGCTTTTCGGGATCCCGCCGAGGTGATGTCGATCCGGCTGATCGGGCGCCACGGCTCGCTAACGCCGGACGAAATGCTGGTGCCGGCCATCGGCGTCGTGACGTGACCACCGGGTGGCCGACCCGGCCACCGGGCGTGGCTCCGCGCGTCCTCCCGTCGGCGTAGAGTCGGAGCGATGGAGGCGACGAGCGGACCGGGTGGCGAAGACCCCCGGATGGACCAGCCCGAGATCCTCAAACTCGACGACCAGGACCTTCAGGACGACGACTCCGTCGACGAGACGATCGAGCATCCGGCCAAGGTGATGCGGGTCGGAACGATGATGAAGCAACTACTGGAGGAAGTCCGTGCTGCCAGCCTGGACGAGGCCAGCCGCGACCGCCTCAAGGAGATCTACGAGACCTCGGTCGACGAACTCGGATCGGCCCTCTCCGAGGACCTCCGCAACGAGCTGGGCCGGCTGGCCCTGTCGTTCGGCGAAGGCGAGGCGCCGAGCGCCGACGAACTGCGTATCGCCCAGGCGCAGCTGGTCGGTTGGCTGGAGGGACTCGTCCAGGGCATCCAGGCGACCCTGTTCGCGCAGCAGATGGCCGCCCAGCAGCAGTTGGCCGGTATGCGCCGGGGCGAGTTGCTCCCCGGCCAGGCACCGCCCGGCGTCGATGCCCGACCGGGCACGTACCTCTGAGTCGGGCCGCGGGTCCCGTGACCGATTCCTTCAGCCACCTCCACGTCCACACCGAGTATTCGCTGCTGGACGGAGCGGCCCGGATCGAGGACATCGTGGCGGCTGCGGTCGCCGACGGCCAGCCGGCGATCGGCATCACCGACCACGGCAACATGTACGGGGTCGTCGACTTCTACCGGGAGTGCAGGGAGCAGGGAATCAAGCCGGTGCTGGGCACCGAGGCGTACATGGCGCACGAGTCGCGTACCGAACGACCCACCCGCCGTGGCCGACTCGACGACTCCGGGGGTGAGACCGAGGGCGGTCGCAAGCTCTACTACCACCTGACCCTCCTGGCCGAGAATTCCACCGGCTATCGGAACCTGATCCAGGTAGCCAGCCGGGCGTTCCTCGAGGGCTACTACTACAAGCCCCGGGTTGACTGGGAGGTCCTCGCCGACCACAGCGAGGGGCTCATCGCCACCACGGGCTGTCTCGGCGGCCAGGTCCTCCAGGCGCTCCTCGCCGACGACTACGAAGGGGCCCGGGAGCGGGCCGGGCGCCTCCAGGACATCTTCGGCAGGGACAACCTGTTCGTCGAACTCCAGGACCACGGCATTCCCGAGCAGCAACGCACCAACCCGCAGCTCATCCGCCTGGCGGAGGAGTTGGGTGCGCCGCTGCTGGCCACGAACGACAGCCACTACACCTGCGAGGAGGATGCGGTGTCGCACGACGCACTGTTGTGCGTGCAGACCGGCTCGCTGATGAGCGACGAGAAGCGGTTCCGGTTCCACGGCTCCCAGCACTACGTGAAGTCCGCCGGCGAGATGCGTGACCTCTTTCGTGAGGTCCCGTCGGCGTGCGACAACACGCTCTGGATCGCCGAACGCTGCGACGTCGAGATCGAGTTCGGCAATCCGCAGCTCCCCGACTTCCCGCTGCCCGAGGGCTTCCCCAACGACAACGCCTACCTCGAGCACCTGACGTTCGAGGGCGCCCGGAAGCGGTGGGGCGACACGCTCTCCGACACCGTCGTGGATCGTCTGGCCTACGAGTTGAAGATCATCGGAGACATGGGCTTCTCCTCGTACTTCCTCATCACCTGGGACATCATCAGGTACGCGCGGGACCGGGGCATCCGGGTCGGCCCCGGCCGGGGGAGCGCTGCGGGTTGCGCCGTGGCCTACTCCCTCGAGATCACCGACCTGGACCCCATCCGGTACGACCTGCTGTTCGAGCGCTTCCTGAACCCGAGCCGGAGCAACATGCCGGACATCGACATGGACTTCGACTCCCGCCACCGGGACGAGCTCATCCGTTACGCGGCCGAACGCTACGGCCGGGATCATGTCGCCCAGATCATCACCTTCTCGCAGATCAAGGCTCGGGCCGCCGTCCGCGATGCAGCCAGGGTGCTCGGATACCCGTACGGCATGGGCGACCGGGTCGCCAAGGCGATGCCGCCGCTGATCATGGGCCGCGACACCCCGCTTGCCGCCTGCCTCGAGGAGACCGAGCAGCACGCCGACGGCTTCAAGATGGCCACCGACCTGCGCCAGATGTACGGAGACGACAGCGACGTGCGCAAGGTCGTCGACGTGGCCCGGGGACTCGAGGGCCTCCGGCGCCAGGACAGCATCCACGCCGCCGCCGTGGTGATCACCAAGGAGCCCCTGACGAACTACCTCCCCATCCAACGGAAGCCTGAGTCCGGTCAGGATCCCGACGATGCGCCGGTGGTCACCCAGTACGAGATGCACGCCGTCGAGGACCTTGGACTCCTCAAGATGGACTTCCTGGGCCTCCGGAACCTGGACGTCATCACCGACACCCTGGCCCTCGTCGAGGCCACCCGGGGCGAGGTCGTCGACATCGACGAGGTGCCGCTCGACGATCGGGCCACCTTCGACCTGTTGGCGCGTGGTGACACGATCGGCGTGTTCCAACTCGAGTCGGGACCGATGCGCTCTCTCATGCGATCGCTCGCTCCGACCAGCTTCGAGGACGTTGCAGCGCTCGTTGCCCTGTACCGGCCGGGCCCGATGGCCGCCAACATGCACAACGACTATGCCGACCGCAAGAACGGCCGGCAGCCGGTTACCTACTTCCACGCCGATGCCGAGGAACTCCTCGCCGACACCTATGGGCTGATGATCTACCAGGAGTCGGTTATGCGCGTGGCGCAGAAGTTCGCCGCCTACTCGCTGGCCGACGCCGACAAGCTGCGCAGGGCCTGTGGCAAGAAGGACCGCGAAGCCATGCAGAACGAACGCAAGGACTTCGTCGCGGGCTGTGAGGCGACGGGCTACGGCGTAGCCCTGGGCGACGAAGTCTTCGACATAATCGAACAGTTCGCCGACTATGCGTTCAACAAGAGCCACTCGTACGGCTACGGCTACATCGCCTACCAGATCGCGTTCCTTAAGGCCAACTATCCGATCGAGTACATGGCAGCGTTGCTCACCAGCGTGAAGTCGAACCTCGACAAGGCAGCCACCTACCTGAACGAGTGTCGGATCATGGGCATCGACGTCGGGGTCCCCGACATCAACACGGCCCGCAGCGACTTCCATGCCATCCCGGGCGACGATGTGGACGCCAACGGCTCGGCTGCCGGTCGGATCGTGTTCGGGTTGTCGGCGGTGCGCAACGTGGGGGAGGGGCTCGTCGAACTCCTGCTGGTCGAGCGCGATACCGGGGGCCCGTTCGCCGACTTCTACGACTTCGTCGAGCGCTGTTCCAGCACGGTGCTGAACAAGCGCACGGTCGAGTCGCTTATCAAGGCCGGGGCCTTCGATGCCCTTGGGCATCCCCGACAGGGCCTCCTGCTCGCACACGAACAGGTGATCGAGCACACCCTCGCCCGACGTCGGGAGCACGACATGGGTGTGATGTCCCTGTTCGGGGAGGGCGAGTCCGACCCCCTGTTCGACGAACGGACCCCGATCAGCGACGTCGAGTTCGACAAGTCCGTCCGCCTGGCCTTCGAGAAGGAGATGCTGGGGCTCTACGTCTCGGAGCATCCGTTGGCGGGCTACGAGACGGCACTCCGCCGCAAGTGCGACCTGGGCGTCTCAGAACTGGCCGATGTCGAGGACGGGATGCAGCACACGATCGGAGGCGTAATCAGCAACCTCCAGAAGAAGTGGACCCGCAAGGGCGACCTCATGGCGGTCTTCGACCTCGAGGACCTCAGCGGGTCGGTCGAGGTCATGGTCTTCCCGCGGACGATGACCGAACACGGTCACAAGCTCGATGAGGACGCCATCGTGCTCGTCCGCGGCCGCCTGGACGGTCGGCGCGAGGGCGTCCCGAAGTTCCTCTGCCACGAGGTCGAGGTCGTCGAGATGGGCGGCCTCTCCTCCTCGCGCCCGGTGCGGGTGAGACTCCCCATCGAACAGGTGAGCGAGTCGACGGTCGACGAGCTCAAGGCGCTGTTGGCGGCGCACCCCGGCGATGCCGAGGTCTACCTCCACCTGGGAGAGCGACAGGTCCTGCGGCTCCCCGCCGACTACTGCGTGAACCCCTCTGGGGGCCTGGTCGGCGAACTGCGGGTCCTGTTGGGTGCCGAGGCCGTGGTCGTCGGCTGAGCCAGCGTCGCGGCCCCCTCTTGTCCGATCCGAACCGGCCGCGCAGCGTGACCGGGTTGGGATCGACCCTCCGGGACGGCAGGCTGTAGGGACGTGTGCGGCAGTCGCCACGACCGGTCAGGGCCCTTTTCTTGGTAGCCAGGCTGGTGAATCGTCCGAGAGCAAGGGACCTGAGTCGATGGCGATCGAGGTCGAGACTAAGGACTGTTCGATGCTCGGCGATGCCGAGATCGAGGACATGGCAGAACTCTGCGAGGTCGGGCCGAATCCCCTGGGCATCGGCCTGCTGTCCAAGCAGAGCGAGGACTGGGTCCTGGCTACCACAGCCCGCGACGGTGGCCGCCTGAAGGGCTTTGCCTTCTCGACGCTCGAACGCATCGGCGGCACCCCGAGCGTGATCGTCGGATTGGCGTCGGTACGCCGAACCAGCAAGCGCGACACGGTCCTGCGTGCCCTCGTAACAGAGCTGCTGCGGCGCGCCGTGCTCGCCTTTCCCGACGAGGACGTGGTTATCGGCACCCGCTTCAACAGCCCGGCCGGCTTCGAGGCGTACCGGTCCCTTGCTGATGTGAATCCCCGTCCCGGCCACCGTGCCTCGGGTGAGGAGCGAGCCTGGGGACGTCGGTTCGTGAAGCGCTTCGGCCTCTCCACCCTCAACTATGACGAGCATGCCTTCCGCTCCAAGGGGTCCGGCAGCCAAGCCTGCGTGTTCGACCACTGCAGCCTCAAGCCCGAGATGATCGACGCCGATGTGACCAGCCTGTTCGACGGCCTCGACACCGGGAGGGGCGACGTCGTCGTGGCCTGCGGCTGGGCCCTGGCCGAGGACCTCGAGAAGCTCCTCTGAGCAGCGCTCCTGCCGGCCCGGCCCAGCCAGGGCAGGCAGCCGACGATCGAGGGATTTCGAAACAGGGAGTTCGCGAGGCGCTCGAAGCCCGACGGTCGTGCCGTTCGTTCCTCGATCGCTCCCTCCCTCCGGGCCTCGTCGACGACCTCATCGATCGTGCCCGCCGGACCCCGTCGGCCGGCAACGCTCAGGGCGTGGAGTTCCTCGTCCTCGAGGGCCCTGAACAGACTTCCGCCTACTGGACGGTCACCCTCCCCGAGCAGGACCGCGACGCGTTCCCCTGGCCGCGCCTGTCGCTTGCACCTGTCCTGGTCGTGGTCTATGCGGACGCAGGCCGCTACCTCGACCGGTACTCGGAGCCGGACAAGGCCTCGACGGGGCTCGGTGGGTCCGACGAGGACTGGCCCATCCCGTACTGGTTCATCGATGCGGCGTTCTCGGCGATGGCGCTTCAACTCCTCGCTGTCGACGAGGGTCTGGGCTGCTGCTTCTTCGGCCTGTTCGGGCACGAACGTGACATCTCCCGCAGGTTCGGCGTCCCCGGTGGCCAGCGAGCGATCGGGGCGGTCGCCATCGGGTATCCGGCACCCGACGACCAGCGCCCCTCCACATCGGCCGAACGGGGCCGGCGAGACCTCGGCGAGGTCCTGCACCGTGGCGACTGGGGGATCCCCGATGTTCGGCTCCCGGAGGCCGGACGGTAGGGTCACCCCGCGCTCCCCCTGCGAACCGATCCACTGACCCGGAGACCCGAATGTCCGATGAGACCTCCGCCAGCCAGGTGCCGATCGTCGGCTATCTGCAACTCGGTGACGATCCCCACCTCAGCGCCAGTGAGTGCACGGACTGCGGGGCCCGCTACTTCGATCGGCGCAACGCCTGTGCCAACTGTGGGGGGACAGGGTTCTCGCAGGTACGGGTTGCCGGTGCCGGTGTCCTGAAGGCCTACAGCGTGGTCCACAACGCGGCACCGGGCATCCCGGTCCCGTTCGTGTCGGCGATCGTCGAGACCGAGGACGGCACCTCTGTCCGCTCGAACGTGGTCGGCCTCGACGATCCGATGTCTGCAGAACTGGGAATGCGCGTCCGATTCACCACCTATGTCTGTGGGACTGACGACGATGGCACGGAGTGTGTGGCCTACGGCTACGCCTCTGCCTGAGAGCCGCACGGACCCCACCGCCCGGCGGTTACAACAACAGAAAGGAAGTCATATGTCTGGAGATTCAGTCTGGGTCCTCGGAGCCAGCATGACCCGCTTCGCCCGCTACCCGGAGTTGGATGCCCTCGACCTGTCCTCGCAGGCCTGCCTCGACGCCTTCGCCGACGGCGGCGTGGGAATCCACGACATGGACGTCCTCGCCGCCGGAAGCCTCTTCCAGCCGCCGGGATTCGGCCAGCGCCTGCAGAAGCAGATCGGCCAGACGGGCATCCCCGTCTACAACGTCACCAACGCCTGCGCCACCGGGGCGACGGCCATCAGGGTGGCGTACATGTCGATCAAGGCCGGTGAGGCCCAGATGGGCCTTGCCGTCGGAGTCGAGCAGATGGGCAAGATGGGCCTCCTGGCCGGAAAGTCCCGGTCGGAGCGCAAGGTCTTCGAACCGACCGGCCGCTATGAGGCGGTGACGTCGATCGACGGGATCCTCGGCACGGAGACCATGCCCGGCGTGTTCGCCCAGGCGGGCATGGGGTACGCCTACGAGAACGAGGGCGTCGGGTTCGAGCAGTTCGCCAAGGTCGCCTACAAGAACCACCTCCATTCGACCCTGAACCCGCTGGCCCAGTACCAGAAGGAGTTCAGCCTCGAACAGATCATGGGCTCACCCGTCCAGAGCTACCCCAACACGACGCTCATGTGCTGCCCGACGGGCGACGGGGCGGCGGCCGTGGTGCTGGTCTCCGAGGAGCGTCTGCGGTCCCTGCCCGCCGAGGCGCAGCAGCGGGCCGTCAAGATCTCGGCCTCGGTCCTTACGAGCGACCCGTGGGTCGAGTCCGGCCAGGTCCAACCCGACGTCAATACCCTGACGCGCAGCGCCGCAGCCCAGGCCTACGAGGCGGCCGGAATCGGACCCGAGGACCTCGACCTGGTGGAACTCCACGACTGCTTCGCCACGGCGGAGCTCATCCACTACGACAACCTCGGCCTGTGCGAGCCGGGCGGGGCCGGCGACTTCATCGATTCCGGTGCGCCGTTCCGCGACGGTCGCCTTCCGGTGAACGTGTCGGGTGGCCTCATCTCCAAGGGTCACCCGATTGGAGCGACCGGCGTCGCCAACGTCTACGAGGTGGCCACCCACCTGCGGGGCGAGGCCGGCGACCGCCAGATCGAGGGGGCGAGGGTCGGCCTGGCCCACGTGATCGGCCTCGGCTCGGCCTGCGGCATCCACATCCTCGAGAAGGCGTCGTAACCCCGAAAAACGGCCCTAAGACGGCACCGCCAATAGTAGGGCACCCAGGGACGCCGGGTCAGGTTCTCTCGAACGATCAGCCGCTCAACCCAGTCAGTCCTTGGTCCATGTCTCCTATCAGTATTGGATGGACCCGGCAGCCTGAGGATCTACCGGCGGGTGCTCAAGTGGGGGTGCGAGCCAGCCACGCCCAACAACATGTTGCCAAGATAGGTCAACTCTGATTCACTGGTTCGTACATCAAGAGCGGTACGCCTTCGGGTGTGCCCAGCAACCTGGGATGGACGCCCAAGGTGCTGTCCGCTTTATGCGAAGATGCGGTTCCGGACAGATGTTCGGGGCAACAAAGTGTCCGGGCTTTCGATACCGCGAGGTTTCGAATGTTCGCACCGGTGACTAGAGGGTGTCCTCCACGAAGTAGAGCCCCGCGGGGCCGGGAGGGAATCCGATGAGTGCCGAATGGGGCTTTGAAACGAGACAGATCCACGCCGGGCAGGATCCTGATCCGACAACCGGTAGTCGGGCCGTGCCTATCTACCAGACAACCTCGTACGTCTTCCGTGACAGCCAACACGCGGCGGATCTCTTTGCTCTAGCCGAGGTTGGCAACATTTACACCAGGATCATGAATCCGACACAGATGGTGCTTGAGGCTCGTCTGCAGTCACTGGAGGGCGGTACGGATACAGCGATTGGGATCCCAGGAGCCTTGGCGCTTGCCTCGGGTCAGGCCGCGGAGACAATCGCGATCTTGAACCTTGCCGAGTCAGGTGATCACATCGTCTCCTCGGCTTCGCTCTACGGGGGGACCTACAACCTGTTCCACTACACCCTTCCCAAGTTGGGGATTGAGACGACCTTCATCGACGATCCTGACGACCTCGATGCGTGGCGGGCGGCGATCCGACCGAATACCAAAGCCTTTTACGGCGAGACGATTGGCAATCCGAGAAACGACTGTCTCGACATCAAAGGGATTTCCGCGTTGGGTCACGAGGCGGGCATTCCCCTCGTGGTCGATAACACGGTTCCCACCCCTTACCTGTTCAACCCACTGGCCCTGGGGGCGGACATTGTTGTCCACTCTTTGACCAAGTTCATTGGAGGTCACGGAAACTCGGTCGGTGGCGTAATCGTGGACGGTGGAACCTTCGACTACGGAGCCAGCGGCCGGTTCCCCAACTTCACCGAGCCTGATCCCAGCTACCACGGGCTCGCCTACTGGCCGGCTCTGGGGAACGGGGCGTACATCATCAAGGCCCGCGTGCAACTGCTTCGTGACATTGGTGCGGCGGTTTCTCCGCAGAACGCCTTCTACTTCCTTCAAGGACTTGAAACGCTGAGTTACCGGATGGAACGACACTTTGTGAACGCCCAGGCGGTCGCCGAGTACCTCGACTCCCATGACCAAGTGGAACGAGTCCAATATGCTGGGCTGTCGAGTAGTCCGTGGCATGACCGGGTATCCGAATACGGCAGCGGCCGAGGTTACGGCTCTGTCCCGGCATTCATCATCGAAGGAGGCCAAGAGGCCGGGGCTCGTTTCGTTGACGCCCTCCAGTTGCACAGCCACGTTGCCAATATCGGCGATGTGCGCAGCTTGGCTATCCACCCGGCGTCGACTACCCATTCACAGCTGACCGAGGAGGAGCAGTCAGCGACTGGAGTTGAACCGGGATTGGTTCGACTCTCAGTTGGGTTAGAGACTCTGGATGACATCATTGCCGACCTCGAGGTGGGGTTTGCCGCGGTGCGAACCAGCTAATAGAGCCAGCCCCTGATTTGGGGCCGGTGACTTCCTAGAGAAAGCGTCGTAACCCCGAAAAACGGCCCTGCCATCTTTTCGGGGTTGCCACACGTTTTCTCTGGAGAAGGCGGCCTAGGCGCCCGGCCTCAGAGCTCGGCGAGCAGGCTCCCGACGTCGTCGACGGGGGCCCGACAGGCGAAGTCCCGACAGACCCAGGCCCTGTCGCCGTCGCGTCCGTCCCAGAGCGGTCCGGGTCGCGGTTCGCCCCAGGCCAGGACGAGATTCGGCCGATACGCCCCTCGGACGGCCTCCACGAGGTCGGGACGCTGTCCGGTGACGACCACCTCGGTGATGCCGGCATGCAGGATGTCCACGGCCCCGAGCAGGTGTCCGAACGCCGTCGGATGGTCGGCGACGAGGCGTCCCAGGAGCAGCAGCACGGATTCAGCGGCTTCGGTGTAGCGCCGTTCGCCGGTGAGGGCCCCCAGGCGGAGCAGCGCTACGGCGGCCAGGCTGTTGGCGCTGGGGTGGGCGTTGTCGAGCACGTCCTTGGGACGTGTCACGAGCCGTTCGGCGTCGTCGCCGGTGGTGAAGAATCCGCCGTTCACCCGGTCCGTGAAGAGGTCGAGGAGGAGGTCCGCCGAGCGGATTGCCTCGTCGGTCCAGCGGGCCTCCCCGGTCGCCTCTCCGAGGCGAGTGAGGGCGTCGACCATGGCGGCGTGGTCTGCTGCGTATCCGAGGTGCCGTGCACCGGCCTCGGACTGCCAGGAGCGGAGCCAGCGGCCGTCTTCGCGACGGAGGTGGGTGAGGAGGAAGTCGGCGTTCTCCCTGGCGGCCATCAGCCAGTCCTCCCGGCCGGTGGCGGCGGCAGCTTCAGCGAGTGTGGCGAGCATCAGGCCGTTCCACTCGGTCAGGACCTTGTCGTCGAGCCCGGGGCGGACCCGCAGTTCCCGGACATCGAAGAGGGCCTGCCGGGCACGCTCAACCCCGGGCGGGCGTAGCAGGTCGCCCCGGACCGGCCGGTGCAGGATGTTGGCGCCCTCGAAGTTGCCCTCCTGGCTGACGCCGTACCAGGTGGTCGCCTCGTCTGCATCGGGGCCGGAGGCTGCCCGTACCTGCGACTCGGACCAGACGTAGAAGCGACCTTCGACTCCCTCCGAGTCGGCATCCTCGGCAGCAGCGAACCCACCGCCCGGGAGTCGAAGGTCCCGGAGCACGTACCCGATGGCCTCCTCGGCGACCTGCAGCCAACGATCGTGCCCGAGAACCTGCCAGCCGTGGAGGTAGGTCCGGGCGAGCAGGGCGTTGTCGTAGAGCATCTTCTCGAAGTGGGGGACCAGCCACCGCTCGTCCACCGAGTAGCGGGCGAATCCTCCGCCGACCTGGTCCGCCATGCCGCCGGAGGCCATTGCATCGAGGGTCGTTCCGATCACCCCGGCGAGGCTCGGATCGGGGGCGGCAACCTGTCGCCGGAGGAGAGCCTCGAGGCTCATTGTCTGCGGGAACTTCGGGGCGCCGCCGAAGCCTCCCCAGTGGGGATCGTGTTGCTTCCGTAGCACCTCGACCGCCTGCTCGAGGGTGCCGGTCGGTGGGAGGTGCTCGCCGGGCTCTAGGTCGGCATGGATGGCCATGCGGTCCAGCACCCGGGATCCCATCTCAGTGAGGTCGTCACGGCGGTCGGTCCAGGCCTCGTGGACGGCGGTGAGCACCTGTCGGAACGAGGGCATGCCGCCCCGCTCCTGCTTCGGCCAGTAGGTGCCTGCGTGGAAGGGACGGCCCTCGGGGTCGAGGAATACGGTCATCGGCCAGCCGCCCCGCCCGGCCAGGGCGGTGACGGCATCCATGTAGATGGCGTCGACGTCGGGCCGTTCCTCGCGGTCGACCTTCACACTCACGAACCAGCGGTTCATGAGGTCCGCCGTCTCCGGGTCCTCAAAGGATTCGTGCGCCATGACGTGGCACCAGTGGCACGCGGAGTAGCCCACCGAGAGCAGCACCGGCCGGGAGGTCCGCCGGGCTTCGGCGAATGCATCGTCACCCCAGGGGTGCCAGTCGACCGGGTTGTCGGCGTGCTGGCGGAGATAGGGGCTTGATTCACCGGCGAGTCGGTTCATCCGGGTGACACTACCGACAGGTATTCGACCGTGGCCGATGGGAAGGGTCGCCGGTGACAGACTGCACCGATGCGACGCTGGATCCTCGGGGCTCGTCCGCGCACCCTTCCGGCTGCGGTGGTGCCGGTGTTGGTCGGAACTTCAGCGGCGGTGGGTGTCGGTGACGGCATCGTCTGGTGGCGGGCGCTGGCCGCACTGGTCGTGGCCCTCGCCCTCCAGGTCGGCGTGAACTTCGCCAACGACCTGTCCGACGGCCTCCGGGGCACGGACGGACTCGACCGGATCGGACCCCAGCGCCTCGTCGGATCCGGGCTCGCCAGCGCCAGGGAGGTCCGCCGGGCAGCGTTCCTTGCCTTCGGGGTGGCGGGTGTCGTTGGTCTCGTCCTGTCGCTCGTCGTCTCGCCCTGGCTGCTCATCGTCGGCGCATCTGCCATCGCCGCCGCCTGGCTTTACACGGGCGGGCCGAAGCCGTACGGCTACCTCGGCCTGGGCGAGGTAGCCGTGTTCGTGTTCTTCGGTCTCGTGGCGACCGTCGGCAGCGCATACGTGCAGGCCGGTCGGATCACCGGCCTCGCCCTCCTCGCCGGGAGCGCGGTCGGGTTGTTGGCCTGTGCCCTCCTTGCGGTCAACAACCTCCGCGACATCGCCGGCGACACGGTGTCCGGGAAGCGCACGCTGGCGGTTCGCATCGGCGACCGGGCGGCCCGCTGGCTCTACGTGGCCTTCCTCGACGGAGCCCTGGTCCTCGCTTCCCTGTGTGCCCTCTCGCGTCCGTGGTGCCTGCTGGTTCTGGGCGGAGGCGTCGTAGCCGGACCGGCCGTGCGGGACGTCCTCGGTGGTGCCGAGGGCCCACGCCTAATCGGGGTGCTGGCGGTTACGGCCCGGACACAGTTGGTCGCCGGGGGCCTGCTTGCCCTGGGCCTGGTGCTCTCCGCCTGAGCCGCCTCCGTGCGACGGAGTTCAGGTGTTGCGGGTCGCCGTGAGGAGTTGGGCGATCCCACCCGAGAGGTGGGTCTTGGTCACGTCGGTAAATCCGGCCTGCCTGACCTGGTGCAACAGTTCGGGTTCAGTGGGCAGGTACACGACCGACCGGGGAAGGTAGCGGTAGGCGGTGCGGTCGGAGAGCAGGCCGCCGATGAAGGGCACCACCCGCCCGAAGTACACGGAGTGTCCAGCCCGGAGCAGGGGATTGTGTGGTCGATCGACCTCGAGGAGGGCGATTCGACCACCGGGACGCAGGACCCTGGCCAGTTCCCCGAAGAAGGGTTCCAGGGCGGCCAGGTTTCGGAGGGCGAAGCCGCAGGTGACGCCGTCGACTGTTCCGGCTGGCGTGGGCAGGCGCAGGGCGTCGGCGTGCACGAGGGGGGCGCCGGTGCGCGCTGCCGCCAGCATCCCCCACGAGAGGTCCATGCCGATCGGGCGGTGGCCGGCCCGGTCGAGGTCCCTGCAGAGGTCGCCGGTGCCGCAGGCGAGGTCGAGCACGGTGGATCCGGTGGGTAGGGCGAGGTCGTCGACGGTGCGGCGGCGCCAGCGAACGTCGAGTCGGAAGGTCAGCAGGCGGTTGAGGAGGTCGTACCGGGGAGCGATGGCGTCGAACATCGAGCGCACCGCAGCCGCCTTCTCTTCCGGGGGGAGGGGACCTCCCGGGGGGAGTGGGCCGTTTCCAAGACGAGGTTCGTCGGCCACCGGGTCAGTCGAACCAGATCCGCTGGTGCTCCCGGCTCATCGGGTGCAGGAGGAGGGCCAGGAGTGCTCCCGGGAACAGGAGCACCAGGAAGAGGTTGGGCTCGAAGCCGTAGATCCGGATGCGCGCGACGATCGCCAGGCCCGACACAACGACAGCCATCTGCCAACCGACCTTCTTGTCGTTGGCGATCAGGTAGGCCGAGGGGAGCATGAGCAGGCCGAGCAGCAGCAGCACCTGGGAACCCCGGATCATGCTGAAGACACCTTCGAGGTAGAGGAGCATCGTGCTGATTACGAGGGTCTGTGGCTGGTGCCGGTTGATCCAGCGTCGCTGTGGCTCCATCTCGTCAGTCTGGCAGGGCCGCCGCCGCTTGCCGCCGAACCGGCGCCTTGACCGGGACGTCCATCCGGTCGGCGCGCAGTTGGCCACAGGCGGCATCGATCTCGGTTCCCCGTGTGTGCCGGACTGTCACGTTGGCCCCGTGGGCCCGCAACTCGTCGGCGAAGTCGGCGACCCTCCGTGGTGAGGATCCGCGGGTCGGCCAGCCGGGTGTCGGATTGAGGGGAATGAGGTTGATGTGCGCGCCAAGGGGCCGGGCATAGGCGGCGAAGCGCCTGGCGTCCTCGGGCCGGTCGTTGGTGTCGTGGATGAGGGCCCACTCGAAGGAGAGGCGACGACCGGTGGAGCGGATGTGATGGCTGCAGGCGTCGGCCAACTCCGCCAGCGGCCACCGGCGGTTGACCGGTACCAGTTCATCGCGCAGGTCGTCGTCCGCTGCGTGGAGGGAGACCGCCAGGTTCACGGGCAGTTGCTCCTCCGCCAGTCGGCGGATTCCGGGCACGAGGCCGACCGTGGAGATGGTGAGGTGCCGTGCCGAGAGTCCGAGGGCGCCGTGGATGCGTTCCACGGCCCCCCAGGTGCGTTCGTAGTTGGCGAGCGGCTCACCCATGCCCATGAACACGACATTCGAGACGCGACGCTCGCCGGCCTCGCGCTGGGCCCGGACGACCTGTTCGACGATCTCACCGGTGGTCAGGTGTCGGTCGAAGCCCATCTGCCCGGTGGCGCAGAAGCCGCATCCCATGGCACAGCCTGACTGGCTGCTGACGCAGACCGTGGACCGCTCGTCGTAGTGCATCAGCACGGTCTCGACCAGGGCTCCGTCGGTGAGGCGCCACAGCCACTTGACGGTCTCCCCGCCGTCGCCGGTCGAGCGGGTCTCCTCTGCCAGGCCCGCCGGGAGCTCACCCACGAGGCGATCGCGCAGGCTTGCTGGGAGAGTTGTGATCTCCGCCGGGTCGGCGAGGTCCTCGTAGAGGCCCTGCCAGAGCTGGTCGATCCGATAGTCGGGCTCGTCACCGAGCAACCTCCCGAGGGCGGCCCGATCGTGGTCGTAGCGGGTGACCGGGAGCCCCGATGGGGTGGCGCTACTCATCGGACGATGCGCTGGAAGGCGCGGTCGATTCTGGAGCGCCGGAACCCGAGTTCGTCGTAGAGCCGGTTGGCATGCCGATTGTCGGATTCGACGTAGAGCATTCCGTGTCGCAGTCCCTGCCCGGCGAGCCAGGCGAGGCCGTCGAGTAGGAGTTCCCTGCCAAGGCCGCGGCCGTGGAAGTCGGGGTCCACGGCGATGGCGTAGATCTCGCCGGCGGGTGGTGTCTCGTCGGCGTGGACCTTCGTCCAGCAGAAGCCGGCCAGTCGACCCTCGAGTTCGAGCAGGCGGAATCCGTCGGTGTCGAACCAGGGCTCGGCGCACTTCTGTTCCAGTTCCTCGTGGGTGAGGTCGCTCTGGTCGGGGTGCCAGTGGAATGCCCGGTTGTTGACCTCGAGGAAGGCATCGGCGTCCGCTGTGCTGAAGGCACGTGTGGCGAGGTCGGTGTCGGGGGCGGGGAGAGGCCGCTCGAGCCGCCACAGGTCCCGAAAGTGGGTGAAGCCGGCAGCGAGCGGTACCCGGTCGCAGGCAGGCGTGGCGTCCTCGATCCAGAGTTCGAGGCGTCCGCCCTCTTCCAGCATGACCGTCTGGGTGGCGGCCTCGAGGAGGCGTTGTCGTCGGACGTCGTCGTCTCCCTCCACCCGGAGTTCGACGAGCCAGCCGTTGCGGGCGCTGGTGAGGACGACGGTGTCGGTGCCGTCGGAGACTTCGAGGCGTTCGGGTTCGGGTTCGGTTGCCATCGGCGGCGAGGCTACCTCGGGGCGCAGGAGTACCCGTGTGCTCCGGGCAGGCGGTACGTTCGAAGGTATGGGGCGCCCGAGAACACAGGCTGGCCGCGCCAGGGAGACCAACCGGCGCCTGACCGGCGAGTACCCGAATGCCGAGTGTGAGCTCACGCACCGCAACCCCTTCGAACTCCTTGCGGCGACGATCCTGTCGGCCCAGTGCACCGACAAGCGGGTCAACATGGTCACGCCGGTGTTGTTTGCCCGGTACCCAACGCCGGAGGACCTCGCAGGGGCGGTTCCCTCCGAGTTGGAGGAGATCGTCCGCTCGACCGGCTTCTACATCAACAAGGCCCGCAGCCTGCTCGGCATGGCACAGAGGCTTGTCGAGGCCTATGACGGCGAGGTACCGGGTGAGATGGCCGAGTTGACATCGCTGCCCGGGGTGGGTCGCAAGACGGCGAACGTGGTCCGCAGCGTGGCGTTGGGCCTGCCCGGCCTGCCCGTCGACACCCACGTTGGTCGCCTGTCGCGTCGCCTGGGCCTGACCGAGGAGACTGATCCGGTGAAGGTCGAGTTCGAGCTCAACCCGATGGTGCCGGCCAACGAGCGGGGGGACTTCAGCATGCGCCTGATCCTGCACGGCCGTCGCGTCTGTCCCAGCCGGAAGCCCCGTTGCGGGGAGTGCGTCCTCAACGACTTCTGCCCCGCCTCGGAGGTCTGAGCAGCGGGACGACTGCGGCACCGGTCGGGGTTCCGGCATGCCGCATCGGAAGCGAATCTCTACCCTGAGAAGTCCTGCATCTTTCCGCTTTCCTCCCGTCGCGAGTTGGACTACGTTTGCGATTGCCAGGTCCCGCCACCTGGCTCGCGAGGGTCGGGTCCCGCCACCCACCTCGCCGCTCAGCGCTCCTCTCGAGGGGCGCTGAGCACTTTTTCACCCAGGTGGATGTGGCCCGCAGTCGGCGTGTCTGAAGGACACGTACGGGCCGAACCTCAGCGGAGGCGGCGGCGCGTGCGGCCGAGTTCTCGGCGGGCTCCCCGGAGGTGGCGTTCGACCTCGAGCAGGCCGGCGGTGTCGTTGGTGCGGTCGCCGTCCCCACCGTCGGCCAGGAGTTCGCCGATCCGCTCGAGGAGCGCGTCGAGTTGGCTGACGACCGACGAGAGTTCGGCATCGGAGGGAATGCGCTTCTCGGAGGGCGCGACCTGCTCGGTGGACACGGCCCGAGTCTGCTCCAGATGTGCAACGAAGACCACCCGGACCGGGCGCTGATCGAGATCCCACGCGCGCCGATGCCCCAAATCCCACCGAGCGGTGGGGGAGCGACCGGTAGCGTGGCGGGGTGCTCCGGCGAATCGACCTGCGCGGCTACGAAGGAGACCTCGTCGACGTCCTCCCACACCGCCCCCTCGAGGAGGACGGCCCCCTGGACGCCGTACGGCAGATCATCGACGGCGTTCGCGCCGGTGGCGACCAGGCGATACTCGAGTTCGGGGAGCGCTTCGACGGCGCCCGCCCCGACTCGCTCGTGATCGGATCCGCCGAGATGCAGGCAGCGCTCGCTGCGATCGAGGAGCCGGTCCGAACCGCACTCGAGGTGGCCGCTGCATCCATTCGCCTCCACCACGAGGGCCAGGTCCGTACCGACCACGAGTGGGAACGGGACGGGCTGATGGTCCGCTCGGTGGTGGTGCCCGTCGAACGCGCAGGCTGCTACGTCCCCGGGGGCCGGGCCTCGTATCCGTCGACCGTTCTCATGACGGCGATTCCGGCCCGTGTGGCCGGTGTCGGCGAGGTGGTGGTCTGCGTGCCGCCGGGTCCCGACGGCCGGGTCGCCGAGGTGACGCTGGCGGCAGCGGCCATTGCCGGGGTCGACGTCGTCCACCCCGTCGGTGGCGCGCAGGCGATCGCGGCGCTGGCCTTCGGAACGGAGAGCATCAGGCCGGTCGACGTGGTGGTCGGGCCAGGCAACGTCTACGTCGCCCTGGCCAAGCGGGAGGTGGCCGGCCGCGTGGGCGTTCCCTCCGCCTTCGCCGGTCCCTCCGAGGTCGTCGTCATCGCCGATGCGTCCGCTCCCGCCGAGTTCGCGGCCATCGACGTGGTGGCGCAGGCGGAGCACGGTCCGGATGGGTTGGCCTGGTTGGTCACCTGGGACGAGTCGGTCGCCGACGCCGTCGAGGCCGAGGTCGCGGCCATCACCGGGTCCTCGCCCCGTCGGGGGGACATCGAGTCCACGTTGGCAGCATCCGGACACGTGGTCCTCGTCGACGACGTTGCCAGGGCGATCGAGGTCGTCGACCGGATCGCCCCGGAACACCTCCAACTCATGGTCGAGGATGCACAGGATGTGGCAACTCGGGTTCGCCACGCGGGGGCCATTTTCTGCGGTCCCTGGTCGCCGGCGTCGCTCGGCGACTACATCGCGGGGCCGAGCCACGTGTTGCCGACGGCCGGAACGGCGCGCTTCTCCGGTGCGCTCTCGGTCGCCGACTTCACCAAGGACATTCACGTGGTCACAGCCGACCAGTCGGCGCTCGCTTCCCTCGGGCCCCACGTGGTTGCCCTGGCCGAGGCAGAGGGCCTCGATGCGCACGCCGAGTCGGTCCGGCGACGCCTCGCCGCCATGGAGGAGGGCGAAGATGCCTGAGCGCCCATCTGCCAGGGATGAGATCGCCGAACTCGTGGGGTACCACTCACCACAGGTCGAGGTCGAGGTACGCCTCAACACGAACGAATCGCCGGTGCGGCCGCCGGCCGGCTTCGGAGACGCTCTCGCCGAAGCCGTGCGCAGCCTGGAATTCAATCGCTATCCGGACCGTGCGGCCGTCGACCTCCGCTCCGCTCTGGCACGCCGGTACTCGCTCGATGCGGCGCAGGTCTTCTGCGCCAACGGCTCGAACGAGGTCCTCCAGACGGTTCTTCTGGCCTATGGGGGCGCCGGCCGTTCGGCGGCGGTGTTCGAGCCCACCTATGCGATGCACTCCCAGATCGCCCGGTCCACCGGAACCAGGGTGGTGACCGGTCGCCGGGGCGACGACTTCGGGCTCTCTGCGGCCGCCGTCGGTTCGCTTGTCGATACCGAGCAACCGGACGTGCTCTTCCTCTGCTCGCCGAACAACCCCACCGGAACGATCGACGCCCCCGAGGTCGTTCCGACGGCCCTGGAGGCGTTGGGGTCGTACGGCGGACTTCTCGTGGTCGACGAGGCCTATGGACAGTTCGCCACCACTTCGGCGGTTGACCTGCTCGACGATGACCGGGCGCTGGTGGTGAGCCGCACTTTCTCGAAGACCTGGGCGCTGGCCGGCCTGCGCCTCGGCTACCTGATGGGCCCCTCCTGGTGCCTGGCGGAGTTGGAGAAGGTGGTGCTCCCGTACCACCTGGATGCCGTGAAGCAGGTGGCCGGGCTCCTGGCACTCGAGCATGGGCAGTTGATGGAGGAGCGGGTGGCCGCCCTGGTGGCCGAACGCGAACGGGTCGCCGCGGCACTGCGGGACCTCGAGGTGACGGTGTGGCCGTCGGAGGCCAACTTCGTGCTCTTCCGCTGCGAGGGGTCCTCCGGCCAGGACGTCTGGCAGGGACTGCTGGACCGCTCGGTCCTCGTGAGGAACTTCTCGTCCTGGGACGGGTTGGAGGGTTGCCTGCGGGTCACGATCGGAACCGATGAGGAGGACGACCGCTTCCTGGCCGCCCTCCGGGAAGTCCTGGCAGGAGAACTGTCGGGGGAACCACCACGAGAAGGGACAGGACATGAGCAGGACCGGTGAGCGGAAACGCACCACCAGAGAGACGCAGATAGCGGTCTCCGTCGACCTCGACGGGGGTGCTGCCGGAGCGCAGGCTTCGGCGGAGACGGGGATCCCGTTCTTCGACCACATGCTCGAGCAGCTGGGTCGCCATGGCAGCCTCGGGTTCGACATCCGGTGCAGCGGTGACCTCGAGATCGACGCCCACCACACGGTCGAGGACGTCGGGATCGCACTGGGCGAGGCGCTCGCCGACGCCCTGGGGGACAAGGCCGGCGTACGACGCTTCGCGTCCGTGAGCGTGCCGCTGGACGAGGCCCTGATCGACGTCGCCCTGGACTTGTCGGGCCGGCCCTACCTCCACTACGAGGTCGACTTCCCCGGGGAGAAGATCCTCGGGGATCCGCCGTTCGACCCCCAGTTGGTCGAGGAGTTCTGGCGAGCCTTCGCCGTGGCGGCGCGCCTCACCCTGCACATCTCGATGGTCCGTGGCAAGAACACCCACCACATCATCGAGGCCGGCTTCAAGGGCGTGGCTCGGGCCCTGCGTGATGCCGTCAGCGTCGAGGGGGCGGACGTGCCTTCGACCAAAGGCAGCCTGTGAGCGTCTGGCGCGGATCGAACCCGTGACCGACGGGCCGGTCGTCGCCGTCCTCGACTACGGAATCGGCAACCTCCGATCAGCGCAGAAGGCGCTCGAACGCGTCGGGGCCGATGCACGCCTCACGGCGGACGCCGGCGAGATCGCATCGGCTGCGGGCGTCGTGCTGCCGGGCGTGGGGGCCTTCGGACGATGCACCGAGGCACTGGCGGAGTCGGGACTGCGTGGGATCGCACGTGCAGCGGCCCAACAGGCGATCGACGGTGGCCGTCCCTTCCTGGGCATCTGCGTGGGTCTGCAACTCCTGTTCGAGGGCAGCGAGGAGTCGCCCGGAAGGGAGGGCCTCGGCGTCCTCGGGGGGACGGTGGCCATGCTTCCCGGCGACGTCAAACGGCCACAGATGCAGTGGAACCGTCTGGACGCCGCCGACCGGGACGGGGCCGGAGGCCGCCACCCATTGCTCGACGGCATCGCCGACGATGCCTGGGTGTACTTCGTGCACGGCTATGCGGCGCCGGTCGGTCCCGACACCGTCGCCACCTGTGAATACGGCAGCACCGTGTGCGCCGCCGTCGCCTCCGGCACCCTCTGGGCCACGCAGTTCCATCCGGAGAAGTCGGGCGGGACCGGGCTCCGGGTGCTCCAGAACTTCGTGGATCGGCTGGCAGCGTGACCGGCGGCCCCGCCCTCTTCCCGGCCATCGACCTGCGCGGCGGCCTCTGCGTCCGCCTCCTCCGGGGTGACTACGGGCGGGAGACCGTCTACGGGGACGACCCGGTGGCGCAGGCCCTCGCCTTCCAGGAGGCGGGGGCGCCGTGGGTGCACGTGGTCGACCTCGATGCTGCACGGAGCGGCGATCCGGTGAATCGACCCGTCGTCGCCGCTGTCGTCGATGCCCTCGACGTTCCCGTCCAGACGGGTGGTGGTGTTCGCAGCGTCGAGGACGCCGAAGTGCTGTTCACGGCGGGCGTCCGACGCGTCGTCCTCGGGACCGCTGCTATCGAGCGCCCGGCCCTCGTTGCGGAAGTGGCCGCCCTCGGGCCTGTGGCGGTCGGCCTCGACGTGCGGGGTCGCGAGGTGGCGGTCCATGGCTGGACCGAGGGGAGCGGCCTCCTCCTCGGGGCGGCCCTCCGGAACTTCGGGGACCTGGGTGCCGAGGCCCTGGTGGTTACGCAGATCGAACGGGACGGCACCCTCGAGGGCCCCGACCTCGAGATGTACCGGGAGGCGCTCGCAGCGACCCGGCTCGACGTGGTGGCTTCGGGCGGCGTCGGGAGGCCTGGGCACCTCGACGACCTTGCAAACCTCGATGTGGGTGGCCGCAGGGTCGCTGGCGTCATCGTGGGACGTGCCCTCTACGAGGGAACCGTCGACGTCGCCGATGCGGTTCGACGGCTCACCGGGCCCCGGGGCACCCCATGAGGTCCGTGCGAATCATCCCGTGCCTCGACGTAGACGATGGCCGTGTCGTCAAGGGGGTCAACTTCGTCGGGCTCCGGGACGCCGGCGATCCGGTCGAGTTGGCGGCCCGCTACGACCGGGAGGGAGCCGACGAGTTGGTGTTCCTCGACATCACGGCCTCCTCCGACGCACGGGACACGATCATCGACGTCGTGCGGCGGACCGCCGAGGAGGTGTTCATCCCGTTCACCGTGGGTGGTGGCATCCGGTCGGTCGACGATGCCCGCCGGATCCTCCGCGCCGGAGCCGACAAGGTCTCCGTGAACACGGCAGCCGTCGAGCGTCCGGGCTTGATCGGGGAGCTGGCCGCCGAGTTCGGCAGCCAGTGCGTGGTGGTGGCCGTCGATGCCCGCCGGAGCGACGCCGTCCCGAGCGGCTTCGAGGTCTTCACCCACGGTGGGAGGGCCCCCACCGGCATCGACGCCGTCGGGTGGGCCGGCGAGGTGGAGCGCCTCGGTGCCGGCGAGATCCTGCAGACCTCGATGGACCGCGACGGGACCAGGGACGGCTTCGACCTCGAGATGCTCCAGGCCATCGGGTCGGCGGCGGGCGTGCCTCTCGTGGCCAGCGGCGGCGTCGGCAGCCTCGACCACCTGGTCGGCGGCGCCCGCGAGGGTGGAGCCGATGCGGTGCTGGCGGCCTCGATCTTCCACTTCGGCGAGCACACCATCGCCGAGGCCAAGCGCCACATGGCCACAGCGGGCATCGTGGTGCGTCCAGCGCCTGCCTGATTCCCTTCCTCCGGTCCTGCGCCGGAGCAGCCGTTGCCCGCTACCGTCTCCTCCGTGAGCACCCCCCGCCTAGTCTCCGTTCCCGGCCCCGCGGACTCCGAGGGCCTGCCGATCAAGATGCTCAACGACCGGATCCTCGTCAGCACCGACACCCCGGAGGGTGAGCGCCGCTCCTCGGGCGGCATCCTGATCCCGGCCACCGCCCAGATGTCCAGACGCCTCATCTGGGCCGAGGTCGTCGCCACCGGACCGAACGTACGGGCGATGGAGGTCGGGGACCAGGTGTTGTTCAACCCGGAGGATCGTTACGAGGTAGAGGTCCGGGGCAGTGACCACATCATCCTCCGAGAGCGGGACGTACACGCCGTGGCGGCCCAACGCCTCGAGGAAGGCAGTACCGGCCTCTACCTCTGAGGGATCGGGTGCCGGGTCCCGTTGCCGAAAACTCCCGACGGTGCTCCAGATGCCCGGGCGTAGGCTCTCGGAATGCCGGAATGCACCCCGATCAGCGTCAGCGACGTCCAACTCGATGGCGTCGCCTACAACGCCGACGGACTCGTGCCTGCGATCATCCAGGAGGAGGGCACCGGCCGGATCCTGATGATGGCCTGGATGAACGACGAGTCACTGCGGCGGTCCCTCGAAACCGGGCGCACCTGGTTCTGGAGCCGCAGCCGCCAGGAGTACTGGTGCAAGGGCGAGAGCTCTGGAGACCGCCAGTACGTCCGGGAGGCCTTCTTCGACTGCGACGGCGACACCCTGCTCTTCACCGTGGAGCAGGAGGGGAACGGCGCCTGCCACACCGGCGAGTACAGCTGCTTCTTCCGGTCCTTCGGGCCCGAAACCGCAGCAGGCTGAGACCATGAGTGCACTCGTCGCCGCCCCGGGGCGCGAGGAGTTCCGCGACCTGGCCCGGTCGCACACGGTCATCCCCGTGTGGGGCGAGTTGCTGGCCGACCTGACGACCCCGGTCAGCCTGTTCGCCCGCTGCGTCGGCGACGGTGAGGGATTCCTCCTCGAGAGCGTGGATCGTGGCGAGACCTGGGGCCGCTGGTCGTTCATCGGCCGCAACCCCTCGTTGACGTTGCGCCTGAAGGACGACGAGCTCCTCGCCGAGGGCGAACTCCCCGGGGGGATCCCGACCGACCGGGGGATGCTGGCTGCTCTCGAGGCCCTGCTCGAGCACCACAACTCGCCGGAGATCGAGGGGCTACCACCGCTGCACAACGGACTCATGGGCTACCTGGGATACGACGTGGTGCGAGAAGTCGAACACCTGCCCGATGCGCCGCCCGACAGCCGGGGATTTCCCGATGCCGTGATGGCGGTCATCGGCGAGCTGGTCGCCATCGACCACTGGCGCCAACGGGCCATCCTGATCGCCAATGTCACCATTCCCGCCGATGCGGACGACGCCACCCTCGACGCCCTGTACGACGAGGCGGTCGCTCGCATCGAGCGGCTTGCCGCCGATGGGGCCCGTCCGCTCGACGAACCCATGATGCTGCCGCCGCACCCGGACGACGAGCCACCGGAGGTGTCCTCGACGATGGGCGCCGAGTCCTACGGGGCCGCCGTCGAGGCCGCACGCGAGTACATCTTCGCCGGCGACATCTTCCAGGTCGTCCTCTCCCAGCGCTTCGACGTGGAACTCGGGGCCGAGCCGTTCGACGTGTACCGGGTCCTTCGCCAGGTCAACCCGAGCCCGTACATGTACTTCCTCCGGGACCGGGACATCTCGGTCGTCGGTGCATCACCTGAGCCGATGGTCCAGCTCCTCGAGGGCCGGGTCATCTCCCGTCCCATCGCCGGCACCCGGCGCCGGGGTCGCACCGACGCCGAGGAGCGCAGGATGGCTGCCGAACTGGTCGAGGATCCCAAGGAACGAGCCGAGCACCTGATGCTCCTGGACCTCGCCCGCAACGACGTGGGGCGGGTGGTCACCTTCGGGACCGAGCAGGTCGACGAGATGATGACACTCGAGCGCTACAGCCACGTGATGCACCTGACGAGCCAGGTCTCCGGCGAGTTGGCCGAGGGTCGGACGCCGATCGACGTCCTGCGGGCCACGCTGCCCGCAGGCACGGTCTCGGGTGCACCGAAGGTCCGGGCCATGGAGATCATCGATCAACTCGAGCCGGTCCGGCGCGGCCCGTATGCGGGCGTCGTCGGCTACTTCGACTTCTCGGGGAACATTGACACGGCGATCGCCATCCGGACGATGTTCGTCCGTGACGGCCTCGCGTCGGTGCAGGCCGGTGCCGGCATCGTTGCGGACAGCGATCCGGCCCTGGAGCACCTCGAGTGCCAGAACAAGGCAAGGGCGCTCCTCGTGGCGATCCCCGCCGCCCGCCGCATGACCGCCCAGCGCATCGCCGGGTCATGAGTTCACCGGTCCAGTTCCGCCGCAGCCGCGACGTCATCGCGGTTTGGGGTCCGGATGCCGAGTCGTACCTGCAGGGGCAACTCAGCCAGGACGTCGCCGCCCTGGCCGACGGCAACTCGGCGTGGTCCTTCGTGCTCCAGCCGACCGGCAAGGTCGACGCCTGGCTACGGATCACACGGCGTGGGGAGGGGGACTACCTCCTTGACGTGGACGGTGGGTTCGGTGGGGTCGTGGAGTCCCGCCTGCGGCGCTTCCTGTTGCGAACGGACTGCACCGTCGAGGCGCTCGACTGGGAGGTGGCGACGGTGCTCGGCACCGTCGACGCGGAAACTCCCGTCGATGGAATCGCGGTCGTCGTCGACTGGGAGGGGATCATCGCTGTCGACCTCCTCGGACCGGTGGTATCCCTCCCGGATTCGGTGGGGGAGTCCGGAACGGCGGCCTGGGAGGTCGAGCGGATCGGGGCGGGGATCCCGGCGATGGGCAGCGAGGTGGACGCGGACACCATCCCGAATGCCACGGGGCTGGTCGGGCGGTCCGTGAGCTTCACCAAGGGCTGCTACACGGGCCAGGAACTCGTGGCACGTATCGACAGCCGCACGGCCGGGGCTCCGACACGGCTGGTGCGGGTCTCCGGCACCGGGTCGGTCCCGCCGACGGGTGCCGACCTCGGAGTTGAAGACGATGTGGTGGGGACCCTCACGAGCGTGGTGGCCACCCACGACGGGTTCGTTGCGCTCGGCTACCGGAAGCGCTCGGCGCTCAACCTCGAAATCGCCGAGGCCCGTTGGGAGGATGGGGCCACCGAGGTCCGGCTCGAGACTGCCTGAGGCGTCGGGAATCCCGACGGGACGGCCCCCGGGCGGTGGGTAGCCTCCGATCGTGGCCACCTACCTCGATCGGATCCTCACTGCACACCGCACAACAGCCGCAGCGGACCAGCGCAGGCTGGCGGACCTCCTCGACGAGGCCCGTGCCTGCCCGCCTGCCCGCGGCTTCACCGCGGCGATCGGCGCCAGGGCCTCCGGTGAGTTGGCGGTCGTCGCCGAGGTGAAGCGCCGCTCGCCGTCCCGGGGCGACCTGGCGGCCGACCTCGATCCGGCCGAGGTGGCGACCGACTACGCCGCCGGGGGCGCCTCGTGCCTCTCCGTCCTCACCGACTTCGAGTGGTTCGGTGGTTCGCCGGAGGACCTGATGGCAGCGCGCTCCGCCAGTGGGCTTCCGGTCCTCCGCAAGGACTTCACGGTGGACGCCCGCGACGTGTGCGATGCCCGGCTGATGGGAGCCGACGCCGTGCTGCTGATCGCTGCGGCCCTCGACGACGCCGAACTGGGCGACTTCGCCGCGCTCGCCTCCGAGATCGGGTTGGACGCCCTCGTCGAGGTGCACGATGAGGCGGAGCTGGAGCGGGCACTCCTGGTCGGGGCCGCCCTCGTGGGCGTCAACCAGCGGGACCTCTCCACCTTCGAGGTCGACACCGATCGGGCGACGAGGGTCGCGGCGGCGATCCCGTCGACGGTGTGTTCTGTGGCCGAGTCAGGGATCTCGGGCCCGGGAGAAGCAGCGGTCCTCGCCGCTGCCGGCTACGACGCCGTACTCGTGGGCGAGTCGGTGGTCACCTCGGTCGACCGGCGGGCGGCAGTGTCCGCGCTCCGACGGGCGCCGCTCGGGCCCCTGGACGGCGGGGGCGGGGAGTAGCGTCGGACCGTGTTCGTCAAGATCTGCGGGGTCACCAACCAGGAGGACGCTCTCCTCGCCACGGCCCTCGGAGCCGACGCCGTCGGCTTCATCTTCGCCCCGTCCAACCGGCAGGTGGCGGCACCGATCGTGCGCGACATCGTTCGCCAACTACCTTCCGAGGTCATGACTGTCGGCGTCTTCCGCGACCAGGGCCGGGAGCGGGTCGTGGAGGTGGTCAATACCATCGGCCTACGGGCGGCCCAGCTCCATGGCAACGAGTCGCCCGAGACCTGCCGTTGGATCGCCGACCGGGTGCCGATCACCATCAGGGCCCTGCCGGCCGGGTCCCCCGACCTGCGGCGTATCGACGACTTCGGCGCCGACCTGCTGCTGCTCGACTCGCCGGTCCCCGGGTCCGGCACGGTGTTCGACTGGTCGCTGGCCGAGGGTGCGCCGAGCAACCGGCCGATGCTCCTCGCCGGTGGCCTCGACCCCGAGAACGTCGCCCGGGCGATTGCCAAGGTGCGACCCTTCGGGGTCGATGTCGCAAGCGGTGTGGAGGCCGAATCGGGCCGCAAGGACCCCCGGCTGCTTCGGGCCTTCCTCGAGGCGGCACGCTCGGTGGAGTTCGAGGGCTACGACGGCGGCGAGCGCCGGCCGTTCGACTGGGAGGAGCACCAGTGAGGCTGAGCGACCCGACGCCCGAGGGGCGTTTCGGCGAATTCGGGGGCCGGTACGTCCCCGAGACCCTCGTGCCGGCCTGTGAGGGGCTCGAGACGGCCTTCCGCGCGGCCTGGGCCGATCCGGGGTTCCGGTCACGCCTCGACGGACTCCTGGCCGACTATGCGGGGCGGCCGTCGCCGATGACCGAGTGCGAGAACCTCTCCGCTGAACTCGGCTGCCGTCTCCTCCTCAAGCGCGAGGATCTGAATCACACGGGCTCCCACAAGATCAACAATGTGCTGGGGCAGGCGCTGTTGGCCCAGCGCATGGGCAAGACCCGGCTCGTCGCCGAGACCGGCGCAGGCCAACATGGGGTTGCGACCGCCACGGCCGCCGCCCTCCTCGACATGGAGTGCTGCGTCTACATGGGCGAGGTCGACATCAGGCGCCAGGAACTCAACGTCTTTCGCATGCAATTGCTCGGCGCCGAGGTGAAGACGGCGATGAGTGGGAGCCGGACGCTCAAGGACGCCATCAACGAGGCCATGCGGGACTGGGTGGCCACCGTCGAGGAGTCCCACTACTGCCTCGGGTCCGTGATGGGCCCCCACCCGTATCCCTGGATGGTGCGGACCTTCCACGAGGTCCTCGGTCACGAGGCCCGCGAGCAGAGCGAGGCCATCCTCGGCACCACCCCGGATGTGGTCACCGCCTGCGTGGGCGGTGGCTCGAACGCAATCGGCATCTTCTCCGGGTTCGTGGATGCGGACACGGAGTTGGTCGGTGTCGAGCCCGCCGGGGGCGCCGCAGTCGGACGTGGAGTCCCGGGCGTGGTCCACGGCTCGCAGTCGTATCTCATGCAGGACGAATTCGGGCAGGTCCTCGAAGCCGAGTCCATCAGTGCCGGCCTCGACTATCCGGGAGTGGGCCCAGAGCACAGCCACCTGGCGGCCATCGGTCGTGCCCGCTATGAGAACGTCACCGATGCCGAAGTCGTCGAGGCCTTCCAGCTCCTGAGCCGCACGGAGGGGATCATCCCCGCCCTCGAGCCGGCCCACGCCCTGGCCTGGGTCTCCCGGGACCGTGCGTCGCTTGCGGGGAGGTCGGTGGTGCTCAACCTGTCCGGTCGGGGCGACAAGGACGTCGCCCAGATGATGGACATCCTCGGCGGAAAGAGGGCCTAATGCCCGGACCGGTCGAGAGGGCCCTGCGGGAACGCCGAGACACAGGCGGGAAGGCACTCGTCGTCTACGTCACCGGCGGGCTTGGCGACGACTGGACGGACACGGTGCGGGCCGTGGCCGACGCCGGTGCCGATGTGATCGAGATCGGTGTCCCATTCTCCGACCCGGTCATGGACGGGCCGACGATCCAGGCCGCCAACGACCGCGCCCTCGGTTCGGGTGCCACGCCCTCGAGCATTCTGAATCAGGTTCGCGACCTCGATGCCGGAGCCCCGTTGGCGGTCATGACCTACTACAACATCGCCTTCCGTGCCGGCCTGGAACGCTTCGCCGCATCCCTGGCGGCCGCCGGGGTGTCGGGCTGCATCCTCCCGGACCTCCCGCTCGAGGAAACCGGACCCTGGGTGGGTGCAGCGGACGACGCGGGAATCGAGACCATCCTGCTGGCGGCTCCGACGGGCTCTGACGAGCGCCTGGCCCGAGTCTGTGCGCGTTCCCGGGGATTCGTGTATGGCGTGGGCCTACTCGGCGTGACCGGTGTCCGCTCCGAGTTGGCGGCCAGCGCATCGGTCATCGCCGCACGGCTCAAGAAGTTGACCGACCTGCCGGTCCTCGTCGGCGTCGGTGTGGGAACGCCCGAACAGGCGGTTCAGGCCGCAGCGGCCGGCGATGGCGTTGTTGTCGGGTCGGCGGTGGTCCAGCGCATGCTCGACGGTGCCGGTCCCACTGGGGTGGGGGAGCTGGTGTCGAGATTCCGGGCCGCGTTGGATGGTGTCTGAGGCCACCGTGGGGCTCTTTGGGGAGCCTTGTGATTCGATTCGGCGGTTCGCCATGCACGAAAATTCCAGTCGTTGTCGGGCTCGTGAGGACGGAAATGCTTGACATTGGCCCGAAAACAGGCTCGTATGTCATTTGAATACGAGTGTCGCCGGGTCCGCCGACGGCATGCAGAGTCCCAGAAAGAGAGCAGATCGATGAACAAGAGCGAATTGATCGCTGCAATCGCCGATCAGGCGGGGGTTTCAAACAAGGATGCAGGCGCCTGCCTGGATGCCTTCTGCGACGTCGTGGCCTCCACGGTCGCCGGCGGCGGCAAGGTGGCAGTGCCCGGTTGGATGTCCTTCGAGCACACGATCCGTGCCGCCCGCACGGCCCGCAACCCGCAGACCGGTGCCGCAATCGACGTGCCCGAAAAGGCCGCCGTCAAGATCAAGGCTGGCGCCAAGCTCAAGAGCGCCGTCGCCGGCGGCAGTGCGGCACCCGCCGCAGAGGCACCCGCCGAAGAGGCACCCGCCGCACCAGCCTGGTAGATCGGTTTCCGTTCTCTCTCTCCCGCCTCGACCGGCGGTGGCGCAAGGCGCCACCTCGGTCCGAGGCGGTGGGGCTCGTGTCCGGTATGAGATCTGGTGAGCCCATGATGGATCTGTGCGTGCCTGCCTCCCGGTTGCGGGATGCCCGGGGGCACCCGTGAGAGAGTCGTTACCCGCCCCTGACGAGGTCATCCCACACCGGGCACCGTTCCTCTTCCTGACGGCGGTCACGGAGCTCGAGGTTGGGCTTTCGGCCTCGGGCCACTGGCAGCTCACCGGCGACGAGGATTTCTTCGTTGGCCACTTTCCCGGGCGGCCAACGCTTCCCGGGGTCCTGCAGTGTGAGTCGATCGCCCAACTCGGTGCCTATGCACTGCTCAGCGATCCGGCGTTCTCCGGTCGCCTGGCCCTCTTCGGCGGCATCGAAAGGGTCCGCTTCCGACGTCAGGTGCTGCCCGGCGACCGCCTCGACCTGCACGTCGACCTGGGGCGGGTGTCCGCACGGGCCGGCAAGGGGTCCGGACGGGCTTCGGTCGACGGCGAGACGGCCTGCGAATGCGAACTGCTCTTCGTGTTCGCCGACTCGGCCTGACGGGTCGCGCTCAGGCGGGGCCCATCACGAGCGTGCCGTTGTGGCCGCCGAACCCGAACGAGTTCGAAAGTGACGGACCCGGCTCCCAGGGGGTCGCACCACCGAGTACCAGGTTGATGGGCGGCATCTCCGGGTCAGGAGTGGTGTAGCCGGCAGTCGGGGGGATGAGAGCCTTCTGAAGGCTGAGAGCCAGCGCCACGGCTTCGAGGGCACCTGCCGCCCCCAGGGCGTGTCCAGTGATCCCCTTGGTGGAAGTCACGAGCGGCCCCGGCGTGCCGAAGACCTTCTCCATGGCCCGGGCCTCCGCCATGTCGTTCAATGGGGTGGAGGTGCCGTGTGCGTTGATGTGGCCGATTTGGGCTGCGGTCACCCCGGCCTCCTCCATCGCCAACTCCATGCAGGCGACCGCCCCGGCACCACCGGGCGCCGGCGCTGTGATGTGGTGGGCATCGGCCGTGCTGGCTCCACCGAGCACCTCGGCGATGATCGTGGCACCCCGGTCGATGGCCGTCTCCCACTCCTCGAGGACGAGGATGCCCGCGCCCTCACCCATGACGAAGCCGTCCCGGTCGGCGTCGAAGGGTCGGGAGATGCCTGCGGACGAGAAGGCCGTCATGTTGGTGAACCCGGCGAGGGCCGTCGGGACGAAGGCGGCCTCGCTACCTCCGGCGATCATCACGTCGCAGCGACCCGTGGCCACGAGGCGGGCGGCGTTGGCGACGGCGTGGGTGCCGGCCGCGCAGGCAGTGCAACTGTTCTCTGCCGGTCCTTGGAAGCCGTGGCGCATCGAGACGGCTGCGGTGGCGGCGTTGGCCATCATCATCGGCACCAGGAAGGGGGAGACGCGGCGGTCACCCTTGTCGAGCCGGACCTTGATCTGCTCCTCGAGCGTCTGGATGCCTCCGATGCCGGTGCCGATCCACACGCCGGATCGACCGGGATCGGCGGTCAGGTCGCCTGCCTGCTCCAGGGCCATGTGGGCTGCGGCTATTGCGAACTGGGTGCACCGGTCGGCTCGACGGACCTCCTTGGGGTTGTCGAACCAGGGGTCGGGGTCGAAGTCGTGGACGCGCCGGTTGCCCACGGGGGCTGGGCCGCAGAGGCCGTCCCAGAAGGCATCGATACCGATCCCGCAGGGTGCGACGACCCCCAGGCCGGTGACGGCGACGCGCCGTCCCTGCATCAGAGTCCCTGCTTCAGAGCTTGTTGGTGATCATGGCGTAGGCGCCAGCGACGGTCTCGATGCCCTCGAGTTCCGACTCCTCGACGGTCACGTCGAATTCCTCTTCGAGGGCCATGACCAGTTCGACCAGGTCGAGGCTGTCCGCATCGAGGTCGTCCCCGAAGCGGGCTTCGGGAGTGATCTGGGAGGCGTCGACCGAAAGCACTTCCACAGCGCACTTGGTGAATCGTTCGAAATTCGCATCGCTCACCGGGAGCTCCGTTCTCTTGTGGCATCTCTCGATGGCCGGGGGTTTCGGGACGGCAATACCCTAGGGCGGGAGGCGCCGCCCTGCGACGATTTCGGGTGGTGCCCATGGGTTCCTTCCTGTCGGGAAGGGCGCTTCAGCCCATGAAGAGCCCACCGTCGACGGGAAGCACGGCGCCGGTGATGTACCCGGCCTCATCGGAGGCGAGGAAGCGGACTGCCGCTGCGATCTCCTCGGGTCGGCCGAGCCGACCGAGCGGAACGGCATCGGCATAGGCGTCCAGCTGGTCCTTCGGGAGGGCGCTGAGCATGTCGGTGGCGATGGGGCCGGGGGCAACCACGTTGACGGTCACCCCACGGCTGGCGAATTCCTTGGCGAAGGAGCGGCCGAGGCCGACGAGGCCGGCCTTCGAAGCGGCGTAGTTGGCTTGACCGGCCTGGCCGATGCGTCCCGCGATCGAGGAGACGAACACGATGCGTCCCCAGCGGGCGCGCATCATGCCCTTGACCGCCCGTCGGGCGACCCGGAATCCACCGGTGAGGTTGGCCTCCAGCACATCGGTGAAGTCGTCGTCGGACATGCGCAGGACGAGGCTGTCCCGGGTGATCCCGGCATTCGAGACCAGCACCTCGACGGCTCCGAGTTCCTCTTCGACCCGGGCGAAGGCGGCTTCGACCTGGTCGGCGTCGGTGATGTCGCAGGCCACCGGGAGGAGGCCCGCCTCGAGGACCTCGGGCGGTGCCTCACCTCGACAGGTCACGGCGACCCGGTCGCCCTGCTCGGCAAAGGTTCGGGCGCACGCCAGGCCGATTCCGCGGTTTCCCCCGGTCACCAGCACGGTTCGTCGGCTCATGAGGTTCCTCGTTCCCTGTTGCTCTCGTGGTTGGTCGGTAGTCGAAGTGGAAGGGGCGTCGTCAAGCGACCTGGAGCCAGGCGATGGGTTGGCTTGAGGTCACTCGCTCGGTGTCGAGGGCCAGCCAGCCCATGAGCATGCCGCCGAACGGTGAGCGGACCTCCTCGTTCCCGATCTTGCCGAGGAGTTGGCCGGCGGACACCGCTCCACCGACGGCGAGATCCTTGATGGGGGTGAATACACCGGCGCAGGGGCTCACCACAAGGCGCTCGGTGGCGAAGAGGTGCTCTCCCTCGTGGAGTTCTGGCGGAGCGGCCTCAGGCGTCGTGGCCAGTTCCTCGAGGAGGCGGTCGAGGTCGTCGGGGGCATTTACGGTGAGGCGCCTCGCCTCCTTGAGGGTGCGCTTGACGAGCCCGGTGAGGATGTTGCCCGGTCCGAGTTCGACGAAGGTGGTAAAGCCGAGGTCGGAGAGGCGTCGGAGCGACTGGTGCCACCGTACCGGCCTGGTCAACTGGGCGTTGAGGAGGCTGCGCCAGGCCTCGGGGTCGTCGTGTTCGAGGGCGTCCACGTTGGCCACCACGATCCCCTCGGGGAGACGGACGTCGGCCTCGTCGACGGCGACGCGGAGGCGGTCTCCGGCAGAGGCCATGAAGGGGGTGTGGAACGCTCCCGAGACCTCGAGGTTCGTGACCCGCTTGGCGCCCGCTTCCCTGGCGGCCTCGCCGGCAGCGGTGACGGCGTCGGGGTCGCCGGCGATCACGACCTGTCCGGGGGCGTTGAAGTTGGCCACCCAGACATCGCCGGCCGTGGCCTCGCATGCCGACTCGACGCCCTCGTCGTCGAGTCCGAGGATGGCGGCCATCGTGCCGACCCGCTCGCCGGCCGCCGCCTGCATCGCCTCACCGCGTTCGACCACGAGGCCGATGGCCCCGCCGAAGTCGAGGGCGCCGGCGGCGGTCAGGGCGCTGTACTCGCCGAGGCTGTGACCGGCATGGCCGGCGGCGTCGACTCCCACCCGCTCGACGGCATCGAGGATGACCATGCTGGTCAGGAAGGTCGCCAACTGAGCGTTGCGGGTCTGGCGGAGTTCGTCGGCGTCGGCATCCAGCAGGAGGTGTGCCAGGTCCCGGCCGGCCTCCTCGGATGCCTCCTCCACCAACTCCCAGGAGGGGTGTTCCCGCCAGGCTGCGCCCATGCCGGGCTGCTGGCTGCCCTGGCCCGAGTAGGTGAAGACGATCATCGACGAGTTCCTCCTGCGCCATCGACGGCGCGGCGGCCATTGTGACCCACTTGGCGCCCGATTCGTGGCCAGATCGGAGGATCCCACGAGTGGCGTCGGGCACCATCTGGTGCCGTTGGGGGCGTCGCTAGGCTGCCCGCCACGCCCGGGTGGCGAAACTGGCAGACGCGGAGGATTCAAAATCCTCTGGCCGCAAGGCCTTGCGGGTTCGATTCCCGCCCCGGGCACACAGGGATTTCGCGGACTTCTCCTGCCCATTCGCGGCAGGGGCCCGGGGACGTACAGGTCCGTCCGTCGCATCGGCCTGCGTAGACTGCCCGGCCCATGGCACGACCCCTGATCGAACGACGCCTGAGCGAGATTGGCGAGCGACTGCGCCGCCTTCGTGCCGACGTGGCGGTCACCGAGGAGCAACTCGCCCACCTCTCTGGCGAGGCCGACGACGCCAGGGTGCGCCACCTCGTCTCCGAGACCCCGTTGTCCGAGCGCGAGCGTCGTGACGCCGACGGCCAGGTGACTGCCATGGCCAGGCACCGGGAGGACCTTCTCGCCGAGATTCTCCGACTCGAGATCACCCAGGATGAGTTGCTCGACCGCATGACCGTTGAGGGCTGAGATGCCAGAGGAGGTGCGCGTCGCACTCGCCGAGGACGACGCGATCATCCGCCTCGACCTGAGGGAGACCCTCGAGGAGGAGGGCTACACGGTCGTCGGCGACACCGGTCGGGGCGACGAGATGCTCGAACTGGTCGCCGCCACCGACCCCGAGGTGGTCATACTCGACATCAAGATGCCGGGCATGGACGGCATCGAGGTGGCCCGCTGCATCGCCGAGTCGCACGACGCCGCCGTGGTGATCCTCACAGCCTTCAGCCAGCGCGAGCTCATCGACCAGGCCATCGAGGCTGGGGCGCTGGCCTACCTCGTCAAGCCGTTCCAGCGCAGTGAGCTCGTCCCTGCCGTCGAGATCGCACGCACCCGTCACCGTGAGATGAGGGCAATCACCGACCAGGCGCAGACTCTCGCCGATCGGCTCGAGGCCCGCAAGACGATCGACCGGGCGAGGGGAGTGCTGATGGACGAGGTCGGCCTCAGCGAGACCGACGCCTTCCGATTCATCCAGCAGGCCGCCATGAATGAACGGGCCAACATGGCCGACGTGGCGAGGCAGGTCCTTGAGGACGGGCGACGGCCCGAGTCGTAATCCGGGCCGTCAGTGCTCCGGAGTAGGGTCGGCGACGTGCCTCGACCACTGCTCCTCATCGACGGCAACTCCCTGACCTACCGGGCCTTCTTCGCCCTACCCACCGACCTCATGACGGCCTCGGGACAGGTCACGAATGCCGTCACCGGCTTCTGCGCCATGCTCGTCACCCTGCTCCGGGAGCACGAGCCCGATGGGGTGGCTGTGGCGTTCGACCTGCCGGGCCCCACCTTCCGGCACGAGCGCCTGCCCTCCTACAAGGCCAACCGGGAGAAGCAGCCCGACATCCTGTACGAGCAGTTGGCCCTGGTCCGGGACCTGGTCGAGGCGCTGGGGCTCCGGGTGGTCGAGGCCGAGGGCTTCGAGGCCGACGACGTACTCGCCACCCTCGCCACCACCGCCCGGGATGCCGGGCGGGACGCGATCATCGTCACCGGTGACCGGGACAGCTATCAGTTGGTCGAGGATCCCCATGTCCGGGTGCTCTACAACAAGCGGGGCGTCTCCGACTACGCCCTCTACGACGAGGCCGGCATCGAGGAGCGCACGGGCGTTCGCCCGGATGACTACGTGCACTACGCGGCCCTTCGGGGCGACCCGTCCGACAACTTGCCGGGTGTCCCGGGGGTGGGCGAGAAGACGGCGGCCAAGTTGGTCAATGCACACGACGGGCTCGACGGGATCTTCGAGGCGGCCGCCGAGCAGACGCCGAAACTACGCCAGAACCTAGAGGAGAACGAGGAGAGGGTGCGCCTCAACGTCGAGTTGATGGTGCTGGTGCGTGACGTGCCCCTCGGGTTGACGGCCGACGACCTCGAGCGGCGCCCGGCCGACGTTGATCGGGCCGTCGGCCTCTTCGACCTCCTGGAGTTGCGCACCGCCCGGGTCCGCCTGGGTGAACTGCTCGACGCCGACTTCTCCTCGGATGGAGCCGGTGGCTCCGAGGGTGTCAGTGGAGCGCGTGGTGGGGGAGATATCGAGGTCGTCGTCCAACGGCCAGCCGACGCGGCGTCGGCATGCTCGGCTCTCGCCGGACTGTCGTCGATCCCGATCGCCCTGCATGGCGGCGAAGGGGACTCTGGTGAGGGTTCGCTGGAGGACGGCCTGGCCCTGTCGGCTGGTGACGGTGCCGTCGTCTGGCTCGAACGGGACCTCCTCGAGGCTCCGGAGGTTGCCGGGGTGCTCACTGGCCTCCTGGGCGTCGGGGGGCCCGGCATCGCCTTCCATGATGGGAAGCCGCTGGTCAAGGCGCTGCGGCGCTTCGGCATCGACGCTTGCGCGCTGATCCTCGACACGCGCCTTGCCGCCTACCTGCTGGACCCGGCCGACCCCGGCTTCGGCCTCGAGCAGCTCCTCGAACGCCACACCGAAAGTCGGCTTCCTGAAGCGGGTGCCGCCGAGGGGCAGCTCGACCTCGGAGGCGACACGGTCGCGAGCGCCGATGCCGCGGCCCTCCGGGCGCGGGCGGTCGAACTCCTCGTCGAGCCGATGCTGGCTGCCATCGACGGGCAGGGCATCGCCGGGTTGAACACAGACGTCGAGCTGCCGCTGCTCCGGGTGCTGGCCAGGATGGAGGAGGTCGGCGTGGGCGTCGACGTGGCCGAACTCACCCGTCTGCGCGACCAGCTCACCATCGAATGCGACCGCCTCCGTTCCGCCATCCATGAGGCTGCCGGGGAGGAGTTCAACGTCAACTCCACCAAGCAGCTCCGGGAGGTCCTGTTTGAGAAGCTCGGGCTGACGCCTGGCAAGAAGACGAAGACCGGATATTCCACCGATGCGGCCACCCTCGAGAGGCTCCGAGACGACCATCCCGTCGTCGAGCAGCTCCTGGCGTACCGGGAGGTCGAGAAGCTGCGGTCGACCTACGGCGAGGGTCTCCTCGCCGAGGTGGGGGAGGGGGATCGGATCCGGGCCACGTTCAACCAGACCGTCGCCCGCACTGGCCGCCTCAGCTCCGACGCCCCCAACCTCCACAACATCCCGGTACGTACCGAGGCCGGTCGGGCATTCCGACGGGCGTTCGTGCCGGCGGCGGGATTCACGCTCCTCGTCGCCGACTACAACCAGATCGAGTTGCGGTGCATCGCCCACCTGGCCGAGGACCCCGGGCTGATCGCCGCCTTCGAGGCCGGCGACGACGTCCACACGGCGGTGGCAGCGCGAACCTGGGAGGTCGATCCGGAAGACGTGACCCCGGAGCTGCGCTCCCGGGCGAAAATGGTCGCCTATGGCCTTGCGTATGGCATGGAGGCCTATGGCCTCTCGCAGCGGCTGGGGATCCCGGTCGACGAGGCGTCCGAGATCCTCGACGGCTACTTCGTCGCCTTTCCGGCCGTGCGCGAGTACATGGACCGGACGGTGGCCGAGGCCCGCGACCGTGGCTACACGGAGACCCTGTTCGGCCGTCGTCGCCGAATCCCCGAGCTCTCGTCGCCCAACTTCAACATCCGACAGGCCGGTGAGCGCCAGGCGATGAACGCCGGCATCCAGGGCCTGGCGGCCGACATCTTCAAGGTGGCACTGGTCCGCCTCGACCGCCACCTCGAGGACACCGGCATGGCGAGTCGCCTGATCCTGCAGGTCCACGACGAAGTCATCCTCGAGGTCGTTCCCGAGGAACAGGAAGATGTGCTCCGGGTCGTCCCGGAGATCCTGTCCGGTGCCTACGACCTACGCGTCGAGCTCGCCGTCGACGTGGCAACCGGAGACACCTGGGCGGACGCCAAGGCGTGAGTGGAGGATCAGGGGCCGACTCCGGCCATTGGTTCGAGGAGGTGGCAGCGCACCTGGGTGAGGCCTACCTTCGCTACTCGTTCACCTATGGCACGGTGCAGGAGGTCGACTTCCTCGTTGAGGCGCTCGAACTCGACGACGGTGCCCGGATCCTCGACGTCGGGTGCGGTCCCGGACGGCACTCCCACGAACTGGCCCGTCGGGGATTCGAAGTGGTGGGCGTCGACATCTCGCAGGCGTTCGTCGACCTCGCGGTGGCCACCGCGCCCCCCGGTGCGACGTTCGTTCGTGCCGATGCACGGGAAATGTCCTATGAGGCTGACTTCGACGCCGCCATCTCGCTCTGCCAGGGGGCTTTCGGGCTTGCCGGCGGACCGGGTGCGGACACGGAATCCCCCGATCCCGACGGGGCGATCCTGGGCCGCATCGCCACAGCCGTGCGCCCGGGCGGCCGCCTGGCGCTCAGCGCATTCTCCGCCTACTTCCAGGTGCGCTTCTCCGGAGAGAACGACGACTTCGACGCCGACTCGGGCATCAACCACGAGCGCACCGAGGTCCGGGATCCCACAGGATCGGTTCGTGGGGTGGACCTCTGGACGAGCTGCTTCACGCCCCGGGAGCTCCGGCTCCTGGCCGATCGGGTGGGCCTGGCGGTGGAAGGGCTCTGGTCGGTCGCGCCGGGAGACTATGGGCGTCGTCCCCCTGACCTCGAGCACCCGGAATTCCTCGTCGTGGCGACCCGATCGTGCTGACCAGAGATCCCTAAGGGGTTTCCCGGCCTCGGGGATAGGCTTTTCCGGTCCGTGCCCCCGGGTGTTGGACTTGAAGTTCCAGATTCCTATCCCCGATCCCTGTCCCCGAGAAAAGCCCACCGTGACCAATCTGACTGCAACCGATTCCGCCCTCGCCTCGCCCCCCATGGGCACCTTCGACTCGAATGGCGAGTACACCCCCCGTGAGATCGTCCTCGACGACCTCGGAACGCTTTCCCTGGACGATGCCTACTCGGCCACGATGGTCGACGTCGCCGACGGCCAGATCGTGGAGGGCACCGTCGTACGGGTCGACCGCGACGAGGTCCTGCTGGACATCGGGTACAAGTCGGAAGGCGTTATCCCTCCACGTGAGCTGTCGATCCGCAGTGGGGTGCACCCGGGTGAGATCGTGTCGATCGGTGAGCGCATCGAGGCCATGGTCGTCACCCGCGAGGACAGCGAGGGCCGCCTTGTCCTCTCGAAGAAGCGTGCCCAGTACGAACGCGCCTGGGGCCGGATCGAGGAGATCAAGGAAGGTGACGGCATGGTCGACGGCACCGTGATCGAGGTCGTCAAGGGTGGCCTGATCGTCGACATCGGCCTTCGTGGATTCCTGCCCGCCTCCCTCGTGGAACTGCGTCGGGTGCGCGACCTGCAGCCCTACATGGACACCACCATCCAGGCCAAGATCATCGAGTTGGACAAGAACCGCAACAACGTCGTGTTGTCCCGCCGTGCCTGGCTCGAGGAGACCCAGAAGGATCAGCGCGAGGAGTTCCTCGACAACCTGCGCCCCGGCGAGGTTCGGACCGGCGTGGTGTCCAGCGTCGTCAACTTCGGAGCCTTCGTGGACCTGGGTGGCATGGACGGGCTGATCCACGTCTCGGAGCTCTCCTGGAAGCACGTCGACCACCCGGGCAGCGTCGTCACCGTTGGTGACGAGATCGAGGTGCAGGTGCTCGACATCGATCGCGGCCGCGAACGCATCAGCCTCTCGCTCAAGGCCACGCAGCAGGACCCCTGGCAGGAGTTCGTCGAGGGGCACCAGGTCGGCGAGCTGGTCTATGGACGGATTACGAAGTTGGTCCCGTTCGGTTCCTTCGTCCAGGTCGGAGACGGCATCGAGGGCCTGGTCCACATCTCGGAGATGTCGGCCCACCACATCGAACTCCCCGAACAGGTGGTCACCCCGGGCGAGGAGCTCTGGGTGAAGATCATCGACCTCGACCTGCAGCGCCGTCGCATCAGCCTCTCGATCAAGCAGGCCGCCGAGGGCGGTGTCGTCGCCTCCGAGTGGAGGGACCACTTCGGCGAAGAGGCCTTCGACGTGGATGGCAACTATGTCGGGGGTGGCGAATACACCTCCGAGGATCCTGCGCCTGAGGGTGCCACCGACGAGGCGCCTGAGGGTGCTGTCGAGGACGCGGCACCCGAGGTTGCCGTCGACGAAGAGCCTGAGGTTGCCGTCGACGAAGAGCCTGAGGTTGCCGTCG